>Ga0137403_10006154_pt1 | contig 13780 bp, 16 predicted proteins | sample CZOMad2_1_16fung_FD_122057 | JGI IMG/M metagenome (GOLD analysis project Ga0137403, IMG submission 122057) | Vadose zone soil fungal communities from Angelo Coast Range Reserve, California, USA - CZOMad2_1_16fungal (Hybrid Assembly) | ecosystem: Environmental > Terrestrial > Soil > Vadose zone... | reverse complement strand
CGGCTCGAGCCGAGCCGCGCGCAGACGGCGCTTCTGGTCGGCGTCCGACGTCCGCGCGGCCGCTAGCCGCTCCGATCGACGAGCGACTCGCGCAGGCGAAGCGGGTGGCACGCCGGCCGCCCGCGGCGGTTTCATCGGCCAGGCCGGGCGAAGCAGACGCTGACGCCCTGCGGCCGGCCCTTCTCGTCAACCGCGCGTGCGTCGGTGGCTCGCGCCTGACCGATGCTGGCGACGACGAAGCTGTCCCCCGCTCGCTGGTACAGCAGGTCGTGACCCGTGAACGGATCAGCGGGCAGTGGCGATGCGAGGTCGGTCAGCGAGGCCGGTAGCTTCCCCTGCCGGCGCCGATAGCGCTCGACGGCGATCGCCACGCGCCCGGCGCGCGTCGCCGCAAGGGCTTGGCCTGCCCGCTCCATCCGCTCCATCGGCAATTCGCAGGCCACCGAGTCCAAAGATGTTCTCGCCGGACATGTCGGCATCGCATCGAACACCTGCGGCCACGGTTTGCTGGCTGCGTTGATCACTGCCGTGGTGGCAGCGAGATAGTCGCTCGCCTCACGGAGGAGTCGCGGGCGCCTCCAGAACGGCCCTCGTTTGGCGCTGGCAGACTTGAGCTCGCCATCGGGCCAGTCGGGGCCCAGGCTCGCGGCCAGTTCATTCATCCCCCACACGCGCTCCCCCTCGATCGTCCGCTTCAGAAGGTCGGGCGCTTCAGCCAGCTTCAGCGCCTCGTCCAAGTCACCCAGCGACGTTTCGGACAGAGTTCCGGCACCAAGGACGGCGGGCAGGTCTGCGCAGCCCCGCTCCCACACGGCCAGCCTGACCAAGTGAGTGATGAGCACCGGCTCGGTCTCGAACACGCGCAGCATCCGGAGCGAGCTGATTAGGGAAGCCGCCGCGCGATCGGCTGCGCCTGCGAAGCCGAGCTCGAGCGTTCGCAGCGACAGCAGCACGGCGACCGTGCGGAATGGATGAAAGGGAGGAAACTCGCCCGTCTCCAGGTTGAAGGCGTAGTAGCATGCCCCCTTGCGCGCAGCTCGGTCGATCAATTCGAGCGCGGGCTGCGACTGCGCGAGCATCCGGCGCGCACGTTCGCGCACCTCGGTGCTCGGCGGCACGGGCGGGCAGCTCCCGGTGCCGGCACGGTACGCGTGCACGAGGGCGTCGAGTGACTGAGTGTCGAGGTCCGTCAACAGCGCGGCGGCAGCCCGATAATCGGAAGCGGCGTCCGCGCCATCGCCGGGGGACTGGCTGGCCCGAAGCTCCTCGAACGTCACCGGCTCACCGGCCGCACGGATGCGGGCAATCTCGTCGTGGAGCCGGCGCGAGGCGGGGCGCCCCACGATCGAGCAACTCGCCAGCACGAGAGCGGCCAGGACGATAGGCGGGCTGCTGCCGATCCATCGCCGGAGACGCCCGCCGCGTCGCCTCTCCCCGCCCGTCATCCCCTCCATGGTGCTAGGGGAACGCTGGTGTCTCAAGCGATGCGACGGGGGCGGCGGTGGTGGAAAGAGCGGGCTTCACGTGATGCCAGGAGATGCCTGATCGAAAACATCCAGCGAGTATTGCGTGATCCGGTGCGGAGCCGCAGACGTGGCTTCGTGTTCCGCGCGCCGACCCCGTGCTATCCTCCGCCTCGTGCCCTTGGTGAAGCGAAACGCCACCTACGACGACCTCTGTGCGCTCCCTGACAACATGGTGGCGGAGATCATCGACGGCGACCTGTTCGCCAGCCCGCGGCCCGCCTCGCCGCATGCCCTCGCCTCTTCGATGCTCGGTGCGGCGCTCATCGCCGGCTTCGGGGGCGAGCCCGGCGGCGCGGGCGTGCCCCGCGGCTGGTGGATCCTCGATGAGCCCGAGCTGCACTTCGGCCGCGACGTGCTCGTCCCCGACCTGGCGGGCTGGCGCCGCGAACGGATGCCGACCGTGCCGGACGTGGTGGGCTTCGAGCTCGCGCCGGACTGGGCGTGCGAGGTGATCTCACCCTCCACCGGCGAGATCGACCGCGGCCGGAAGATGCGGGTCTACGCCCGCGAGCGGGTCGGCCACCTCTGGATCGTGGACCCGATTCTGCGCACCCTCGAGGTCTACCGGCTGGAGAACGGGCGCTGGGTCGTGGCGAGCACGCACGCGGGGACCGAGCAGGTCCGCGCCGAGCCGTTCGACGCGGTCGCGCTCGAGATGCGCCGCTGGTGGCGCGAGCAGTAGCCCGCCAGGGTCACCTTCTCCGCCGTGGCCCCGGACCCAGGCGCGCGGCCGCGGGCATGAGCTCGGCGGCCAGGGCCTCGATTTCCGCACGGATCGTCTCGGTGCCCCGGAGCCCCACGAGATAGATCACCTGATCGACGCCCGCCTCGGCGTACGCACCGAGCGCGGCCGCGTCGCGCGCCGGCTTGAAGTAGGGCGAGACGCTCACCTCGACGGACTCGGGCTTCCGCCCCCGGCGCGCGAGCAGCGCGTCCAGCGCCGCGATGCGCGCGGCCGCCTCGTCGGGCAGCAGGTTGAAGCCGTACCAACCCTGGCCCAGGTCCGCGACGCGCCGGAGCGCGGCGTCGCTCTCGCCGCCGAAGACGATCGGCGGGTGCGGCTTCTGGATGGGCTTCGGGAACATGCGGAGCGGCGGCACGCTGAGCAGCCGCCCCTCGTAGCGCGACACGGGCTCGGTCCACAGCGCGCGCATGGCGGCGAGGTACTCGCGGCAGCGCGCGGCGCGGTCCGCGAACGGCACGCCGAGCGCCTCGAACTCCTCGCGCAGCCAGCCGATGCCGACGCCGAAGTCGAGCCGCCCGCCGGAGAGGACGTCGCAGTCCGCGACCTGCTTCGCCGTGTAGAGCGGCGAACGCTGCGGGACGAGGCAGATGCCGGTGCCGAGGCGGATGCGCGTGGTGAGCGCCGCGGCGAAGGCGATCGCGACGAACGGCTCGACGAACCCGACCTCGCCGCTGAGCGGGAAGCTGCCGTCGGCGGAGTATGGGTAGCGCGAGGCGGGCGTGTCGAAGAGCGCCACGTGCTCGGCGAACCAGAGCGAATGAAAACCGGTTCGCTCGGCGACGGTCGCGGCCGTGGCGACCATGTCGCGGAGCCGCGTCGGATCGCCGGCCAGCGGGAGGAAGAGTCCGAGCTTCATGGTCGCCGATCCTGCCCCGGACGCCGTCCCGCAGGCAAGGGCGTGCGGCGGAGGCGCGCGCCCTGTATGCTCGATCCTGCGATGCGGCGCGTGATCGACCTGGAGGGCTGCCTCAACTTCCGCGACCTGGGCGGCTACCCCACCGCGGACGGACGCACGGTCCGCTGGCGGCAGGTCTACCGCAGCGACGCGCTCCATCACCTCACGCCGGCCGACGTCGCGCGCGTGCGCGACGAGCTCGGCATCGCGGCGGTCGTCGACCTCCGCTCGACGGCCGAGCTGCGCGGCGAGGGCCGCGGCCCGCTCGCCCGCGAGCCGATCGGCTTCCACCACCTGCCGCTCTTCGACGGCCGGGAGGCGCGGCCGGAGAACTGGCCCGCGATCGTCACCCTGGCCGACCGGTACTTCCTGCTCGCCGAGATCGCGCAGGCGCCGATCGCGCGCCTGATCACCGTCCTCGCTGAGGCCGGCGGGCCCGTCGTCTACCACTGCGCGGCGGGGAAGGATCGCACGGGGGTCGTGTCGGCCGTGCTGCTCGGGCTCCTCGGCGTGCGCGACGAGGTGATCGTCGCCGACTACGCCGCGACGCAGGAGAACCTCGAGGCGATCATCGAGCGCCTGATGGCCGCCAAGGGCTACCAGACCATGCTCTCCGCGCTGCCGCCCGACACGCTGCACGCCGAGGCCGAAACGATGGTCGCCTTCCTCGCCAGCATGCGCGAGCGCTACGGGTCGATGCGAGGTTACGCCCGGGCGGCGGGGGTGACGGATGCGCTCGTCGAGCGGCTCGCGGAGCGGCTCCTCGAGAGGTAGCTCGATGCAGTCGATGGACGCGCGCGCCGGTCATCGGCTCCATGGTCCCCCCAAGGCGTGATCTTCGCTGTCGCCGGTGCGGGATGATGCAGTTTTCGGGTTGACCAAACCCGCGGAATGGTCCTAGCGTTCGCGCCGTCCGGAATCGAGGCTGACAGTACAAGGAGGTGCCCATGCGTCGAAAGGAGCTCGTCCTCGCGCTCGCGCTGGCCGGAGCCGTCGGGCTGTTTGCGTCGGCGGCGCGCGCCGGCTGCAGCGATCCGCGCGTCGACTCGGTGCGCGCGACCATCAACAGCGAGTGCACCTGCACCGGCAACCACGGCCAGTACGTGAGCTGCGTCGCCCATCACGCCCGGGACGCGGTGCGCAACGGTGACCTGGACGTGAACTGCAAGGGCAAGGTCACGCGCTGCGCGGCGCGCTCGACGTGTGGCAAGAAGACCGGCTTCGTGACCTGCCCCATCTGCGAGCCCGGTACGTGCACGAACGGGTTCTGCGACGACGGCACCACCGCCTGCGCCGACAGCTCGACCTGTCCGCCAGTCGTGGCTCATTGCTCGACCAAGTCGAGCGACACGCACTGCACGGACCGGGGCGGCACCCCCGGCTCGGGCAGCTGCTGCGACGCAGCCTGCCCCTGATCCCGACGCCCTGCGCGCGCCGGCGCCGCTGAGACTCAGCCGGCGTCGGCCGCGCGCGGCAGCACCCGCGTCGCGAAGAGCTCGATCGACCGCAGGAGCTGCGCGTTTGGGATGAGCCCGTTGTAGGTCCAGGCGAAGAGCCAGCGCACGGGCAGCCGCGCGCGCAGACGCTCGAGCTGCCGCGTCACCGTGTCCACGGACCCCACCAGCGCGAGCCCGTTGTCGAACAGGCTCGGCGCCTCGCCCGTCACTGGATCCGCGAGCCCCTTCGAGAACCCGAATGGCTCGAACCACTCGCGCCCGCAGAAGAGCCCGCTGTCCGCCCAGAGCGCCATCGCCTCGTCGTCCGAGTCCGCGACCACCACGTCGCGGAGCACGCCGACGCCCTCGCCGAGTGCCTTCCCCGAGACCTCGGCGTAGAGGCGCACGAGCCGGTCCTCGAGCGTGGGGTGGAGCGGCGGGAGGATCGCCGTGACGCCCTCCTCGGCGCACCAGCGGATGCTCCGCTCCGAGGACGCGAAGGGCTGGAAGAGCGGTGGGTGCGGCCGCTGGAGCGGCTTCGGCACGACGCCGACGGCGCGCACGACGCCGTCCACCACGCCCGCGCCGTAGCGGCGCGTGGACTCGAGGTCCCACGGCGTCGCGCCCGGCGGGATGCGCCAGTAGCGGCCCTCGTAGGACAGCAGGTCCTCGGTCCACGCCTGCTTGATGATGCGGAAGCACTCCTCGAAGGCGGCGCGGTTGGCCTCGTCGACGGCGTCGTGCTGATGGGGGAGGGCGCCGTGGATGCCGTGCGTCTGCTGCGCCATCACGTCGACCCAGCGGCGCTGGTAGCCGCGCGCGAAGCCGGCGTTGGCGCGCCCGCCCGTCATGTGGTCGAGCATGGCGATGTTCTCGGCGACGCGGATCGGGTTCTCGGCGGGCAGCACGATGCCGAGCTGGCCCACGCGGATGCGCTTGGTCTGCATCCCGACGAAGAGGTCGAGCAGCACGGGGTTGGTCGAGAGCTCGAAGCCCTCGACGTGGAAGTGGTGCTCGGTGAAGCTGATCGAGTCGTAGCCGAGCGTGTCGGCGAGCCGCGCCTGGGCGGAGAGATCGGCCAGCATGCGCTGGTAGAGGTCGGGCCGGAGCCCCGCCAGGCCGCGCTCGATCTCGGCGCGGGAGCCGATCGAGGGGAGGTAGAAGAGGGAGACCTTCACCGGCTTCCGCTCTTAGCGGCTGGCCGAGTCGATCGTCAACGTTCGACCGTGCGACCGGGGTGCAAAGGCCGTCTCGGAATGCTTCATCTCGGCCGTGACCATCTGCATCGTGGTCTCGGCAAGGTTCCGCTCGAGGAGGCAGAAGGACGCGGGGTTGCCGCGGAACCGGATCCCGGTGAAGGCGTCGACGATGTAGAGGGGCAGCTCGTTCATTGCGTCGTGCGTCGGCGCGGCCCAGCGATTGGCCGATCGGCGGCGCCGGACAGCGAATGCCTAAGGTTGCCCGCCGGCTTCGAGCAGCCGGATGCCCGCGGCGACCCTTCGCTGGACGTCCTTCCGCCAGGCCTCATCGTCGCTATTCGACACCATCCTCCATCGTCGGATGATATGGTCCGATCTGATCGCTGATACGCGCAGTGCAGGGGGCGGCAGAGGCGAAATGAGGGTTCAGTCGCTCGAGCGTCTTCGTGGACGTCCTCAGCCGGCGCGCGATCTTCGCGAGTGCGCATTCGTTGCCCTCAACCGTAGCGAACCGGTCTGCGCGCATGAATCGTAGGGCCCCCTCGCGCAACTGGTACTGCCACACGGTCTTGTGTTTCCACTGAGCAGGTCGCCTGCTGGATGAAGGCTCCCAGGTCGACCCCTCGTCTGCTTGATCTAGTCTCAGCGTGGCCGACGACGCTTCGAACCTGATCCGCAAGTGCGTTCTCTCATAGTTTCCCATGCCGACTTGGCCGTATGCCTGGAATGTGTCGCGGAACAATTCCTTCAGACTCGTTCCCTCAAGCAGTAGAACGACATGGCCCTCCCAGCTGTAGCTCCCGCTCCCTGGCTCCGGAAGTGTAGCCCACTCAACGTGCACGAGGTGGTCTGGATCGAGCCACGTCATCGTGAGGCTGTGCGCATCGAAGCCTGCCCGCGCGTCTGTGTCTCCCAGTCTGTACGCCATGGAGCGGGATAGCTTGATCTCCGAATCCCTTCCGTCAAAGCGCAGAGTATTCAGCCAGACTCGGCGGTGCTCGGCCTGCCGCGCCTCGGAAGGAGTCACCTCGACTTGCCGGAGTTGGTAGGCGTGAACGTCGAGCGCGCTAGTCGGGTCGCAGAACGGCAGGACCAAGAGGAAGACAGCCAGCGAGACGTACGTTCTCACGTGACGACTCGGCGGCCATGACGGAGGCCTCACGTGTAGGTGTTGAGCGGCCTGCGCGTACGGACGCTCGCAAGAAGCGGGTCGTTTGCGCGCACAGCCGCTGCGACGCCTTGTTGGGAGGCGCATCACCACGTCATGGACCTCGCGCCGCCCTGTAGAGCGAGATCGAGCCCGTTGGTGTCGGAATGATGGCTGTCTCTTCGACCCTACGGAAGCCGACCTCTTTCATCAGCTCGGGTAGCACACCTTGTGCGTTGGGCTCCGTGTTCTGGTAGCCGTCACCTGCCCCGACGATACGGAACAGCGTGCGCATGAGCACGGTACGTTGCAGACCGTAGTCGGCCACATGAAGTTCGCCGCCGGGAAGCAATGCCGCACGCATGGCTGCCAACCCCGCCCGTTTTTCGGGCATGGGTACCTGATGAAACACAAGACTCGATACGATCTTGTTGATGTGCCACTGGTCGAGTAAGGCTGCGGCGTCTCGGGCGTATCCGAGGCGGAAATCTACATGGGCTCCGACCTTGGCCACCTTGCGCTGCGCACGCTCCAGGACCGCCTGGTCGGGATCTACCCCGATCAGGATAGCTGGTCGCGCCGTCTGGCTGATGAGCGCGAGCAGAGTTCCTGTGCCGCACCCAATATCAGCAATGGAATCCTCAGGTTTTGGGTCGATTTGGATGAGGAGAGCCCGGCGCCACCGTGATTCGCGAGTCAGCAGCGCCACCAGGAAATCATAGAGCCAGAGCTGCGGGGCAGCGGGGACGTAATCTCGCTCTGCCCTCTCAACGGACTCGTCACTCATGGACCCTCACTCGGCCTCGCGCCGCCCCAGCGAGCGGACAGGAAGTTCAGCGGCGAGACCCGGCCGGCCGGGCCTCGTCCTCTGAAAATGCTTAGGTGGCATGCTTCCCATCGGAGGAGCGAAATCGGTCTGCCGCCCTGGCGCGGGCCCTGGACGCTTCAACTTCGCGATCGCGGGGTGGAGCGTTCGTGACGAGAGAGTCGAGGAGCTCGTGTGCCGCTTGGGCCACCTGGTCTACCGCGCGACTGAAAGCGCCTTCGTTCGCTTTGGACGGCCTCGTGAAGCCGCTCAACTTTCGGACGAATTGGAGGGAAGACGCGCGGATCTCTTCGTCCGTGGCGGGCGGTTTGAAGTTATGCAGAGTCTTGATGTTTCGACACATGGGAACTCCTCGTCGCCAGCTAGCGACGTAGCCTCACCGCGGCAGCCCCACCAGTCGCCGCGCGATCACGATGCGCTGGATCTGCCCCGTGCCCTCCACGATGTCCATCGCCTTCACGTCACGGTAGAGCTTCTCGACGTAGGCGTCGGCGGTGACGCCGGCGTCGCCCAGGATCTCGACCGCCAGGCCGGTCGCCTCCTGCGCCATGCCGGCCGCGAACGCCTTCGCCATCGAGGCCTCGATCTCGTTCGGCTGCTCCAGGTCCGCCAGGTACGCCGCGCGCCAGCAGAGGAGCCGGCCCGCCTCGATCTTCCGCGCCATGCGCGCGAGCTTCTCGCGCACCCGCTGGTAGCGCGGGATGGCGCGGTCGAGCGCGTAGTGGGCGCGCGCGAAGTCGCGGGACGCGTCGTAGGCGGCGCGGGCGATGCCGACCGCCATGGCCGCGATCGCGGGACGGGTCGCGTTGAAGCTCTTCATCGCGCCCTTGAAGCCGGCGCGCTCCGCGTAGTGGCGCTCGCCGCCGAGCAGGTTCGCCGCCGGCACGCGGCAGTCGCGCAGCGTGAACGACGAGCTCTCGTAGGCGATGAGGCCCATCTTGTGCTCGTAGCGCATGTCCTCGAGCCCGGGCGTGCCGCGCTCGACGACGAAGGCGCGATGCCCGGCGCGTCCGGCGCTGCGGTCGACCGTCGCCCAGACCACGATCCAGTCGGCGCGCATCGAGTTCGAGATGAAGGTCTTGGCGCCGTTCAGCACCCACGCGTCGCCGGCACGCACGGCCGTCGTCTGGATGGCGGCGACGTCGCTGCCGGCGCCCGGCTCGGTCATGGCGAAGGCGGCCCAGTGCGGCCGCTCGCGGTCGCGGAACGGGGCGAGGAAGCGCTCCTTCTGCTCGGGCGTGCCCATGCCGAGGAGCGGGGGGCCGCCCAGGCCGAGCCCCGGCATCGCCACCGACATGCCGCGGTCCCAGTACGACATCTCCTCGGCGAGGACGACGCCGCGGCGGGCCCCGGTGCGCGGGCCGCTCGCGGGGCGCTCCTCGACGCCGAGCGGCTGCCCGATCCCCATCCGCCACGCGAGCGCGAAGAAGCGATGGTCGGGCGGCACCGGCTCGCGCCGGCGGTCCGCCTCGATGCCGAGCGGGCGGAGATGCTCGCGGCCGAGGCGGCGGACCTGGTCGAGCCGCGCCTCGAGATCCCGGTCGATGGACAGGTCGATCATGCTTCAGAGAATCGCCGTGAAGAGCGGGGCGATCATGAGGGCCGCGAGGGTCAGCGCCAGGAGCACCGCGCCGCGCTCGTTCCCCTGCGTCCTCGGTCGTGCGAGGAGGAGCGTGGCGCTCGGCACGCCGCCGCTCGCCAGGAGGAGAACGTACTGGCGCCGGTCGATCGGAACTCCGTGCGAGCTGTAGAACGCGGCCGTGTAGAGCGTCGAGACGGTGGAGAGGACGAACAGGACGAACAGGAGCGCCCAGCCGAGCAGCGTGGGGCGGACGAGCTGCAGCAGACACACCACCACCAGGCTCATGAGGTACAGCACCGTGGGGATGCCCTCGTCGATGCCGAGCACGGTGAGGAAGGCGAGTGCGGGCAGGGCGGGGACGTACCCCCAGCGGGCCCGGCTCGCGCGGCGGGCGAGGAGTGTGCGCAGCCGTCCCGTCATGCGTCGCCCAGCCCGTGCGCGAAACCCACCTCGCGCTCGGGCGCGAGCGCCGCCGCCGCGAGCTCCGCCTCGTCCCGTCCGCCGGCCATCTGCGCGAGCGTCCGGATGTCGCGCATCCACTTCTCGACCGGGTGGTCCTTCATGAAGCCGTGGCCGCCCAGGATCTGCACCGCGTTCGGGCCGACGAAGAGCGCCTGCTCCGCCGCCTCGGCGAGCGCGCTCGCCGCCTCCCACTCCGCGCGCTCGCCGCGGTCGAGCGCCGCCGCCGCGCGCCAGACCGCGAGCCGCGCCACGTCGACCGCGGCCGCCAGGTCGGCGATCAGGAAGGCGAGGGCCTGGTGGTGCGCGATCGGCCGCCCGAAGGCGGTGCGCTCGGTCGCGTAGCGCATGGCGTACTGGTGCGCGCCGCGCGCGGCGCCGACCAGCAGCGCGGCGACGGACGTCCGCGTGCGTGCGCGGGCGCGGGCGAGCGCGTGCGGCTCCTCGAGCGTCGCGGCGATCGGCGCGTGGTCGAAGACGAGGCGCGCGGCGCCCGCCGCCTCGAGCCCGCACGCCGCGATCGGGGTGAGCCCGAACCCCTCGCGCACCACGAAGGCCTGCGCGGGGTGGAACACGACGGCGACGGCGACCGCGTCGGCCGCCACCCAGGGGTGCTCGCCGGCGAGCCGCCCGTCGCGCACGCCGAGGCGTCCCTCGACGTCCTCGATCACGACGCCGCGGCGTCCGGGCTCGCGCCGCAGCTCCCCGATGAGCGCCTCGAGCCCGCCCTCGGCGAGCGCCGGAAGCGCCAGACCGGCGCCGTCGAGCGCGACGGCCGCCCCCGGGTCCACGGCCGCCAGCTCCTCGAGGACGAGACACTTCGCGAAGGCGCCGAGCCCCTGGCCGCCCGCACCGGCGGGAACGTCGACCGCGTCGAGGCCGAGCGCCGCGAACTCGGCCACCAGCGCGCCCGGCACGCCGCGGGCGCGCTCGTGGGCGCGGAGACCCGGCCGCAGGCGGTCCTGGGCGAAGCGGCGCGCCGTCTCCTGGATCAGGCGCTCCTCCTCGTTCAGCGCGAAGCTGAACACCCTCCTTCCTTCGCACCCCTCAGCCTTCGGGTGCAAGATGTGGTAGAGCCTCGGCATGGAGCTCGACAGCGTCCAGATCGGCGTCGCGGACCTGGACGAGGCGACCGCCGCGTACACGCTCCTCCTCGGTGTCGAGCCCGTCCGGCTGGCCGGCGAGGTGCGCCGCTTCCAGCTCGGGCGCGGCGCGGTCGAGCTCGAGTCCGGCGAGCCCGGGGTGCACTCGATCCGCTTCGTCGGCGAGCGGCCGGCAGGCTGGCCCGACGCCTTCCACGGCCTCGCCGTGCAGCTCGGCGCGCGACCGGCGCTCGCCGCCGCGGCCGAGGCGCCGGCGATCGACCACGTGGTGGTGCGCACGCCCGACGCCGACCGCGCCATCTGTCTCTGGCGCGACCGGCTCGGCCTCCGCCTGGCGCGCGACCGCCTGTTTCCCGAGCGCGGGCTCCGTCTGGTCTTCTTCCAGAGCGGCGGCATGACGCTCGAGTTCGCGACCAGCGATCCGCCGCCGGCCGACGGCGACGCGCCCGATCGCTTCTATGGCGTGTCGTACCGCGTCGCCGACCTCGAGGCGCGCCGCGAGCGCCTGCTCGGCGCCGGCGTCGACGTGAGCCCGATTCGCGCCGGCATGCGGGCGGGCACCTCCGTCGCCAGCGTGCGCTCGGGGACGGCGGGCGTGCCGACGCTGCTGCTCCAGGTGCAGTGGTAGGATGGACCTCCCGCGCGCGATCGGCCTCATGGGACCGCCGCCGCGTCCGGGTGGCCGGCCGGGCGTGAGCGCCATCCGCCCGGGGCTCCTGGTCGGCGAGTACCCGCTGCCCGAGGACGCGGCCTGGCTGCGCGCGGAGCACGGAATCACCGCCGTCCTCTCTCTCCAGGACGACGCGGATCTAGCGAGCAAGGGCCTCCGGCTCCGCGCGCTCGAGGGCGCCTACCGCGAGCACGGGCTCGCCTTCCACCGCGTCCCCGTGCCCGACGGCGACGAGCGCAACCTGAGCGCACGCCTCGGCGAGATCGTGGCGCTCATCGCCCGCCTCGTGGAGGCGGGCGAGCGCGTCTACCTGCACTGCAACGCGGGCTTGAACCGTGCGCCGACGGCGGCGATCGCGTACCTCCACGTGCGCGAGGGCCTCTCGCTCGAGGCGGCGCGCGACGAGGTGAAGCAGCGCCGCCACTGCGTGCCGTACATGCGGGTGCTGGAGGCGTACTTCGGCACCGCCCCATAGCTCACGGCGCGACCAGCCGGAGGCTCGGCGTGTCCTCCCGGCTCCACTCCTCGCGGAAGACGTAGGTGTAGCCGGTGTGCGCGATCTTCCACGCGCCCGCCACCTTCACGTACTCGTCGTGGTAGTAGGCGCCGATCCGCACCGAGCGCTTCTGCGCCGCGTTGAAGAGATAGTTGTAGAGCGCCCACGTGCCGCGCGCCGCGGTCGCGCTCGTGAGCTCGATCTCGGGATGATGGCCGTGATGGACGGTGACCGAGCCCGACTCCCGCCCGAGCGACTCGCGGAGGAAGCGCAGGATGGCCTCCGCGCCTGCGAAGCGGTAACGCCCCTCGCCGTAGTCGGCGGTCGCCTGGTCCGTGAAGCAGCCGGCGAGCTCGTCCCAGAGCTTCAGGTCGAGGCAGCGCCAGTAGCGGTACTTGAGGCGCTCGATCGCCGCGATGTCCTCCAGCCTCTGGATGCGTGCCGCCAGGTCCATGGGGTCCTCCCGTCGGAACGTTGACTAGCGCACCAGAGCGCCAATACAAGCGCGCCATGACCATGATCGGCCTCCGCTACGATCTCCGCGCGCCGTCCTTCGGCGCCGTCACCCACGCCGAGCTCTACGCGGCGTGCCTCGAGCAGTGCGCCTGGGCCGACCGGCACGGCCTCGACTTCGTCGTGCTCTCCGAGCACCACGGCGTCGACGACGGCTATCTCCCGGCGCCGCTCGTGCTCGCCGCCGCGATCGCGGGGCGCACGCAGCACATCCGCATCAGCATCGCCGCCGTGCTGGTGCCGCTGCACGACCCGGTGCGCCTGGCCGAGCAGCTCGCCGTCCTCGATCTCGCGAGCGGGAGCCGCACGAGCCTGATCGCGGGGCTCGGCTATCGCCCCGAGGAGTTCGCCATGGCGGGCGTCGAGCGCGCGCAGCGGGGGCGGCTCCTCGACGAGTACGTCGGCGTCATGCGGCAGGCGTGGACCGGCGAGCCCTTCACGTGGCGCGGGCGGACGATCCGCGTGACGCCGAAGCCGGCGTCACCGCCGATGGTGCTGGTCGGCGGCTCGACGGAGAAGGCGGCGCGCCGCGCGGCGCGGCTCCGGTGCGGCTTCTTCCCCGCCATCGGCGACCCCCGCCTGGCGGAGGTCTACCAGGCGGAGTGCCGGCGCCTCGGCTTCGACGGCGGCTTCGTCCACCTGCCGAGCGGCCCGGGCTTCGTCCACGTGAGCGACGATCCCGCCCGCGACTGGGCGCGCATCGCGCCGCACGCGCTCTACGACGCGCAGACCTACGCGTCGTGGCAGACGCCCGGCCAGCGCTCGTCGGTGCACGTGGAGGCGACAAGCGCGGAGGAGCTGCGCCGCAGCGGCGTCTATCGCGTGGTCACGCCCGAGGAGTGTGTGGCCCTCGCGCGGGAGACGGGCCAGGTGCTCCTCCACCCGCTCATGGGCGGGCTCCCGCCCGCGCTCGGGTGGGAAGGGCTCGAGCGCTTCGCGGCGAAGGTGCTGCCGCGGCTGCGCGCCGCCTGAGCGGAGCCCTCGCGAGACAGCACGAGGCCTCGGTCCCTGCGGGGCCGGGGCCTCGTCGACTGGAGGGAAGAGCGGGAGCCTGCGTGCGCAGGCTCCCGCGCGGTCGAGAGGCTTACGGCAGGAGCTGGGCCGTCCCCGGGAGCGAGACGGCGCCCGGGCCGGGCAGGTCGCCCGTGTTGTCGACCGACGTGCTGAAGGTCGGCGGGACGCA
>Ga0137403_10006152_pt1 | contig 13784 bp, 8 predicted proteins | sample CZOMad2_1_16fung_FD_122057 | JGI IMG/M metagenome (GOLD analysis project Ga0137403, IMG submission 122057) | Vadose zone soil fungal communities from Angelo Coast Range Reserve, California, USA - CZOMad2_1_16fungal (Hybrid Assembly) | ecosystem: Environmental > Terrestrial > Soil > Vadose zone... | reverse complement strand
TCGCCGGTTGGGACCTCCCGCGCTACGCCGACATGCTCGACCGCGCACGCCGGTACTTGAAGACGACGATGTCGTCGTGGACCGACGACGACCTCGCGGCGTCGACGATCTACCGCGACCGCGAACCCACGCGCGAGTGGATCCTCTACCACCTCGTCGAGCACTACGCGCAGCACGCCGGACAGGTCGGCCTCGTGTTGGCGCTGCGGCGGACCGACGGAGTCTGACGCCGTCCGCCGCGATCAGCGCGTCCGACGGCGCCGGCGTTTCGCGGCGAGCTTCGCTTCCAGACGCTTCTGCGCCTTGCGCCCGGTCCGCCGCGTCGTCCCGCTGACGCCCTTCTTCTTGCGCGACTTCGCGGACGGCGACGCCTTCGCGGCGGGGCGGCACGCCATCGGGTGCCGCGGCTGGTAGATCCAGAACTCGCCGGCACCGGGGAGTTCGAACGCGGTGACGATCCCCCATCCCTGGTCGGTGACGGGCTGCGTGAACGTCACGCCCTTCGCCGTGAGTTCGGCCTTCGTCTTCTCGACGTCGTCGCACATCAGGAAGAGCTGATGCCGCCCGCCGGTCTCGGCGGGGTGGATGCCGATCTCGGCCGGCGGCAGCGCGAAGATCAGCCAGCCCTCGCCGGCGTCGACGTGTCCGAACCCGAGCGTGTCGCGGAAGAACGCGCGCGTCCTGTCCGCGTCCTTCGCGTAGATGATGACGTGGGAACCGATGAGCATGGCTGGGTCTCCTTCCGGCGCGGGAGTCTATCGGGGTCGCCACGCCCGGCGCTCGCGTCGACTCGGACTTGGCCCTCCGCGCGCCGCGTGCGACTACGCTGGCGCTCCCGCTCGACGCGAGCCGCCCGAAGGATGACGACCCGCACGACCGCCCCGCCCCCGCCCGACGACACCGCGCACCGCCGGCTCTGGTGCGCGTGCTTCGCCGCGTCGGGCACGGCGGAACTGCGTATCGCCGCTGCCGGTCCCACGACGAAGGTCAAGGCACCGTCCACCAACGCGAGCCCACGCCATTCGCCGCCCGCGACGTTGCCGATGGCGGCCACGATCACTTCACCGGGTTGGCGACGCGCACTGCGCAGCCAGCCGGTGATCGACCAGGGCGCGCCCGAAGCGATCGGCGCCGCCTCTTCGGACAACGGTCGAGCAAGACCCACACTGCCTTCCAGGAAGGTCACGTTGTATGGGCCGAAGTTTGCCGTGGGCGCCAATGCAGTCGGCGTCGATGCGGGCGCAGCCTGTGACAGCGCAGCCCAAGCGGCAGCCACGCTGATCCAAAGCGCGCCGAGCGCGAGACCGCTGTAAAACCCTCTGAACATGCTCACCTTCCCCGCGCGCACCCTGATCGCCCTGTATGACATCGCTGACACATTACACTAGCTTGTTTTATGAGTTCCCAACAGGCGTACGTGTGCGCCGGCACGATATCCGAGGAGAAATTCATGGGCGGCGCGGCGCATTTCAGAATCGTCATTATCGCAAGCCTCGCCGGAATATTGTTCGGCTTCGACACTCGTCATCGCCGGCGTCACGATTGCGCTGCGCGAATTTTTTTCGCTCTCGCCGGCCGGTCTCGGTGCGCCAGTCTCGAGTGCGTTGTTGGGCACGTTGGTGGGAGCACTCATCGTCGGCGGACCCGGCGATCGCTACGGCAGCCGCAACATGCTGCGAGTCGTCGGCATGCTCTACGTGATCGCCGCACTGGGTTGCGCGCTTGCGTGGAACTTCACCTCGTTCGTACTGTGCCGATTCCTCGCCGGTATCGCCATCGGCGGATCTTCGGTGCTCGCGCCAATATTTCCCGAGAAAATCGCACCCGCGTTCGCATTTTTTTGCGGGCATGATGGCGCTGCAATTCATCGCGGCTTTTTTTTGATGCCGGAAACGCGCGGCGTGGCGCTGGAACGAATGAACGAACAGCTGCGTACCGCCGAGCGAAAAGTCTCGCGCCGCAATATGTGACGCCGCGAGACGACGAGCACCCGTGTCCGGGCGATTAAAAACAAAGAAAATATTTAATCGTTGACTCCGACGACGGATCGGAGTTAGCCTTCGCCACACGTCATGTTGGGTATTGGCCCGGTGACGGGGGAAGAAGCAGAGGGACTTAAGGCCCGCAGAAGCACGCCTTAGCGTGACGCCGGCATTGGTCAAACCTCGCCAAAGGCTGTTCAACACTGGGAGACCAAGTACCATGTCGCATCGTAGGGAAAAGCGGGCCCGCCAAGCTGCTCGTTTCGCATTAATGACAGCGGTGTCATTCGACGCTTCGCTAGCCGGGCACGCCGCCTTCGCGGACCAGGCACAGACAACATCGCAATCCTCCGCGAAGTCCGACGAATTGCAGGAAATCGTGGTCACCGGATTCCGCCAGTCGCTGCAAACCGCCCTGGACGCCAAGCGCAACTCGGATCTCGCCATCGAGTCGGTGGCCGCTGAAGACATCGGCAAAATGCCCGACCAGAACGTGGCCGAGTCGCTGCAGCGCCTGCCCGGAGTGCAGATCAATCGGGGACCGGCCGGCGAGGGAACGGCGGTATTGATCGACGGATTGCGGCAGAATCTCGTCACTCTGAACGGCGATTTGTTTTTGACGGGCAGGGAATTCTACGTGTCCGGCGAAGCATCGGGCGGCGGCGCGGGCAGCAACTCTCAATATGGCTCGCTCGAGGGCATACCCACCGATTTGCTCGGCGGCATCGATGTCATCAAGAATCCCAAGGCGTCGATGACCGAGGGGGGTCTCGGCGGTACGATCGATCTCAAGACTCGCGATCCGCTGTCGCTGCCGGAGGGCTTGAGCCTCGGCGGCAATTACCGCCAATCCAAGGCCGACGGCACCGGCAGTTCGACGCCGGACGGAACGGTCGTTGCGTCGTACAAAGTCAATGATCGTCTGGCCTTCACCGCCAGTTTCACCGTCGACAACGAAAAAACGCACACCAAAGAGTTTCAGGACGAGAATCGTGCTGGGTGGCGCATCACCAATGCGGCGACGGGGCCCTATGTGGGTCCTCTGACGCCCGCCGGTGTTACCGCTCTGCCCAACGGCCAGAGCTACATCGAGCCTCAGCTGGCGTATTTCACCGATATCATCGATTACCGCCAGGATAAGGGTGCGTCGTTCGGCGTATCAGCCGTGGTGACGGACAGCATCAAGACCAGCTTCAATTGGTTCTACTCGCGCGAAGACGACACGAACTACAGCTATACCGACAAGGCTTGGTTCAACGGCCAGGGTGCCGCAGCGGGCACTCCGGCCAGCCCGTATACCGCACTGCCCGGTATTGACCCGACGCGGCCCTACTCCATCGACGGCAACGGCGTCGTACAAAACGCCACGTTCAACGCGAACGGCGCGGAGACGGCAACTCTCTTTCAGGAGAACATATCCAAAGCCAATAATTTCCAATGGCTGACGAAGTTCGATAACGGCGGGCCGTTGCGCGGCATGTTCGATGCGGCCTATGCGAAGGCCACCTCGGAACTCGAGGCCGCGCAAGCGGACGTCGAACACGGTCTATACACCACCTCGGCCGGCGTACGGACCTCGCCGGCAGCTCCCGGCTGCAACAACGGCTCATCGTTTTGCGGACCGGGAAATCCGCCGATCGGCACCCACGGCTATGAATTCACCTACGCCAACGGCGGCTCTTCCGGCCTGCCGTCGGTCGGTTATCTCGCGCCTTACGCAGATATCCTGAACAATCCGGCTTACACCACGTTCAAATCGAACTGGGCGTGGGCGCAGTTCACCGACAACAAGCAGTTTTCGCTCAGGGCGGAGGCCCAGTGGGATCCGACCTTCACGGAGGTCAAGACGACGATTTCGGCGGGCGTTCGCTATTCGGGACGCAACATCGATCAGACATTCGGCCGCTACCTCATCAATGGCACATTAGCCAATGGTGAGATCGCGGGCAGCACTGGAGTCAACAACAAGCAACCGTGCGGCACCCTCCTCCCAGGCACCGGCCCTTGGACGTACTACCAAGATCCGGGATACGGCTGCCCCAACATTCCATATTCAACAGCGCTGTCCAATCCTGGCTTGGGCGCGACCTATTCCAACTTTGCGGTTGGCAACATCATCGTGAAAAATCCGTCCACCGGCGGCATGAACCATCCATCGACGTATCTCAACCAGATCTGGGCGGGCGCGGGCGTGCCCAACACGACCGAGCAGTTTTTCAAGGACACGCTGAGTTCCTTCGCCGTGAAGGAACGAGTGACGGCCCCCTACCTCATGATAGATCTGGGCGGACCGGCCAGCCGCTTTCATATGAATGTCGGTGTGCGCCTCGTCAACACGAATCTGACCATCGACGGCGCGCAGTCGGCGCCGGTGCCCACCTTCTATGGCACGGCGTCGTGGAACGGCGTCAATAACAACAATATTCCGGTGACGACCAGGCGCAACTACACGGACGTACTGCCGATGTTCAACTTCGTGCTCGACGTCACCGAGTCGCAGAAGGTCCGGTTCGGCGCGGCCCGGGTGGTTGCCCCCCAGGATCTGTACCAGCTGGGTAAAGGCAATTCGTACAACTTCACCCGCGACAGCGCCCGAGTTCAACCCAACGGTACCGTGGGCGGATTTTACTTCATCAACGGTAACGCGGGTAATCCGAACTTGGATCCCTACCGCGCGTCGCAGTTTCTGCTGTCGTATGAAAACTATTTCGCGCCGGGCGGCCTCGCCACGGTTGCCACTTTTTACAAGCAGGTGGACAACTTCATCGAGATCGAGAGCATCCCGACCTTCGTGAAAGATGATTTTGGCGGCGACACGGGGAACGTCAACCAACCGGTCAATGCCGGCAAGGGCCGAATCTACGGCGTGGAAGTGGGCGGTCAGTACGCGTTCGGCAACTCGATCGCGTGGCTCAATGGATTCGGGGCGGCGGCGAACTATACGTTCTCAGCCTCGCAAACCAACAGCGCGACTACCAGCTTCTCCTACGATTCCGCCATCCCGGGCGTGGCTAGGAACTCCGCCACCGGTACGCTGTACTACGAGCGCTTCGGCTTCTCGGCGCGTACCTCGTATTCATGGCGGGATAAGGCGGTCAACGATTCTCTGGTCGGCGCCACCTTCACTTTCCCGAATGCGACCGGCGTGCAGACGACCTATCAGGTGTTCTCGGCGCCGTACGGGCAACTCGACGGCCAGCTCGGCTATGACTTCAACCGCCACGTGGGCATATTCTTTTCGTTCCAGAACTTGACCGACGCAAAACAGCACACGTATCTGCAGTGGCCGAATCTGCCGTTCACTTATGACGATAGCGGACGCCGTTATTTTTTCGGCGTGAAAGGCAAGCTCTAGCACCCGAGCACCGCCACGCCGGCCCCCCTGGCGTGGCGGTGCAATTTTTACCGGCGGCGGGCAGCAATGCGAGGAACGGCCCATCCTCCCGTCGCGACTCGTTCGCGATTCTCAGGGCCTAGGCAATGAACGACACCAAGCAGATCAAGCGCATCGCGATCGTGGGCGGCGGCACCGCCGGCTGGATGGCCGCGAGCATTTTGGCGCGCGCCCTGCCCGGCACAGGCACTGTCATCACCGTCATCGAGTCGCCGGATATCGGCACCGTGGGCGTCGGCGAGGCGACGATTCCCCCCATCATCGACTTGTTGCGCTACCTCAGCATCAACGAGGGCGATTTCGTCAAGCACACCCTGTCGACTTACAAGCTCGGCATCAAATTCGGGCGCACAGACATCATTAAGAGATTCCTCTTGAGTGAACGCACCGGCTTCTACCTCGCTGTGTTGCAGGAGGGCCAAGTAAGCGCCGGTGACCAGTTCGAATTGATCGAAAAGAATAGACGAAGCGTAAAGGTCAGCGATATAACGCGACTTTATACACGTGACAAGCACAACACGGAGTTGCTGCGTCGGGCCATTGCAGTGGAAGAGCTCCCGGAAGGCTGGCGAAGTTACTTCCAGGAAAGACTTGCGAAGCTGACCGGTTCTTTAAACTAGGGAGCAGCGGTAAGTTTCCACCACAACTAATGGTCAGGCACACCAGGACAACTCCAACAGCTGAGGACCAGCGGCTCGAACAGTCGCGGGTTCGCCACGCACACTGGAAACGCTGGGGACCGTACCTTAGCGAGCGAGCCTGGGGCACTGTGCGTGAAGACTACAGTGAGTACGGCACGGCTTGGGACTACCTGCCGCACGACCATGCACGCTCGCGCGCCTTTCGTTGGAACGAAGACGGCCTCGCGGGAATTTGTGATCGGCATCAAATGATCTGTTTCGCGCTCGCATTATGGAACGGCCGCGATCCGATCCTGAAAGAGCGCGCCTTCGGGCTTACCGGCAGCGAAGGCAACCATGGCGAAGACGTCAAGGAGTATTACTTCTATCTCGATTCAACACCAACGCACTCGTACATGAAGTATCTGTACAAGTACCCGCAGACCGAGTTTCCCTACGGCCAACTCGTTGCCGAGAACCGCCGCCGCGGCAAAAATGTTTCGGAGTTTGAATTGCTGGACACCGGCGTGTTTAACGACGACCGCTACTTCGATGTCTTTGTAGAGTATGCGAAGGCGGACGCAGAAGACATTCTCGCGCGAATCAGTGCAGTCAATCGCGGGCCAGACGCAGCGCAACTGAATTTGCTACCAACGATCTGGTTTCGCAATCGCTGGTCGTGGGGAGAGAACAATGATCCAAGGCCTAACCTGCAAAAGAGTGGCAAGGGCACTGAAGCCACGATTGAAGTGAATCATTTTCAGTATGGCCAACGCTGGCTCTACTGTGAAGGCACCCCCGAGTTGCTTTTCACCGAGAACGAGACAAACACTCGACGGCTGTTCGACACCGCAAATACTTCACCCTACGTCAAAGACAGCATAAACGACTACTTAGTCAACGGCGCTCCGGACGTCGTCAATCCAAACCAGGTTGGGACAAAGGCTTCGGCAAACTACTCCCTCACCATCCAGCCTGGTGAGACGTCAACCATTCGTCTCAGATTCACGCCCGAGAAAGTGTCGGCGAGTGCGACAGTCTTTAGCGACTTCGATAAAGTCTTTGCCGAAAGAATCCGTGAAGCTGACGAGTTCTACGCGACAGTCATTCCCAAAAATTTGTCCTCGGATGCACAGATGGTAATGCGGCAATCGTTTGGCGGACTTCTTTGGTCCAAACAGTACTATCACTACGTCGTAAAAGACTGGCTTACCGGTGATCCAGCCACACCTGCTCCGTCTGCAAGACGTCTCCTCGGCCGCAATCGTGATTGGAAGCACCTGCACAATGCCGATGTAATCTCGATGCCTGATAAATGGGAGTACCCCTGGTATGCGGCCTGGGATTTGGCATTTCACTGCGTGCCTCTGGCACTGGTCGACTCTGAGTTTGCGAAAGAGCAACTCGTCCTTTTGGTGCGCGAATGGTATATGCACCCGAATGGTCAACTGCCCGCTTACGAATGGGCCCTGGGCGACGTCAATCCGCCGGTCCATGCGTGGGCGGCCTGGCGCGTCTACAAGATTGAACAAAAACGAACGGGTGTTGGCGATCGCAAATTCATCGAGCGCGTCTTTCACAAGTTGATGCTCAACTTTACCTGGTGGGTAAATCGAAAAGACGCCGAAGGAAACAACATTTTTGAGGGTGGCTTCCTGGGCCTCGACAACATTGGGGTGTTTGATCGCAGCGCTCCACTGCCGACGGGTGGGCTTATCGAGCAGTCAGACGGCACCAGTTGGATGGCAATGTATACGCTAAACTTGCTGGCCATTGCCATGGAACTAGCAAGAGAAGATCCCGTCTACGAAGACGTAGCGAGCAAGTTCTGGGAACACTTTATCTATATCGCCGATGCGATGAACAGTTTGGAAAATGATGGTTCAGCACTTTGGCATGAAGAAGATGGTTTCTTCTATGACGTACTTCATCTGCCCACCGGCGAGCACGTGCCCCTCAAAGTACGATCGATGGTTGGACTGATTCCCTTGTTTGCAGTCGAAACGCTTGACGCAAATGTCTTGCAGAAGCTTCCCGACTTTAAACGAAGACTCGAGTGGTTCGTTCAAAACAGGCCTCACCTCACCCAAGACGTTGCCTCCACGAAAACGCCGGGCGAAGGTGAGCGCAGACTGTTCTCAGTAGTATCGCAAGATCGCCTGCGGCGGATCCTCAAGGTAATGTTGGATGAGAAAGAGTTTTTTTCGGACTATGGGATACGGGCGATCTCGCGTTTTCATGAAGATCATCCTTACATCTTGAGGATAGCAGGTACGGAACACCGCGTGGACTACGAGCCGGCCGAGTCGCGTACTGGTCTTTTCGGTGGCAACTCTAACTGGCGAGGACCGATCTGGTTTCCCCTGAACTATCTCCTTATCGAATCGTTGCAGAAGTTTCATTACTATCTTGGCGACGACTACAAGATTGAATGCCCCACAGGTTCAGGCCAGATGATGACTCTGTGGGAAGTGGCGGCGGAAATCTCCAAACGTTTGTCACGAATCTTCTTGCGAGGCGCAGATGGTCGCAGGCCAGTTTTCGGGGAGATTGAAAAGTTTCAAACCGATCAGTACTGGCACGACATGATCCTGTTTCACGAATACTTTCATGGCAACAATGGTGCCGGCATCGGCGCCAGCCATCAAACGGGTTGGACCGGAGTGGTAGCAAAGCTGCTGCAGCAAAGCGGGGAGTGATGTCAACTTCTTCAGCTACCTACAAAACAATTTATTCCGCTCAACTGGAGGAATCTGCATGTGCACTGTGAGCTGGTTGCGCCAAAAGGACGGCTACCTGCTGCTATGCAACCGCGATGAGCGTCACACGCGAAAGCCTGCCTCAGGTCCCCGAATAGGAGCACTACGAGAGGTCTCGTTTGTTGCGCCCGTTGATGAGGATCAAGGCGGGTCATGGATCGGCGTCAATCAATTCGGACTGACTTTGTGCCTGTTGAATCGCTACGGTGACTGGACGCCTCAACCGGATAAGACTTACACGAGCAGAGGGTTATTGTTGACCAATCTGCTTGATTGCTCCGACGGCGCCGCACTCCAGCAGAAAATCTCCGCGCAAACGCTTGAGCACTTCCAGCCTTTCACTTTGGCGGCGCTTGCGCTTCAAGAACCTGCAATGCTGTTTGAATGGACTGGTTCTGATTTCAATATCGAGCGCGACGCTGAGTCGCATATGCCGCTGATATCCTCTTCCTTAAGGGAACCAAAGATTGCCCAGACGCGGAAGGAGTTGTTCAGTCGCATGGTAGCAGACGCGGGAAGCGTTGATGCCATACTTCTACGTGAGTTTCATGGCAGTCACTTTCCCGAGCGGGGACCGTTGTCGGTATGTATGCACCGCGATGACGCAGCGACAGTTAGTTTAAGTGTAATTAAGGTCAAACTAGAGGCGATCGAGTTCACTTATTATCCCAATTCACCATGCTTGCATACGGTTGCGGAAACGGTCGTGATTAAGCGTCAAAGAGTTATCTAATCAAGACGCTACCGAAAACCAGGCGAGCAGGGCCGGGTAGCCAAGGAAGTTCCCATAACGGCGGGCGGCGTCCGCAATCATTTCTTTGTCAGCCTTACTGAGTTGTGCAAAGGGGCGGAGTGAAATGATCACTGAGGCCTTTTTGAATGTGCGCTTCCAGCTTCCCACAACTCTGCCGCGCAAAATAATTGACGAAGTGAATATAACGTTACGGAAGTTCGTTCCTTTGTTATACGTCGAATCGAGCGCTGCGTTACGGTCTTTATAGGCTACGAGGTATTCGTCGTAGGCAGGTAACAGGTAAGCAGCTCGCGAGGACGTAGGTTTTCTCGTCGTTGTGGAATACGGAAGCCAGTAGGTCTTATCGTCGATAACATCCTTCACCAGCTGCCGCCGGGCCATGTCGAGGCCGGACTTCGCATCAGTCGTGGTCAGCCCCGACCACCATACAAAGTCCTGCAAGGTGGCGGGACCATGGCTCGTGAAGTATCGCCGAGTCAACTCCGCTAAGGCTTGGTCGCGTTCGAGAGTTGTGCTATGGGGCAGTCGCTCATCAAGCAGCGCATAGGTGAACTGTTTACCCTTCCTTGCTCCGCTGCAAATAACTCCATCTAATTCGGCGCGGGCAAGGATGTGGGCGGACCGTATCAGATCGTTCGTAGCAACTCCCGCTTGCTGGACCGCTTTGCGCAACGCGTCGCGAGTTAATTGCTTGCCGCCACGCAGTGCTTTTGCTAGTGCTTTGTTACTTTTCTTGAAGACCGCATCATCAAGCTCCAGCTTGCGATAATAGTAGCCGCTGGCGGCATTCACTCGAGGAGCAGTTAGCTTCAGCAGCCAGCGAATATCAGCGGGCGCGACAAAATGCCAGGTAGGACGCATTACGTGTGTCCTCAATATGCTGCCGGAAGCAAATGCTTTCTCGACTGCGTCGTCTGTCGCATTCTGCACGCGCAGACCGAGAGCCCATTTCGCGCCGTTGTAGTCCTGCGCCTGAACGGCGCCAAGCCACTTCACCACATCGGCTGGTTCTTTGCAGCCGGGGGAAGACAGCTGTTGGTTATGGAGTCGATGCTGGGCGATGTCCAAAATTTTCATATTAAAGTAAAAGGCAACACGGCTTGCCCTCTCGCGTGTGTCATCTTATTCTCACTCTGTAATTGATCCATAGATGACAAGTGATGCTTTCCCGCCGATCATGAAAGCTATTCCTGAAGAGACCATCGCTCATTATCGAATTATGGAGCCGCTGGGTGCTGGTGGCATGGGCGCAGTATACAAGGCCTATGACAAGAAGCTTCATCGCGTTGTCGCGCTGAAAGTCTTACCGCCGGAATTTCTCTCTCAACAAGATCGCCGCCGGCGCTTTCTGCAGGAGGCTCGCGCAGCTTCCGCTTTGACTCATCCACACATTCTCACTGTTTACGAAGTCGGAGAAGACGACGGTAAGCCCTACATCGCGATGGAGTATATAGAGGGTGAGACGCTGCGGCAGAAAATCAAGGCCCGCACTTTACAACTAAAGGAGACTCTAGCCATTGCGATACAGATTGCCGAGGGTCTTGCGAAAGCTCATGAAACAGGGATCATTCACCGCGATCTAAAGCCGGAAAATCTAATGATCAACCGCGACGGCTACGCCAAGATTCTCGATTTCGGCCTTGCGAAACTCGTCGCGCAACGCGAGCGCGCACTCGCCGTAGATAGTGAACAGAAAACACTCGTTCGCGTGCAGACTGAGTCTGGGGCCCTGCTGGGCACAATCAACTACATGTCGCCGGAACAGTTGCTCGGACAGCGTGTCGATCGTCGCTGCGACATCTTCTCTTTCGCCGTCGTTCTGTGTGAAATGCTGACCGGAACGTGTCCTTTCGTCAACGAGAACCGGATCGACACCATGCATGCCATTCTCCACCAGGAACCAAAGCTGCCGGCGCCGAGCACCGCGGAACTGCCGTTTGAGCTTCACCGCATTCTCACAAAGGCTCTGGCGAAGGCGCCGAAGGATCGCTACCAGACAGTCGCAGATTTGGCGGGCGAACTTAAGGCCCTGAAGCGCGATTTGGAGTTAGGCAAGAGATTGCCTGTGCCGTCCAAAATCAGATTGGTATTGAAGCGTGTCGCCATCGGGACGCGCTCTGGCGGGGTAGATTATGAAAAGGAACTGAACGAGTCGCAATTCAAGGCGGTGATGACGACCGAAGGCCCGCTGCTAATTGTGGCCGGCGCGGGTACAGGTAAGACTCGGACGCTGGTCTATCGGGTGGCTCGTCTGGTGGAGATTGGCGCGCAGCCCGAGTCGGTGCTGCTGCTTACCTTCACGCGGAGGGCTGCGACAAGCATGCTCGCGCGCGCGGCATCGTTGGCCGACTCCCGCTGCCAGCGCGTATCGGGTGGCACTTTCCATTCGCTGGGCCATTCCGTATTGCGAAAGTTTCCCGAGGCGGCGGGTGTTCAGCGCAACTTCACCGTGCTCGATCAGAGCGATACGGAAGACTTGATTGATCTTTTGCGCCGGCAGATTCGACTCACCAAGGACCGGCACTTTCCCCGTAAGCGCACCATTGCAGCGATCTTCAGCATGATGGTCAATAAGGTGAGTTCAATGAAGCAAGTACTCAATCGGAGTTACCCGCAATTCGTTGATGAACGTTCCGATCTCGAGACGCTGTTCAAATCGTTTGAGACATTCAAGCGCACCCGTCACATGCTTACCTACGACGACCTGCTCGTGCGGTTGCGCGAAGCTCTGGAAGGGAGTGCTGAACTGCGTGAGCAACTCTCCGAGCAGTATCGCTACATTATGGTGGACGAGTACCAGGACACTAACAAGCTGCAGGCGCAGTTAGTGCGTCTCATGACAGACAAACACGATAATGTTGCCGTGGTCGGCGACGAATTTCAGTCAATCTATTCATTTCGCGGCGCGAGCCATAGGAACATGCTGGAGTTTCCCAAGCTCTTTCCTGCCGCACAGATCATCAAACTGGAAGAGAACTTTCGTAGCACTCAGCCGATCCTCGACGTGGCCAACGCGATCATTGCCGATGTGAAGGAGGGCTTCGCCAAGAGGCTCTTTTCACGCGTGGATGGTGGTCAGTCTCCAGTGGTTGTCAGCGCGCGAGACGAAAACGAGCAATCACTATTTGTCGCCCAACGAATAGAAGAGTTGCATGAGGAGGGTTTGCCTCTAAATGAAATCGCCGTGCTGTTTCGCTCCAGCTCTCACTCGTTCGATTTGGAAATCGAACTGGGCAAGCACGGAATTCCCTTCCGCAAGTTCGGCGGAATCAAATTTGCCGAATCGGCCCACATCAAGGATGCGCTGGCGTTTCTGCGTGTAGTGAACAAACCTTCGGACACGCTCTCATGGTTTCGCGCCCTTAAACTGATCGACCACATCGGTGACGCTACGGTTTATCAGATACTCGATCATCTCGGCGTGGAGCGAAAAGAGTTCCGCTCTGCGAGAACTAAAGAGGCCTTGTTCAAGAAATTGCATAGGTTTCCCGCACGCGCGAGTTACAAAAACCAGTTGGTCCGGCTAGCGCGCGTATTGACGAACGTAGTCGAAAGCAAGTCGCCCAGTGAACAGCTCTCGGCCGTTTTGCGCTTTTATAGGCCGCTTTTGAAAGCCAAGTACGACGACTCTCAGCGACGCGGCCGCGACCTCGAACATCTGCAAGCAATTGGGAAACGATATAAAAGCTCGGCGAAGTTGTTAGACGATGTGGCGCTCGACCCGTCGGAAGCGATTCAAGGAAACGGTGTGGCGCGCGGGAAAGGCTACGTCACACTCTCGACCGTCCATTCCGCGAAAGGCTTAGAGTGGGACACGCTGTTTGTGATCTGGATGACGGACGGTTGGTTCCCTTCGTCCCGCTTTCATGATGAGTTTGACGATCTGGAGGAAGAGCGGCGGTTACTCTATGTCGCCACGACGCGGGCGAAGCGGCAACTTCATTTCGTCTATCCGGTCAACGTCTATCGTGGCGTGGAAAGCGATTCGTTTCCGACGGTGTCACGCTTTCTGGAACCCATTCCTTCCACGATTCTTCCACACGCATCCCTGTTTGAGGGGTGAAGAACTCGTCCAACCCTTCTGCGCATTCCCAGTGTCCTCCGTGTCTCAGTGGTGAACGTTTTCGAGTTTTTATCACCACTGAGGCACGGAGAACACTGAGGAAATGGATGTTGTATCAGGGCCGCCCTGGATATTCGTTAGGTGGATGCGGGAGGGCTACACCATCGGTTCCGGCGAACCCAGTACCGTCGCCGAAGCTAAGGATCTCAAAA
>Ga0137403_10006151_pt1 | contig 13784 bp, 11 predicted proteins | sample CZOMad2_1_16fung_FD_122057 | JGI IMG/M metagenome (GOLD analysis project Ga0137403, IMG submission 122057) | Vadose zone soil fungal communities from Angelo Coast Range Reserve, California, USA - CZOMad2_1_16fungal (Hybrid Assembly) | ecosystem: Environmental > Terrestrial > Soil > Vadose zone... | reverse complement strand
GCAGCGCACGCTCGAGCTGGCGATGGCGATCGCGGGCCCCTACGCGCAGCTCGGGCGCGACGCGCGCGCCCTCGACGGCGGGGCGTGGGCCGAGGCATACCTCTACTCGCGCTCGGTCACCATCTCGTCGGGCACTTCGGAGGTGCTGCGCAACCTGCTCGCGCAGCAGGCCCTCGGCCTGCCGCGCGGCAGCTGAAAGGAGGCGTTCCATGGCAACGCGAGTCGTCGACAGCGACGCGCACGTGATCGAGGGCCCGGAGCTGATGGCCGAGCTCCTCGCCCGCTTCCCCGACAAGATCCGCATGGCGCGCCCGGACGAGGAGGGCGCGGCGCTGGTGATCGAGGGCCGGCGCTACCCGAACGCGTCCGGCCCCGGGGCGGGCTGCCACGCGAAGCACGGCATGTGCCTCGAGCGGGGCGCCAACCCCTTCACCGCCGCGGGCGTGCTGCGCGACGCCGACCGCGAGGGGATCGATGCCATGGTCTTCTTCCCGAGCGCGGCGCTCGGCCTTCCCGCCTTCACCGACCTCGCCTTCGCGGCCGAGTTCGCGCGCCTCTACAACCGCTGGCTCGCCGGCTACTGCCGGCAGTTCCCGCAGCGCCTGTTCGGCGTCGGTCTGGTGCCGATCGAGGACGTGGCGACCTCCATCCGCGTCATGCGCGAGGCCAGGGAGCTCGGCCTGGTCGCCATCATGGTCCCCGCCGTCCTCGGGACGCGCAACCTGGACCATCGCGACCTGGAGGCCTTCTACGCGGCCGCCGAGGACCTGGAGATGCCGCTCGGCATCCACGGCGCGCCCGGCATCCATCTCCCCCCGCTCGGCGCCGAGCGCTTCGACAACTACCTCCAGGTGCACGTCGTGAGCTTCCCCTTCGACATGATGGTCGCGACCACGGCCCTCGTCCTGGGGGGCGTCCTCGAGCGGCACCCGCGGCTCCGCGTGGCGCTCCTCGAGTCGGGCGTGGGCTGGGTGCCCTACTTCTTCGACCGGCTCGACGAGCACGTGGAGAAGCGCGGCCGCCTGACGCCCGAGTGCAAGCGGGAGCCGCGCGAGTACCTGGCACGCGGCCAGCTCCACGTGAGCTGCGAGCCCGAGGAGAGCGCGCTGCCCTTCGTCGCGGCCACGCTCGGCGATCACTTCGTCATGTACGCGAGCGACTACCCCCACTGGGACAGCGACTTTCCGAACTCGACCCGGGGGCTGCGCGAGCGCACCGACCTGGCGCCCGAGGTGAAGGCGCGCATCCTGGGCGCGAACGCGGCCGCGTTCTACCGGCTGCCGGTCTGAGCATGGTGCACGACGAGCTCGGCGCGCGGCTCGAGCGCTTCGTCGGGGAGCGACTCGGCGCGCCCGCGCGCGTGACGCACCTCGAGCGCTCGACCGAGGGCTTCTCGCAGGAGACGTTCGTCTTCGACGTCGAGCTGGGCCGCGAGCGGCGGGGCTACGTGGCCAAGCGCGAGCCGGTGGCCGGCCTCCTCGAGCCCTACGACCTGGAGCCCGAGTTCCGCGTCCTCCACGCGCTCTCCGAAGACCCGCTGCCGTCCCCGCCCACGCCGTGGTTCACGCGCGACCCGGCCGTGCTCGAGCGCCCCTTCTACGTGATGGAGCGCCTCCCGGGCGAGGTGCCGATCCCCGTCGCGCGCGTCGACGGCTCGGGACCGTTCGACGACGCGGAGCGCGCAGCGCTCGGCCCCGAGGTGGCCCATGCGCTCGCGCGCCTCCACGCCATCGACTGGCGGGCGCGCGGCTTCCAGTTCCTGGGCGCGCCCCGCCCCGGCCGCGAGGCCGCGGAGCGCGAGCTGGCGCGCTGGGAGGAGCGCATACGCCGGAGCGGGCTGCCCGTCTCTCCGCCGCTCGCCGAGGCGCTCCTCTGGTGCCGCCGCCACGCGCCCGCGACCGACGCGATCACGCTCGTGCACGGCGACTACCGGCTCGGCAACTTCCTGGTCGTGCACGAGGCGGGCGGCCCGCGCCTCACCGGCATCCTCGACTGGGAGCTCGTCCACCTGGGCGACCCGCTCGAGGACGTCGCCTGGTGCGTGTCGCCGCTCTGGCGCGCGGGGACGCCGTACGCCTCGGCGCTCCTCCCGCCCGAGGAGTTCGCCGCCCGCTGGGCGGACGCCTCGGGCCGCGCGGCCGACGCCGAGCGGCTTTGCTTCTACGCGGTGCTCGCCTTCGTCAAGATGATCGCCATCATGCTGAGCGGCCTCGCCGCCTTCCGGAGCGGCCGCACCACCGACCTCCGCATGGCGATCTTCGACCACCAGCTCCCGTTCCTGCACCTCCTCCTCGGCATGACGCGCGGCTGGCTCGCGGGAGCGCCGGGATGACGATTCCGGTCGAGACGCTCATCGACGGGCTCGCGAGGACGCTGACCGACGCGGTCCTGCCCGAGGTGACGAGCCGCTTCGCGCGCGGCCAGCTCTTCGCCGTGGTCGACGTGCTGCAGAACCTGCGCGACCGCCTCGAGGTGAAAGCGGTGCTGTACGAGGCCGAGGCGGCCTCGGCGGCGGCGGCGCTCGAGCGTGCCGCGGCCGCGCTCGGACGGGAGGCCGCGGCAGCCCGCATCGCCGGGGCGCTGGCCGCCGCGCCCGCCGGCCCGCCCGCCGAGCGCACCACCGCGCTGCGTGCCGCGCTGGTCGCCGCGCTCGAGGCGATCGACGTGCTCCCCGAGGAGCTCGCCGCCCCCGCACGCGCCGCCATCGCCGAGCACCTGGCCGCGCAGACGATGCGCGACCTCGCGGTGCTCAAGCCCTCGCTCCTGGGCGAGATCTCGAAAGGCTGACACCCATGCTGACCGCCTTCGACGACTACCTGATCCACCAGACGCCCGAGCCGGTCGCCCATCCCGGGACCGGCGACCGGAACTTCTACGACCGCCACTTCTTCAACGGCTTCAGCCGCGAGGGCGACCTCTTCTTCGGCGCCGCCCTCGGCCTCTACCCGAACCGGCGCGTGATGGACGCGGCCTTCACCCTGGTCCGCGACGGCCGCCAGCTGTCGGTGCACGCCTCGCGTCTCGCGCCCGCCGAGCGCGGCGAGACGCGCGTCGGGCCGATCGCGATCGAGGTGGTCGAGGCGCTCCGGACGCTCCGCGTGCGCGTCGCGCCGAACGACTTCGGGCTCGAGGCGGACCTGCTCTTCCGCGCGCGCGGCCCCGCGCTCGAGGAGCCGCGCTTCAGCGCGCGGGTCGAGAACCGGCTCTTCATGGACACGACACGTCTCACGCAGTTCGGCCTCTGGGAGGGGACGATCACCGCCGGCAGCGCGCGGCTGGCGCTCGCCCCTCTGCGCGCCCTCGGCGTGCGCGACCGCTCGTGGGGCGTGCGTCCGGTGGGCGAGCCCGAGGGCGGGGCGCCCGGCCTGCCGCCGCAGTTCTTCTGGCTCTGGGCCCCGCTCCACTTCGACGACCTGTGCACGCTCTGCGGCGTCAACGAGGACGCGGAGGGGCGGCCGTGGCACGCCGCCGGCACCGTGCTCCGCCTCGCCGACGGGGCCATCGAGCCGGTCGCCCGCGTCGCGCAGCGCGTGCGCTGGCTGCCGGGCACGCGCCGGGCGGCGGCCGCAGCGATCACGCTCACCCCGCACCGGGGCGAGCCGCTCGCGATCACGCTCGAGCCGCTGCTCACCGCGCAGATGTGCGGCCTCGGCTACCTCCACCCCGAGTGGGGCCACGGTCTCTGGAAGGGCGAGCTGGCGGTGGGCGGCGAGAGCTGGACGCTCGCCGACCTGGACCCGATGGAGCCGCGCCACCTCCACGTGCAACAGGTCTGCCGCGCGCGTCTGGGGACGCGCGAGGGGATCGGCGTCCTCGAGCAGCTCGTGCTCGGCCCGCACCTGCCCTCGGGCTTCACCTCGATCCTGGACCCCGCCGCATGAGGTGCGCGCTCCTCCTCCACACCCAGCGCGTCGACCTGGGCGCCGAGTTCGCGAGCGCCCCGGCGGTAGCGGAGACGGCGCGCGCCGCCGAGCGCGCCGGCTTCGACGCGGTCGCCGTGACCGACCACCCCTTCCCGCACGACGAGTGGATGCGCTCGGGCGGCCACCACGCCCTCGACCCGTTCGTCGCCCTCTCCTTCGCCGCCGCCGCGACCGCGAGCATCCGGCTCCTCACCTTCATCTACGTGCTCCCCTACCGGAACCCCTTCCTCTCCGCGAAGGCGGCCGCGAGCCTCGACGTCCTCTCCGGCGGCCGCTTCGTCTTCGGCGTGGCGGCGGGCTACCTGGAGCCCGAGTTCGCGGCCCTGGGCGTGCCCTTCGAGGAGCGCGACGACCTCGCCGACGAGGCGATCCGGGCCATGAAGGCGGCGTGGGGCGGCGAGGGCGTCCACTTCGAGGGGCGGCATTTCGTCGCCCGGGGCCACACGGCGTTGCCGCGCCCGCTGCAGCAGCCGCATCCGCCCATCTGGGTGGGCGGCAACAGCAAGCGAGCGATCCGGCGCGCCGTCCTTCTGGGCGACGGCTGGATGCCGATCTTCAACCCCGCCGCGCACGCGGGCCGGCGACGCACGCCGGCCATCGAATCGGCGGCCGACGTGCGCGCGCGGCTCGCCTACGCCGCCGAGGTCGCGCGCGCCAGCGGCCGCACGCGCCCGCTCGAGGTCGCCATCACCGCCCGCGGCCTCGGGAGCTTCGGGACGGCGGCGTTCGACGAGGCCGCGTTCCTCGCCGACGTGGCCGAGCTGCGCGCCGCCGGCGTCACCTACTTGACCGTCAACCTCCCCGCCGCCTCGCGCGCCGAGCACCTCGAGCGGATCGCGCGCTTCGGCGACGAGGTGCTGGCCCGGCTCTCCTGAAGGGAGGCATCCCATGCCGCAGAACGTCCCCGAGTTCCGGTTCAGCGACGACGCGCTCCGCCTCCGCCAGTTCCTCTACGAGCACTGGTGCGCCCACGGCCGCGGCCCGAATCTCCGCGCCGCGCACCAGGCGACCGGCCTGACGCGCGAGCGCCTGATCGAGGTCTACCGCGAGCTCGACCTGGGGCTCATCTGCACCGTCGACCACGCCACCCAGAACTGCAACCTGCTGAAGCTCCAGCCCTTCTCGAGCTACCCGAGCCAGGTCGAGGTGTTCGTCGGCGGGAAGTTCCTCAGCTGGGCCGGTTGCGCCATGGAGTCGATCGCGCTCTCCCGCATGCCGCCCTTCGCGGGGAAGGAGGTGCGGCTCGAGTCCTACTGCGCGTGCTGCCTCGCGCCGGTGAGCCTGGTGACGCGCGACGGCGACCTCGTCTCGCGCGTGCCCGAGTCGGTCCTGATTCACGTGAGCACGAGCCCGCGCGAGTGGAACACGACCAACATCGTCTGCATGTGCGACAGCATGAACTATGTCGCCGACGCCGAGCACGCGCTCCGCTACGAGCGGCAGATGTGCCGCCGCGGCGTCCTCTTCACGCTCGAGCAGGCGCGCCGCTTCGTCGCCGACACGGCGGCGAACCGGATGTGGCGCTACGACTGGCCGCCGGCCCGCGTCGTGCCCGAGCGCATCATCGCGGGGATCAGGGCGCTCGGGGTGGACGTGAGCAACTGGGGCGGATAGCGAGCGGCTTTGCATGCAGATCCCACTCGCGCACGTCTGGCCGGGGCACGGGCCACCGCTCATGCGGAAGACAGAGAGTGCCAGCCGGCCTGCCCGGTGGCGCCTTGCTGTCGCGCTCCTCGCGATCCTGGCGGCCTCCGCCACCGCGACAATCGGCGCGATGCGGCATACGTCGACGACGTTCGACGAGGTGATCACCATCGCCGCGGGTGCGCGGGGCTTCATGACCGGCCGCTTTGACGTCGTCGACGACCATCCGCCGCTCATGCAGTATCTCTACGGCCTGCCGGTCTATCTGACCCACCCGTCGTTTCCACCGGAAGCGGCCGGCGGAAGGCGGCCCAACCGCTACACCTATGCGGCCGACTTGTTCGGGCGCCGCGGAAACGATCCCGAGTACCTGGCCGTTCTCCCCCGCATGATCGCAGCGATCTGCGCGGCACTGCTCGGCCTGGCGGTGTTTCTCGAAAGCCATCGCGCTTTCGGGGCGCGCGCTGCGCTTTTCGCCGTGATCCTCTGCGCGTTTTTGCCGGACGTGCTCGCACACGGAGGCGTCGCCTACAGCGATCTGCCGCTCGCCCTTTGCTGGTTCTGCACGCTGTTCGCGATGGACGCAGTCGTGCGCGAGCCATCGGCGGCTCGCGCAGCACGCGCCGGCGCATGGATCGCCATCTCCATGGGGGTCAAGTTCAGCGCAGTCGCGATCGCGCCGGCGGCGGCATTGCTGCTCGGCGCCGAGGCACTCGTGCGTCCAGGCGATCGGCGATGGCGCAAGCGCGTGCTGCGGGCCACTGCGATCGGCGGGCTCAGCGCATACCTGCTTCTGGTCGCGATCTATCGCGGCGATTTCTCGCTGGCCGAGATGGTCCGGGGCTTGGGATTGATGCTGCACCACGTCACCACCGGCCACGATGCCGCACCCGCCTACCTCTTGGGCCACACGAGCCCGCGGGGCTGGTGGTACTTTTTCCCCGTCGCGTTCGTCTTCAAGACCCCCGCCGCGCTGCACCTGCTCATGCTGACCGCGCTGTTTGGCATCGCTCGCCGGTCGACGCAGCCGGGAGGGACGACGGGCTGGCGCCAGCGCGTACAGTCGCCACTGCGCGCGCCGGTCGTCGGATCGGTCGTCTTTGGCGGCTCGCTGCTCGCCTCCGGGCTCGACATCGGATTCCGCTATGCCCTGCCGCTGCTGCCGCTGCTGTGCGTGCTGGTCGGGGTCGGCCTCGGACGCCTCTGGCAAGGGCTCCGCCTGCGGGGACGTGCGGGCGTGGTCGCGCTCTGCACGTGGTACGTCGTCTCGTCGCTCTCCTACTACCCGCACTTCCTCGCCTACCTCAGCGAGTACTGGCCGTGGCCTGACGCGGGCTACCGTGTGCTGGTCGACTCGAGCCTGGACTGGGGGCAGGGCCTGCTCGAGGTGCGGAACTTCATGCGCAAGAATGGCATCCCGCGCGTCTACCTCAGCTACTTCGGGTCGGCGCTGCCGGAGGGCTACGGAATCGACTACGTCGCCCTGCCGAGCTTCTTCAAGCTCCCGCCCCACGGGGTCCAGCCGGGCGAGTCTCCACCCGAGCTCGCCATCATCTCGGCCACGAATCTGGCGGGAGTCTACCTGGAGGGAGATCCCTTCGCGCGACTGCGGGACGAGCCGCCGCTCGCGGTTCTCGGCCATACGATGTATGTTTACCCGGCCCGACCGGAGCGACCGACCCGGAGCCCGGGCCCAACCGGAGAATCGGTGTCAAAAACGGATCCGGAATAGCCCGAGGCTGCCCGCCGCAGACGCATGGAGACGACGTCTCCGGACCTCGCCACACTGGTGTCGGCGAGACGGCTGATGGTGACGGGCGCCGCCGGGTTCATCGGCGCGCATCTGGTCGCCGCTCTCGCGCGGCTCGGCGCCGAACGTGTCGTCGCGCTCGATCGGGAGCCGCTCACCGCGAACCCACTCTTGCGGGGCCTGGCGTTGCCGACCGTCGTCCAGGAGCTCGTCGCGCTCGGCGACTGCGCGCCCGGCGCGATCCGGCGCGCGGTGCGGGGAGTCGATGCCGTACTCCACCTCGCTGCAGTCAAGTACCGGCCGCAGGCGGAGCCGCTCGTCGACATCGTCCGAACGAACGCCCTCGGGACCGCCGCCCTCGTCGAGGCGTGCGCCGAAGCGGACGTGTCGAAGGTCGTGTTCGCGTCCTCTCTCTACGCGTACGGTCGGATGCGCGGCGAGCCGCTCGACGAGGGCGAGCGGCCCGAGCCGCGCACGGTGTACGGGCTCTCGAAGCGCTTCGGTGAGGAGCTCTGCGGCATCGGTGGCGGATCGGTCCTGCGCGCGACCGTGCTCCGCTACATGTTCGTGTACGGTCCGGGCCAGACGCCGAAACACGGGTATCCATCCGTGATCGTCAAGAACTTCCTCCGCATGCTCGGCGGCGAGCGGCCGCTGATCCACGGTGACGGCGCGCAGGTGCTGGACTATGTGTTCGTGGACGACGTGGTCGCGGCGACGATCCTAGCCCTCGCGCCGGCGGGCGATAGCCGCATTTACAACGTCGGGAGCGGCGAGGGAACCGCGATCCGCGATGTCATCGCGCTGATGAGGGACGTCGCGGGCTTCGCCGGCGAGCCCTTGTTCGCCCCACCGGACGCGACCGCGGGCAGCTCCCGCGTCGCCCGCATCGAGCGGATACGGGGGGAGCTTGGCTGGGCTCCGACGACCGACCTCCGCTCCGGGCTGGCGCGCACGCTCGCGTCGATCCGGCAGCATCCCGACTGGTACTTGCAAGGAGAGACGTCCCATGTCGCGTGACGTTGAGCTGAGCGTCGTCGCCCCGTGCTTCAACGAGGGCGACAACGTCCAGGAGCTGGTCGACCGCCTGAACGCCATGTTCGCGCGCCGCGGGCTGCGCGGCGAGGTCGTGCTGGTGGACGACGCGAGCACGGACGCGACCCCTACCGTGCTGCGGCAGCTCGCCCAGTCGGTGAGCAACCTCGTCGTGTGCACACACCCCGTCAACCGGGGGATCGAGGCGGCGTGGCGGACGGGGCTCAAGGCCGCGCGCGGCACGTACGTGTGCTTCATCGATGCCGACCTCCAGAACCCGCCCGAGGACGTGTGGCGCCTCTACCAGGAGCTGCTGTTCTCGCGGGTCGACCTGGTGCAGGGCATCCGCAGCACCCTCGTTCGAGAGCGGGACTCGCGCTACTACCTCAGCCGCGGCCTAAACGTGCTGCTGAACGCGCTCTTCGGCATGCGGACCGCCGACAACAAGTCGGGGTTCGTCCTCGGGCGCCGGGAGATCCTCGAGGACACGCTGCGCCACCGCTTCGCCTACCGCTACTACCAGACCTTCATCCGCATCGCCGCGCACTACCGCGGCTACTCGACGCGCGACGTCGAAACCCTCTTCGAGAAGCGGCTCGCCGGGTCGTCGTTCATGTCCCGCTTTCCTCTTCGCGTCGTCGTTGGCGTCATCATCGACCTCGCCAAGGCGCTGGTCGAGTTCCGCATCGTCCGCAAGCGGGAGAACACAATCGCCGACTTCGTGAGGGAGGTCGGCGTCCGCGAGCCGCGCACCGCGGTCCAGCCGTGGCGCCGCGCGCTCTTCGGCCTCTTCTGCGCCACGATGCCGATGCACAAGTGGCAGATCCGCCGGAGCGCGCGCTGGTACTACGACGAGCTGCGACACAGCCAGTGGCTCACCCCGGAGCAGATCCGCGAGCTGCAGGAGCGCAGGCTGCGCGCGCTCGTCAGCCATGCGTACTACCACGTGCCCTTCTACCGCGACCTGTTCGACGGCGCGGGATTGGGTCCGTCGGACGTCCGGACGCTCGACGACCTGCGCAGCGTCCCGCTCCTCTCCAAGGACACGGTAGCCGAGAACCTGTACCACGGGATGCTCTCGAACAACCACGACAAGCGGCGCATGCTGAGGGTCGCGACCAGCGGCTCCACCGGCGAGCCGTTCGTCTGCTACGCCGACCGCCATCAGCTCGAGATCCGATGGGCGGCGACGCTGCGCGGCCTCGAGATGACCGGGTACCGGTTCGGCGATCGGCAGGTGCGACTCTGGCACCAGACGATCGGCATGGGTCGCGTGCAGGTCGCGCAGGAGAGGGTCGATGCCCTGCTCAGCCGGCGGGTCTTCATCCCCGCCTTCGAGATCTCGGACGCGAACGTCGAACAGGTGCTCGAGACGATACGGCGGTACCGGCCCGTGCTACTCGACGGCTACGCGGAGTCCCTGCATCTGCTCGCGCGGCATCTCGGCCAGCGCTCCCTCCGGGAGTGCGGCGTGAAGGCGATCGTCACCTCGGCCCAATCGCTGCCCAGCGCGAGCCGCCGGGTGATCGAGGACGCGTTCGGCTGCAAGGTGTTCGACAAGTACGGGAGCCGCGAGTTCTCCGGCATCGCCTGGGAGTGCGAGGCGCACGACGGGCATCACGTCGTCGGCGAGAGCTACGTCGTGGAGGTGCTGAAGGAAGGCCGGCCCGCGCTCCCCGGGGAGGTCGGCGAGGTCGTGATCACCGACCTCAACAACTACTGCATGCCGTTCATCCGCTACCGGATCGGCGACCTGGCGGTGGCGATGGACTGGGGAGTCACCTGTGCGTGTGGCCGAGGGCTGTCGCGCATCGGGAACATCGAGGGCCGGGTGCAGTCGATCATCGTGGGCGGCAACGGCTGCTATCTCCCGGGGACGTTCTTCGCGCACTTCTTCAAAGAGTACACGTTCCTGCTGCGCCAGTATCAGATCGTGCAGCACAAGCCCGGCACGATCATGCTAAAGCTCGTGAAGGGCCATCGCTTCTCGGATCAGCATCTCGCGGACATGCTCGCGGCCCTCCGCCAGTACGTCGGCGCCTCCACCGAGATCGCGGTCGAGTTCGTCGACGTCGTCCCGCTCGGGCGAACGGGTAAGCGGCAGGCGGTCATCTCCTCGGTGCCGCTCGACTACCAGGACATCTCGATCGACAGCGCGCAGTCCGCCGGCTGAGGTGGCGGAACTCCGGCTCGGGACGCTGCCTACGTTATCCGACGCCTGCGCGCGACCGCCGCCGGCTCGGGCTTCCGATCGGGGGCTGAAAGCCGGCTACGGGAGAGACGGCCGCGCGCCCCCTCGCTCGTCGATCGCCGATCTGCGGTAGAGAAGCCAGCGATAGCCCGAGTCGAAGCAGTCGTAGGCGCGCACGAACGTGTACCCGCGCCCGGACGTCACCGGGCTCGGCTCCGAGTGGTCGCCGGGGGCTAGGGCGACGATGAACCAGGCCGGAGGCTCCGGCCCGTCTCGGTCCACGTCGTATACGATCGATTTCCCGGGGACGTATCGCCGATAGAACCAGAGCGTGGTCGTGATGCTAGCGTGGTGGTCTCCCGTCACCCTTATGGTGTCCCCCGCCGTGTGCTCCGCCATGTAGCGAAGCGCTTCCAGGTAGTGCCCGCGACCGACGGTGCAGAGCCCCGCGATCCGCCAACCATTGCCAATGAAGAATACGAGGAGGACAGCGACGTAGACGAATTTTCCCCGAAGGTGCCTTCGATACTGCCGGCACAGGAAGATGGCGAGGACGATGTAGAAGACGGCAATCGGCGCCAGAGCGTAGCGGAGATACCAGACCCTCGCCGTCGCGCCGACGACCACGAGCAACGAGCTGGGCAATGCCAGGATCGTGACGAAAAAGACCCATCGGTCATCCTTGGGCTCGTTCAGCAGACGCAGGGTGACAGCGATGACGAAGAAGCAGAAGATCAGGCCAACGACCATGCCCGGGCCCGTGGTGGCGAGGCCCAGCGGCAGGGTAGCCACCTCATGGAGCGACCTTGACAGCGATATATTCTCGTAGACGCCTCCATGCTGCGTCGTCCGGATGTTGATTAGATAGAGCGCTGAGAGGAAGAGGAGTGGCGCGCCGTTCCACACGAGGAAGTTGGCGATCGACGCGCACGGGAAACGGGGATTCTTGGACTTCCAGAGCATCCACTGCACCAGGCCGAAGTACGCGAATGCGAAAGTGAGGTGGGAGAGAAACCCGAGCATGACCGCCAGCGAGAACGAGAGGGCGGGCCACAGTGCGGGACGGGTGCCGTAGTCCTCGGCGATGAGGAAGGCAACCAGCGCGAAGAACACCTCCGGCATGTATCCTCGGGCTTCCGAGGAATACAGCACGAGGAGGAAAGACGTGCTGAACAGCGCCACCGCGGTTAACGCTTCGAGTCTCCCCCAACGACGAGCAATGGCGCCGGCCGCCAGAATCGATCCGATGCCGCTCACGAGGGAGAGAAGCCGGTACGGTAGCCAGGACGTGTGATCACCGAGGAAATACAGGAAGAGCGAATTGAGAATGTGGTTGTTGCTCTCATGGATCTTGGTGACGATATCGATCGGGGACGTAACATCGCGCAGGAGGATCAGGGACCAGATCTCGTCTTGCCACAGTTCGGTGAAGGAGGCCTGGACTCGGAGCACGGTGCCGAGGCACACGAGGACGCCGGCCAATGCGAAGAACAGGTGCGCCTCGCGGCGGCTCGTGCGGTAGGATCTCTCCTTCCCCGGCAGATGCCGCGACCCTAACATCGACGCGTCACGGAGGTCTACTCGACAGAGCCCCCGGACGCTCCGCGCCGGAGGAAGATCACGTTCTTCTTGTCCTGATAGACGAGCTCCCAGTCGGGCGCGGCCTGCAGCAGCGTCGTGCACTGCGCATCGGCTGCTACCACGGCCGCCGTGACCCGGTATTTGTCGAGCACCTTCTTCCAGCTTCGCCCGGCCCAGGCCACCGGAAAGTACCGGTGCAGCATGAAGTCATCACCATAGATCGCGACGCGGTCGTCGACGAAGACCCGCACTTGCGGCCAGAAGCGATAGATGAGCGACCCGCCGAGGTCGTCGGTGTTGAACGGCCGCCGGAAGCGATCCTCGTGTCGCGCGATGAACTCCGCCGCGCCGCGCGTCAGCTGGAGGTCGTCCAGTGTCTCCGGAAATGGCATCGCGTGCCGGAGTGAGAGCACGATCAGCGCCACGCACAGCACCGGGAAGTACACCAGTGGCGAGCGGAGCGCCCCTTGCTGGCGTCCGATCTCAAGCCAACGGGCGTGCAACCCGGGCCGGAGCGCTGCAAGGAAGGGCGTGAGCTCGCGCGCGACGATCGGCGCGGCCACGATCGCGAACAGATTCATGTGGCGCTTGGACTGCAGCCCCTCATGCAGGAAAAAGGCGAGGAGCACGACCTCGAGCCACCGAAGTCGCCGCTCACGGCGGGCCAGGAGGACGACCACCAGCAGCGCCAGCGCCTCAAAGGCGCGCACCGGCACGCTGGGGGAGAGGAAGTCCGGGCTCTGGAATTCGTTGAAGTAGCGGACCGAGCGCGTCCCCAAGGTGTCCAGGATCGAAGCGTGGAGCCGCCATCCCCACGGGTTCACGAGCGTCGCCAGCACCATCGCGCCGAGCACGCCGGCGAACACGAGCGCGTGCCGGCCGACCTCGCGATCGGGGCTGCTGAGCGCGGCCACGCTGGCAACCCCGGCGAAGATCCCGGTCAGGACGAAGCCGGCGAAGAAGCCACCGTGCATATTCGCCCACACCAGCGCCAGGAGCGGGAGCGACCAGAGCGCTCGCGCGGACCGGCGACCATCCTGGAAGTCCTCGAGCCGCTCGAGGACGAGCGCGAAGAAGAGGTAGGTCACGATGTGCGGACGCGCCAACGAATGCGAGATCAGGACCATATAGGCGAGCATCGTCGCCCCGAGCGCCGGCACGATGCCTGCGCCGATTCGGAGCGATCGCCGGAAGACGAGCACGGGAAGGAACGCGTAGACGAGCATGCAGGTCGTCGCGAAAAGCGGGAGCCCGCCCCAACGGACGAGTATCGCGCTCGCCACCTCGAACAGCCAGCAGTAGTTGATCCACTCGTGGCCCGCGGCCGTGAACGAGAACAAGTCGCCCGCCGGAATCGTGCCGGTCTCGAGGATGTAGCGCCCGGTCACGAGGTGCCACCCGGTGCCCGGGTCCTGGAGGAGCCCGCCGGGGCGGCGGAGCACAACCAGCAGGTGAAGCCCGAACACGAACGCCGTGAAGGGCGGCGCGAGCCAGCGGCGGAGCGGTGACGGCTCGGGCGGTTGCCCGCGCGTGCTCGGCGTCACCGCGGCAGCCCGAGGATGCGCTGGGCGATCACGTTGCGTTGGATCTCGGAGGTCCCGCCCATGATCGTCTCCGAGCGGGAGTAGAGGTAGGCGCGGCGGCGCTCCTCGTCGAGCAG
>Ga0137403_10006150_pt1 | contig 13786 bp, 8 predicted proteins | sample CZOMad2_1_16fung_FD_122057 | JGI IMG/M metagenome (GOLD analysis project Ga0137403, IMG submission 122057) | Vadose zone soil fungal communities from Angelo Coast Range Reserve, California, USA - CZOMad2_1_16fungal (Hybrid Assembly) | ecosystem: Environmental > Terrestrial > Soil > Vadose zone... | reverse complement strand
CGCCCTCCCGGTGTTCGACCGCGAATTGAGCCTCTCGGCCAATGCCGTCGCGCGCGACGCCGGCATGCTCGCCTACATCGGCGTCAATGGCGCCGGGGTTCCGGCCCCCGCGGCTGCCGCAGTAGCCCGCGCGGATACCTACAACTCCGTGGTGACCTGCACCGCGGCCCCTTGCATTCCGGTCACAGTGTCGGATCCAGGGAAGGGAGTGATCGCTAACGACACTAACGTTTTCGGCGTTCAGCTCCTCGTGCCCATATTCGGAAGATCAGTTTATGACCAATGCGGACTATCAGATATCCACCAATAGCAAGTTGGAGGGACGCTTCTTCTTTTCAGACAGCAGCACCACATTCAGCATCCCTCAGGCCAACCTCGGTGGAGCTACTGCCCCGGGTTTCCCAGTCGCCCTTACTAACAATTTCCGCAATTTCTCTCTGACTCACACCTACATTTTCGGCCCCACTCTGGTCAACCGCGCGGAGCTTGCATTCCATCGCACCCTCGGCATATTCAATCAGAGCAAAGTCTTCAGCTACTCGGACATCGGAGCCACGGTTCCCGCATTTGATAACACCATCCCGGCCATCGCGCTGGACTTCGGCTCGCCAAACGGAGTATCCATTGGCGGTAACGGCCAGACTGTGCACTTGGCCCAAAATACCTACAGCTTCCAGGATTCATTGTCCTGGACCCGCGGACGTCACGCGTTAAGTTTTGGCGGGGGCGTCACCCGCGAACAGCTCAACGAAGTTGGTTTTCATTATCTGGCCGGTGAACTCTTTCTCAGTTGGCCGGACTTTCTTTTGGGTCTGGATGCCAACGACAATGGAACCGCGCCCTTCGCCGCGTTCGGGGTGAACAGCAGCAACATTATTGCCTCGCTGGACATACCCGGCCTATTCGATCGGGCTTGGCGAGTCTGGGAAACCAACCTTTACATTCAGGACGATTTCAAAGTCACCTCGCGGCTGACGCTTAACCTCGGCTTCCGCTACGACCGCATCGGCGACCTCGCCGACGATTTGGGTAGAAACGCAGCCTTGGATGCCAGGCTTGCGGACCCTAATCCTCCCCCAGGCGGTTCGTTCGCCGGATATCTAGTTTCTTCCAACTATACCGGCGGGGCTCTTCCTCCAGGTGTGACCAAGGTGGGCAACACTTTCGGTGGTTACGGCAACGGCCAGAACACATGGAATCCACGTGTCGGCTTGGCGTGGCGGCTCCCACATACGGAGCGCGTCGTCCTCCGCGGCGGCTACGGTGTTTACCATTCTCGCTATACTGGCCAACCCTTCCTCCAATTGTTGGTGGGCGCTCCTTTCGGTCAAATCCGTCAGCTTCAGCTTGCGCAAAACGCTGCCGCCAATGAACAGGTGCCTTTCCAGCTCGCTGTCCCTTCGCTCCCGTCCTTTCCCGCCTATGGCCCGAGTCCGAACCCGGTCCTTCAGACCACTATCTTTGACCCGCGCTTCCATCCGCCACTGTCACAGGAATATAGCCTCGGCACGCAAACCCTTTTGCCTGGGAACATGACGCTTGACTTCGGCTATTCCGGCGCGCGCGGCACCCACCAGATCCGCATCCGTGGGATTAACCAGGCTCAGATTGCCAGCCCCACGGATCCGATACGCGGCGAAACCACCAATACCGTTGCCAACGTCGGTCTTCGTGTCCCGCTCGAAGGTTGGGATCCCTCACTCATGCAACAGATCGAATCTTCCGGCGCCTACTGGTATAACGCTCTGCTGGTTGGCCTCAACAAGCGCTTCAGCCACGGCCTCCAGTTCCAGGTTTCCTACTCCTTCACCCGCGATCTTTCCACCGATGCCCTTACCACCAATGGAGCAAATGGCGGCGAGTCCATAGGAAATCAGGACGACCCGCGCCAACGTTACGGACCGGAGTCATTTGTTCGTCCTCACCGGTTCATCACTAATTTCACGTATCAACTTCCAGGACCGAAAGACTTGCATTCCTTCAAGGGGCAGGCTTTGGGCGGCTGGAATCTCGCCGGAGTCATCACCGTTCAGTCCGGGCACCCGCTAACCCTCACATACAATCATTTTGCCGGTAAGCCCAGCGTCTTTGGCAGCTCGATTTTTGATCGTCCCTCGCTTTCCGGCTCTTGCTCCCCCGGGCAATACGTAAATCCAGGCTCGACCGCATCGAACATCGGCGGCACAAAAACTTATATCAATAAGACTTGCTTCACCGACCCCGCCGTCTTCAGCGCCGATGATCCGAATGGCGTCGGCTTCGGCAATTCTGGAGTAGGCATTCTCTCCGGGCCCGGACAGGATAATTGGGATCTCTCCATCATCAAGAGATTTCCAGTTCGTGAGTACGGAACGCTCGAATTCCGCTCCGAGTTCTTCAATGCCTTCAATCATCCGCAATTTGCGGATCCCGACGTGGAATTCACTTCACCGACGTTTGGTCAGATCACTTTGCCTGCGGTGAATCCGCGCGTCATTCAGTTTGCGCTGAAATTCTCTTTCTAACAGAACGCTCTGCTTGATCAGTCATGCTGCTCGCCAGGAGACTTGGAATGAATAGAACGGAAAGAGCTTTGTCGTTTACTGCACCCTTTATCGTTCGATGCGCGATGATCTGCGTCTCGTTCGCGCTTGCATTGAGTTTCGTCGTCGGCTCAACGGCTCAGGCGCCCGAAACGAAGAAAACTGTCGCTGCACGCACGGAAACCGCGGCCACTGCGGCCGTTGCCGCCGCGCCGTTCACTCCTCACGCGCCCGCGCACGATCTCACCGGCTCTGACGTCGAAGCCTTCCTCGACGGCATGATGCCCTCGCAGCTCGAGCGCGAAAATGTCGCTGGCGCCGTCATTGCCGTCGTAAAGGACGGCCATGTCATCTTCGCCAAAGGCTACGGCTATTCCGACATGGAGAAACGCAAGCCCGTCACGCCCGACGCCACTCTCTTCCGCCCCGGCTCCATTTCAAAACTCTTCACCTGGACCTCCGTCATGCAGCTCGTCGAGCAGGGAAAGCTCGATCTCGACAAGGACGTCAGCCAGTACCTCGACTTCCCGATTCCTCCCGCTTTCGGTAAACCCATCACCCTTCGCGATATCCTCACTCACACTTCCGGTTACGAAGAAACCGCCCGCGACCTTTTCGTCGCCGACGCGCAGCATCTCTTTCCCCTCGATCAGTACCTCAAGAACCACATGCCGGAGCGCATCTTTCCCCCCTTCGTCGTTCCCGCTTATTCCAATTACGCCACAACCCTCGCCGGTTACATCGTCCAGCGCGTCTCCGGCATGCCCTTTGAACAATATGTCGCCGAACACATCTACGCGCCTCTCGACATGAAGCGAACCACCTTCGTTCAGCCGCTCCCCGCCGATCTCCTGCCCCTGATGTCTGGCGGCTATCGCAAAGCGTCGGAGAAGGCCCAGCCGTTTGAATTCGTTGAAGCTTTTCCCGCCGGCAGCGTCTCCACCTCCGCTCTCGACATGTGCAATTTCATGATCGCCCACCTCCAGGACGGCAAATTTGGCGACAAGCAAATCCTTCGCCCGGAAACCGCCAAGCTCATGCACTCCCGCATCTTCGGCACCGACGACCGCCTCAACGGCATGGCTCACGGCTTTTACGAGGAAACGCGCAACGGCCATCGCATCATCGGTCACGGCGGAGACACCGAACTGTTCCATAGCGATCTGCACCTGATTCTCGATTCGAACGTTGGTTTCTTCGTCTCCTACAACAGCGCGGGCAAAGGCGAAGTCAGCTCGCGCACCATCCTGTTTGAAAAATTCCTCGATCGCTATTTCCCATACACTCCGCCCCCTGCCGGCAAAGTGGATGATCCCAAGGCCGATGCCGCCGCTGTCGCTGGCCTCTACAAAGCCAGCCGGCGTTCTGACTCCTCATTTGTTCATTTGCTCACGCTCTTCGGCGAAACCAAGGTTTTTCCGAATGCCGACGGGACCCTAAGCGTCGCTGATCTGAAAGCGCCCAGCGGCGAACCCAAAAAGTTTGAGGAGATTCAGCCCTTCCTCTATCGCGAAGTCCACGGCCAGGATCTCGTTGGTTTCAAGAAAGATGGGGCAGGGAACTGGCAATTCCAGATGGACTATCCCTTCTTTATCTTCCAGCGCGTCGGCTTTCTCGAAAGCAAGCCTCTCAACTTCGGCCTCCTGATCTTCGGCCTGGTCGTCGTTCTCCTAACGGTTCTTCTCTGGCCCGTAGGCGCGATGATTCGCAAGCATTACGGCCGTCCGCTGGAATTGAACCCCGGCGAGCGCCGCCAGCGCCTCCTGGTCCGCCTGGTCTGCCTCTTATTCCTCGTCGTGTCCATCGGCTGGGTTGTCGCCATTTCTCTCACCGACAGCATCAGCGCTCTCGACTCCCTCCCGCCCTGGATCATCATCTTCGGTCTCCTGGGTGTCGTCTGCGCCCTCGGCACAATTTTCGTTGTCCTCAACGCCGTCCGCAGTTGGCGCACCTCCGGCCGCTGGATTTGGGCCAAGCTGCACGATGTTGTCCTCGCGCTGGCTTGCCTTTCCCTTGTCTGGTTCCTCTTCACCTGGAAACTACTAAGCTTCAAAACCAACTTCTGAAGAGCCGGGTCGCTCGCTCTCTCTGCGTTGTAGGTTAGAAGGACGTATGAAAATTGAAGCGCTGTCTCTTCGCAAAGTTCGTCGGATGGTTTCCCCGCTTCGAGTTCTTGTTGTAGGGAGGGCGCGTGAGGATCAAAGGAAACTCAGTCCTGAGCACCTTGTTTCCAACCGGGTCCCCTTAGCGCGCGCCCGGCTGTACGGCCAGTCAGTTTGCCGTCCTCGAATTCCAATTGACCGTTCACGAAGACGTATTTCACGCCCTTGGAAAGTTGCGACGGCTCCGCATACGTGCCCACATCCTGGATGGTCGCGGCATCGAACACAGTGATGTCCGCAAAATAACCTTCTTTGAGCAATCCACGGCCCAGCAAGCGCTCGCGTTGCGCGGGAAGCGAGGTCATCTTGCGGATGCCCTGCTCCAGCGGCAGCAGGTGCTGGTCCCGGACGTAATGGCCTAGGAATCGCGGCATTGCGCCGAACGCCCGCGGGTGCGAGTGCCGTTCATACAGTGGACCGTCCAGCGACATCTCGCCGGCATCCAGGCAAAGACTCGTCCACGGCTGTTTCAACCCGTAAATCAGATCATTTTCACTGGCCATGAAATAGAGCGCGCCCGTCTGCCCCTTATCCGCAATGACAAAATCGAACAGTGCGTCCAGTTGCGATTTCTTTTGCGCTTCGGCAATCTGCGCGATGGTCTTGCCGTCAAATTTCTTCATCTCTGGATTCACGACTCCGGAAACCAATACCCCGCTTCCCTCTCCGCTGTCGAAGTAGATGTTCTCCCAATTGGGATGGTCGGCGGCCATTTCGGCCTTAATTTTTGCCCGCGTCGCAGGATCATGCAGACGCTGCAAGAGTTTCTCCAAGCCTCCATCGGCGACCCACGGCGGCAGACTGGAAGCCAGCGCAGTTCCCCCCGCGATGTAGGGATACATGTCCGCGGTCACGTCCTGCCCGCCATCACGCGCGGCCTGGATTTGTCCGACAATTTTGGGCATATTTCCCCAGCGCGTCTTGCCGGAAACTTTCAGGTGAAAAATTTCGACTGGAAGATTCGCCTCGCGGCCGATGCGAAGCGCCTCTTCAACGGCTTGCGGCTCGGTCTGCCCTTCGCTGCGCATGTGCGATCCGTATATGCCGCCGTACTTGGAGGCGACCTTCGCCAGCGCAATCAACTCCTCCGTCTTCGCGTAGTGTCCTGGGGGATAGATGAGCGCCGTGGAAATCCCAAATGCGCCTTGTTGCATGGCCTCGGCCACGAGCCCCTTCATTTTTTCCATTTCGGCCGGAGTCGGCTCGCGATCCACATCGCCAACCACAGCCTCGCGTACCTGGCCTGCACCAACGTAGGTTCCAATGTTTAGCGGCGTGCCCTGCTTCTCCAGTCGTTTGAAGTAACCATCAAGCGTGGTCCAATCGATTTTCAACTTGTACTGATCCAACGCTGGCTGTAGAGCCGCAAGCGTCAGGTTCGTTTGGGGTGCTATCGATCCGCCTTCCCCGGTAATTTCTGTCGTGATCCCCTGTGCCAGCTTGCTGATCGAGCGATTGTCAATCAAAAGTGAGGCTTCCGATTGCCCCAACATGTCAATGAAGCCCGGCGAGATGACCAGGCCTTTCGCATCAATCACGCGCTTCGCGTGCGCGCCATCAAGTTTCCCGATGGCAGCAATGCGATCGCCGAGAATCGCTATGTCGCCGGAAACCCACGGATTGCCGGAACCATCAATGATCGAGCCATTCTTGAGGAGCACATCGTATTCGTCGCCGCCCGAGAGGCTCGCCTGCGAATTCAAAGGCACGTCGTAGGCCGCCGCCGCGATCTCTCCAAGCGCTTCTCCCGCAATTTTCTGTGCGGCGTCCGGGTCATCGCGCGACACGGACACCATGTTCACGTACAGCGCAAGAATCAAGTGCTTACCGTCGGCGGTATCCATGTAACCCGCCAAGCCTTTGCCGGTGATCATAAGTTTCTTGTTCAGGGCATCGTAGGAACCGTACGTTCCGGTTTTTGCGTGCACATGGCCCGCGGCCGGCGAATCCACCTGAATTTTGGACAGCGTTCCATCTTTCCCAAGGATGGGCAGCCCGCGGTAGAAATCCTGATAGTCTTTCTGTTCGGACATGTACCGAAGGTAGTGAACCATGAAGTCCGGCGTGAAATAGGCGTTGCCGCCGGCTCCATCGCTCTGCGCGGCGCCGCGAAAGTCAAGGCCAGCCTTGGTGAGGAACTCATTTTCCAGGTCAAAGCCGGCTTGGTCGATTTTCTTATCCTTGTGAGCAAGGAGCGCGCCAAGCAGAAACGGAGTTGAACTGGCATGAAGATTGTGGCTGACCTTCAGCGTTATCTTTACGTCTTCCTTCAGCGGCGGCGAAACGTGTTCGGCAACAACATCCTCAGGCGTGTAGCTCGCCGAGAGCGCCTTGAAATCAATTTGCTCCGCGGAAGGTGCAAGGCTTGACGTCACGCCCTCCGCTTTCAGCGCCTCCACCAAAACCGTTGCCGCAAAACGGCTCGGCTCAGGAACCGCGTAAGCCGCCATCGCCGGCTTCGCATCCACTGCCATGCTGCCGGTAAGTGTGGCGGTCCGTGTTCCATCCGGATTTAGTTTTTCATTTTCATACCGCAGCGAAGTTCTGGAACCTGCTTTTCCTGTTGTCGCTTGATTGATGATCGTTACGTAGGCAGTCTGCGGCGCAATCTTCAGTTGAACGGCGGATTTCTCTTCCGTCCCCGCGCTGACGATCACATCCACGACATTGTCGTTCACCACTATCGGTGATATCACGACGCCCGTCCCCAATTCCCGCTCTCCTTCCGGAAACAGCGTGGCATCCACCAGCACTCTTCCTTTTACTCGCTTGATTCCTTTCGCCGCCACCTGACGCGCAAACTCTCGCATCACCACGAGTGGATCCCCGGGCAATCCCACACTGTCCGGGCCGCCGTAGGTATGATCGTGGTCTTCAAACGCCAGCGAGCCGTCCGCCTGAATGCGATTCGAGAGGTTCAAATCTCCGCTCGCCACCAGCACCAGGTCGCCTTGCAGCGTGCCATCCTTCTGAATCGGTCCCGTCCGATAGATCTTGGTGTGAAATCTATAGTCTCCGCCAAAAAGTTCCAGCGCCGTGCCTTCGGTCAGCAATTTGGTTGTGGAGCCCGGCACGAAAAGTTGCGCGGAGTTCAGTTCATAAACCACATTGCCGGTATCGGCAGCGATGAATTTTATTCCGAAACGTGAGTGAGCAAACTCCGGACGCTCCGTGATCATCTTGATTCGCTGCTCTAGTGCCGTATTGGATTGCGCAAGCGCCGCATTCCCCCAACATGCAATGGCGACAGCAAGCAAACCTGCGAAAACCAGCCGAACCGGGTGTTTCTTATGCATAGCCACACTCCTCAGTGAAATTGCCGAACCTGCTTGCTTGCGTCATTCAACTTCCAAACACTCCACAAATTCGAACTCTTTCCCGTGCGCCAGCGAAGACTCGACCTTCAGGCTGACTCCTCAACTCGTTCCAACCGCGACAACAATACTGTTTCAGCTCGCCGCGGAGCGGGCATTCCAGTTGTTGCGGCGCACGGTGATTTTCTCGATGTGATCGCGCTTTATCGCATAGCCCAGGCCTGGCGTGTTCGGCACGTGGATTGTGCCCTTCGCGGTAACTTCCACCGCGGGCTCGATGATGTCTTCGTTCCAGTAGCGCTGGCTTGCCGAAACATCACCCGGCAAAGTGAAACCCGGAAGCGTGGACATCGCAATGTTGTGGGCGCGGCCGATACCGGATTCCAGCATGCCTCCACACCAGACGGGAACTCCACGCTCAAGACAAGCCGCCTGCATTTTCCGCGCTTCAGTGTGGCCGCTGACGCGCCCTAGCTTGATGTTGATAATCCGGCAGGCTTTCATTTCGATCGCCGCCAGGGCGTGATTCGTGTTGTAAATGCACTCGTCCAGGCAAATCGCCGTCTGGATTTGCGCCTGAAGTTTGGAATGCCCGTAGATATCGTCCCAACTCAAGGGCTGCTCCATCATTAATAAGTTGAACTCATCGAGTTTCTTCAAGTGCGCAGCGTCATCGAGCGTGTATGCGGAATTCGCATCCACGGACAGGCGAATCTTCGGGAATTCTTTTCGAACCGCGGCAACGAATTCCAGGTCTTTGCCCGGCTTAATTTTTAATTTGACGCGCTGGTAACCGCTGCGAAGCTCTTCTCCCACTCGTTTGACCAGGGATTCCGGGTTTTCCCGAATACCAAGCGACACCCCGGCGGCGATTTCATCCATAGTTCCGCCCAAAAGTTTGTACAGCGGGACACCCTTGAGTTGGGCCTCCACATCCCAAAGGGCATTCTCAACGCCACTCTTGGCCATCTCGTGCCCGCGAATCTGATTCATCAGCTTCGGAAATTCCGAGGCGGTGGCAAGATGCTTGCCAACCAGAACGGGCGCGATGAAATCGGAAATCACATGCCACGCCGTGTCCGTTGTTTCCGCATTGTAGGCCGGAGATTCTCCCGCGGTGACTTCGCCCCATCCGCTGACTCCATCCGCCACGGCCTCCACCAGAAGTATGCGGCGGTCCTGCACAACACCGAAACTTGTTTCAAAAGGCGACTTCAACCGCATGTGGATCTCGCGGAGTGCTATGGATTCAATCTTCATAAGTCTCCAGAACGTAACTTCCTTGCTCTGCGTCAAATTCAAATCCCACGGCGCCGCGTCCTCCCGCGATGTGCCGTTCGAATTCCCTGCGAACGCCAGCTTGAATTCTCTCCGCTTCATCTGGATTGCTGCTGATGATTTGCCGTATTCCCGCGGGAATGCCGATACGCACGCGATCCGGTCCTGCTTTCGGAATTTTGCCGCCCAGTAAATCTTGCACCCGCGCGGATCGAACCCACCACTCCGCCACCAGCCGATCCGTTGGCAATCCACCATGTAGCGGGCTCGACGTCCGTCCGTAAAAGTTTGGAAGATACCGGCGGACGATGGCTCCCAGCCGCATCAGGTTGAAGTAAGCGTTTTTCAGTTGCAGAGGATCGAAGGTCCATTCGATGAGGTCGATTCCCCGTGAAATCGCGTCGTCGCGCTGCGCCAGCTTCAACATGCGCCCCACGCCGCGGTCCTGATACTCCGGCAAAACAGCCACCATATGCGAGTGCAGATGGACCTTTCCTGCATGCACGCCGGCGAAGGCCAGCGCGAAGCCAATCGCTTTGTCTTCGTGGAACGCGCCCAAAACCTGGCCGCCGCTCTCTCTGGCGACGATGAAAATCTGGTCCGGCACGGTGTCAATTTCGGTGTAGCCCCAAACGCGCCGTTGCAGGTCCACGCCGATGCTCATCTCCTCCACTTCCTGCAGAGCACGAATCACAATGCCCTGTCCCTTCACGGATGCCACTCCTTCAGACATTTTCGATCTCTTCCATATTCGTCAGTTTTGCGGTGCGCCGCCAGAACGCATACGCGGGAGCGCCAAGAAAAACGATTCCGAGACCAATCGCGGCACGAACTGGTTGCGTTGCGATGGTGTTACCAACGAGAGCCATCGCGGCGAGAATGAAGACAATCGGTGTCCATGGATAAGCAGGCACGCGATAGGGCCTCGCAGCTTCCGGAGCGCGCTTGCGGTAAATAAAGATGCTGGCCGCGGCCAGCGCATAAAATATCCAGCCAATAAAAACAACATAAGTTAGAAGTTGCTCGAATGTGCCGCTCGCGGCGAGTACCGCCGACCAGATTCCCGCCGCTCCAACAGCCAAAGCCGGCGTTCCAAATCTGGGATGAACTTGCGAGAGGGAGTGGAAGAAGAGGCCGTCCCTGGCCATCGCGTAATAGACCCGCGGCGCGTTCAGCATGATGGAATTCGCCGCGCTGAACATGGAAATCAAGATTGCGATCGCCACAATTTTGCCCGCACCGTGGCTCACGACAGCACCCAGCGCAGTCGCCGCCACCCGCGTTGACCCAGCCACGCCAGAGGCGCCGAGGGCCGCAAGGTAACCAAGATTCGCGAACAAATAAATAGCGATCAATGCGGCTGAGCCGATCAGAAATGCGAGGGGAAAAGTGCGTTGCGGATTAATCGTTTCGCCTGCGCTGTAAGTTACGTACTGCCATCCTTCGTAAGCCCAGAGCACGCTGATCATCGCCAAGCCAAATCCGGACACGCCCATGGACTGGTGGTCAGTCTGATCACCGATGCCGAAAATCGGATTTCTTCCTTGCCACAGCAGCACTGCGCTCACCACCAGGATCGCCGTGACCTTTATCGCGGTCGTCACGTTCAGCAAGTCGGCGCTCTGCCGAGTGCCGCGCACATTCACCGCCGTAATCACCAGAATCACCAGCAGCGCCACGCTCTTCGTTTCCCACGCCGAGAGTTGCAAGAATTCGCCGAGATAGTTGCCAAAGGCCACAGCCAGCGTCGCAATCGAACCCGAGCTGATCACAAAGAACAGCGTCCAGCCAAACAGAAACGCGGGGAACGGCCCAAAGCAATCACGGATGTAAACATACAGGCCGCCTGCCCGCGGCTTCATGGAGCTCAGTTCCCCGTAGGTGAGTGCGCCGAGAAGCGAAAGAATCCCACCCGCCAGCCACACAGTTAATCCCAGCGGAACGGAGTTGCCGACTGCCCGCAGCACTGCACCGGGAACAAGAAATATTCCCGAGCCGATCACCGTGCCGATAATCATCAGCACCAAATCCCACATGCCGAGAATCCGGCGAAGTTGGTTCGGCGTTTCCGCTGCCGTCCCGGCCGGTGCCGGGGTGCCTTGAAAGACTGCACTTTTTTCAATTGTCGCCACGCTGCTCCCGATCCTCTTCCCAGGCCCGCTCTTCCTCAGCGCAAATGTCTGCCGTTCGACGGCGCCCAGTACCAGCGATGGTCGGCGCGGTCCTCTTCCTCACTCCGGCGCAACAGTGCCAACGTGCGTGCAGTACGCGTGTGAGCACACGCCACCAAAATGGTTCCTAGCAAGGCCATGGGGGCTACATACGAATTGGCGAACGAAACGCTGGTAACCGACGTGATGGAGACGTTATCGCAAATCCTCGCGATCGGCGTGTCAATGCTATCGGTGATCCCAAACGTGGGAACACCCTGTTTCTTGGCACGAAGCGCCGCTTCGACGGTCTCTCGCAATCCCTGTTTATAGCTGATGGCAATTAATAAATCTTTGGACGTGAGCGACCTTACTCTTTTTTGAATGTTTCCCGTTCCGCCCACGGGGCCCTCTGCGGCGAATCCAAGACTCATCAGGCCGTACGACAGATGCCAGCTAAGCGACGCAGCCAAATCAATGCCGACTACCAGAATGCGTCGTGCGCGTTTAACCAGCTTGGCGAGCGCGATGATTGGCTCTGGATCCAGAGTTGACTGAAGAGACTGCAGGTTACGCAAATCCAAACTCAGGCTGTTTCGGATGCGATCGCTCAGCGTTCGCTTCTCTTGCGAAGCTGCCTTTAACAACGTGTAAGGAGTAATGCGGGTAATAAAATGGCCGCGCAGGTCGGCCGCAAACTCCGCGAATTTGCCGTAACCCAGAACCTGGATCGTTCGCACAATTGTTGCCGCGTCCACCTTGTAGCGTTTTGCCAGCTCACGCGAGGAGAGAAAGAAAGTGTCCTCGGGATTTTCGAGGATCAAACGCAACAGCTTCTTCCTGCTTGTGCTCAGCTTGCCTTGCGACTTGGCGAACCGGGCTTCAAGCGCGGTCATCCCTCCGGAAACAGCCTTGTTTGCCCCGGACCCCGGCGTGAAAGACACTCGTGACTTTGTCTCTGATTTCATTTACCCCGTGACCTCAGCCGGGTGCCCTGCACCCAGAACTCACTTGAACAGCTGCATCAGGGTCTCACATAAACGTTTTGGACGGGCGGCAACGGAAAAAGCTCGCCCAAGGGAATACAACGATTGTTGCATTCTGTCAAGAATATTCAATATTCGTTGCAGGGCGCCAAATCAATTTCTTCGATAGCGTGCATTTGTGATGCAACACTTGTTGCGGGCAACTCGCCCGGCTTATGAAACCGGAAGAATTTTGTTGACATTCATTTAACGCGCACCTAGACTCTCGCGCATTACATACGATTCATTCGATTGCAACGCGTGTTGCAATTGTCGTGAGTTGCGGCCTTTGGGGTTAAGGCCTGTCAAGCCACATTTCATTCAACTGGAAGAGGAGGGGGCATGCGGAAGCAGGAATTGGGTGTTCTCGGACGAGTTGCCGGAATTTTGAATAATTGGAGCCCTCCGCAATTTTATCTTGCCTGGTGGCTGGTGTTATTCATTTCTCTCGCGCCTCAGCTTTCCGCTCAAACTACTTCCACGATCGCCGGAACCGTGCGCGACAAACAGGGCCTCACCGTCGCCGGCGCTGAGGTTCAAGTGACGAGCACGGAGTTGGCCATCGACCGCACCGTTACCACGGAAAGCGACGGCACGTACCGTATCGCAGCCCTGCCGCCGGGGATTTATCAAATCAGAGTGTCCAAAGATGGCTTTCAGACGGAATTATTCAAGAACATCGAAGTCACCTTAAACAAAACGCTTGTCTACGATGTTACGCTGCAGGTCGGCTCCACGAATCAGACCGTGGAGGTTAATTCTGTCATCCCACTTCTGGAGACGACCGCATCCTCCACGGGCTCGGGGCACTGGCGGGCGTGGTACTGGTCGGCATCGGGTTCGCCTTCGCGCCGCAGTTCCACCCGTCATACCGGCATGCCGGGGTGGTGCGGCGCGAGATCGGGGTGCCGACGGTCTTCAATCTGCTTGGGCCGCTGACGAATCCGGCCGGGCCGCGCGCAGGCCTGATTGGTTGCGCCTGGGGTGAACTGGCCGAGGTGATGGCGGGGGTGTTCGCCACTCGCCGCTCCAGCGTGCTGGTCGTGCACGGCGACGACGGCCTCGACGAGTTGACCACCACCACGACGAGCACGATCTGGCGGGTGCAGGCCGGGACCGTCGAGCGGTTGAGCTTTGATCCCTCGGCGTTCGGGTTCAAACGGGCCGACATATCTGAGCTCGTTGGCGGCGATGCCGAGGCCAACGCCGCCTCGGTCCGCTCGGTGCTGGGCGGCGCCAAGGGCCCTGTCCGAGATGCGGTGGTGCTCAACGCGGCTGGTGCGATGGTTGCCCACTCGGGACTAGCCAGCGACGCCAAATGGGTGCCCGCCTGGG
>Ga0137403_10006149_pt1 | contig 13786 bp, 11 predicted proteins | sample CZOMad2_1_16fung_FD_122057 | JGI IMG/M metagenome (GOLD analysis project Ga0137403, IMG submission 122057) | Vadose zone soil fungal communities from Angelo Coast Range Reserve, California, USA - CZOMad2_1_16fungal (Hybrid Assembly) | ecosystem: Environmental > Terrestrial > Soil > Vadose zone... | reverse complement strand
GACGATTTCGGGTCGCTGCGCGAGGTGCTGGGCCGGCGCTTCGGCCGAGCGCTCGAGCAGGGGAGCGTGCTCCCCGATCTCGTCCTCATCGACGGCGGCCGCGGCCAGCTCAACGTCGGGCTGCAGGTGCTCCAGGAGCTGGGGCTGGACTACATCCCGGTGGTCGCCCTGGCGAAACAACAGGAAGAAGTCTACGTCGGCGACAGCCGGGAGCCGCTGCTGCTCGATCCGACTTCTCCAGCGCTGCACACGCTCCAGAAGGTCCGGGACGAGGCGCACCGCTTCGCGATCACGTACCACAAGAAACTCCGCGGCCAGCGCACGATCCAGTCCGCGCTCGACGCCATCCCCGGTGTGGGGCCGACGATCCGCACGAGCCTGCTCAAGACGCTCGGCTCGGCGCGCCGCGTGCGGGAGTCGTCGGTGGCGGAGCTGGCCGCCGTCCCGAAGGTCACGCCGAAGATGGCGCAGAAGATCTACGAGCACTTCCATCCGCCGGAGGCGGCGGAGGCGGAGACGGCGGAACCGGCCACCGGGGAACCGCCGCAGGCCATCCGGGGTTGACTGCTAGAATGTCGCGTTGTCTTTCGAGGGGGTGAGTCCGAATGAAGAAGCTCCTGACCGTCACGGCCGTGGCCGTGAGCCTCGCGCTGACGAGCGGTATCGCGCTCGCCAGCTCGTGCCCGAAGGTCATCAAGGAGGGCCGCGACGCGGCCGCCACGATGAAGGCCGATGATCCCAAGGTGAAGTCGGCCGTCGCCAAGCTGGACGAAGCCCAGAAGCTGCACGACGGCGGCAAGCACGCCGATTCGCTGGCCAAGGCCAACGAAGCCCTCGCCGACCTCGGCGTGAAAAAGCCGTAACGACAGTATAGCGAGCGGGGGGTGTGGGGGGCCCGTCTCGGCCCCCCACGCTCATGAATGGGCAGCCCCCCGGCACGCAGCCACGGTGCCCCGGCACGCGGCCACGCGCCCTCCCGGCAGTTAGCCACGCGCGGCCCCCGGTACGCAGCCGCGCGGCTTTTCGCCGCATCCCTGCTAAAATTCAGTCCAATGTCGTCCGACCGCTATCCGTTCCACGAGATCGAGCCGAAGTGGCAGCGGACCTGGGAAGAGCGCAAACAGTTCCGCGCCGTCGAGGATCCCGGCCGTCCGAAGTTCTACTGCCTCGAGATGTTCCCGTACCCGTCCGGCCGCATCCACATGGGGCACGTGCGCGTCTATGCGATCGGCGACCTGCTCGCGCGCTTCAAGCGCATGCGCGGCTTCAACGTGCTCCACCCGATGGGCTGGGACGCCTTCGGTCTGCCCGCCGAGAATGCGGCCATCGAGCACGGCGTGCATCCCGCCATCTGGACCTACGAGAACATCGACAACATGCGCGCGCAGCTCAAGAAGATGGGCATCTCCTACGACTGGGAGCGCGAGCTCGCGACCTGCGACCCGTCCTATTACAAGTGGGAGCAGCTCGTCTTCATCAAGATGCTCGAGCGCGGGCTCGCGTACCGGCGCCGTTCGACGGTCAACTGGTGCCCGTCGTGCCAGACCGTGCTCGCCAACGAGCAGGTGGAGAACGGGCGCTGCTGGCGCTGTGACTCCGAGGTCACCCCGCGCGAGATCGACGGCTGGTTCTTCAAGATCACCGCCTACGCCGACGAGCTGCTCGAGTGGTGCGATCGGCTTCCCGGCTGGCCCGAGCGCGTCATCACGATGCAGCGCAACTGGATCGGCCGCAGCGAGGGCGCCGAGTTCGACCTCCCGGTGGCCGGCCGCCCGGACCTCAAGATCCGTGTCTTCACCACGCGTCCCGACACCGCGTTCGGCATGACGTACGCCGTGCTCGCCCCCGAGCACCCGCTGGTGGACCGCCTCCTGACCGACGAGGCGGAGCGGCGCGCGGTGGCCGAGTTCCGCGCGGAGGTCGCGCGCCAGTCGGAAATCGAGCGGCTCGCCGCCGATCGCCCCAAGCACGGGCTCCGGCTGCGGGCGAAGGTGGTCAACCCGTTCAACGGCGCCGAGATCCCGCTCTTCATCGCCGACTACGTCCTCATGGGCTACGGCACCGGCGCCATCATGGCCGTGCCGGGGGAGGACCAGCGCGACTGGGACTTCGCCACGCAGCACGGCCTGCCGATCATCGAGACCGTCAAGCGACCGGCGGGGTGGGTGGGCCAGGCGTACGGCGGCGACGGGATCAAGATCAACTCCGGCTTCCTCGACGGGCTCACCGTGGCCGAGGCCAAGCGGAAGGCCATCGACTGGCTCGTCGAGCGCGGTCTCGGCGTGGCCAAGGTGAACTACCGGCTGCGCGACTGGGGCGTCAGCCGCCAGAGGTACTGGGGCGCGCCGATCCCCGTCCTCTACTGCGAGAAGGACGGCATGGTGCCGGAGGACGAGAAGAACCTGCCCGTCGTCCTCCCGCAAGACGTGCAGCTCTCCGGCAAGGGGGGCTCGCCGCTTGCGGAAGTCGCCTCCTTCGTCAATGCCACCTGTCCAAAGTGTGGCGGGAAGGCGCGACGCGAGACCGACACCATGGACACCTTCGTCGAGTCGTCGTGGTATTTCCTTCGCTACTGCTCGCCCCATTACGAGGGCGGAATGTTCGAGCGCGGCGCGGCGGAGTACTGGATGCCGGTCGATCAGTACATCGGCGGCATCGAGCACGCCGTGCTGCACCTCCTCTACGCGCGGTTCTACACGAAGGTGCTCCGCGACCTCGATCTCGTGAGCATCGACGAGCCGTTCACCGCGCTGCTCAGCCAGGGCATGGTCATCAAGGACGGCGCGAAGATGTCCAAGTCGAAGGGCAACGTGGTCGACCCCGACGACCTCATCCGCACCCTCGGCGCCGACACCGCGCGGCTCTTCTCGCTCTTCGCCGCGCCGCCCGAGAAGGACCTCGAGTGGAACGACCACGGGGTCGAAGGCGCCTCGCGCTTCTTGAATCGCGTGTGGCGCTTCGTGGTGGCCCATGCCGACGCGCTGAAGTCCGCGCCCGCGAAGGCGGCGCCGAGGACAGAGCCCGGAAAGACGTTCCGCCGCCAGATCCACGAGACGATCGCGAAGGCGACGCAGGACATCGAGCGCGACTTCCACTTCAACACCGCCATCAGCGCGGTGATGGAGCTCGTGAACGCGCTCTACGCGTTCGAGGCCGCCTCCCACGACGGGATGCCGGCCGCCGAGCGGGCCGCGCTCCTGCACGAGGCGGTGGAGACGACGCTGCTCCTGCTCGGCCCCATCGCGCCCCACGTCACCGAGGAGCTCTGGGCGCAGCTCGGCCACCCGGAGAGCCTCTTCACGCGGCCCTGGCCGGAGGCGGATCCGGCCGCGCTCGTGAAGAAGGAAGTGACGCTGGTGGTGCAGGTGGACGGCAAGGTGCGTAGCCGGCTCCAGGTCGACGTCGGCACGCCCGAGGAGGGGATCCAGCGTCTCGCCCTCGCCGACGACCGCGTGCAGCCCTGGGTGCGCGAGCGCTCCGTCGAGCGGGTGGTCGTCGTCGCCAATCGCCTCGTCAACATCGTGACGCGCGCGTGACGCCGCGCCGTTTCGGCGTGCTGACGCTGGCCCTCGCGGCCCTGGGTCTCGGCGCGTGCGGCTACTCGTTCCGCGGCACGCTGCCGCCCCACGTCCGCACGGTCGCCGTGCCGATCTTCTTCAACCGCACGCAGGAGCCGGGCGTGGAGTCGATCATCACGCGGGCGGTCGTCCAGGCGTTCGCGACCAACGGCCGCCTTCGTGTCACACGGCTGGCGGACGCCGACGCGATCCTCGAGGGTGAGATCATGAGCTACGGCGTCCAGGGCATCGCCTTCGACGAGACGCTCAACGTCCAGCAGTACCGGCTCCTGGTGGTCCTCAACCTCCGGATGCGCGACGTGCGGCGCAATGCCGTTCTCTTCCAGCAGACCGGCGTCACGGAGCAGGCCGACTTCCGCGTGGTCGGCCCGGTCTCGGCGACGATCGCGCGCGAGGAGACGGCGCTGAGCCAGGCGGCGGCCGAGATCGCGCGCTCGATCGTGAGCCTCGCGATCGACCGCTTCTGACCGGCGGCCCGATGGACTACGCCGCCTTCGTCCAGGCCGCCGGCCGCGGCCAGCCGCCGCCGATCGCCCTCCTGCACGGACCCGACCCCCAGCTGCTCGACGACGCGCTGGCCGCCGCCACGCGCGGGCTCTTCCGCGAGGCGGGCGAGGCCGCGCTCGGCCGCGAGGTCTTCGAGGGGGTGGAGGCCTCCGTCGACGATGTCGTGCGCGCCGCGAGCACGCTGCCCTTCGCGACCGCGATGCGGCTCGTCATCGTCCGCCGCTGCCAGGCGTTGCCCGCGAAGGGCGCCGACGCGCTCGGCGCGTACGCGCGCGACCCGAACCCGTCCAGCTGTCTCCTGCTGCTGGCCGACGAGTCGCTCGTGGCATCCCGCGATCGCCGCGCCGACCACTGGCTGCTCACCGCCGTGCCGGCCGCGGCCGTGGTGACGCTGCTGACGCGCGAGGGTCGCTCCGCAGAGACCTGGCTGCGCCAGCGCGCGGCCACCGAGGGACTGACGGTGAGCGACGAGGCCGCGCGCCTGCTCGTGCAGTGGGTGGGCGACGACGGCGCGAGCCTGCTCGGCGAGGCGCGCAAGGCGGCGCTGGCCGGCGGCAGCGACAACGCCGCCGTCGGGGTGAAAGAGGTCACCGCCGTCGTGGGCGAGCATCGCTTGAGCGGTGTCTTCGATCTCACGCGCGCCGTGCAGCGCCGCGAGGTCGGCGTCGCGCTCAGGACGCTCGACCGGCTGCTCGCCACCGAAGAGCCGATGCGGCTGCTGGGGCTGCTCACCGCCGACGTGCGCGCGACGCTCACCGTGGCCGACCTCACGGCGCGCGGGCAGCGCGCGGAGGAGATCGGACGCATCGTGCGCAAGCCGGCGCCGGTCGTCGACGCCATCGCGCGCGGGCCCGCCGCCGCGCCGGCGCCGGTCCTGGCTCGCCGGCTCGAGCGGTGCTGGGAGGCGGAGCGGCGTCTGAAGTCGAGCGGCGAGCCGCACGCCGAGCTCACCGCGCTCGTCCTCGACCTCTGCCGGTGAGCGGCCCGGCGCGTCGCGCGCTCGGGGCATCCGTCGCCCTCGCTGCGCTCGCGCTCGTGGCCGCCGGCGCCGCGGCGTCGGCGCCGGGCGCTGCCGCCGCCCAGGGCGCGTGTCCCGGCTGCGTCGTCGCCGGCGCCGGCAAGGTACCGCTCACCGTACCCGACGGCACGCCGCTCGCGGGCTACGGGAGCTTTCGCCGCCGGCTTCTCGTGCCCGACGTGCTCGATCGCTATCCGCACGCGTTCTGGTTCAAGCCAGGCCGCGCCGAGCGCGATCCGCTGGCCGCGCGGGCGCTCGTGCTGGAGCGCGACGACACGCGGGTGGTGTGGGTGACGGTGGACCTCGTCGCGGTGGACCGCGCGTTCACCGAGACGGTCGCCACGCGGCTCGCGCGCGCCGGCGCGCGTCCCGGCGCCTTGATCGTCTCGGCGTCGCACACACACTCCGGCCCCGGCGCGTTCGTGGACTCCGCCCTCATGGGCTTCGTCGCGGCCGATCGCGAGGACGCGGCCGTGCGCGAGGCGCTGCTGGGGGCGGTGGTCGAGGCCGTGCGCCGCGCCGACGACAGCCGCGGCCCCGCGCGCGTCGCCGTCGGCGTCGCCGCCGCGCCCCCGGTCGTGCGGAGCCGGCTCGCCGGGCCGCTCGATCCCGAGGTGGTGGTGCTCGCCGTGCGGCGTGCGGGCGGCGCGCCGGTGGCGCTCGTCTGGAACTTCGCGATCCACGGCACGATGCTCGGCGCGCGGAACCTCCGCCTGTCCGGCGACGTGATGGGCGCCGCCTCGGAGGCGCTGGAGCACGCGGTCCACGCGCCCGCGCTCTTCGTGAACGGCGCCGTGGGCGACGTGAGTCCCACCCGCCACGGCAGCCGCGCGCTCGGCGAGGTCGCGTCGGCGCTGGCGGACGCCGTGCGCGTCGCGTGGCAGCGCGCGACACCGGTCGGCGCGGGCCGTCTCCTCGCGCGCGCCGTCAGGGTGGACCTGCCGGCGCCACGGCTCTCGCTCCACAACTGCCTCGGCCGGTGGGTGCCGGCCGCCCTCACCATGCCGCTCGACGGCGCCTTGCCGAGCGAGACGACGCTGACGGCGGTGGCGCTCGGCGACACGGCGTGGGTGGCGCTGCCCGGCGAGCCCGCCACCGCGCTCGGCCTTCGCATCAAGGCCGAGGCGCGGCGGAGCTTTCGCCACGTCTTCGTGGCGGGGGTGTCGAACGACTACGTCGGCTATCTCGTGACGGCGGCGGACTACGGGCGGCCGACGTACGTGACGTGCAGCTCGTTCTATGGCGCGGACACCGGCGACCGCCTCGCCGAGCGCGCGAGCGCGCTGCTGCGCGAGCTGCACGCGGCGGGAGGCGGGCGATGAGCCCTACGGGTATCGAGGGGTGGCACGGCTTCGCCGGGCCGCCCCGAGCGTCGGAGGGTGTGGGGGGCCATCTCGGGGCCCCCCATGTCCTAGACGACGAGACGGCGCGCCAGCGCGGACTTCTTGCGCGCGGCGGTGTTGCGGTGGACGACGCCCTTGGTGACCGCCTTGTCGAGCGCGCGGATCGCGTCGGCGACGGCGGTGCGGAGCGCGTCGCCGCCGGCCGCGCGGGCGGTCTTGACGGCGGTGCGGACCTGCGAGCGGATGGTGCGGTTGCGCACGCGCCGCTTCTCGCTCGTGCGGATGCGCTTCATGGCCGACTTGGTATTTGCCACTTAGTCCTTCCTTCTTTCGATCATTGCACCGCTCGCCTCGGCCGTGCAACGGCCTGCGGCTCGCACTGCGCGCCCGACGGTCGGCGAATCAATGGTCGCCGTCCGTGCGGACAACGCCCCGAATCTTGCCGCAGTTCGGCGGAGATTACAAGGTGACCGAGACGCCCGGCGTCGAGCGGCAGGTCGTCGGCGCGCTCGGCTCCATCGGCTCCGCCACCCTCGCGAGCCGCGTGCTGGGCTTCGTGCGCGACGCGGTCGTCGCCCTCGTGTTCGGCGCCGGCCCCGTCACCGACGCGTTCTTCGTCGCCTACCGCATCCCGAACATCCTGCGGCGGCTGCTGGCCGAGGGCGCGCTCTCGACCGCCGTCATCCCCGTGTTCACCGAGTACGCGGCTGTCCGCTCGCGCGAGGAGCTGCACCGCCTCGTGCGGGCCACCCTCGGCACCGCCCTCGTCCTGCTGTCGGCGACGACGCTCGTCGGCATCGCGCTCGCGCCGTGGGTGCTCCGCGCGATCGCCCCGGGCTTCACGTCGGATCCCGCGCAGGAGGCGCTCGCGGTCCAGCTCACGCGCGTGATGTTCCCGTACCTCGTGCTCGTGGGCCTGTCGGCGCTGGCCATGGGCGCGCTGAACGCGGAGAACCGCTTCTTCGCCTCGGCGCTGGGGCCCGCCGTCTCGAACGTCGGCATGATCGCCGGCGTGCTGCTGCTGGCGCGCCACGTCGACCCGCCGATCCTGGCGCTGGCCCTCGGCGTGCTCGTGGGCGGGGTGGGCCAGCTGCTCGTGCAGGTGCCCGACCTGGCGCGCGCCGGGCTCCTGGTCGGCCCATCGTGGGAGCCCCGGCACCCCGCGCTCGCGCGCATGGCGCGCCTGCTGGCCCCGGCGGTCTTCGGCCTGGCGGCGGTGCAGGTGATGGTCTTCGTCAACACGCTGCTCGCCTCGTTCCTGCCGGCCGGCTCGATCTCCTTCCTCTATTACGCCGACCGGGTGATGGAGTTCCCGCTCGGCATCTTCGGCATCGCGCTGGCCTCGGCGGCGCTGCCCGCGATGTCGCGCCAGGCGGCCGCCGGCGACACGCGCGCGCTGGCGGGCACGCTGAACTTCGCGCTGCGGCTCGCGGTCTACATCTGCGTCCCGGCCACGATCGGCCTCCTCGTGCTCCGCGCGCCCATCACGCGCGTGCTCTTCGAGCGTGGGCGCTTCACCTCCGCCGACACGCTCGCCACCGCGCAAGCGCTGAGCGGCTACGCCGTCGGCCTCGTCGCCTTCGCGGCCGCGCGGATCACCGCCCAGGCCTTCTACGCGGTCCGCCGGCCGGGCGTGGCCGTGCGTCTGGGCGTCCTCGCCGTCGCCGCCAACGTGCTCACCGCGCTCGTGCTGATGGGGCTCGGCGTGGGCCACGCCGGGCTCGCGTACGCGTCGTCGGTCGGTGCCTTCGTCAACCTGCTCGCGCTGCTCTGGGTGGCGCGGCGGCGCTTCGGCCGCCTCGGCGGGCGCGCGCTGCTCGCCTCCGCCCTCCGGACGGCGGCGGCATCGGCGCCCCTCGCCGTGTGGTGCTGGCTGGCGCTCCCGATCCTCGCCGTCCGCCGAGGGCTCGCCCTGGACGCGAGTCTGCTGGCCGCCACCATCGCCGGCGGCGCGCTCGTCTTCTGGCTCGCCAGCGCGGCCCTTCGCTCGCCCGAGCGCGGCACCCTCCGCCGACTGCTGCCCGGTCGCCGCGGGGACTAGGCGCCGTCGGACGATCGTCACCCGCCGATGCCGGCGTTTCCTCCTGGACTCTTGCCCGCCGGGTTTGCGGACCGAATCGCATCGTGTTACGGGAACTCCATGTCGGCCATCAAGGTCTCTCTCACGCCGTCGGCGATCGTGCTCGCGCTCGTCTGCGTCGCGGCCGCGCCGGCGCGGGCGCAGAACGTGGACGTCGCCGTCGAGATGGTCCAGGTGACGCCGACGTCGGTGAAGGTCAATGCGATCGTCACGATCGTCGCCACGCTGCGCCGCCTGGATCCGCCCTCGGGCAACGCGCAGCCGGTCGACGTCCTCGTGCAGCTCTTCGTCGATGACGCCACCATCCCCATCAGCACGCAGACGGTGACGCTGCGTCCGGGCGAGGCGGTGAGCGTCAGGACACAGTGGAAGGCGACGGAGGGCAAGCACGAGGTGCGGGCGAAGATCGCGGGGCTCAGCGCGAAGCGACGGACGCCGCGCGACATCCGCCCCTCGAACGACGAGGCGCGCAGCGCGCCGATCGTCGTGGGGGGATCGTCGTCCTCGTCGGGATCCTCGACACCCTCGGGCGCGTCCGGACCTCGGACGATCACGACCGAGGAGCTCAGCATGGTCGGCGCCCCCTGATGGCCCCGCCGAACGCGCGAACGATGCGAGGGCTCGCCCCGCTGGTCGTCGCGCTGCTGGCGCTCGCCCCCGCCAGCGCGCCCGCCGCCGACTTCACGTTCCGGGTCCCGGTGACGCTCAGCAACGTCCCAAGCGTCACCTCGATCCGCATCGATTGCGGGGTCTGGACGGGGGTCGCGTTCGGCGCCGGCAGCGTCATCGGGACGGCCTTCACGATCGTCCCGGTCTCGGACGGCAGCTTCTCCGGCCCGGTGACCGTCGACGTCAACGCCAACGGCGGTCTCACGCCGGATCAGGCACGCTCGTATTCGTGCTGGATGACGGCGATAGGGCGCTCGCGCACCGGTGCGGAGTATGGAGCGAGCCCCGGCAACATGCAGTCGGTCTACGAAGCCGCCACCGGAACGACGCTCGCGAGCTTCCGCAGCACCGTCAGCGGACCGATTCCTCACTGAGCGCCGCGTCGCGCCGCGTGAATTGCCAGCCGCGCGCGCGTCGTGCTATAGTCCGACGTGCACTCCAACGCCGTTGCGTCGTTCACCCGCACCCCGGTCATCGCGCCCCCGCTCACCGTATAAATGACGACCGCCGTCGGCGTGTCCCGGGGACCCCGCCAGCAGCGAGGCCGAGCCTCCCGGAAGCCGTCGACGGAGCGCGGTTCGTGGCGGTGATGATGGCGCGCCGCGCCCACGCGTATCCTCAGATCGTGCTCACCGCCGCCGAGCTCGTCGACGGCGAGGTGCTCGCCGCACCATCCGGGATCACCGTCGCCGATGCGCTGCGACTCGCACGGCGCCGGCGCGTGCGCGTGCTCGCGTGCGGCTCCACCCATCACGTGCTCGCCGAGGACCTCGCGCGGGCCGAGAGCCTGGGGCTGGGTGACTGGCCCGCTCGGGAGGTTGCCCGGCCGCTGCCCATCGTCGCCGCACGCACCCCGGAGCTCGCCGTGCGACGCCGGTTGAGCGAGGGCGCGCTCGCCGTGATCGTGCCCGGGAAGGGCTCGATCACTCGTGCCGCGTCGCCGCACACCCTACCGGTTCGCGCACGACTCGAAAAAGCCCTGCCGCCGGCCACGCGCGCGCTGCTCGCCGAGGTCGCGCGCGTGGCCGCGGGCCAGGGCGCTCGCGCCTTCGTCGCCGGCGGCCTCGTGCGCGACGCCTGGCGCGGGGAGACCGGCACCGGTGGCGATCTCGACGTCGTCGTCGAGGGTGACGGACCGGCGGTGGCGCGGGCCCTGGCCGACGCGCTCGATGGCACGCTCGTCGAGCACGAGCGCTTCCTCACCGCGTCGGTCCGCGCGCCGGGGCACGGCCGCATCGATATCGCGACCGCCCGAACCGAGCGGTACGACACGCCGGGAGCGCTGCCGCGCGTGCTGCCGGCGCCGATCGGTCAGGACCTGCAGCGCCGCGACTTCAGCGTCAACGCGCTGGCGGTGGAGGTGACCTCCGACGCCTGGGAGCTCCTGGATCCCTTCGCGGGCATCGTCGATCTCGCGCGTCGGCGCCTTCGCATCCTCCACCCGTTGTCCTTCGTCGAGGATCCGACGCGGCTCCTCCGCGCGGCGCGCTACGCGGCGCGGCTGGATCTGAAGGCCGACGCCTGGACGGCGCGTTGCCAGGCGCTGGCGCTGCGTCTGGCGCCCTATCCCGCGCTCTCGGGCCAGCGCATCGCCACCGACCTCGAGCGGCTGCTCGACGAGCCGCGTTGCGCCGCGGCCCTCGCGCACCTGGCGCGCGGCGGCGTGCCGCGGCTGCTCGATCCGCGCTGGCGGCTCACGCGCGCCACCTCCGCGCGGCTCGCCGCCGTCCCCGCGACGCTCGCCTGGGTCGCCGCGCATCGCCAGGACCGACCCACGATCCGACCGGTCATCGTCGCGGCCCTGGCGCTCGCCGGCGATCAGCCGGGCGCGGTGGCGGACGCGATGGCCGGACGCCTCGGCCTCAGCGGCGAGCCGTTGACCGAGCTGCGCCGCGCGCTGGCCGAGGCTCCGGCGCTGACTCGTCGCGTCGCGGCGGCGACGCCGAGCGCGGCCGGCCACGCGCTACGAAGCGCGAGCAGCGCCGGGCTGGCCGCGCTGCACCTCGCGGGCGGCGCCGCGCGCCAACGTGTCGAGTGGTGGGTGACGCGTGGGCGGGCGGTCGAGCCGGTGCTCGGCGGCGCCGACGTGATCGCGCTCGGCGTGGCGCGCGGGCCGGCCGTGGCCGAGGCGCTGGCGGCGCTGCGCGACGCGCGGCTGGACGGCCTCGTCGTCGACCGGGCGGCGGAAATGGACTATGTTCGAGCATGGCATTCCAGCCAGGAAAGGCAGGCCTGAAGGTGGCGCCGAAATACATCTTCGTGACGGGCGGCGTCGTGTCCTCGCTGGGCAAGGGGCTGGCCGCGGCTTCCATCGGCGCGCTGCTCGAGGCGCGCGGATACCGCGTGGCGCTGCAGAAGATGGATCCCTACATCAACGTCGACGCGGGGACGATGAGTCCCTATCAGCACGGCGAGGTCTTCGTCACCGACGACGGCGGCGAGACCGATCTCGACCTCGGCCACTACGAGCGGTTCACCTCCGCCCGGGTCACGCGCGACCACAACATCACCACGGGCAAGGTCTACCACTCGGTCATCACGAAGGAGCGGCGCGGCGACTACCTCGGGCGGACGGTGCAGGTGATCCCGCACATCACCGACGAGATCAAGGCCATGATCCGCAAGGTCGGCGCCGGCCAGGACGTCGTCATCGTCGAGGTCGGGGGCACCGTCGGCGACATCGAAGGCCTGCCGTTCCTGGAAGCGATCCGCCAGCTGAAGAAGGACATCGGCAAGGACAACGTCCTCTATGTCCACCTCACGCTCGTGCCGTTCATGCAGGCGGCCGCAGAGCTGAAGACGAAGGCCACGCAGCACTCGGTGAAGGAGCTGCGCGCCATCGGGATCCAGCCCGACGTCCTGCTCTGCCGCACCGACCGCTACCTGCCGCCCGGCATCAAGTCGAAGATCGCGCTCTTCTGCGACGTCGAGGAGGAGGCGGTCATCACCGCGAAAGACGTCGACACCGTCTACGAGGTCCCGCTCGTGTTCCACCGTGAAGGCCTCGACTCGATCGTCGTCAAGGGCCTCGGCCTCGAGGACCGACCCATCGACCTCTCCCGGTGGGAGGACGTCGTGCGCCGCGTGAAATCGCCGCGCGCCACCACACGGCTCGCCGTCGTCGGCAAGTACATCGACCTGAGGGACTCCTACAAGAGCCTCGTCGAAGCCCTGGTGCACGGGGGCATCGCGCACCACGCGAAAGTGGACCTCGTCTGGATGGACGCCGAGCACATCGAGCGCGACGGCCCCGCCGCGCACTTCGCCGACGTCGACGGCATCCTGGTGCCGGGCGGCTTCGGTGATCGCGGCATCGAGGGCAAGATCCAGTCGGTGCGCTACGCGCGCGAGCAGCGCGTGCCGTACTTCGGCATCTGCCTCGGCATGCAGTGCGCGGTCATCGAGTTCGCGCGCAACGTGTGCGGCCTGGAGGGCGCCAACTCGTCCGAGTTCACGCCCGACGCCCCGCACCTCGTGATCGATCTGCTGCCCGAGCAGCGGACGCTCGCCGACAAGGGCGGCACCATGCGGCTCGGCCTCTATCCCATCCTGCTCGGCGAGGGCACCACGGCCTCGCGGCTCTACGGCGCGGAGCCGGTCATCCGCGAGCGCCACCGCCATCGCTACGAGGTCAACAACGACTACCTCAAGACGCTCGAGAAGAACGGGCTGCGCGTCTCGGGCATCTGGGCGGAGAAGCAGCTCGTCGAGATCATCGAGATCGAAGACCACCCGTACTTCGTCGCCGGCCAGTTCCATCCGGAGTTCCGGTCGCGGCCGTGGGACCCGCATCCGCTCTTCGCCGGCTTCGTCAAGGCCGGCCTGGACTACCGCGCCCGGCGAGGATGATGAAGACGCGGGAGGTGCGGATCGGCTCGATCACGGTCGGCGGCGGGCGCCCGCTCGTCCTCATCGGCGGCCCGTGCGCGATCGAGGACGAAAAGCACGCGCTGATGACGGCCGAGCGCCTGGCCACGATCGCCGGCGACCGGCGCGTGCCCTACGTCTACAAGTCGTCCTACGACAAGGCCAACCGCTCGTCGGTCCACAGCTACCGCGGTCCGGGCCTCGTCGAGGGCCTCCGCATCTTGAAGAAGGTGCGCGACACGCTGCGCGTGCCGGTGCTGTCCGACATCCACCAGGTCTCGGAGGTCGATCCGGCGGCCGAGGTGCTCGACGTGCTCCAGATCCCCGCGTTCCTGTGCCGCCAGACCGATCTGATCCTGGCCGCGGCGGCCACCGGCAAGCCGGTCAACGTCAAGAAGGGCCAGTTCGTCGCCCCGCGCGACATGAAGAACGTCATCGACAAGATGCTGTCGAAGGGCAACGAGTCCATCGTGTTGACCGAGCGGGGGACGTCGTTCGGCTATCACAACCTCGTGGTCGACATGCGCGGCCTCGCCGACATGCGCGAGCTCGGCTACCCGGTCGTCTTCGACGCCACGCACTCGGTGCAGCTGCCGGGCGGGGCGGGGGACCGCTCGGGTGGCGAGCGCAAGTACGTGCCGGCGCTCGCGCGCGCCGCGGTGGCGTTCGGCGTCGACGCGCTCTTCATGGAGATGCACGAGGACCCCGACCGCACGTTGGCCGA
>Ga0137403_10006148_pt1 | contig 13787 bp, 9 predicted proteins | sample CZOMad2_1_16fung_FD_122057 | JGI IMG/M metagenome (GOLD analysis project Ga0137403, IMG submission 122057) | Vadose zone soil fungal communities from Angelo Coast Range Reserve, California, USA - CZOMad2_1_16fungal (Hybrid Assembly) | ecosystem: Environmental > Terrestrial > Soil > Vadose zone... | reverse complement strand
CCTCTGTGGGCGCCCGGATCGGGCGGCAAAGGGGCGCCCACGGAGGTACGCCCCTACAAAATTAGGACACTACCTGCGCTAGAGACGAGGTGGCGGGAGCGGTGGGTCCCTCTTCCAAAATCAGTTCCCAAAACTGAACCCAGAAACCTTGATTAGCAATCAGAATCCTAAAAGGCAGCCTTCAGCAAATGCCAGAGTCCCCAGCCGACTCCGCCCAACAATAGAAGGAGCAGAATCCCGACCGCGAAGATCATGAGCTTGAATTTCTTATACCGGTTCTTATCGGGCGGCGCTAGCGAACCCTGCGGGAAATACGGTGGCGGCGTGTATGTAGCCATTAGCTCCTGGTTCTCCTTAGCTTGCTCGCAATACTCCAGTTAAACTCATTTGACTTCCACTAATAGGGTTATTCTTGCTGGAGCGCACGCCCACGCAACCGCTCACTGCGAACTCAAAACAGCAACTTCACCGCAAACTGAAAATTCCGCGGGCCGCCGCCACCAAGAAAAGGGTTGCCTAGTCCCACGTCGGGAGTAACAGTGATTGGCAAAAAGCCTATTCCTCGTCCCTCAGAATCGAGGCCGTTGAAAGCCGCGTCGGCGATGAAGCTGGGTAGCAAGGGTGACGAGAGATTGGGATGGTTGAAAAGATTGAAGGCCTCGGCGCGCAGTTGAATCTTGATCCTTTCCGTAATCGGGGTCGTCTTGAATAACGAGAGGTCGAAATTGCGATAACCCGGTCCGGGCAGGGAGTTGCGACCCAGGCTGCCAAAGTGAAAAGTGCTCGGGATGCACTCGCCACCGGCATCGAATGTGCACGGCACTTTGAACGCAGCCAGGTTAAGAAACTTGTCCGAACCGTTAGTGCCGGCGAAAGGATCACCAATCAGATCGGGACGCGCAAAGAATTCGCCGGTGCCGTTAAAGTCGCCGGTGAAGTTGTAGTTTAGGTGAAAGGGGTTGCCGCTGCGCAAAGTGAGTACGCCGTTCAGTTGCCAGCCTTCGCCGAGCCGCGGATGCGCTGGCGCCAGATTGGGAATGTCGTAGCCAAAGCTGGCAACGAAACGGTGGCGACTGTCGAAGTTGGAATTACCCCGCTCGAGATCAGCACGGAAACTGTTGTCCGGTTGGGTGGCATTAGCCACGAAATCCTGACCATCCGAAGCGTTATCAATCGAATGCGACCACGTGTAGTTGACCGTTGACCTCCAACCGTGCAGGTTACGCAGGGTAAAGCTAGTTTGCAGCGCGTTATAGTTGGAGTTCGCCGACGTTTCAAGTTGGTTGACGTAAAAAAAAGTCCCCCCCGATGGCGCGAATGGCCCATTGTCGAATGGCCTTGCTGTCGACACAGCCGGGTTTGGAGGCTGATTGATGTCGCGGTAGCGGAAAAGCTTAGTTCCATGCGATCCAACGTAGCCAACTTCCAACACGCCGTTTCGAAACAACTCGCGCTGGAGGTTCAGATTGAAGTTCTGAACGTAAGGCGTGCGCAAGTTCCGATCAACGGCGAAAACGTCCGAATCCAAAAAGTCGGTATAGATTGGAACGCCTGACTGAATTTGCGGCACAGTTGAGAAGGAAAACAGAATCGCGGATGGGCCCACGGGATTGTAGGCGGGACCAGGGTTGAACGTATTGAACGGAAGCTGGCCTACGAAGAAATCCTGGGAGAAGGCATCGTAAAACAGGCCCCAGCCGGCACGCACAACTGTCTTACCCTTGCCACCCACGTCCCAGGCTACACCGAGGCGTGGAGAAAAGTTGTTCCAGTCGCTGTTGTAAAGTTTGTCTAAACCACCTGTTCCTTCGAGCACTAGCCCGCGCGTGGGATCGAAGTTGCTGAAGCGCTTGCGCTCCTCGTCGATGACGCCGAAGTAATCCCAGCGCAGACCAAGATTGAAAGTGACCTTGGGATGCCAGCGAAAAGTGTCCTGGATAAAGCCGGCATGGGAGTTTTGAAACGTGCCACGTCGGGAATCGCCACGAGCTGAGCGTCCAGGGGAGTCTGGGGATAGAGTGCCCGATAAGAAGTCACCCAGTGAATCAAAGTTCAAACGACCACGGTATCCAGCATCAAAGAACGCGTTGACAAAAGTTCGTCGAAACTCGTAACCGACTTTCAGATCATGGCGCGCGAGTTTCCAGGAGTAGTTGTCGATCGCTTGCCAGTTTGTATCCGTTCGACCACGCGGCAGCGACAGATTCGATCCGATAGAAGCAAATCCACTGACGTTGATGAACGGCAGGCCAAAATCCTGTGGGCCAGCTATGCCGGTTTCCAGGCCTATCGTGCGTGGATCGAAACTCCTGTCCTCCGGCAAAAAGCTTTCCTTGAACCGGTTGTAGCCGAAGCGAGCTTCATTGACTCTGGTTGGCGAGAAGATCTTCAGATAGGAGAGCGAAATCAGGTTCACCTTAGTAGGCGTAAAGGTGTTGTACCCGGGAAGGATGTTGCCTCCTCCCAGGGCAAGCGGGAACGACTGATTGCTCTTGCCAAAGAAATAACGTCCGGTGAACTGATTGTCTTTATTGAACTGGTGGTCGATTTTTGTGATCAGACTATAAACGTCGTTTAGGGCGCGGGTAGTGACGAAAAGGTTTGGAGCACCGGTGCTGTCAAACAAAGGTAGCGGACGATTGGGCGTAGGCCAGGGATTGCGCTGTAGCAACTTGGCAATCACTGGATTCGAAGCTCCGCCCAGCGCGGCGATTTCGCGAGGATCAGGGACACGGGCGGTTGAGTTTAAACCGACCCGCTCCTTTTGACCTTCATAAGCAAAGTAGAAGAACGTGCGATTGCGAACGATAGGACCGCCGAGCGAGCCACCAAACTGATTATTCCGAAGCGCCGTCTGCGGGTCAGGTTTGGGATTGAAAAGGTTTCGCGCGTCGAAGTAGTTGTTGCGGACGAATTCAAACAGTGAACCATGAAGATCGTTTGTGCCCGATTTCGTCACGATGTTAATAATGGCGCCCGAGTTTCGCCCATACTCCGCTTCGAAGTTTGACAGTATCGCCGCTTCCGAAATCGCTTCGATGGGCAGGATGGTTGCAGGCGTGCCGAATACGCCCGCTTCGTTGATTGCCGGTAGGTTGCGATAACCATCATTCATGTCTGTGCCATCGAGCAGGAAGTTGTTAGCCCTGCCGCGATTGCCGTTTGTGCTGAACAGACCAAACGATCCGGGCGAATCGTTACCGCCGGCCGGATCGCCGGTGGCCCCGGGAACCATGACCAAAAATTTTGTGAAGTCGCGGCCGTTGATTGGCAAATCCGCAACCTCTCTGCTACTGATAGTGCCGCCGAGCGTGGTATTGGTCGTTTCGACTTCATTGCTGGCTGCAATGATCACTTGATTTGTGGTTCCCGCAACAGCCAAAGCGGCATCAACGCGACGCTCGGCAGCCACCTCCACGACGACCCCGTTGGTAGTAAGGGTTTCAAAACCAGACTTGCTGACGATTACTTGATAGGTGCCGATTTGCAGTTCCGAAAGACTGTAGTTTCCAAACTCATCGCTGACGGTGGAACGCTCGATTCCGGTACCCACATTCCTTGCGGTGACTGTCGCAGCAGGAACAACCGCCCCATTTGGATCGGTAACAGTGCCGAGGATAGTGCCGCGAAATGTTTGAGCAGAGCTATGACTGGCCATCGTCATCATCAAAACGAAGGCGGTAAAGCTCAGAGCGATAAACCTTCTTGGCGCGTTACTTCCTGTGGGTGAAGCTAGCGGTACATTCGCAGTCGTTATTAGCATCTATTACCTCCTCGGCTGATTGGAACAATCCAGGATCAAATAGCCATCCGGAAGACCGACGCTGGGCCAGTGTTGGATTATAGCTCGCTTATCACGCGAGTCAATCAGCAGTTGACTATTCATTCGCAGGAGCTAACTCCAGCGTGTCGATGGCAACTTCCCGATTTATTCTTCGTTTCTTGACTATTCTTAACTCTGAAACTCAGGGCGTGCGAACGCGAGTTGGTTTTGAATTAGAATTGGCCGGCTTTGATTTGGAACTCGAGGATTTTGAATTGGAAGCCGGTGAGGTGTTCGCGTTTGTGCCCTCCTCACCCTTCTTGAGTTCTTCTTCTTTTTGCTTCTTCAGAAGATCTTCCTGATGTTTCTTCCCGGCCCGGATTCGTTGCACACCCTCGCGCGCTTCGTCCAGCCCATCCTCCGCCCGATAGTTTTCCGGGTCAATCTCCAAAGACTTGGAAAAGGCGGCAACGGCCTCGTCGTATTGGGCCAGCTTCATCAGCGCCGTCCCCAGGTCGTAGAACACATCAGCATCGTCATCCTTTAGATGTGTTGCCTGCCTGTATTCCCTTACCGCGTCGCTGTAAAGGTGGAGTCCGGCATAAGCCTGACCCAGATTATAGTAGCCCTCGGCATCTTTGCCGTTTTCTTCGAGATGTTTCTTATACTTTTCGATGGCTTTCTTGTACGCGTCCTCAGCTTCCTGTTCCTTACCGACAGCGTCATAAGCCAAACCCACGCGAAAGTGGGCCTCTGCTAATTCCGGATCTAATTTGATTGCTGCTTGAAATGCCTCCACCGCTTTCTCATCCTGATCAGTGCGATAAAATTCTTTACCCTCGTCCAGATAAACACGGGCCTGTGATCGATCCTCCTCGATGGTGTGAGTGCCTTCTGCGTACGCCTTGGCATTCGCATTTGCGGGCTTTTTCCGCGAACACGCCACTTGACCAAAAACAAGTGGAAAGATCACGATGAGCGCGATTTTGAAGGGCGTCTGCATTTACACTGACCGGGTCTACTCGGAAAGATATGCGGGCGATCACTTATCTACTTGAATTCAGAGAGTGAGTCAAACGCCGCCCCCGCTGGTGGAATGCCCTCAAAATTAAATCAAACAACTTCTTCGCGAATAACCTCCGCCGGCTTCTTATCCTCGCGCAAACCCTGAAAGGATGGATGCCTAATCAAACCGTCCGCAGTCCATTCCGTAAACTCCACTTCCGCGACTAACTGCGGCTTGGCCCAATGCGCATCGCGCAATCCCGGATCTTTCGGCACGACCGCAAACGGCATCGACGCTTGTGAGATCCGATTCAGTTTCTTCTGCAGTTCCAGGCGTTGCTTGATACTGAATCCCGTCCCGACGCGGCCTGAATAAACAAGCTTGCCTTTGTCGTAGACCCCAAGGATCAGCGAACCAAACCCCGGAAAGCCCTTTTTGGAAGGCGTATACCCTGCAATTACAAACTCCTGGCGCTTGATGCATTTTGTTTTCAACCAATTTCGATTGCGCGTTGACTCGTACGGCGAATCAGCCAGCTTGGAAACGATCCCCTCCATGCCGTATTCACAGGCCTGCTTGAAAAACTGCGGGCCGTTTCCTTCAACGTGATCGCTGTATCGCAGCCGCCCTTTCGCCTTGGCTGAAACGAGCAACTGTTCAAGTGTGTGTTTGCGTTCTCTGAGCGGAGTTTGCGTGAGGCTGCAACCCTCCAAATAGATCAGGTCGAAAATTTCAAATACAAAAGCTGCGTTCCCGCTTTTCCCCATCGCCTGTTGAAGCTTCTGAAAACTGGTGCGACCGGCCTTGTCAAAAATCACCACTTCCCCGTCCAGTATCGCAGTGGTCGCGGGAAATGCTTTCATGGCCTGGGCCAGATTGGGAAACTTGTCGGTCCAATCCTTGCCGTTGCGACTCCAGAAACGCGCCTTGCCGCGACTCAAATGGCAAAGCATGCGATAGCCATCAAATTTCAATTCATGAAGCCATTCATCGCCCGGCGGCGGTTCTCTAACCAAGGTTGCGAGTTGGGGTGCCACAAATTCCGGCTTCGCAGCTTTGCGCGCCCCTCGTATTTTTTTTGGATCGATTCGAGCCATTTGTTAGAGTACCTGTAGGCCAGGAGAAAAAGGGAGACTGCTGATCAGCGGTTCAGAGTTTAACCCTTAAACTATCGCAATTGGAGTGGAGGCCCGGCACCATCCTTGCTAAGAATTCGTTGAATGCAATTCAGCCAGCTTTCACGTGCTCTGGAAACAGACACTCCCCGCGATTCTTTGTACCGGAAAACTACAGGTAACGTAAGCAGTAAACTGCGGAGGCTCAGCGCCTCGTATCCCAACTTGCTCGGGAGAATGAGCATAGCCGGAGGAGACAATATGTTGAAGTCAAGAACCACGTTGTTAACCATTCTTTCCTTGATTCTTTTAACAGCGTCGCCCCTTCCCTGTCTGGCACAGACCAGCCACACACAAGATACGACCGTTAAAGACAATAAGAACAAGGTTAAAAAAACTTACACCGGCACGCCGGTACTCTGGCGCGAGCCGACTGACATTGAATCGCGCAATCTTCTGCTGGGAGCAGGTGGCGAAACGATGAAACCTGATCTTAGCCGGGTGACGTTTATCGAAGAGAAGAAGGGCGGTTGGTCCACCAAATACCGCGTTCGCGACGGCGCGGGCAACGAATGGATTGCCAAACTAGGAAAAGAAGCGCAGACCGATACCGCGGCAAATCGCTTGGTATGGGCCGTCGGTTACGAATCCGAGATCGCCTATCTGGTCCCACACCTGACGATCACGGGCAAAGGCACTTTCGATAATGTGCGTCTCGAAGCGCGCCCCAAAGAGGTTAAGCGAACTGGTACCTGGATGTGGGACGACAATCCGTTCAAAGGTACGCGCGAACTTAAGGGACTGAAGATCATGATGGCCCTGATCAATAATTGGGACATGAAAGACGAGAACAACCAGATTCTTGCGAGTCGCGGCGAAACCACGGGCGGGGAGTTGCGCTACATCGTCAGCGATCTCGGAGGCTCGTTTGGTAAGACCGGCGGCATTATTTCGCGCAGCCGTAACAAACCTTCCGACTATGTCAAGGGCGAATTCATTAAGGCGGTGAAAGGAGACCGCGTTGATGTCAACTACGGCGGCAAGAACAAGAAGCTGTTCGATGACCTCACGGTCCAGGATGCAAAGTGGATTGCCGGCTATTTGGTCCGACTGAGTGACGACCAAATTAAGGATGCGTTTCGCGCCGCGAACTACGCTCCGGAAGATGTTGAGCAGTTAGCGCGAGCTGTTCGCGAACGAATCAACGCGCTGACCAGAATTTCAGCCAATACGACGACCGATTAAAGCAACGTCAGAGGGGCGGGACGGCAGGCCCGCCTCAATCTTTCTTGCCGTTAGCATGTCGAGGATAGCGACGCTACCCCGCTTCATCGTCTTCCTTTAGCCCATCGATCTAAATGCCTCCAGCGACGCTTGAGTGGTTCCCGCACTTGAATGCGGTAAGTGGGATGTGTCTCCCAGATCGAACGACGTTCAGCTGAGATTAGTTTTTCGCTGTAGAATCCAGCAAGAGGAAAACCGAATGGTTCAGCCGTCCAGCAAATCCGAAGTCGCCGATGCCTACAATGAGTGGGCGGAATCTTACGATATCGATCACAACCGTACGCGTGACCTGGCCGCTCAGGCTCTAAGGCAGGCTGATCTAAGCTTCGCTAACCGCAACGTTATCGAAGTTGGTTGCGGCACGGGTCGCAACACCGAATGGCTAGCCCGGCCCGCTGCCGGCGCTACCGACATCGTGGCGCTGGATTTCTCTGAAGAGATGCTCGCGCGGGCAAGAGATCGCGTGCGCGATCCTCGGGTACGGTTCATTCAGCATGACATTCGCGCTACCTGGCCGCTCGCGGACGCTTCGGCTGACGTTGTGATAGTGATGTTGGTCCTGGAGCACGTGGAACTCCTGCCACCGGTTTTCGCCGAAGCCGCACGCACGTTGAGTGCGGGAGGTGAACTCTTCATTTGCGAGTTGCACCCGATGCGTCAACTATTGGGCGGACAAGCCCAGTTCACCAGCACCCAAACAGGCGAGCGTCAGCTCGTACCTGCCTTCCTCCACAATGTTTCGGATTACGTGAATGCGGGATTGTCATCTGGCTATGAACTGGTTCACATGGGGGAGTGGCGCGACGCAGATGCCCTTCCGAAAGACTTGCCTCGACTGCTGTCGTTGCGCTTCCGGTTGCGCCCTTCGGCGGCCCCGACTTCAATCTAGATCAGTCAGTCTTGTTCGAGTGCTGTCAGATGTGGCGCACTGAGGATGGAGTTGAGGAAGTCCTTTGTACCCGGTGGGCCAGTGAGTTCCAGCCAGATTGGGCCCTCGGCTGGTTCGAGTCGAAGATTGAATCGCAAGAACGGACAACACTCGCGCTCAACGGTAATCAGTTCGGCCAACGTAGCGAGCCAACTCACACTGGATGGAAAACGATAGGCATAGCCATCCTCGAGCTCTTTCGTCTCCACCACCCCACTTGCCACCGTCCTCAACAGGCCCGCTCGACGCTGCTGAAAATCAGAGTCAGTCAGCTTGCATGCTATTGGTAGGTCACTGGCTTCCAAGGGTCTACCTCTTTGGCGACGGGTTGTGATTTCTTTTGGGCTGAGATGATAAGCGAAAAGACCGGCGTGGACTAAACCACGCCGGTCTTTTTTCCTGGACACGCATTCCTGCCTGTCCTTATGTTTTTTGGAGCGCAGCGAAATGCCAAACCAACAGGACAGACTGCAAAGTCTGTCTTACTTCAGACTACTCGATCACTTCCTCTACTTCGCCGTCGCCGGCGGCCGCAGCTAGTGGCTCGCGCGCTGGCGGCGCTGCCATATCGTGGCCACCGACGATGTCAGGAAAATCATCCAGGTCGCGTTCGCGGGCCTGGTCGATTGTCTCGTCCCGGGCGATCTCCACGTTGCGGTAATACTCCATGCCGGTACCGGCCGGAATCAACCGCCCCATGATGACGTTCTCCTTCAGACCGCGTAGATAATCGATACGTCCCGAAATGGCCGCTTCGGTAAGCACTCGGGTTGTTTCCTGGAACGAGGCAGCGGAGATGAACGAGTCGGTCGAAAGCGACGCCTTGGTGATACCCAGGAGTAACGGTTCAGCCTGAGCTACCTCGCCTTTCTCTTTGTTGACACGCTCGTTTTCGTCAGTGAAGCGGAACCGATCCACCTGCTCCTCGAGCAGGAAGTCTGTGTCGCCAACTTCCTTGATCTTCACCCAACGCAGCATCTGACGCACAATCACTTCGATGTGCTTGTCGTTAATGTTCACCCCCTGCAGGCGGTAGACCTCCTGGATCTCGTTGACGAGATACTCCTGCAAGCGTTGCATTCCCAAAACGCGCAGGATGTCGTGGGGGTTGAGCGGACCATCCATCAACGCTTCACCGGCGCGCACCCGATCGCCTTCCTGCACGTTGATGTGCGTACCGCGTGGAATGTCATACTCGCGCTCTTCGCCGTCGTCGCCGGTAATGATTAGCTTGCGTTTACCCTTGGCAATTGGTCCCAGCGCGACCGTGCCGTCAATCTCAGACATGACCGCGGTTTCAGCCGGCCGTCGTGCTTCAAATAACTCGACGACGCGCGGTAAACCACCCGTGATGTCTTTGGTTTTCGTTGTTTCGCGCGGAATCTTTGCGATGATGTCGCCGGGCTCTACGTCTTCGCCGTCGACAACCATTAGATTCGCCCGCACAGGCATCTGGTAAGTTTTCAGCACCTTGTTGCCGGCGCTGCGAACTTCCAGGCGAGGCTGTTTCTTCTCGTCCGGCGAGTCTTTAACGACCATGCGCGACTGACCGGTTACCTCGTCGACCTCTTCGTCAAACGTCACGCCTTCTTTCAGGTCCTGATACTTAACGTGGCCTGCAACTTCCGTCAGGATCGCAAAGGTAAACGGATCCCATGTAGCCAACAGTTGATCCTGTGTAACGCGCGCGCCGTCTTCCACCAGAATGTGCGCGCCATAAACGATCTGATAACGCGCCGCCTCGCGACCGCGGTCGTCGATGATCGTCAAGGAACCGTTGCGGTTCATCGCGATGCGCTCGCCCTTGCGGCTTTTGACGGTTTGTAAGTCCAGATACTTAATCGTCCCGTCCTGGCGCGCTTCATGCTTCGACGACTCTTCCAGCCGCGCCGTACCACCGATGTGGAACGTGCGCATGGTGAGCTGCGTGCCCGGCTCGCCAATTGACTGCGCGGCAATTACCCCCACCGCCTCGCCAATCTCTACCGGCCTTCCCGTTGCCAGGTTGCGACCGTAGCACTTAATGCAGCAGCCGCGGCGCGATTCGCATGTCAGTACCGAACGAATGCGCACGCGCTGCACGCCGGAACGCTGAATTTCAGACGAAAGATCTTCGTCAATCTCCGCGTTGGCGTCGACGATGACCCGGCCTTCAACCGGATCCATAACGTCTTCGAGTGCGATGCGGCCGACGATGCGATCACGCAACGACTCGATCTCCTCACCGCCTTCAACAATGGCACTGGCGGAGATGCCGCGAAGCGTGCCGCAGTCCGGCTCGCTGATGATTACATCCTGAGCGACGTCAACAAGACGGCGCGTTAAGTAGCCCGAATCGGCAGTTTTCAGTGCGGTATCAGCCAGACCCTTGCGCGCGCCGTGAGTGGAAATGAAGTACTGCAACACGTCCAAACCTTCGCGGAAGTTTGCCTTAATAGGCGTCTCGATGATTTCGCCTGAAGGCTTGGCCATCAATCCGCGCATACCCGCCAGCTGGCGAATTTGCTGCGCACTGCCTCGCGCGCCGGAATCGCTCATGACGAGAATTGGATTAAGTTCGCCCGAGGACTTCTCGCGCTCGTCCATCGCCTTGAACATTTCCTTGGCAACTTTGTCAGTAACTTCAGACCAGATGGCGATGACCTTGTTGTAACGCTCACCGCTGGTGATCACACCGTCGAGGTATTGCTGTTCAACCGAGATGACGTCCTTTTCAGCTTTATCAACCAGAGGTCTCTTGGCATCCGGCGTCACCAGATCGTCGATGCCGATGGAGATGCCGGCTTTGGTTGCGTAGAGGAATCCCAGGTTCTTAAGATCGTCAAGCATTTTCACAGTCATCTCATGCCCGAGACGGATGTGGGAATAGTTGACGAGCGACTGCAGTCCTTTTTTCTTGAGCGTGCCGTTGAAGAACGGTAAGCCCGGTGGAATCGAGTCGTTGAAGATGACTCGACCAACCGTCGTGTCGATCACGCGACGCACATCTTCCTGCACAGCGGCACGAAGAATATCCTGCGGATCGTGCTCCTGAGTTAGATCGATTAGGTCTCCCTGGATGCGCAGCTTAATCGGTGTCTGCGTGGTTACTTCTTTTGCGTCCAGCGCCAGCAGCACTTCCTCCAGCGAGGCAAAAACGCGGCCCTCACCTTTGGCGCCGGCCTTGTCGCGAGTCAGGTAGTAAATACCGAGCACGATATCCTGCGAAGGCACAGCGATTGGCTGACCGCTCGCGGGACTGAGAATGTTGTTACTCGAAAGCATCAACACCGCGGCTTCGATTTGCGCCTCAGGCGAAAGCGGAATGTGCACGGCCATCTGGTCGCCGTCGAAGTCGGCGTTGAATGCAGTGCAAACGAGCGGGTGGATCTTGATCGCCTTGCCTTCAACCAGAACTGGCTCAAACGCCTGGATGCCGAGACGGTGCAGCGTCGGAGCGCGGTTTAAGAGCACGGGATGTTCGCGAATCACTTCCTCGAGAATGTCCCAAACAACGGGCTCCTGGCGTTCAACCATTTCGCGCGCCTGCTTGATGGTGGCCGCGTGACCCTGCTTTTCGAGTTGGTTGTAGATGAAGGGCTTGAAGAGTTCGAGCGCCATCTTCTTCGGCAGGCCACACTGGTGCAGCTTCAGCTCCGGACCAACAACGATCACGGAACGTCCCGAATAGTCAACGCGCTTGCCAAGCAGGTTCTGTCGAAAACGTCCCTGCTTACCTTTAAGCGTCCCACTAAGGGACTTGAGCGGACGATTGTTTACGCCGCGTAAGACGCGGCCGCGCCGCCCATTGTCGAACAAGGCGTCGACCGCTTCCTGCAGCATGCGCTTTTCGTTGCGCACGATCACTTCCGGAGCGCGCAACTCCATCAGCTTCTTCAGGCGGTTGTTGCGATTGATGACGCGACGGTACAGATCGTTAAGATCTGAAGTTGCGAAACGCCCGCCATCGAGTGGCACCAAAGGGCGCAGCTCGGGTGGAATGACCGGAATAACGTCGAGAATCATCCATTCGGGCCGATTGCCTGACTTCAGAAAACTCGTCGCTACCTTCAACCGCTTGGAATACTTGAGTTTCTTCTGCTGCGATGTCTCTTCGCGCATCCGCTTGCGCAGTTCAATCGAGAGTTCCTCGACCTTCACCATCGCCAGCAACTCCTTGATCGCTTCGGCGCCCATCTTGGCAACAAACTGCGCCGGGTAATCGCGGACCAGTTCCCGATAGCGCTCATCTGATAGCAGCTCGCGCTCCTTGATTCCGGGAACGTCGCCCGGATCAATGACGATGTAAGACTCGAAGTAGAGAACTTTCTCAAGCTCGCGCAGAGGAATGTCAAGGAGGTGACCGATGCGCGAGGGCAACCCTTTGAAAAACCAGACGTGTGAACATGGACTGGCAAGATCGATGTGACCCAGGCGCTCCCGCCGCACCTTTGCCTGCGTCACTTCCACACCACACTTGTCGCAGATCACGCCGCGATGCTTCATGCGCTTGTACTTCCCGCAGAGGCATTCCCAATCAGCTACCGGACCGAAAATGCGCGCGCAGAAAAGCCCATCACGCTCAGGCTTGAACGTCCGATAGTTGATCGTCTCCGGCTTTGTCACCTCGCCATGCGACCATTGCCGGATTTTGTCCGGCGAAGCCAGCGAGATTCGAATTGCCTCAAAGTCAGGAGCTAATTGCGTCTTCTCTTGTTGAAATCGGAACACGTGCACTCTCCATTTCGAAAACAGTAGGCAGAAGGCAGTATGCAGAAAGCAGAGCGCAAAAGGCCTTTTTCTGCCTTCTGCTTACTGCCTACTGCCTTCTGGCCGTTATCCTTCAACAGCGCTGGTAATCAGCGCTTCCCCAACGCCATCTCCGCTTTCATCTCCGTTACCCGGCGCCTTCTTGTTGATCAGCTCAACGTCGAGGCACAGAGACTGAAGCTCGCGCACCAGCACGTTAAACGATTCCGGCAGGCCCGGATCAAAGTCAGCCTCACCCTTGACGATAGCCTCGTAAATCTTGGAACGTCCGGCTACGTCGTCAGACTTCGCAGTCAACAGCTCCTGAAGAATGTGAGCTGCGCCATAGGCTTCCAGCGCCCAAACTTCCATTTCCCCAAATCGTTGTCCGCCGAATTGCGCCTTGCCGCCCAACGGCTGCTGCGTAATCAAGCTGTATGGCCCAATCGAACGAGCGTGAATCTTGTCATCGACCAGGTGCGAAAGCTTGAGCATGTAGATGTAACCGACAGTCACTTTCTGCTCGAACGGATCGCCGGACAGTCCGTCATACAGGATTGCCTTGCCTGACTCGTTGATGATTTCCGGAAGGCCCAGTTCAGTAGCCCGGTCGCCGGCAAGTTTGAGCTTCTGTTTAATCTCAGCCTCAGTCGCTCCGTCGAAAACGGGCGTTGCGAAATGAACGCCCAGGACACGCGCCGCCCAGCCAAGGTGCGTCTCGAGGATTTGACCGACGTTCATGCGCGAGGGCACGCCGAGCGGGTTGAGCACGATTTCAACCGGAGTACCGTCCGGAAGATAAGGCATGTCCTCTTCCGGCAAAATCCGCGCGATGACACCCTTGTTTCCGTGTCGCCCGGCCATCTTGTCGCCAACTGAAAGCTTGCGTTTCATGGCGATAAAGACTTTCACCATCTTGATTACGCCGGGAGCGAGCTCGTCGCCCTGACGCAGCTTGGCAAT
>Ga0137403_10006147_pt1 | contig 13787 bp, 9 predicted proteins | sample CZOMad2_1_16fung_FD_122057 | JGI IMG/M metagenome (GOLD analysis project Ga0137403, IMG submission 122057) | Vadose zone soil fungal communities from Angelo Coast Range Reserve, California, USA - CZOMad2_1_16fungal (Hybrid Assembly) | ecosystem: Environmental > Terrestrial > Soil > Vadose zone... | reverse complement strand
AAGAGCTTTTTCAGATCAGGAAGCTGGACCTGCGATTTTCTGGGGAAATCAAACACGCGCTCGCCGATGGTCTGGTTGGCCGCGACACGATTGATAACGATGTTGTACGTCTCATTTCCGCGGTGGAGTTCAAGTCTTCGCGCAACTTGGATGCCGTTCTCAGGTCGATAATCGTCGTAAATCATTTCCTGCTGGACGCCTGCCAGGGCGCCCGACTCCTTGAGAAGCAGATGCGACAAGACATCGAAATAGAGCTGGCGCTTAACGCCAGTCGGCATGGTCAGTTCGATTTCGACTGCGCCGCGAGACGACACGTTTGCGTGGCCAACGTAGGCCGCGCCGATCTTGCTTTTCTTCAGACCAAGCAGGTGTGAGGCAGCGAGCGTGGAGGCGGCTTCGAGTTGCAGGGCGTCCTGGCCAAGCAAGGTCACGGCCTCGCCGTTAGTCGAAAGATGCCAGGCGGATTTGCCGTTGTAGGCGAGAATCTCGGGCTGTCCGGCCGCAATCAGTTCCATGTAATAACGATTGGGGGCTTTTGAATCGAGAGTAAAGGTCCCGGTCTTTCCGTCGGAAGCGCGCGTCAAAGAGCCTTCCAGGGCCAGCGTCTGAAGCTTAGAACGCTTGCCGCTACCGCCCGCAGCCTTCACGTATTGGTCGATGATTTTGCCTGCGTCCTGAGCGAGCGCCGGCAAAGTGCCGCCCAAGCAAAGGACGAACAGAAACAACCGAACGCGTGGAAGAATGCGCATGATTACTTAGAAGAAGAAACGCAGATCGCGTGGAAAAGTTGCAAGACTTCGCAAGTTAATTTTTCAGTTGAAAATCGAACCGTCGCTCTGTCTTAGGGCTTGGGGCGATTCGAGTATTTTTCGTACAGCCGCTTGTGCTTGTTATCCATGGAAGTGAGCTGTCCTTTGATGAACAGATACTTGACGTCGGTGGTCAGCTCGAGCGGATCGCCATTGGTAACGATGATGTTGGCAATCTTTCCGGTTTCAAGCGTGCCTACCTGATCGGCTAAACCGAAAATCTGCGCGGGATAGAGCGTGACGGCCTTCAGGGCTTCATCGTATGGCAAACCGTGCGCTACGGCATTCGCCGCATTCTGCCCCAGGCGACGCGCAAAGGCATTGTCAAAGCTGCCGATGGCAAATTTTACGCCGGATTGCGACAGCTCGGCAGGCTGGCTAAGAAGCCGATCGTAGGGATCATCTTCCTCAACGGGAAGCGAGAGCATGGGACGCAAAATGACGGAGATGTTTTTTGAGCGGAGCAGATCCTTTACTTTGTAGGCTTCCTGGCCCCCCGCGAGAATCATTTTCAGTTTTTGCTTATCACAGAACTCTACCGCATTGCGAATTTCGCGCACCCGATCGGCAAACACGAGCAGAGGCAGCTGGCCACGAACGACGGGCGCGAGCGCTTCCAGCTTCACGTCACGTTCGAAATCAGAGGGGCCGCCATGTCCAATCGCCTGGGCATAGTGACGGGCGCGATCAATCCATTCCGTGAGCTCGTTAACCTGTCTGTCATATTCCTGCTTGGCATCGGGATACGGTTTTTCTTTTCGTGAAAGAGTCGCGAAATCGAAGGTGCGAGTTTCGATCTGCGGCCAATTCAAAACCATGGCGACGCTGCGCTTGATCTGCATTTCGTCCATTGTCCATCCGGCAAGATTGAAAGCCGAGGCCTGCCCGCCGATTACGCTTCTGGCTCCAGAGAAATCGAATCCGCCGCTGCCGGGTACAGCGAGAACTTCGGTGATGCCAGCTGCGCGGGTGACGGGAATGTGCTCGCTCGAAGGCAGCACAGCGGTTGCTGCGACCACATCAGGATTGAAGGCACCAGTTTCAGAGGAATCGACAGTGGCGCTGACGGCGCCGATTTCACTAAGTCCCATTTGGGTGACCGGGTCAAACAATCCTGGATAGACCTGGAGGCCTTTGCCATCGATGACCTGGGCGCCTGCGGGAACTTCGACGTTGGCGCCGACAGCGGCGATCTTGCCCCCGTTGATTACCAAGGTGCCGTCTTCAATAGGCGAACCTGCGAGTGTGACGATCTTCGCGTGCGTAATCGCGAATACTGAAACCGTTTGCTGTGCAGCACACCGGGGAGCTACCCACACGAAGAACATGACGGCAAAGAGATAAGCGGGTTTTCGCGACATCGAATGGCTCATCACTGAGGCGTTTTTCACTGTGCACCGCCGTCAGGAGAGTCGACCAGGTCTTCTCCACTGTCGCGCCTGGCCTCATTTGAAGGAGGCTTCGACTTGTCCTCCGGTTTTTCTGGCGGTTTTTTGCCGGCCTCTGGTTTCTTCTCGTCCGGTTTCTTTTCGTCGGGCTTTTTCTCAGCAGCTTTCTTTTGTTTTTCCAGGAGATCCTTCTTTTCCTTTTCGAGTGCGGTACGCTCGGCGATGTCTTTCTCGCGATCGAAGAGTACGCGCCCATCCACGATTGTCTTTTGAGCAACGGCGTATGCGCTCAAGGGATCGTGGTTGTAAATCACAAGGTCGGCGTCCTTACCAACATCGATCGAGCCGACACGCTTGTCGATGCCTAATTGGATTGCGGCGTTCAGCGTTACCAGCTTGAGAGCTTCATCGTGTGTCAGGCCGCCGTACTTCATGGTTTTTGCGGCTTCCTGATTGAGGTGCGTGGCTTCTTCGGCGTCATCGGAATTAATGGAGACGACAACGCCCCGCCTGGTCATCAGTGCCGCATTGTAGGGAATTGCTTCAAAGGCTTCGACCTTATAGGCCCACCAGTCGGAAAATGTAGAGGCTCCCACGCTCGCGGCCGCCAGTTCATCGGCAACTTTATAGCCCTCAAGGACGTGCTGGAACGTTCGGACCTTGAAGCCGAATTCCTTGGCCACGCGCAGAAGCATCAGAATTTCGTCTTCGCGATAGCAGTGAGAATGAACATACCGCTTGCCCTCCAGAACTTCGCCGAGCGGTTCCAGACGAAGATCGCGGCGTGGCGGAATTAGATTCTTTTCGCCTGCTGCCGCGCGCTTGTCGTATGCGTCCCAGGAGTTTTTGTAGTCCCGCGCTTCGGTGAACGCGCCGCGAATCGTTTCTTCGACGCCCATGCGCGTTGAGGGATAACGCTTGGGCTGACCGGGAAGGCTGAAATTCGAACGTTTAGGATTTTCGCCGAGGGCAAATTTAATTCCAGGAAGAGCGCCCTCGAACGGCAATTTTGAAGCGGGCTGGCCCCAACGCAATTTGATCACGATGGTCTGGCCACCGATTGCGTTCGCGCTGCCGTGAAGAATGTTGGCCGTGGTTACGCCACCGGCAAGGTCGCGATAAATGTTGACGTCATCGGAATCGAGAACTTCCGCAATGTTGGCAATCGACGAAACGGAAATGCTTCCTTCATTGATGCCACCTTCGACTGCAATGTGCGAATGGCAATCGATAATGCCGGGCATCACAAATTGGCCTGCGGCATCGATCACCTTCGCGTCTTTGGGAGCTTTGATCGAAGGGCCAACCTCGACAATTTTGCCATCCTTAATGAGGACGGAGCCATGCTCAAGTGTGCCGTGCGTAACAGTGAGAATCGTGGCGTTCTGAATCAGGATGATCGTACTCGGTTCAGGAGGCGGCGCGGCGTTCGAAAATACTGACGAGAAAAGCAAAGCGAAAGCTACGGAAAAGCGAGCGCACATCGGATTTCCGTGGCTCATCGGGCGTCTCCTTCGTAATAAGAACCGCGGTAAGCTCCGGCAAGTTCGGCAAGCGAAGAATTATTTGTCGGCTTGGTTCCGGTGAAATCGATGGAGAATCCTTGCACACTGATGTTGCCTTTCAGAGAAGTGCCATCAAACGTGCCGTTGAAGGTGACATCCGCGAAGGATGGGCCGATGGGAATGTTAATGATGAAATTGAATTTGTCCGCGCTGAGATAGCCACTGAGAATCGTTGCGGTGCCGCGTTTGCTCGTGAGCGTTCCGGTGATTGTGCCGTCTGATGACATCGTGAGTTCGGCCGTGGACTCTTCCGGCCCTTCAGGGCTGGTGTAGGAGAGTTTCCATTTCCCGGTGATGTCGCCGTTGGGTGGATCCTGGGGACGTTCAACCTCGCGAATTTCGAAGCGGCGGCCGTCCACAAAAACATATTTTATTTTGGTTTTTTCGTTGAAGAGGTCGCCATCGGTTATCAGCAGGTTTGCGATTTTCCCTTTTTCGATGGAGCCAAGCCGGTCGGAAACTCCGAAAATTTCCGCAGGTGACAGTGTGAGCGCGCGCAGCGCGGCATCGGGCGCCAGTCCGGCATCGATGGATTTCTTGACGGCCTTCGGAATGTCTTTTGGATTCGTGATTGCGCCCGAGTAGAACGCGAACTTGACGCCAGCCTTTTTAAAAGCCGCCGGTGTGGATGGCGCGCGGTCTCTGAAGCGCAGAGTACGCAAGGAACCGAGATCTTCGGGATCGCTGTCCTTCTCCTTTTCGGGCCACTTGAGATCGACCAGCACGGCGACCTTCTTCGCGCCGATTTCAGTCGCTACTTCGTAGCCGGCTTGCCCGCCATAAATCGCGGCGTTCACTTTCCAGCGATCTGTGAGTTCGAGTGCGCGGCGAATATCGAGAGCGGTATTGCCCGAGAGCAACACCAACGCGTGATCCTCCAGCGCATCGGCAAGCGCTGCGGATGTGCGGTCGTAACGCGGGCGTGCGATGCCCTTGGGATTTTTCTCGTACGCGACTTCCGCCCTCGTAAGCCACTCCGTATCGAGCCACACCTGATGTTCGTAGCCGAGAACACCCATCAAAGAGTCAGGGAATCCGCTGCCAAACCCGCTGATCGGGCGAATCGAAACGGGAATTGCCACGGGTGATTTGACGACAAGATCGCCCGGGCGTTCTCCCGCGAGATCCAGAACGGCAGCTTGCCCGGGGAAAAAACCTGTTTTGGGGGCGGACACGACTGTCGTGAATCCGGCGCTTCGCCACGTCTCGATGCGTTTGTCGGAAAGGCTGAGTTCCTCGGCACTGCTGCGCCATGGAGTGCTGTTGGGGCGGTCTTCGGGGCCACGCGGAGCCTCACCGATTCGCCGCGGAGTCCCTTCGGCTGCCGGAGCTGGGGGCGGAGGCGGAAGCGGAAGTCCCACGTCGGTAAAGGCGTCAACCAAACCGGGATAGACGGTAAGGCCCTTGCCTTCGATGACCCACGCGTCGGCAGGAATTGTTGCGTCCTTGGCCACGGCAACAATCACGCCGCGCGCGACGACAACGGTCGCATCATCCATGGGAGGACCAGAGACCGGCACCACTCGCGCGCCGCGAATGGCGAAGTATTGCGGCTCACCGCCCTGCGCGAAACAGGAAGGAGCTGCGACCAGAAGCGATGCACCTGCGATTAACCCGATGAGCGAAGAGAAACCAATGCGTTCCAATGCAGAGCGCATGCAAACTCCTTTTGGGAGAACAAAACAGAATCCACCGGCCGCCGTCAGTTGAATGGACGCATGAGGCTACTGTGAAGTTTCACACCCGTCAAGCAAGCGAAAAGTCCGGACGCGAAAAGAGCTCGTGCCGTCGAAATCCTAGGGTTTTTTCTTCTTGCCGAAGAGCCCACTGAGAGAATTGATGGCATCGGCAGGATTTTGCGAACCAGTGTTGCCAATGTTAGGAAGCGAACCGCCTGCACAGCCAAGCTGCGACTTCAACATATTGGCCGCGACTCCACTGACGTCTGGAACGAACTTGGGGTCGGAGGCAGTTCCCTGAATGATAAAAGGAATGGTGGTGCCGCCCCCTTTGCAATTGCCACCTTTACCTCCGCCGAGCGAGCCGAGCACGCCTCCAACGCCTGCTCCACCTGAACCCAGTGCGCCGATCGCGCCGCCTGTGACGGTAGCGGCCATCTTGAAGTCCAGATTGTTTCTGGAATCCAGCGTGCCTGCCCCCGTCAAATTTCCTACGCTCGGTACCACAGCGACAAAATTTTCCGCCCGCAGACCGTTCGGCGCCATATGCACGTTGGTAGTCATTTTTTCGATGTCGAGATCTTTGCCGGTCTTTAGACCGGTGAGCGCAGAAACAGCGGACATTTTTGAGCCTAGATCGAAGCCGGAAAGCTTGCCGTTGTAGAGACCAATGTTGCCGTCTGTGACCAGCTTGTTCGTCGGACCTTTTATGTTCAGGTTTGTGCTCAACGTTCCCGCGGTGAGCGATGCGCCCTTTGGCAGGTTGACACCAATCGCCGGCAGAAATGCCTCCAGATCTTTCGCGGGCATTCCTTCGCCGGTCAGCTTTAGATCGACGACCGTCGCTTCACCCTGTGATGCATAGGTACCGTTCAAATGTGCCGTTGCGTTGCCAATCTTTACCGTGGATGGATTCAGTACGCCGGAATTTTTTCGCAGATCGTACTTGGTGCTGTAGGCAACGTTCAGCGGCACTCCGGCTGGACTGCCGCCCTGTACGAACAGCGCTTTCGCCAATTTAACGGTGCCGTTGGTTTGCGCGAAGCCGCCTTGATTGGCAAGCGTGGTATCCACATCAACGATTCCGCCCAAGCCCAATGACGGATCAAGTATCCCGGTCGTCGCAAGATTAAGCGATTCGACATGGAGTTTGGCATCAACTGGCGTGAGGGCCGAATCGATCTTGTCCACGGGCCCGGCAGTTCCTTCAAGCTTCAAGCTGCCGCCTCCTGGAAGGTCGGCCGAAACCTTAATCGGGAATTTCGAATCCAGCGAAACGTCAGATGCCGTGACGTTCACCTTGTCGTACGTTGTCCGCTGTTGCGAACTCGTCGTGCCGACGATGATCTTCCCGTTCGATAGCTCGAGTTTTTTCACGGATACGTCTGGTGTCGAACCAGAGGGGTTGGGCGGTGAAGTTGCGGAAGGCGCGGCGCCTCCTGCTGGAGGAGCTTCTGCCTTCGCGGTCTTGGCAGGCGAGGCGCCCAGTGTGGAATAGTTCCAATCGCCCGCCGCGTTTTTCAACAACGTGACCTGCGGGTCTTGGATTACAACGCTGGTTACATTCAGCTCTCGCGAAAAAATTAATGGCATCACCTCGACGCCGACGTCGACAGACTTTGCCGTTAGAAATGGCGAAGGGCTGAATTTGGGATCGTCGCCAATCGACAGGTTCTCCGCTGCGAGACCGCCATGCAAAAGAGACAAACTCAAGTTACCAACCTGGACCTTGCGTCCAAGTGCGGCCGACGCCTTCTGCTCGATGGTGCCTCGGAATTGGTTTACCGGAATCAAGAATGGCACGACGATTAGCAATACGATCAGGACACCAACTCCAATCAGGATGTAGCGAAGGGTGCGATTCATGATGGCCTCCGGAGGGCGGGACCGCAGTTAGGTGAGCGGCGTCTGCGATAATAACACACGTAAACAGAATGAAAAGCGTCGAGACGGCCGCGCATGACCGCTACTTTCAGAAGAGGAATCGCATGGCATTCCCGAGTTGCCAACCACTCGCGCAGGACCTCGTCAGTCACTTCCCTGAATATCGTCTTCCTGCATGAGATCAATCAGGAACCCGATCGCGCGTACCGCGCCACCTAAATCGTCGAGACGCTCGCGCTATCCGTTGCCGACCGCAGGAGGCTAAGAAAACGCTGCGCCGTCCTGCCGAGCGGCTTGTGCCGTGAGCGGATAACGTCCAGACTTCGGTGCAGGGGCTCCGCATCCGTGATCTGGATGGCGCGCAGTTTTGCGCTCTTCAGTTCACGGGTTACGGCTAGCTGAGGCAGAAATGCCAAGCCCAACCGGCGCAGGACCATTCGCTTACAGGTTTCAATCCCTTCCACTTCCAGAACTACATTCGGAAGAAGACCGGCTCGGCGAAAGAGACCATTGGTTAGAGTCCAATCACTCGAGCCGCGGTCGTAAAAAATCAGCGGAAGGGATTCCACCTCTTGCAGTTTCATTCTCCGCTTGCTCGTAGCTCGGTGACTCGGGTGCCCCACGAAAAGAAGCGGATCATCCCGCAAACTCTGCGTCTCGACTTCCGGATGGTGCAGCGAACGCGCTAGCCCTAGATCCACTTCTCCATCCAGAACCATTTTCAATACCTGCATGGAATTTCCTGATCGGACGCTCACCATCACACCGGAATTAGCGGACTGATACTTCTTCAAAATGTCCGGCAACAGATACGTGCTGATCGAAAGACCAGCGGCGATGGAAAGGACCCCGGAAGCGGACGCCGGTTGTTGCTCGTGCACGGCCTGGCGCGCGAGCGAAAGGGCGCGGAGAAGGTTTTCCGCGTGAGGACGCAATGTCCTTCCTGCGCGAGACAGTGCCACGTGCGCCCTGTTACGTACAAAGAGTTTTGCTCCCAACGATTCTTCGAGCAACTGTATGCGAGCACTCACTGCCGGTTGGCTTAAGCGCAGAGCTTGTGCCGCGCGATGGAAACCTCCATAGGTCGCGACCGCCAAAAACGTCTCAATCTGATCGATGTCCACAAATCCTCACGCTGGCTGGCACAATCTCTGATAGAAAATATCTATCATGCTGATACTAACAATCAGTTTGACTGACCACAACTCCTTTTGCATACTCATTCCAGGCCCAGTGATTTTTTCCGTCGCGATGTGCGGCGGCGAACGGGAGGCGCTCATGAACAATCACTCTGGTTTGCATACCGCCGGAAATCAGTCACATCGCCGCTGGGAGGGGATCACTCGCCCCTACCGCGACGAGGACGTGGCGCGACTGCGCGGTTCTGTCCGGATCGAATACACACTTGCGCGCATGGGCGCGGAAAATCTTTGGAATCTGTTGCATTCCGAGCCGTATGTTGCTGCCCTCGGAGCCATGACTGGCAACCAAGCCATCCAGCAGGTGCACGCCGGCCTGAAAGCCATCTACGTCAGTGGTTGGCAAGTTGCCGCGGATGCGAACCTGAGTGGCGAAATGTATCCGGACCAAAGCCTCTATCCTGCCGACAGCGTCCCGAGCATGGTGAGGAGAATCAACAAGGCGCTGCAGAGGGCGGACCAGACACATTATTCGGACGGCAAAAACGCGATCAACTGGTTTGCTCCTCTTATCGCGGACGCTGAGGCAGGATTTGGCGGCAACTTGAATGCGTTTGAGTTGATGAAAGCGATGATTGAAGCAGGTGCGGCCTGCGTACACTTTGAAGACCAACTGTCCTCCGCCAAAAAGTGCGGGCATCTGGGCGGAAAGGTGTTGGTTCCCACGACGGAAGCGATTCAAAAACTTGTCGCGGCGCGGCTTGCCGCGGACGTCATGGGTGTGCCCACGCTGATTATGGCGCGGACTGATGCGGACAGCGCAGAGCTGCTCACGAGCGACATCGATCCACGGGACCGAGAATTCCTGACGGGGGAGCGCACTGCCGAAGGCTTTTTCGGTATTCGGTCGGGGCTGGAATGCGCGATTTCCCGCGCAATCTCCTACGCGCCGTATGCCGATCTCCTCTGGTGCGAAACGTCAAAGCCCGATTTGCAGGAAGCGAAGGAATTCGCCGAGTCTGTGCATGCCCGATTCCCGGGCAAGATGCTCGCGTACAACTGTTCCCCGTCGTTTAACTGGAGGAAGCATCTTTCTGACTCAGCGATCGCCAATTTCCAGCGGGAACTGGCGGCCATGGGATACAAATTCCAGTTCATCACGCTAGCTGGTTTCCACGCCTTGAATCTTTCCATGTTCGAACTAGCGCGTGGCTACAAAAGCGAAGGCATGGCCGCCTATTCACGACTCCAGGAAAGTGAGTTTCGTTTCGAGCAGACGGACCATTACGGGGCCGTCAAACACCAACGTTTCGTGGGTACCGGATATTTCGATGATGTGCAGCATGTCATCACCGGTGGAACGGCGTCCACCAAGGCGCTTGAAGGATCAACCGAAAATAAGCAGTTCCTCGAGCCTGCAGAAGCCTTAGAATCTGTAATGCGCCCAGCTTCCCTCTGACACGGGAGGATTCATGGCCGTTACTCGCCAGAGCATCAAAGGCTTCCACACAAACTACGCGCCCGCAGGCGCAAGCGAACGAGAGCTCCCCACAGGATTCCTGCGATTCTTTATCCCTCTGCACAGCAAGTTTGCCGAGCGACACCGCGCGCTCGTCCTGGCGAGGCGTACGGCGCTTGAGGAGTCTCTGCGTGGAAACAAGCCAACTCACCTTCCGCCGTCGGCAGCCACACGCGACGATTGGCGCGTTGAGCTGCCCGCGTGGTGCGAAGATCAGCGCAACCAGATGACAGGGCCAGCCGATGACGCGGAACTCGTGGTGAAGATGCTGAATTCCGGCGCTCCCGGTGTGATGCTCGACCTCGAGGATTCCACGGTGAATGAGTGGGAGCATCAGCGACTGGGTGTCGAAAATATTCTGCAGGCATTGCGCGGCACGCTGACCTACCACGACACGAAGCGGGACAGTAAGGTAGCAATCAAGCCGGGCAAAACTGTGATCTGGATCCGCCCGCGCGGATTGCATCTCCATCAGGGCGGGGTCGTCGATCGCGAGCTGTGTTCAGCTTCACTTTTCGACGTGGCGCGAATTGTTTTTGCGGTTGATCCGTCGGAGCTGAAGCATCCTCTGGCGTTCTATATTCCTAAATCGGAATCGGCAGAGGAGGCGCTATTCTGGCGCGACATGTTCCAAAGCCTCGCGGAAGCGCGCGGCTGGCCGAAGAACCACATCAAGTGCATGGCGCTGGTGGAATCGCATCCGCTCGCGTATCAGATGGAGGAGTTTCTCTACAATCTCCGCGAGCACATTTTAGGATTGAATTTGGGCCGCTGGGACTACATGGCCAGCCTGATTCATTTCAACCTGGATGATGCACGGTGGCTGCTACCAGACCGCAACACGATTCCGCACGACGTGCCTTTCTTCCAGAACTTACGCGAAGTGCTGCCGGAGATTTGCCACAAACGCAGCGCGCTGGCAATTGGCGGCATGACAGCGCTCTATCCAAGCCGTCAGGATCCTGAGCTGAACGCACGTGCTCTGGCAGTGCTCGAAAAAGACAAGAAAAACGAAGCCAACTCCTTGATGGATGGCGCATGGACCGGGCATCCGGATCAGAATCAGATCGCGCTTGAGCAATTTCCAGCGCCAAACCAGTTGCATGCACGACGAGCCGCTGCGAATCGCTATCCGGATCTTCGACCTGTCCCGTCGGGCGTAGGCAAACGCACAGTAGAAGGAACCCGAGCGGCGATTCGCACCGTGATTCGCTACCGCAACGGCGTGTTGAACGGAAAAGGCGCGAGTTTGCTGGACGGATATATGGAAGACCTTGCCACGGATCGCATCTATCGACTGATGCTCGCACAGCGCCTGGAGCACTCGCGTGCAACGCCGGTTGTAGACGATGCTGGCAACCCGGTTCTGCATACTCCGGAACTTCTAACCAAGCTTTTCGATGAAGAGCTCGAAAGACTGATCACCCACCCACCACGCGGCGAAAGCGGGACCCCCGAAACGCTCCGGGACGCGCGCCGCATTGCCGAAGCGATGATCCTCAATCGCGAGTTTGATCCATCGTGAGCCAAAACAAAAATGCTGCGGGCGGAAAGTCACGATCACAGAAGATTCTTTGTCTGTCGCCCGAACATAGAACTTTAGACACTTCGTGAGCTGAAAACGCGCACCTCTAGCAAATCACAAGAGATAAATGGTGGGGCTGGGGAGATTCGAACTCCCGACACTTGGTTTAGGAATTCAGAGGGCTGTTCTGATCGGTGTTGAAAGCTTTCGATTATATATGCAGTGTCAAGCAGTTGCGGAAAATGCGTGTTGATTGGTTCTGATTCATCCTGCTCGGTTTTGAACCGAAAACCATGACACTTTTATGACACTCGGTTTTAATGCACTGCGGAATTCCGACAAGCGCGCCATCCTTGTAATCATTGCTCGCAGTTTTGCCACCTTACTCTTCGCCCGTCAACGCGTGTCGGGATGGTTACAAGGCGGGGAAAAGTGATACACGCGTATTCGCTGACCCAAAATTCACTTTTCCGGTAACGGCGTTCGGGGAGAATGGTTTCTTCCACGCACGTTCTGACAGGGCCGCGAAGCCCGGCTTTTTCACGATCTGAAATATGGCCCCCCTCCCGATTATTTTTCAGGGAAAATGTTTACAGCTGAGTACTTCACTGATTCTAGCAGTAAAGCGAGGGACCTGAGCGTTGGTTGGGATTCAAAGCGGTTTTCAGTTCTTCCCCAACGTTGGCCTCAGCGGTCACCCAAAACCGGCCAACGATAGAGTCCGGGACATTGACTCTGACGAGAGGGCATATAGCCTCCGTCAGCATGAGCAATGTCTGCTCCGAAAATTTTCCTCATGCGGCAGGGGCGTAGGATTCGAGAGTCACTTTATAGCCTAGGCGTTCGAGGCGTGTGATGTAGTAGTGGGTGAGGCGCTTGGGCTCGAGATGATCAAAGAAGTCGCCGCGTAGGTCGGCGTACGTAGTTCCCGCTTTGAGCATGTGATAAACGATCACCAACATCGAATGGCCTACGGCAATCAGAGCGCGTTTCTTTCCGCGGCGGCTGGCCAATCGGCGGTATTGGGAGGCCAAGTAACTATTCTTGACGTGGCTCGCGGCCCAGGCGGCTTGCGCCAACGTTCGCTTCAGCCAGCGATTGCCGGGCGTGATGCGCCGTCGCTGCCGTTTCCCGGCGCTTTCTTCGTTGCCGGGAGACATCCCAGCCCAAGAGGCCAAGTTTTCGTGGCTCGGAAACGGCTGCATGTTCGCTCCCACTTCCGCCAGCACCACTTCGGCCACGCGGCGATCGACTCCCGGAATTGCGTCGAGGCGGTCGAGCTCAGCTGCCAAAGGGCGGGTTTGCTTCTTGATTTTGCCGTCTAACTCGTCGATTAACTTTTCCTGCTCGGCGAGTTGTTTCCACAGCAACTGCAGCATGAACCGATGGTGCTCGGTGAGGTGCCCTTGCAGGGCCCTCTCTAACTGGGGGATCTTGCCCCGCAGCCTCCGTTGCGCTAAATCGGCAAGCTTCACTGGATCCTCTTCCCCTCGGATCAAAGCTTCCAGCATCGCTCGGCCGGAGATACCCAGAATGTCTGTCGCTACCGACGACAGCTTGATGTTGGTATCTTCCAACACCTTGTGAATCCGATTCGCCGTGCGCACCTTTTCGTTCGCCAACTGCGTTCGATATCGCGTCAAGTCGCGCAAGTCACGCTGGGACCGTGGTGGAATGAAGCTGCCTTTCAGCAGCCCGTGCTGCAAGAGTTGTGCGATCCACTGGCAGTCCCGAATGTCGCTCTTGCGCCCCGGTACCTGTTTGATATGGCGCGCATTCACCAGCAGCACCGAGAAGCGATTTTCCAAGATATTGAAAATCGGCTTCCAAAAGACTCCGGTGGATTCCATGGCCACCTGGGTGACGCCTTGAGCGGTCATCCATTCAGCCATCGCCAAAAGGTCTCCTGTCATCGTGCCCCAATGGCGTGTTTCTTGATGCAAACGGCCGTTCGGTTCAATCCGCCGTACACAGGCTTCGATCGACTCCTTGTGAACATCCAACCCGGCACAGCAGGTAAACACTTCCTCCATGATCGGCTCCTTCTACCTCCACCGGAGGACATCGAAAACTAAAAAACAATCTGCTCCGCGTGCTCTCACTAATGCGAGGCGACAATTTGGGGTTCGGAGCGATGTCCAGGCCAGACTTGAGCTCGGGCTTGCTGCTCCAAACATTGACGGCCTTCGTCCGGCGCAGGTTAAGCCAATCATAAACCTCTCGAAAGCATTTTCATGCTTCGCGGGTGTGGCGCAGCGACATGACCACTTGAGCGAAGA
>Ga0137403_10006146_pt1 | contig 13788 bp, 10 predicted proteins | sample CZOMad2_1_16fung_FD_122057 | JGI IMG/M metagenome (GOLD analysis project Ga0137403, IMG submission 122057) | Vadose zone soil fungal communities from Angelo Coast Range Reserve, California, USA - CZOMad2_1_16fungal (Hybrid Assembly) | ecosystem: Environmental > Terrestrial > Soil > Vadose zone... | reverse complement strand
GAGGGTTTTTTGTGCGAATGAAGTGTCAGCGAGGAATCGTTTCAAATCCAGGTGCCGGAGCCGGGCGTCGATCTTCACCTTCGAGGGCCGTTTCGACCCATCGAACGTGCTGTAGATCTCCATGCGGCCGTTGGCGACCCCGAACGCAGCCGGCGCGAAGCTCAAAACTCCGTCGTTCAAGTTCAAAGTTGCGTTGAGGTCGTCGATTGGTAGTTTCGGCGCGAGAATTTTTTTTGCGCGCAGCCGAACGTCCGCATCCATCGCTCGCAAACGCTCCAGATCGTAGCGTTGATCCGGAAATATTCGATCGCCGTCCTTTTCAGCGGCAGCTTGCTTTTTTTGCTCCTCTGAAGCCGTCTCACCCGGAGCTGTTCCAGGCTTGCCGCCGACGAAACCGGCCAAGTCGTCGAAATCGAGTAAGTTAGAAATGAGATCGGCCTTCATGAACGGGCGCTTCGGCGCAGTATCCACGCGAATGTTACCTGACAGGTCGCTATCGCCCACCCGTCCGGAAAAGTTTGCGAATGACCAGACTTTTCCGTCGTGCTTTAAATGACCTTTGAGGCGGTACGGCGGCGTCGCTGGAAACACGAGGTGGATGAGCGGGTAGAGATTCGCCATGTCGTCACCTTGAATATCGAGCGTGACGTCTTCCCCTTTCATCGCCAATGGCTCGGTCAGATTACCGTCGATTCTTGCTTTCAGCTTTCCGGCGCCGAGGTTGATCTTCAGAGGGTATGGCTCCTTCGAGCTTCTCAGGTTTTGATACGAGCCGCCGTCAACAGATAGAGTCAATGGTAGTTTCTGATAGGTGCCTTCCGCTTTGAGCTTGACCGGCGTCTCCAAAAATCCCGCACCTTCCGCCTCAGTTACCTTCAATTCAATCTGGGTTTTGCTTTCCTGGTTATCAAACAGAAGCATGCCGTCTTTTATAATTAGTTTTTCAATGACGGGAAAATCGCTGCGGTTCTCCGGTACTACGGGTTCGGTCACTGCGGGGGCCGCGCGAAACTCCCAGTTTGCCGAGCCCTCAGCATTTTTTTCGAGAACCACCTTGGGTTGGGAAATAGTGACAGTAGGAAGAACCACGCGAAAATGCCGAACGAGTTGCCAGAGATCTATCTCGACGTCGAAGAGACCCACTTCGGCCATCTGCGGGTGTTTGCTCCAGCCAGCGTTCTGGAATTGAATCTCACTGGCGCTCAGTCTGGAGATCCAGCCGAGATCTAATTTGAGATCGCCATTGATGCTCAATTGCCGGCCGGTAACTTTGCTCACTCCGGCGGATATGTATTTCTTCGCTTTGTTCTGATCCAGAGTTGCAATAAAAACTGCCAGCGCGATGGCAACAATGGCAAAAAAACAACCCACCCCAATCAAAGCGCGATGTCTTCGTTTGGTCATAGCTCACCTCGTCTCTGCTTGGCTTCAATATCAAAAGGCGCAAAAGACGTACCACTCTCGGGCGGCTAGCGAAGATGGAAATTCACAAAAACGCCGCTATTTTGTCCCAACGACATTGAATAAAGAAAAGATCTCAAAGATTGATCATTCTAGACTGAAGATCTCTATGTAGGGAAACTAGTAAATGTCGGGAATTTCCGACTGCAGAAATCTAGATGGTTTCACGCCTCATAACAGTGCTCCTGCGGTGAGTTTTTCGGATTAGTTTCACTGCCGAGACGTAGAGTACGCAAAGTTCCGCCCAAGGCAGGTAGACTAAAAAGTCTCGACCCCTGACTTCACTCGCCAAAGCAGCCCAAAAGCCGGTAGCTTCAAGGTGGATATTTAGTCTTTGCTCTAATCGTTAAACATGTTATGGGCAGATCACTTCTACAGCTAAGGCGGCTATGCCAAAAAGAATCCTTGTGGTCGATAATGATCTACGCAATCGGGAAATCATTGTGCGCTTTTTGCGTGAGGCGAGCTATGAAGTTTATGAGGCAGACGACGGTGACCGCGCCATCGAGATGCTCGACAAGAACAGGTTTGATCTTATGATATGCGACGTGGTCATGCCTCGCCTGAACGCCTTCGACGTCATCGCTCACATGAAGTCCAGATCACTGCCGACTAGAGTGATACTCATAACCGGACACCCCGATTTGCTGGCCAAAAATGGCTGGGGACACTTACCCTCGTTTACCAAACCGTTTAACATGTATGACCTGTTACACAAGGTGAAAGAAGTAATAAGCGGATAACCCGTGTCATCGACTTATTTACTTTGTTGAATGGCACTACGCCTGTGTTTGCACTTCGTGTCGAGGCGCAATAGCAAGGTTCTTTTCGCTCAGCGACCCGGTTGCATCCCCCGCTTTTTGTAGACTGCCGCAGCCTCGGCAGAGGACAAGTAGCGCAGCAGCGCCTGCGCGGCCTCGGGCTCCTTCGAGTGCGTGGACACGAAAGCCACCAGAGCCGTCGGAGTCGAAACGTCTCGGGGCAAAGGCCCGACGACTTCGACCCCGGGCTCGGTAATGATTTCGCTGATGAAGGTCAAGCCGATATCGACCTCGCCTTTGGCGAGGAGTTCCATCGCGCCTCTGCCGCCCTGGGCGATTTTGATTTTCGGCTTCATCGCATCGGCGATGCCCAGCTTCTGCAACGTCTCGTTGAAGCTCACACCGGCGGCCGCGCCACTCGCAGCATTGGGATAGGAAATGGCCTTTGACCCGAGGAGGAGCCGCTTGACCGCATCGGCGGTCGAGATGTCGGGCTTCGGCGCACCGGTTCGCACGGCGACGCCCACGGCCACGGTCGCAAGCAGCGTTTCGCTCGCAGCAACAACGTGACCCGACGCGATCACTGGCGCTAATGGCAGTTGCACGATCGGCACATCGAATGGTTCGCCCCGGATGACTCGCTCCTTGGTCCCGCCGCCGGAGCCGAATGTCGCCTTGACCTTGTGCCCGGTCGCTCGTTCAAAGTCCGGGATCATCTGTTCCACGGCGGCTCTGATGCCGCCGGGAGCAACAAGAGTGACCTCGACCGCGCGCGTGATTTCACAACTCCCCATGGTCATCATGGCGATGGCCGACAATAGTACATATTTCACGGTATTCCTCCCCTTGGCGATTTTCTGCCCGGCATTCCTATTGACTCTAATGAAGAGCATCCTCCGGTAGTCCTCGTCCTGCGTGTCAATCGTGATTAACGCGTCGATGACTTCGATCAAGGCACTCCGCCTTCAGCTTCCACGCCGCAAGCAAGGTGCCTTGCGTCGTTCGTACGAATGTGGTCAGTCGATCTGAAAGACAGGCGAATTCGCGTTAACGTCGTCAGCCCGGGAACTGTCATCACGCCAGGTTACAAGACGGATTGGGTTGATCGACGAGCAGATCGAGCAATTCGCGGCGCAGGTCGCTGGTACCACACCTTTGGGTCGCGCAGACGCACCCAATGAGATCGCTAAGGCCGTCGTGTTCCTCGCGTCGGATGACAGCAGCTACGTCAACGGCATCGAACTCTTCGTCGACGGCGGCATGGCGCAAATTTAACTCGACTCAGTCGCATGCTCTGATAGCACAATGCAAACATTTATCAAACATCGCCGCGGAAGGGATGAAGGAGCCAGCAAGCAGTTTGAATTCTTAGACGTTTTTGAACGAATTGAACGTTCTGGAACTATTTGAACAGTTCTAAGTTGTGGATCGGCTGGAACTGATCTAAATGGCGAATATTTTCACACAGCCGTGCGATGAAGGCGTGATTCGAGCGGGACCAACCGCTGTTCCATGCACGCCAATGTCCGAGCCTTGGATTTTGGCGGCGACCATTTTGGGATCGAGCATGGTTTTCATCGATGGAACAGTCGTCAACGTGGCGCTGCCCGCGTTGCAGAAGAGCCTCAACGCGACGGTTCTCGACGTGCAGTGGGTGGTTGAATCCTACGCGCTATTTCTTGCCGCATTGCTTTTGACCGGAGGATCGATGGGCGACCGCTTTGGCAGACGGCGTATCTTCTGCTCGGGCGTTGTGCTCTTCGCGCTCGCTTCTATCGGCGGCGGGATGGCACAAAGTGTCAATCAACTGATTGTCGCGCGCGCAGTACAAGGCGTGCCCGGCGCGCTGCTCGTGCCGGGAAGTCTCGCCATCATCAGCGCTTCCTTTGATGAACAGAGGCGTGGACAGGCGATCGGCACCTGGTCGGGATTTACGGCGATAACCGCCGGCGTGGGGCCGGTCATCGGTGGCTGGCTGATCGAGCACGTCTCCTGGCGCGTGGTTTTTTTTATCAATGTGCCGCTCGCGCTTATCGTGCTGCTGATATCTTTGTTGCACGTGCCTGAGAGCAGGGATGTCGGTGCCAATACGACCCTGGATTGGCGCGGCGTTGCGCTCGCGACTCTGGGCTTGGGTACACTTGTTTACGGCCTGATCGAATCCTCACGTTTAGGCTTCGGCCATCCGATCGTACTTGGCGCGCTTTTTGGCGGCGTGATCTCACTGGCGGTTTTTTTTCTCAATGAAGCGCGTTCGCCGAACCCGATGCTGCCGCTCGCGCTGTTTCGCTCGCGCAACTTTAGCGGCGCCAATCTACTGACGCTCTTTTTGTACACGGCCGTGGGCGGAGGCATGTTCTTTTTTCCACTCAACCTGATTCAGGTCCAAGGATACTCGGCGACAGCCGCGGGCGCCGCCTGGCTTCCTTTCATTCTCATTCTATTTTTGCTCTCGCGGTGGTCGGGAGGATTGGTGAAAAGCTACGGCGCGAAGGGACCGCTGGTAATCGGCCCCGGGATTGCCGCTCTGGGGTATGGCCTATTTATGGTTCCAGGAGTTGGCGGGAATTACTGGACGACGTTTTTCCCCGCGATGGTAGTGCTGGGATTGGGCATGGCGGTGAGTGTTGCGCCGCTCACGACGACCGTGATGAATGCTGTACCGGCAAACCGGGCGGGTGTCGCTTCGGGTGTCAACAATGCCGTGTCACGCATCGGCGGGCTCCTGGGAATTGCCGTTCTCGGCATTGTGATTGTGCACTCATTCAACCGCGCGCTCGATGGACGGTTAGCGCGGATGGATTTGTCCGCTCAGGTGCGGCTTTCCATTGATGAGCAACGCACCCGCCTGGCCGGAGCCGAATTGCCTTCTAGCATGGACGAGCGAACGCGGATCGCGCTGAAACAAGCGATCAACGAATCTTTTGTTTTCGGCTTTCGCCTGGTCATGTTGACGGCGGCCGGCCTGGCGCTCGTAAGTGCCTTCGTGGCATTTGCAGTGATCGAGAATAGGTGATCGATGAATGTCACCGTCCTGCGCGAATCCTGGCAGCCGCATCCACTCGCTTGGATCCATCGCGCCGAAGCGCGCTTCTTCGCTGAAGAACTGCGACGCGCGGGGTATGCGGCGCGGCTCGTCCGATTCCGCGATGATTCGATCTCCGACCTGCCTTCCGGGTTGCTGGTGCTGCGCCTTTCCGACCCCGTGATGCTCGCCGCCGTGCAGACGCTGACGCGCGCCGCGATCCCTTTTCTCGGGCCCAGCGCCGCAGCGATGGAACGCTGTTACGATAAGTACGAGGCATACCGCGTCGCGACTGCGCGCGGTGTGGATTGCCCGGCGACCGCCCTCGCCAGCGAGGCGAGCATTACGTCGATTCCGATGCTACTCAAACCGCGGCGCGGATCCGATTCGATCGGCGTGCGCCTCCTCAGGGACGGTCGGATTCCCGCGCGCGCCCGAACCGACCGCTACATCACGCAGCAGTACGTGCGCGGCGTGGAGCTGACGGTGGCCGTATTCCGCGAGCGGGCCGGAATGCCGCTATGCATTTTTCTGCCCCAGGGAACGCCTTATTCTTTCTTCCGCAAATATCTGCGGCCAGCGCCGCGCGCGCCGCTCGCTGACATTGGCCTCGCCGAGCGGGTGCGCCGTACGGCATTAGAGATTGCTAAGATCTTCGGGGTTGACTGGGCGGCACGCATTGACCTGATTCACGAAATGGAAAACGACCGCCTGCGTTTTCTCGAATGCGACGTCGCGCCGCTCGTGAGCGCAAATTCGGCGTTCGCCGCCAGCCTCGAAGCCGCGGGGATCGGTCGCGCCGAACAGCTGCAGATGTTGTTGTCGCATCGCTGCGGGTTGCGCTGAAAACAGGCGATCAAGCGGATGTTTCGTCTCCGGCTTTCGCCTGGCCATGCCGACTGGAGTCGGCCGACAAAGAAAATGTCAATTAGGGGACCGTCTTGAATTGCCGCAAAACATATTCTTTATTTTCCGGGAACCAGAGATTACCAAGGTGTCCACCGGAAGGATAGACCGTCACTTGATCGCCCAATGCCTCTTTGAGTTCTTCGATTGATTTCCTGTTCGCCAAGGGATCATCGGCGTTATGCATGATACGCACTTTTGCATTGCCACGCAGCCGATCAAGGATTCGTGCCAGGGATCCTCGCTTGATGAAGCTATCTAAATCAGCTTGTGGCTCTGCCGTCTGGAGTCTCCACAATGGCAGACCAATCTTTTCGTTATAATCCATGAACGTCAAACCTTTAGCTTCTTCCAGACGTTTTCTGATCTGGTCTTTGGGAGCTCTAAGAACCTTTTGGTCGCGAATCACTTGCGTGACATAAACGAGCTCGGGAAGTAGACTTTGCAAATTCTCGGCAATGAGAAATTGGAGCTCCTCTGTCGTGAAACTTGCGAACTTTTTTGCCAACCTGTCAAAGACCGCCGGATTATCTCGCCGATCTTCGGAAAAGGACTCGACGATGGCAACGGCTTTCGCCACGATGTCCTTCGATCTGTCCGTGCCAAATTTCTCTTGTAACGCATCCCACTCATCGAGTTTCTTGAGGGCATCAGAGAGATCGACCGGCGGGTTCACCAGAAGATACTTTGCAATGCCGATCTTTCGCTCGTCAGTATCGATAACGCTGAGATAAGCACCTTCGAGCGCGCCAAGGCTTACCCCCATGAAATTGATTCCCGTAGCTTTGACATTGTATCGATCTCTTACAGTCGAAAGGGACCTTTGCATGACTTCATACAGATCACGGGCGTCTTCCGGAGCGTAACCTGGTGCGCCGCTTCGGCTGGCCGAGAGCGCAAAATTCCAGCTCATCGGGGAGGGCAAAATGACGATATGGAAACCCTGTTGATGGAAGAGGGTGGCCAAATACGGCGCAATTCCGAAGTACGGGCTGGATCCAAGTCCGGCGAGAATGAAGAGCAACGGTGCTGGATGGTTTTGGCGATAGAGGGCGACACTCAACTCGCCGCGTCCTTCGAGAGAAGGCAGCTGATTTCTGCCGGGGAGCCCCGGCACATGGACCATCTCCGATTTGAGCCGTGGAGTGAGGCCATCGTCATTCAAAATGGCGGTCGTGGCCGTCGCTAAATAGGGGTCGTGATAGGGATACTTGTACTCGGCGGCTTCGACCGAACCCCATGAAAGGCATAGCGTGATAAATACAATGAAATGAATACGCATCGTGAAGAAAATCCTATGGGCCTTTTGCATCGTTTCCGCCAGGCTTCCCCAGAAAGCGTGGCTACGAGCTAGTGGCGAGATAAGCGATTGCTGCGCATTGCTACCTATATATATTATATACTTACTTTGCGCTGGAACGCTGCACAACTTCTTTGGACTGCGCCCGATGCGGCGCGGGCGCGACCGCGTCTCCGAGTGAGCCAGGGATAGCCGCTAAATCCACATCGTTGCGTTTCATGGCAAGCGTCGCTGTATAAGCAATCATCGATCATGACAACGGGAACGAGCCGACGCATTCCGATCTGGGTAAAGGTGGCGTACTCGGCTTTTGTGGCGATCGTTGTGCCGAGCTATTGGGTGACCTACAGCCCGTGGAATTTTCTCTATTTTTGCGACATCGCTTTGCTCGTCACCACCATGGCGATCTGGATTGAAAGCCCGCTTCTGGTCAGTATGCAAGCGGTCGCGATTACAGTCCCTCAGCTCCTGTGGGTGGTCGATTTTCTGTTTCGGCTCATTGCAGGCGTGCACATAACCGGCGTCACCAGTTACATGCTCGATTCGAGCATCCCTCTCTTTCTGCGAGCGCTCTCGCTATTTCACGGTTGGTTACCCTTCTTCCTGTTGTGGTTGCTCTCGCGGTTGGGCTATTACCGGCGAGCGCTTGGCATACAGTCCGTGGTCGCGATCATGGTCTTTCTCATTTCCTATCTGTTCGCCCCGGCCCCGCCGCCCTCGGCCAGTCACCCCAACTGGGCGGTCAACATCAATTACGTGTACGGACTCGATGACAAGCATCCTCAGACGATGATGGCACCTTGGCTGTGGTTGCTGTTCATCATGGCCGTCACCGTGATTGTGATCTACCTGCCCACCCACTTCGTGCTACGGCGCGTCTTTGAAGCGCCCGCCTCGCGTTAAGGAATTCAGGAAGGAGAGCCCGCTCAGGAAGCGCGGGAGCATGGTAAGGTCAGACGGAGTGTGTTGCCGATGGGGTTCACAGAAGTGTGGAGCCTACCCGCAGCGAAGACGTCTCAAACCATTTTTATACGAGTCTGACAGCTCGGGACTGATTGCATCCGCTGCTCCGAGCGTCATATAAACTTCTGAGGCAGACGAGCTCTCTCGTCCGGAGATTCGGCAGTGGCTAAATGGATTTTGGAGCCGGGGCATACTGCGGCTGAGTTCTGTGCGCGTCACATGATGGTGACGTGGGTCCGCGGCCATTTCAAAAATATTCAAGGCACCTTATTTTTTGATCCGGCGAACCCGGGCGCTACCTCGGTCGAAGTTACCATCGATGCGAACGGGATCTGGTCGGGGGAGCCGGACCGGGACGCTCATCTGCGAAGTGCGGACTTTTTGGACGCCGAGAACCATTCCCAGATTCTTTTCAAAGGGAGTGAAGTCGAGCTTATCGGCGCAAATGATGCCACTCTGATCGGCGCGCTGACGATTCGCGGAGTCACCCGGAGAGTGATGCTTAGCGTTCGTTATTTGGGCCAGTGGCAAACGCCCTGGTGGGAAGGCGGCTTCGACAGAGGTCCAAAAACCCGAGCAGGTTTTATCGCGACCACGACAATCAATCGGCTCGATTTCGGCGTCAGCTGGAACGCCCCTTTGGAAAAGCACGGGGTTGTTGTCGGCAATACAGTTGAAATCACGATCGATGCCGAAGCAATTCTAGAAAGCACTTGATCGTGCAACGTCATGATCGGAGCGCCAGGATTAAACAAGTTGCTACCTGACACAGTACAATGCCGGTTTTATGATCAAACCGTTATTGCTATCGGTGAAGGCAACTGCCACAAACCTGACCCGCTCGGCCGATTGGGACATTAGCTTTTTTGATCCGCGCCATTATAAAATTAGTATTGTGTCCCACAGTATCGTGTTATTCTTTCGCTTGCTCCAAGGAGTTATGGGTGAATTTTCATGCTTTTCTATATGCCGTAGTTGGACGGCGCCACGAGCTGGAACAAGGCATGGCAGGAAAAAATCCGTTCCTATTCCAACGCATGTTGGACGAAATTGGAGCCTACGCTCGTTTTTGTGATGAGGCGGGATACGCCGGTATAGGCCTACCGGAACATCATCTGCAGATCGAGGGCTTTGAGGTTTCTCAGGAGCCCGGATTGCTCGCCCTCTATATGGGGATGCAAACGAAGAAGCTGCGCCTGGATCAGTTTGGCTACGTGTTACCCACTCACAACCCTCTCCGGGTTGCGGAGCATGCCGCCACCCTGGATCATCTGCTTGGTGGTCGGCTCAATGTTGCCTTCGTTCGGGGATATCAGGCCCGCTGGTTCCAAAACTTTGCAGCTGTGCCGGGCGTCAAGGCGGTGGGAGCGTGGAATCAACGGACACAAGAAGATCAGCTGAATCATGAATTGTTTGAGGAATGCGTGGAGATCATCCTCACTGCTTGGCGCAACGACACTTTCGCGTACAAGGGCAAATATTGGTCGTATCCCGCCGAGACACAGCTCCCACATGATCATCCGGCGCTTTACACCTATGGTCAAGGCGTCGAGCCGAACGGAACGGTTCACGAGGTGGGGATCGCCCCGCGGCCGTTGCAGCAGCCGATTCCGTTGTACGGCGGCTTTACGAACAGTTTGCGGACGGTGATGTATTGGGCGCGAGTCGGCGGCAAGCCGATCATTATGTCGGACAATATGGAATTTTGTGAGCTCTGCTGGAGCTCTTACCGCGACGAGGCGGAGCGCTGCAAACGTAGTGTACTTGAAGGTGAGGAAGCCGCATGGGGCGGGTATTTGGTCCTGGCCGAGTCCAAAAGCGAGGCGGAAGCGTGGGCCGAGGACTGTCTTTGGTACTGGAAAACCTGGTATGTGCCGTATGGACGGGGCATTCCGCCGATGCTGGTTGGCGATGCGGATACGATATCGCGCAAGCTCGAAAACGTCAGCCGTCACGTCAAGTCTAATGAGGTCTTCCTTCAATTCGGTCAAGGGATTTTGGATCGGGACAAGTGCCTCAAGACACTGGAGCTTTTCGCCGAGAAAGTTATGCCTCGGTTTAAAGGGTAGTTGCACGAGCTCCTTTACGGAGCGCTCATGAGCGGAAGGGAACGCCATGATTGAAGGTGTACCAAAATGAAAAGACCGAGCGAGGCAGAAGCTAAACAAACCGCGTCTCGACCGTCTATCGAGCGAACCAACGCGTTTATTCCTTTTGCCCGAGAGGAGATAGAGCAATCGATCCCTTCGCGTTTTGAGCAACAGGTGCGCCTCTATCCTGATCGACTCGCGGTAAAAACGCCGCAGCATTCGTGGACCTATGATGAACTCAACCGGTTAGCGAATCGAGTTGCCCATACAATTTTAGCGCGCAATGGGACTGGAAGAACTCCGGTCGTCCTCCTCATCGAACAAAGCGCTCCTCACATTGCAGCGCTTCTAGGCATACTCAAAGCGGGGAAAATTTTTGTCGTTCTCGATCCTTCTCACCCTTCCTCGCGGCTTGCTCAATTCATTGACGAAGCCCAACCGACCTGCATCGTCACTAATGAGAATCACCATCACACCGCGCTCGAACTGGCCGCCGGATCATGTGTGGTCATTAATCTGGACGCGCTCGCGTCCGATCTTCCTGATGCAAATCCCGCACAGCCCAACGCGCCGGGCGATCTTGCGATGATTCTCTACACCTCCGGTTCCACTGGCCGGCCCAAAGGAGTTATCGGTGACCATCGCACCTGGATTCACAACGCCAGGAATTATACCAACGCTTTTCACGTTTGCTCTGAGGATCGCGTCACATTGCTCGCTCTAGGTACCTCTCAAGCGATGAAAAATTTATTTATGGCGATACTCAATGGGGCATCGGTTTTTCCTTACGAAGTCAGGCAGCACGGATTGGACGATCTAGTCGCACTGTTAAGTCATGAGGAAATCACAATTACTGTGATGGGCGCTTCGCTTTTCCGTTCGTTGGTCGACGTTCTCACTGACGCAGATCAATTTCCCAAGCTCCGCTTGATCCGCCTGGGCAGTGAACCCGTACAAAAACGCGATGTCGATCTATACCGAGAGCATTTTCCCACGCGCTGTCTACTGGTCAACGGGCTAGCGTCCGGTGAGACGCAAACCATCAGGTTTTTCTGCATCGATCATAAGACAGATGTTCCCGGAACCATTGTGCCGGTTGGGTATCCCGTGGAGGACAAGACCATCCTGCTACTTGATGACACCGGCAAAGAAGTTGAGGCCGGGCAGGTTGGAGAAATCGTCGTTAAGAGCCATTATCTCGCGTCAGGATACTGGCGTCGGCCGGATCTCACAGACCTTGTCTTCCGCTCCGCTGAAACGCCAGGCGGACGGCGTCTCTATTATACGGGTGATCTCGGCCGGATGAGTGCGGACGGCTGTCTCGTGTGTCTTGGACGAAAGAACGCACGGGTAAAAATCCGTGGTCATGGCGTCGATCTCCTTGAGGTCGAGATAACGCTCCGGGGCGTGGACAATGTGAAAGAATCCGCGGTAATCGCGCACCAGAACAGTGCGGGTTACGCTTACTTGGTCGCCTATATCGTTCCAGTTACTTTTCCGGGGCCCACTAATACCGCCTTACGGCACGCACTGGCTAAGGCTCTTCCCGACTTTATGATCCCATCGACGTTTGTGGTTCTCGGGGCTTTGCCGCGGACAACCTCGGGTAAGATAGACCGTCAGGCGCTCCCGGCGCCTGGTAGGCCATACCGGGATCCAAACCGTCCGGCCACGCCACCTCGCACACCTGTGGAAGCAACGATTGCGCATATATGGTCTGAAGTATTGGGCCAAGAGTCGATAGACGTGTATGACCATTTCTATGACCTGGGAGGAGAATCCTTGCAGGCGTTGCGGATTATGGCTCGCATCCGTAAGTCCTTCAATGTCGACGTTGATCTCCAATCTCTGCTCGACGCGCCTACCGTGGCGGAAATGACGCTCACCATCGACGGCCTCATTGAGCACACGGATTCGAACGAACACAACGGGAGTGAACGGGAAGAGAATCCAGAATTGTCCTACCTCGTAAAGCTGCAACCCGGTGACGATCACAAACCCGTATTCCTTATCCCGGGGGGAATTGGCGGCGAGGAAGAGTTCTTTGTCTACGCCCGGCTCGCTCGGCACGTCGGACCAGAGTATCCATTCTATGGACTGAAAGCGCCCAGCGCCAAAGGGAAAGAGCCGTCCCAGCCGAGTGTTCAAGAGATCGCTTCGGACTATCTGAGAGAGATTCGTACCCGACAACCGGAGGGGCCTTACATCATCGTTGGAGAATGTACGGGCGGGATCATCGCCTATGAGATCGCTCAACAGTTACGCGCAAACGGGGAAGAGATTGCGCTGCTAGCGCTAATGGATACTCCTCGACCGGACGCTTTTTGGGAGCTCCAGCAACGCTTTTTAGATCCATTGGAGAAAAATTATTATGTTACCAGACTGAGCTATCACCGCGCGCAGCTGCGGAAGCTGAAAGGCAAAGAGAAGTTAAGTTATCTCTTACAGAAGGGGAGCAGGGTTTTTCTAGAACTACCACAGATCCAACAGAGCTTATCAGGACGCGAACCCGGTAAAGAACTCGAATACATTCAAAGGAGCTATTCTCGGGCGATCTATCGCTACCGACCGACGCCCTACGACGGGAAAATGACATTGTTGGTTAATGAAGAACTGTACCAGAGTAGCCCGAATCTCGGATGGGAAGATACGGTGACGGGCGGAATCGAAATCCATGAACTTCCCGGTAATCACAACTCTTACATCAGAGACAACGTCCAGATTATGGCCAAAAAATTAAAGGAATGCTTAGAGAAGGCCGAGAAGCAGAAGGTTACCTCCGGTTGAGAGTGTTGCCAATTAGCGAAAGCACGCCTTAGGGCCGATGCCCGGCGCCGAACGTATTTTCGGCTTTGCGTTGGGACTATAAGAATTGGTTCGCGTCTGAATTTTGAAAAACCCTCGACGAGCTCAGGGGTGAGCGGTCACGGCACGAGCCGTTCGTGCTGAAGTCCTCGAAGCATGAACGTCGAACACTAACCTGCTTGTTAGAGTTCACTGGTACCGCACTCACCCATCGATGCCGCGGGCGGAATTTTGTTCCGACGAAATTGCGGCGAAAGCTTCGGCGATGCGCGCCGGCGCATGCGGGCGGGCGTACATCCGCTTCATGTAGGCCAGCAGCTGCGGGCAGCCGTCCAGCAATTTGTCCTCGTTACCCCAGTCGAGCGTGTGGCCATCACAAAATCCGCGACGAGATCGTTTTTCTGCCTTTCTTCGTCCACCACGTCGTCTCACGTGGTGACCGGATTCAGACTTCTTATGTCTCGACTATCTTGTTTG
>Ga0137403_10006145_pt1 | contig 13789 bp, 29 predicted proteins | sample CZOMad2_1_16fung_FD_122057 | JGI IMG/M metagenome (GOLD analysis project Ga0137403, IMG submission 122057) | Vadose zone soil fungal communities from Angelo Coast Range Reserve, California, USA - CZOMad2_1_16fungal (Hybrid Assembly) | ecosystem: Environmental > Terrestrial > Soil > Vadose zone... | reverse complement strand
AAGACAAACAAAAGAAATAAAAGATACAAGAAAGAGTCATAAAAGAATTCCGGGTCAAATATTAAGAGAAGCGCGCATTGCATATAAAGATAGGGAATATGGAATTAGACAATTCAAACGATAAATTGAAGGCGAACATAGTGATATGCCCGAAGTGCGCGAATGATGATATCACGTTAATCGAGCGAATCGATCAACATCGATATTTTTGCGCGGTTTGTGCTCATATGTGGATAATTCAATAACACGGCTCGAATCGAATCGAAAGAAAATATGCATAAACATAATGGAAATATTGCTAAATGGATTACTGTAAAATGTCCTAATTGTGGTTCCAATAAAAGGATTATTAATGGTCAATGGCTCAAAATGATTCGCGTTCAAGCTGATTTGGATCAACGCGCGTTTGGTCGATATGTAAATGTCACTAGTCCATATATTAGTGATATCGAACGTAATCGCCGTGATTGCCCTACTGATATTTTGGAAATGTATCTTTCATTTAGGGGAACTAATGAATAAACAGTTTGGAATATCAATTAATGAAGCGAAAAGTATTGTGCATGGCTATCAAATATCTCTCAAGAATTTAATTGAAGCGAGTGAAGATGTGTTAGAATTATTCAATACAACTAATAGTAATGAATTAGAAAAATTAAGGATTATGGTAGAACATGCCAAACTTGCTTTCAAGAGGTGATTAAAAATGAAACAGAGAAATTTAACAATTATACACGCTGAAAAACAAAATAAAGCGTTTCACAAAATGAAGGACGCATTATTAATTCATGAAATTGACAAAGGTTCTAATGCCATAAATAGGTTAAGAAGAACCGCTTTTGAGTGGATAAAATCACATGAAACATTATTTTCGCCATCACCCGGTAATAATAATTTAGTTGATCGATTATATGATTTTGAAAATACAAGAGAAATATTTGTGTGGTGCAAAGATTGTGAAAAAATTAAACAAATTGTACAAATAAAACAAGAAGATAATAAAATTGTAATTGAAGTATCTACTTCATCTAACGAAAGTTGGTAAATATGGCCAAAGTTAAAATTGAATATTCAAAACAATATCATGAGCATTTTTGCTGGAAATGCCATCCACATAATCATGGTGGGTAGTGGCAATGCCGACGTAAAGATTGCACACGTCTAATGAAAATTTTTTGCAACAAACATCAACAACAAGAAAAATCACAAAGAACACATAAAAATACATGACCGAAATTCTCATTCCAAAAAAGAATGTAATTCTTGATGCCAGCATATTGAGTAGTTTAATGTCTTGTCCCAGACTCGCAGATTTCAGATACAATCACAATCTCGTATCGATTGGTGGTAAATCGAATTCATTAGAATGTGGTTCAATCGTTCACAAATTTCTTGAATATTATTACAAATCGATTATCAACGGCTCGGCTCGGGCCGAATCGAAAGATGTCGGAATGCGCGCGGCTGAATTATACATCGCTGGATGTCCATCTTGTTCAGGATTCATATCGAACGATTCATCACGACCAGAATGTGGTCATGCCGTGGATGAATTTCAAGGTGTTAAAAATACTCCCGCTGAATCAGAAAAAAATGTGATAGGATGGAAATTTGTTCTTGATACATGTGAGAAATACACCGAATTCTATAAAAATGATCATTGGGTGCCATTAGAAGTCGAAATCGTTAAGGGAGAAGTCCTATATGAAGATGATTCTCTTCGTGTGCTATGGAAAGCGAAATTCGATTTAATCTCCGATACGAATCAAGATATCATTCCAATCGATCATAAAACAATGAAACAACGCCGTGATAAAATCACTCTCAATAATCAATTCACTGGTCAATGCCTTCTAATGAAATCACGTAAGTTAGTAATCAACAAGATAGGATTCCAAATCTCATTAAAACCAGAAGAAAGATTTATCAGAGAGATAATGAATTATTCGACTGACAGGCTGATTGAGTGGCAATCTGAAATTCTCCCTTATTACGCTTATAAATTATTAGATTATACAGAACAAGCTCATTGGCCACCAAATTATACACATTGCGAAAACATTTATGGCAAATGTAATTTCGTTTCAGTATGTGAATCCGATAGGGGAATGAGAGAGGAGGAATTAAGGCTGAATTTTATAAAATCGAGTAAATGGGACCCACAAAATGATTGATTGGAGATAGAAATGTCATTAACTAAAGCTGAATGGGAAGCAATGTGGGATGCAATTAAGAAAATTGAGAATTATATAAATTTTAATTCACAATCAGAAAGAAAAAAGAATGTTAAAGTTTACACTGAATATATTAAGGAAAAAATTCAACAGGTAATTGGACAAATGGAATAAAAAGAAAAATAATATGACTAACGAAGAGGCAAGGGCCAAGATAATCGATTGGATGGTAGTTAGTGGGACGATGTTAACCGAAGATGACATCTCGTATTTCACATCATTAATCGAAGTCGCATATCAACAAGGTAAAGTTGATAGTAGTAATGAACACATAAAGCGATTTGAGGAATTTTCAAAAAGATTGAGTGAGAAATTATGAGCATGTTAGGTAAAGATTTTGAGGATGCGATGAAACAACTCAAATTAACATTGGCCGAAGCACAAACGACCATAATCAATTTGAATCAAGCCGTGATCAAATTGAATGAAATTGTCACTAAGATTAATTTAACACTCAAATGATGAAATGAAATGACCCCAATAATTCAATTCACTAAAAAGGATTTACAAAGATGGGAATTAGAAAATCCAAAAAGGAAAATGAGATGGGTTAGAATGCACGATCATTTTCAAATCACTGTTCTTGGAACTAAATTACGTGTGACAAAGAATGAAGTGGTTAAATTGGCTAATTGGATTCTTCAGGTGTCAACACGAAATGGTAATAGATCGACGAAATCTAAGAGTTAAATGCGTTAAATGCGGATGGACTAGTAAGGGGATAAAATGATTCGATATTTTTGTGATTCATGCGCGATTGAAGTCAAAAATCCAAATGATTTAAAACCAATTGATACTGGCGTTATTTATACTGTATATCAAGCTTGTAAAGAGAGAATAATTCAAGCAATTAAAGATGGCCCACTCTCAAAAGAGAAAACGAAATGAATTCATCTGATAGCTTGTTGGTCGAATACGCGCGCTTCTATGGTTCTCTGAAATCACTCATCGAACATGTTGAACACGGTTTGATTACGAATGAAAATATGATAGAAAGTGTGAAAAGAATGATGGTTCGATTTGAGCGCGAGAGAAATCGAATGAATCCTAATTATACAAAGGAAAAGAAATGACAACACAAGAAGCAATACTACAAGTAATCAATTCTCATAATGGTATTAAAGGAACTGAACTAGTTATGAAAGTGTTGGAATTAGTTCATTGTGAACTATATCTTAAAAAAGAAAATTACAATGAAATATTAGATAAATTAGTTGAAAGCGGAGAAATTACAGAAATTGAATATTCAGTTCCAAGCATGAATTATAGAATTAAATCATTTTATTTACCAAAAAATGCCCAAATTTCAATAAGTAAATAAGGTAAAATAAATGCCAACATTAGCCGATGTAAATCAGAATGCACTCTTTACAATGTTCAAGGGTGAAATTGGAACGCGCAAGTCAACTCAAGCTATGTCCTTTCCCAAACCCCAATATTGGTTCTCATTTGAAGGAAAAATGGATGCGCTCATTCTTCCCGCACGCAAATGGGGCATCGATTTTGCAAAAGATATTCATTTCGATGATTATAATGATTGGGACAAACCTGCCGCGCGTTTGGAGAAATTACAAGTAGATTGTCCTTATAAAACAATTATAATTGATTCTATCACTTCGTGTGGAGACAAAATAAATTCTCAAACGATGGGAGTCAAATCAGGCACAAAACGGCAGGATGGTTCTGAAAAAGGAATGAAAATTGGCAACATCAACGTAAACTCATTAGAAGATTATAAAGCGGAAGCCTCAGCATTTATGCAACTTGTTTCTCTATTAAAAGACATTCACAAATTTCATAAGGTAAACGTAATATTAATCGCGCACGTCATTGGTGAGCGAAAGCCAGAAGATAAACAGCAATCGACACATTTCGCGCGAATAATCGTTACTGGAGGTAAGATCATAAGCGCGAAAATCCCTGCTTATTGTTCGGAAGTCTATCATTTTGATATAAAGCAGAATTTCGATACAGAGAAAGAAGGTGAATATGGATTAGTCACAGTTCATACCGGCGATGATTTCGCGCGAACCAGCTTGCCATTAGAAAGGAGAATCAATTTCGGTGATAAACCACTGTATGAAACATATTTGAAACCAGCAATCGAGAAAAATCAATACATGAAACCAACATCCACAATACCAACAACAGAACCAATCCAACAATCAGCGAAAGGATTTGGTGTGTGACTAGCATTGAAGAAAAATTGCTTCAGCGATTATTGAATAATACTTTCCAAGATCCAATTACTGATTGTTGGTTATGGAAAGGTTCTACTAGTGAAAAAGGTTATGGTCGCGCACGTTATGAAGGAAAACTGTATGGTGTTCATAGATTATCAGCATATCTTTATTTAAAATTAGATTTAAAAGATAAATCAAAACAAGCACTACATTCGATAAATTGCCCAAACAAGAATTGTTGGAATCCCTTGCATCTTTACGTTGGAACCAATCAGCAGAATCAATGGGATTCAATAATGTTAGGAACCCATAAAACTGTTAGACGAGATTGGACACATTGTTCACATGGTCATCCTTTAGATGGTGATAATTTGTACATAGCGGCAGATGGACGTAGGAGGTGTAAAATATGTAGATTGGAAAATTCAAAACGTTCTTACAACAAAAAACAGAACCAACAACCACCAACAAACAATCAACAGGAGTAGAAAATGTCCCCAATTATACAGTTCTCTAAAAGAGATTTAATGCGCGGGAAAATCGTTTTGCCGGGTTGGTACCGCATGAAAATCGAATCAGTCGGAGAAGCGCCAGCTAAATCAGTCGAGGGAAAAACACCATCAACCAACTATCCAATAGAAGGAACTATTCTGTTTAATGCAGATGACGGCTCGAAAGAATTCGAAGGGACCGCGATAGACTGGAACTTTAATAGTAAGGCGATGGGATTTGCGCGCGGTTTTCTCGAATCATTCGGCATTACTCCAGAGGAAGGGAAACGATACGATTTGAATGCGGCCGAAGGAAAAGAATTAGATGTGTTCGTAGAAAATGGAATGTATAATGGCAGGCAAGTGAATCGTGTGGAGCATAAATATCGCGCGCCACGACCAGTCGAAACCACTTAAGTAAAAAGGTGGTGATGTAATTTTGGGACCATGTGAACATTGTCAGGCCTATGGGCATACAGAATCAGCATGTCCATATAAGTAAATGCTGGTCACAAACTCGGTAATGATTTGTTCTGGAACGTATATAGAAGGCGGCACTAATTGCCAATTGGTGTTGCGCGCTATAGTGACAGCCTATGGAGTTTTCATGGAACAAGTAACCAGCATGAATCGAATGATGAGATGTGGGATATCATCGAATAAGGTTCCATGGAACCAAATAAGATGAGCACATCGTAAGATGTGGCGACGGTATCCCACTTTTCTTTTTTAGGAGGCATGAATGAGTGAATCAGACGCTGATATTACCAAAGATAATCCTAGTACTGAAAGCGATGAAATTGAATTTGACGAAGATGATGATGAAGATGACGAAACCGAACATACCGAAGATGAAGAGGCTGAAGAAGACCCATCAAGTTGATTGGGCAATTCCACTCGATATGAATCGTAGCTACACTCATATCAATGGGTGGGTGTTCAATTAATTTGATGATAGCGCGGCATTCAATCGTAGCTCTATGAGCCGTATAACTGAGTGCCGCGCGCTTTTTCACAAGTCGTAATGAAGTGAAATAGACAGAAATGAGATGAAGCAGTGGTAGAATTCTTCCGTAAATATTTCGAGACTAAAGAAGCTGAGAAGGAAGCGCGCGTTCATTTGCAAGATGAACATGAAGAAGATCAAATCGAAGGCCGAATCATAAAAGTGTCAGACCGGGGGTACTGTTTTCTAATATCAAAAGATATTCCTTTTACAAGAATATTTTTACATTGGACAGCTTTAAAAAGTGACACCCTTCACTTTACTGAGCTTCGTAAGGGCATGATTATTCGATTCACACCACAAGAAACAAAAAATCACGGTTTCAGGGCAATTAAAGCGGAAGTGGTGAAGGACCAATAATGGCTATCAAATATGAATGTGATCGATGTTTAAATTTATTTACGGAAGCAGAAAAACTTGTCAAAGTTGAATACATACCAACAAATTATAATTATCCACAGGGTAATTACGAGGAAAAATATAGTAAAGATTTATGTTCAAAATGTAATTCTCAATTAATTGAATTTCTAAAACCAATTCCACAAGAAAGAATAAAATGAGCTAGTATATGTTTCACGTACCAGAAAGTGCGCGCCTCTACATTGCATTTATGGCATTCATTGAAATTTGAAATTCCATTGCCTTCAATTGAATTTGTATGACAGATAAAGTGTACGTGCCAGGCATCGGCTCTATAGGCGCGCAATTAATGATTATTGGTGAAGCGCCATCTTATGCCGAAACAGCAGCGGGTAAACCTTTCGTCGGGCCATCAGGCCGAGAATTAGATCGATTATTACGCGAATCAGGAATCAATCGTGGTGATACATGGATAACAAATGTATTTAAATATGAAATTCCCCAACAACAGAAGGGTAAATACACCCCATCATGGAAGCGCGCGGAATCAATTGGCATCAATGTAGAACAATCACTTCAGGAGTTACAATTAGAAATCAATGCAATCAAACCGAATTGTATCCTCGCGCTTGGTAAAACAGCGTTATGGGCTTTATCAGGTCGAACTGAAATTGGTCATTATCGTGGCTCAATTATGTTAGGCATGGGCCATAAATTTGTCGCAACATATCATCCTGCCCATCTCTTACATCAGGCGAAAGGTGGGGAATTTAAAGGCTATTGGAATCGCATTATCATGGTGTTAGATTTCAAGCGCGCGCTTCATCAATCATCATTTCCAGATTTAAGACTTCCTCATCGCACGCTTTCAGTCGCATCAAATTCCTACCATTTAAGTCAATTTCTCAATAAATATAAAAATTATATTCATCCGAGTATTGATATTGAATCATTAAATTGTATTCCTACCTGCATAGGTATATCATTTGTACCACAGGAAGGAATGACTATTCCATTATGGAATACGAATGGTATATCATCTATCCCCAATTCAGATTTGGTTCAATGCTGGCTCTTGTTAGCACAATTTCTAGCCGAAAGTGATGTAATTGGGCAGAATTTCAATTATGATAGAGATAAACTCAAGCGACTTGGTTTTGTAGTACGAAGCATTCATTCAGATACAATGATGAAAGCCTTCACAATCAATCCCGAATTACCAAAGAATCTTGGATTCAATACATCCATCTATACCGAAGAACCGTTCTATAAAGATGAAGGGATGTATGGTGAATATGACAAGAAGAAAGATAAATGGAATGTTGATTTAAATGAGCTATTTATCGGTTGTGCCAGAGATAGTTGCGTAACTAAGGAGATAGACGACAAAATGGAAATCGAGTTAAATGAGATTGGCCAAAAAGAGTTTTTCTATGAATTTGTGATGAAATTACCTGATTTCTACTGGAATATAGAAAGAACAGGTTTTGGTGTTGATAATGAACAGCGCGAATTCCTCCTTCGTAAATATGTAAGGAAGGATGAAGAAATTAGATGTGAATTATTCAAATTGACAGGTGAATATGTGAATTGTATGTCACCTAAACAAGTAAAAACACTTTTATTTGATACACTCAAATGTCCAATAAGAGAAAATACAGGTGAGGAAGAATTAACAGCACTTCTCAATTTGCAATCATTCAGAGACGAATCAAAACGGCGAGTTGTTGAATTGATATTAGAAGACAGACAAGTAAGAAAAACAATCGGCACGTATATATTAGCATTGCCAGATTTCGACGGAAGAATGCGAACGACTCACTTTGCAGCGTTGGAAACTGGCCGTAGCTCCACATCAATGCAAGATCCACCAATACGCCCAACAGTGGAAGTGGTTGATGAAAATGGCAAAAAGAAGAAAAAGTCATTAGGCATGGCATTCCAAACACTCACAAAGCATGGAGAAATTGGTGCTGATATTAGAAGTATGCTTGTGCCATGATCAAATTTGATGATTGGCGTCTTATAAAGCGAATTTTAAATCGAATTGGAGTGGAACGATTGTGGCAGCATAAATATGAAAATCGTTGGGCTGTAAGTTTAGATAATAGAACATATCATAATTGGTTTGAAATTCCTCTAAATCGAATAAAAGAATGGAAGAAAGTTTTCAATTTAAAAAATGAATGACAAAATATGTGTTTGTAAATGTCGATTCACAACAAGCCGAGGCGCGCGTTGTGTTTAAACTCGCTAATGACGAACAAGCATTACATGATATTGACACTCATGATTATCATTCTTTAACCGCATCATGGTTTATGGGCGGAACGGAACAATCATACAGCAAAAAGGTATTGGGATATGAACATCCCATACGTTTCTTGGGTAAAACCTTAAGACATGCAGCACATCTTGGTGCTCAAAAACGGCGCGCATCAATCGAGATTAACACTCAAGCGCGCAAATATAAGATTAATATGAAAGTTGATGAAGCCTTATGTGATCGTGCACTCAAAATCTTTCATGCGAAACAACCAAAAATACAACAAGTGTTTCACCAATCAGTAATTGAATGCATGAAACGTGACCGTGTATTAATAGCACCAATTCCATTTGGCATCAATGCGAAATATGGTGGTCGGCGCACTTTTTATGAACGATTTGATGATGAACTTTTTCGCCAAGCATTTAGTTATTTACCACAGCGTGCAGTTACAGATAACACAAAAGCGGCTGGAATGCGAATCAAACGAAGGTTTCCAAATTGTCAGATCGTATTAGAATCACATGATGCGCTCTTATTTATTATTGATGAACAAGATATTGATGAATTCGTGCCAATTGTGAAGGAAGAATTCGAGCGACCAATTAATTTTGAAACATGTTCAATCGCGCGCTCCGAATTGATTATACCAGTAGAAATTGAAATCGGATCGAATTATCTTGAATTAAAGAAATTCAAATTTGCAATTGATGAAAAACCAATATCAAAGAAGGTGGCAAGTGGATTCGAGGTGGATTAAATGAAAAAAATCTATATTACAGCACCATATGAATTAAGAAAAAGCGCACAAGAAGCAATGAAATTCTTCGCAGAAATTGGAATTGAATGTACAGCGCGTTGGATTTGGCAAGATGATTCAGCCATATTATCACATGAATGGGCACAAGCCGATCTCAATGATGTGTGGTTAGCTAACATACTTGTCGCATTGAATCCACCAGAATGGGCAAAAAATGGTTCTGGTGGACGACATGTTGAATTAGGAATAGCACTTACATTAGAAAAACCAATTTATCTTATTGGTGAACGCACCAATATATTTCATTATCATGATAGGGTGACGGTTTGCGCGACACTAGATGAAGCGCGCGATATGATTTCAAAATTGGGGGAATGAATGAAAAATGATTTGAAGTTGACTGATGAAAGAGAAACACCAAATGAATTATTCGATCCCCTTAACAATGAATTTCATTTCGATGTTGATGTGGCTGCAATGCAATCAAATGCAAAATTACCTAAATATTTTCATATCACTGAAAATGGATTAAAACAAGATTGGGCACCAATGCGATGTTTTATGAATCCTCCCTATTCAGATATTCCAAGATGGCTCGATAAAGCGACAAAAGAAATGAATAAAGGGGCATTAATCGTAGGAATATTACCAATTGATTCATCAACACGATGGTTCCATGATTATATTTGGGACGAATCAATCAATAATTGGAGAGATGGAATTAAAGTGAGATTTCCTAGTCGGAGGTTTAAATTCGATAAATATACAAACAGTGCGAAATTTGCCACGATGATTGTTATTATGAATAATGAAAGGAATAGAATATGATTTTGATTGGCAAAGAAGAATTAGAAATGAATAATTTATCAATTAAATATGAATTCACTCTTGGAGAAATTATTGCGCTATACTCGATTCTACATAAAGAATAGATTTCTCACGAAAATCCATTAACATATCAAGTGATTAAACGAATTAGAATGATTATTGAGAAACATGAATTGGATAAATGAGATTTTACAACAGCATTCCGAGTTAGAGTCGCCATCTTCCTTTTATTTTTGGTCATCACTAGCAACAATATCAGCAATTGTAAAGGATAATATATGGATTAATCGATATATTCACAATCTTTATCCAAATATATATGTGATGCTCCATGCTGATTCTGGCTTGAAGAAAGGCCCATCAATATCGGCTGCAAAACAAATGGTCACGATGGTGAATAATACACGGATCATCTCGGGCCGTAGTTCAATACAAGCAATATTAAAAGAAATGGGCACAGCTCAGACGGCGCCTGGTGGTAAAATCATAGGAAATGACTCAACCGCATTCATTTGTTCATCTGAGTTGAGCAGTTCAATAGTCGAGGACCCGGTAGCCACCAAGATTTTAACTGATTTATACGATAGACAATACAATTTAGGTCAATGGCGCTCCCTCCTTAAAATGGAAACATTTACTCTCAAAAATCCAACCATAACGATGTTAACCGCGACTAATGATGCTATGTCTGAAGATTTCTTCAATCGCTCAACAATTCAGGGTGGATATATAGCGCGCACTTTCATTGTTCATGAAACACAACGAAATCGCCTTAATTCATTACTCGTGCCATTAAAGAATCCGCCGAATTATAAGAAATCGGCTGAATACCTTACAGAGTTAGCGAAATTGAAAGGTGAATTCACTCCACTTGGCTCTCAAACTCAATCGAACATATTCGTTAATCAACGAATGAATTCAACGACAGGTGAAGCCGAGTTTTTTAGTAAAACAGGTGTGATTTATCAAGATTGGTATGAAAAATTTTATAGTGATATTATTGAATATGAAATTAAGGATAATACCGGCACATTGAATCGATTTGGTGACTCTGTTCTTAAAATAGCTATGCTATTGTCACTTTCTAAAGAACCACGATTAGAAATTGATCCTAATAGTATGCAGGAAGCAATTGATGTATGTCAGAAATTAGTTGGTGGTGTTCGTAAAACTACACATGGATTGAGTGGATTAAGTAGTACAGCAGTATTAAAAGCGAAGATCATAGCAGAATTATTCGGTCGTGATAATCATCAGGTGACGCGCGCAGTTTTAATGAAGAAGCTTTGGATGGATTTTGGGAATTCTGAGGAATTTGATGATATGATGTTATCATTTGATTCATCAGGTATGATTGTCACGAAATCAATGGGTAATCAAATTGTGTATGTAATGCCCGAGAACCAGGTAGTAGAGATGAAACGGTTCTATGATGGTAAACTAAAAAAGAGTAAGGAATAATGTATGAGACCAATGATGGATATGAAAGAAAGATTAATGAAAAGCATAATTGTTGATGAAATTACCAAATGTTGGCTTTGGCAAAAAGAAATTAACAAAAATGGTTATGGTGTAATTTATGTACTAAGAACAGGAAAATTAGCACATCGTATCTCATATCAAACATTCAAAGGACCAATAATGGAACATGTATTACACATTTCAAGTTGTCCAAATAGATGTTGTATTAATCCAGACCATTTGTATGATGGAAATCCATACGAAAATGCTCAAGATACAATTAAAGTAGGACATCATTTTCAAGTAAATAAAATATATTGTCCTCAGGGTCATCCCTACAATTCTGAAAATACTTATACCAATTCAGAAGGAAAAAGGCAATGCAAAACTTGTATAAAGGAACGCTCCAAATCACGTTATGAGTTAAAAAAAGCAGGTTTTTTATAACAAAAAATTGAAAAAACAGAAGGAATGAACAAATGGAAGATAAACACATTATCAATCAGCCATTAGTCGAAGTAACTGTTTTCCAATGCCCAATATGTTTTTGTATAATTAAAAATAGGTCAACCAAATTACCATATGGGTGTCCTTTCGGATGTCCATGTCAATTACATGTGTTGAGAATTGAATATGAGGAGGGGGTATGAAAGGTAAATTAATTCGATTAGTCGCGAAAAAGGGTTTTGGTTTCATTCAAAATGAACAGGGAGATGATTATTTTTTCCATAAACAGGATTTTTATGGTCATTGGGATGATTTGGTAAGTGATTTCGATAACAACCTAAAGATTGAATTAGAATTTGAACCAATCAAAGCGCCAAAAGGTCCGAGAGCGGAATCAGTGAAAAGAACTGACAGAGGTGTGATAATGACGGTGAAAAATGACTAAATTACTATTTTCATTAATTGCTACACATTTTTTGTGTGATTATCCATTACAAGGAGATTTTATAGGAAAATTTAAATGTCGTAAAATTCAAAGAGATTTTGGAATACCTTGGTGGCATTTAATGACAGCACACGCATTTATTCATGCTGGTGCTGTATTATTTATAACTAATAATGTGTATTTTGTATTATTTGAATTAATTGCACATTTCATTATTGATGTATTAAAATGTGAGGGATACACAAATATTCATGTAGATCAAACTTTACATATTGTGTGTAAAATTATGTATGTTATGGTAAGGTAAGAAATGACTAAACTCAAAAACGAATTGATTTTATCACTAATGAGAGAACAAATTCGGAAGGAAATACAGAGGTCAGTAGGATTAAATAAAGTGGAATTAAATCGATTAATAGATAAGATAATGAAACATATAGTTCAGGCTGCAAACAAATTGGATTAAGGTTTGAATAGTGCTCGAATGCGCGCCCAATCAATTCCTGTTGGATGTGCCACATCTTTTCCAATTATAGGTGTTTGTTGCGATGGAACATATGGAGTTGATGATCGTTCCAATCCAATATAAGGTAAATCAGATGGATCTTGATATGGTTCAGCGAATGATCCTTTCATTAGTTGTTCTAATTGTGTTGGAAGGGGATTAACAGTCATCGTTTGGGGTTGATTCACTGAATATCCACGTGATCCCTCATAATAATTGGTTTCAGGAGGATTCAATGCTAATTCAGTCAATCGATCAGGTGGAGTATTATATTGAATAGTAGATTCGGGTCCGATATTCATCATTGTTCCGCGCGATGTGCCTGGAATTCCGCTTTTGGGTGGTTTGCCACTAATCATTCCACCATATTTCTCGACTTTTGGTCCTAATTCTTTTTCCAATAATTTCAATGTTCTCATACGCGCAAATCGTGGCATAATTCCTGATAATGGCTGAGATTCACCCATTACATGACCAGCCGCTTCAATAGGCATTCCTATTCCCGCACGAATCGCTGGTATATTTTTAGCAATTCCAGCCGTAACAAGCGGTTGTCCAGTTATTTGGCCCATCATCCGACCAAATTCTTCTGGCTGACCACCTGCCATCATCGTAGTTTGTGGAATAGTTTTCAATCCTTGCCAAACATCACTCATAGTTTGTCTTGGATATGATATCATTCCACCAATCGTACCGAGCGCACCCATCATTGATGCTGGTAAATCAGCAATCGCACCTTGTGCATATCCTTTTAAACCTTGTAATCCAGCATCTAATGCTTCGCCACTCATTATTGATTTCTT
>Ga0137403_10006144_pt1 | contig 13791 bp, 11 predicted proteins | sample CZOMad2_1_16fung_FD_122057 | JGI IMG/M metagenome (GOLD analysis project Ga0137403, IMG submission 122057) | Vadose zone soil fungal communities from Angelo Coast Range Reserve, California, USA - CZOMad2_1_16fungal (Hybrid Assembly) | ecosystem: Environmental > Terrestrial > Soil > Vadose zone... | reverse complement strand
TCGTCAGCATGGTGCGACGCTTATGTGCCCAGAGTGTTGCGAGTGTGTCGCGAAGGAGGTCGCTGAAGGACACGATGCGCTCCTACTGCAGAACGACTTTTTGCTTTTCGTTGAGGCCGGAAAGAATCTCTGTTTTAACGCCGTTGGAGATGCCGAGCTTGACGCTGAGTTTCTTTTTACCGTTTGGACCTTTGGCGTCGGGAATTTCAATCTGGGCATTGCGGTCCTTGTCGTAGATCATTGCGGCTTCAGGGGCCATCAGGACGTTCTTCTTTTCCTCGAGAAGGATTTCCGCGTTGGCGCTCATGTTGGCTTTGAGCTCGCCACCGGGATTGGAAATGGACACGCGGACTTCGAATGTAGTGACGTTGTCCTTCTCCTTGCCTTGCGGAGAAATTTTGGTGACCTTGCCTTCGAATTTCTTGTCCTTGAAGGATTCGACGACGATGCGCGCGGGCTGATTCAGATAAACTTTGCCGATATCGGCTTCGTCCACTTTGCCTTGTACATAGACCTCGCTGACGTCGCCGAGCGTCATGATGGGTGTCGCTTGCGAGCCGAGGATCAGAATAGAGCTGACAGCATCGCCGACGTTGACGTCACGAGACAAGACCAGGCCATCGATGGGGCTGACGATTGTGGAATTGCGCAGATCTTCGAGAGCGTTATCGAGCGAGGCTTGGGCCTGGGCTTGCTGGGCTTCAGCTTTGGCGATTTCCGCACGAGAGACGGCGAGATTGCGTTGTGCGCTCATTTGTTTATTCAGGGCCAGCTGATAATTCTTCTGAGCGTCTTCGACTACGCTTTTGGACATGACACCGTCTTTAAGCATCTGCTCAGCGCGTCCCATATTGAGTTTGAGAAAAGGAACGTCAGGGCCTTCGGCATCGACCTTGTTGCGTTCCAGAGAAGCTTGTGCCGACTCTTTTGCGGCGGTGGCGGCTTCCAGATTTGCGCGCGACTCACGAACGACAGCTTCAAGCTGAATTTTGTCGAGTTCGGCGAGGATCTGTCCGGCTTTCACACGGTCGCCATAGTCGACGTAAATCTTTTTGACGATGCCGCTGGCCTTGGATTTGATCTCGGCTTTCGAGAGAGGCTGGATTTTTCCAGTGGCGACTACGACGCGAGCGAGATCGCCGCGCTCGACGGTGGCGATCTTGGATGGATCGATTTCGTGGCTTGGACTGAGGGCGGCTTTGACGCCGAAGCCCGCACCAAGCAGGACTACCAGCGCTATGGCTCCCCAGATGATGCGCCGCCGCCGCTTCTTGCCGTTTTTGCCATTTGTTAAGCCATTTGTGTTGCTCGACATACAGAGGACCCCCCGCAGCAATTGCCTCACAGGAAGATACGGCGGACATCGACGAAAGGTTCCGTAGCTCCTGAGGTATAGACGAATGGGACGCGAATTGGTCGAGGGACGCGCCGCAGTAAGTTGAGATGAAGCGCTCGGAACAGGCGAGCGAGCCAGACTTCTGTAACTGCTTACTTTCCAATGGACTGTGAGGATATCAAGCCCAGTGAGTCTAATTCCCTAGTTACCAATTCAGGCGGCCGTCCGTCTAAAGACTCAGCCAGACTGTAATTGCGGGAAATTAGATGAAGGAATTGATCGCTGAGCTAGTGCAAGTCAGCACTGGTTGGAACTGAGGGCTGGGCTTGAATGAAATGCGGCGAACGGGTAGGCTCCCTGTGAGATTAGGACCAGCGCTAGTTGAATTCAATGTGCTGCCGCCGATTGTTTTTGCGGGGCGCAAGCACAGGATGAATGGACCACCAGCTCACGATCGTTGTCTACCAGGAAATTTATGGGATTTGCCGCCTCGAGTCGGACGCTCCTGTGCCCGAGTGGGCTGGAGGAGCACGATTCCTTTCCATCACTCGAACAGCGAGAGAGCTTTCCATTGTTTGTGAAGAGGCGATGGTACCGGAACATGTGCATGCCGAGAGGAACCGGCGGCTGATGCAGATTGAAGGGACGCTGGCATTCACTCTGACGGGCGTGTTGGCTTCGGTTGCAACGCCACTCGCAAACGCGGGGATCAGTGTGTTTGCAGTATCGACGTACGACACTGATTACCTACTGGTGTCCAACGAAGATCTTCAGGAAGCCACGCAAGTGCTGGAAGCTGCGGGGCATGCGATCCGGCAGAATCCGTGAACAATCGAAAGATCAGGAGAAAAAAGGAATGAAGACCGTGTTGCGAAGCGCGCGGTGGCGGTGTGCCTTGCGAGCCCGAGGATTGTTGTTGAGCGCGATCGTTGCCGTGATTTTGGCAGCCACGCATGCCAGAGCGGACGAGCCGTTTGCGCGAAACAAGGACTACGATCTGCAACACTCGAAAATCGCGCTGAAATTTGACCTCGAACAGAAAAAAGTTATCGGCGACGTGACGCACACGATTTCCGTCTTGAAAGACGACACCAAGAGCCTGGTGTTTGATTCGGTAGGGCTGACGATTCAAAGTGTGGCCTTGAATAAGGGGACGGCGAAATTCGAAACAACCGACAAGAAGCTGATCGTGCCGCTGGCGACTGCGGCAAAGAAGGGCGAGAAATTCGAGGTCGAGATCAAGTACGAAGGAAAAACGTCGAAGGGCGCGTATTTCATTCTTCCAGACAAAGATTATCCGGATCGGCCAAAGCAAATCTGGACGCAAGGAGAATCCGAAGACACGCGCTACTATCTGCCGACGTACGACTATCCAAATGACCGGCTGACAACGGAGACGATTCTGACCGTGCCTGCAACGTGGCAGACTGTGGCAAACGGGAAGCTCGTGGGCGTGAAAGATGCAGGCAACGGGATGAAAACATGGACGTGGCAGGAAAGCTTACCGAGCTCGACGTATCTGATAACCGTGGTAGCGGGTGAATTCGACGAAGTGAAAGATGCGTGGCGGGGCAAGCCGGTGACGTACTACGCGCCAAAGGGACGCGGCGACCGGCTAAAGATCAACTATGGCAGAACCCCGCAAATGCTTGAACTCTTCAGCAAAAAGCTGGGTGTCGATTATGCGTGGGAAAAATACGCGCAGGTGATGGTGGATGATTTCGTCGCGGGCGGAATGGAGAATTCCAGCGCGACGACGAACACGAGTTCTTCGCTGGTTCACCCAGTTCTAGCACCGGAATACGCGACAGGGCAGGATCCTCTGATTTCGCACGAACTGGGACATCAATGGTTTGGAGATTTGGTGACCTGCAAAGACTGGGGAAATATCTGGCTCAACGAAGGCTTTGCGACATTCATGGAGACGATTTGGACCGAGAGCTACTTTCCGAAGGAGCAATCTGAGTACGAACGCTGGAGCAACATTCGAGAGTGGTTCGAACAAGGGAATTTGTGGGCCAAACCGATCGTGCGGCACGATTTTGACGATTCAAGCGAATTTGACGGCAATGCATATGGTAAGGGTGGGTTGGTGCTGGATATGCTGCGTTATCAGCTTGGAGAAGACGCGTTCTATCGCGGGTTGAAGCACTATTTGGAAGCAAATCGCGGGAAGAATGTGGTCACTGCGGATCTGGTGAAGGCCATTGAAGAGGAAACCCACACCAATGTCGACCAGTTTTTCACGCAATGGGTGTACGGCGCGGGAGCTCCGAAGTTTGATTTGAGCTACGCGTATGACGACGCGAAGCACCAGGTGGCACTCAAAGTAAAGCAGACGCAAAAAATCGAGGGCCGGATTGGCCTGTTCAGAATTCCGACAGAAGTGGAAATTACAACTGCGTCTGGAGCGAAGAGCTATCCCATCACGGTTTCGAAAGCTGATGAAGCCTTTGCTTTGCCCGCAGATGGCGCACCCGTAATGGTGCTGTTCGACAAGGGCGGACACATCTTGAAGTCAGCGGAGTTCCACAAGGAAAAGAAGGAGTGGCTCTACCAATTGAAAAGTGCAGGCGATCTTGCTGATCGCGCCGACGCGGTAGAGGCTCTGGCCAAGCTGAAAGATGATGCCGACGTGGACGCGGTGTTGGGCGAGACCTTGCGCAATGACAAGGCCTGGGGCGTGCGTGCGACGGCTGCGGACTCACTCGGTGAACGCAGGACCCCGGCCGCTGCAAAACAGTTGCTTGAAGCATTGAATGTGGCGACCGAGCCGTGGGTCAGGAACCACGTTGTGGCCGCACTCGGAAACTTCAAAGACAATGCGGAAGTTGCTGCGAGGCTGGAGGCTGTGGCAAAGGAAGACAAATCTTTCCGCGCACGCGGCGCGGCATTGCAAGCGCTGGGCAAAATCAAAGCGCCAAACGCGCTGGCAACGCTGCACGCGGCGGTCGCCGCGGATTCGCCCGATGGCTTTTTGCGGAACGCAGCTTTGCGAGCGATGGGGCCGTTGGGCGACGACAAGGCCGTTCCGACGTTGAAAGAATGGGTTCTCCCCGGCAAACCGATCGATACAAGGCAGGCTGCAATCTCAAGCCTCGCGCGGCTGCAAAAAGACGACAAACAAATCACGCAACAGATCGCCGGCTATTTGACGGAGCCCCATGCACCACTCCGTTTCTCGGCCATCTTTGCATTGGGCGAACGCGGTGACGCGACGGCAATTCCGGCGCTCGAGTCACTGCTCAACAGCAACGACTTAAGCATTGAGATGGCGCCGATGGTCAGGGGCCAAATTGCGCGGTTAAAGCAGGGGCCAGGCAAGAAACCGGAAGCCGGGGAAGCAAAAGAAGGTGGGCAGGGCGGCGAAGGCGATCCGGCAGTGGCCGAGCGGTTGGAGCGCCTGGAAAAAATGCTTCAACAGATGAGTGAGCGGCTGAAGAGCATCGAAGAGCGGCTGCCGCCGAAGAAGTAGCGGCCTGCCGCAAATAAAGAAGAGTGGCCGGTAGCCAAGGGGCGACCATCAAGGAAACGCAATGAGCAGGCGCATGTCCCGCAGATTGTTCCCTGTTGGCCCGGTTACGATTGCGTCGCCGAGCACATCGAAAAAACTGAACGAGTCGCTTTGGCGATAAAACTCGTTGGGATCGAGTCCCGCAGCCGAAGCACGAGAAAGCGTGTTGCCGTCCGCGACAGCGCCAGCAGCTGGACTGTTGCCGTCGACTCCGTCGGTTCCGGCGCTAAGCACGACGATTCGCTTTCGGGCAATTTTGCGCACGCAAGCGAGAACGAACGCGGAGTTGCGTCCTCCAAGGCCGTCTCCGGTCACGGTGGAACTCAATTCGCCATCCGCAATCAGGGCAATGGGGTGCCGCGGATTCGCCGCGCGCAGTTCTTCGAGTTGGGCGAGAAGAAAATCCGTGGCTTTTTCAATCGGCCAATCATCGGTTGAGTTATCGCAGAACGCGAGACAATCCTGGGACTCCGCGATGCGGTGAGCCGCGTGAAACAATTCATGCATCGCGAGGACGAGTTGAAACTGAGCATGTTCGAACGCGGGGTCGCCAGCTTTCGGAGTTTCCGGCATTTGTGCGCTTTCAATCCAGGCGATCAGCGGTTGTGGGAGAAGATTTCGCAAATCATATTTCGCGATGATTCGCACGACAGCGTCACGAGTGGTTGGATCTGGCAGCGTCGGACCAGAAGCAAGCGCTGATTCTTTTCCGACGGGAACATCGCTGATAGCAAGCGTGATCATGCTTGCTGGAGCGGCCGCTTCCGCAAGCCTGCCACCTTTCACCGCAGACACATGTTTACGGATGGTGTTAATTTCGGCGATGGAAGCCCCGCAGGTCACCAGGACACGATTCAATTGCTGCACGTCGGAGAGGGACAGTGTGCGCAATAACGGCAACTCCATCAGCGACGAGCCGCCGCCGGAAAGTAGAACAATCACCAGCGTCTCGGCCGAGCAGCCGCGCAAAAGATTCAGCGCAGCTTCGCCGGCAAGCAGGCTCTGTTCGTTGGGCGTGGGATGCCCGCCGGAAAAATAGCGCAAGCCGGGATGGTGGGTCTTCGGTGATCCTGAAGCGGAAACGATCCCTTTGATGGTGAGGCCAGACGGAAGGACACTTGTAAGTCCTTCGAGCATGCCATACGCAGCTTTGCCAACTGCGATGACGCGGAGATCGGAAACGCTGTGAAGATCGTATTCAACATCGCCACAGCGCAGCACACGATCCGCACAGCTGACGCACCGCGAGATGGAAGTGGGAACGTTCAGCGCATCAAGCGTTCGCAGGAAGATTTGCCGCGCGAGTTGCTTTCTGTCCATTTGATCGCCCATCGATGCGCGCTTCAGCCGTTTTTGAACACTTCGGGATTCAGCATATTCGGCGGGCGCTGCCCTTGAAAGAACGCGACAGCGTTTTGTGCAGCAGTTGTCGCCATTTTCGCGCGAGTCTCATTCGAAGCCGAGCCTAAGTGCGGCGCTAAAACGACGTTGGGGCGCTTTAGTCCGGGATGAACAAACGGCTCCTGTTCAAATACATCTAACCCAGCACCCGCAATTTTCTTTGATTCCAATGCGTGCACCAGTGCCGCTTCGTCCACCACAGGTCCGCGCGAAGTGTTGATGAGATACGCGGTGGGCTTCATGCGAAAGAATTTTGGCGCGTCAAACATTTGCCGCGTATCGCCGTTGAGCGGCACATGCAGCGTGACAAAGTCCGCTTCCGCCAGCAACGCCTTGAGATCTCGATATTCGACGCGAAGCTCTTTTTCGATTTCGTCAGACGCGCGCGTCTTGCTGTTGTAAATCACTTTCATACCAAACCCCGCAGCGCGACGTGCGACGGCGCGACCAATACGGCCGAATCCGACTATGCCGAGCGTCTTGCCCCATACGTCGGTTCCGCAGAATTGGTCAAAGTCAAAGCCCTGCCAATTTCCCGCGCGTACGTACTGGTCGGCTTCCACGACTCTGCGCGCGACGGCGAGGAGCAATGCCCACGCAAAATCGGCAGTGGTTTCGTCGAGCACGCCGGGCGTGTTCGTTACCACGACCCGGCGCTTGGTACACGCCGGTAAATCAACGTTGTCATAGCCAACCGCGACATTCGCCACCATACGAAGGTTTGGAGCGGCCCGAAGTACATCGTCACCAACGCGCTCGGTCAACAGACAAACTAAACCATCCTTATCTTTCAAGCGGCCGAGAAATTCTTCACGCTGCGGGCGCTCCTGTTTGCTCCAAAATTCACAGTCGCAACAACTCTGCAAAAGGTTTCGCGCATCGGGATAGAGTGGATGAGTTATGAACACCTTGGCCTTCGGCATATGGACCCTCGCGAAACGCGGAGCCTGTAAATTAGCACAGCCGCGGGCGCATTTTGCAGGAGACGTTGCGCGCACGCTGCAAGACTCACTATAGTTGCAGTGGCAGGCGGAAAAACGATTTTGTCGATGAACGCAGCGCTAACTTCCGAACTTCACTCGCTTCTTGGGAAGCGCAACGTTCTATCCAGCCCGGAAGATCTGGCGCTTTATGAATATGATGGCTCGGTGGATCGGGCGCGGCCGGAGATTGTGGTTTTTCCATCCACCACCGGCGAAGTGTCGCGGATCGTCAAACTGGCTGTGAAACATGACGTAGCCATTGTGGGCCGCGGGGCCGGTACCGGGCTTTCCGGTGGGGCTCTCGCGCGCGGTGGCGGAATCATGATCGCGTTCGGACGGATGAACCAAATCCTCGAACTGGATTTGGAAAACCGGCGCGCTGTGGTGCAACCAGGGGTCGTCAATTTCGACCTGACGCGCGCCGTCGAACATGCAGGCCTTTATTTTGCCCCCGACCCATCGAGCCAAAAATCCTGCACCATCGGCGGAAACGTTTCTGAAAATTCCGGCGGGCCGCACACGCTGGCCTATGGCGTGACTACGAATCACGTCACCGGACTTGAGTTGGTGTTGCCGGATGGCGAGATCAAACGCATCGGCGGAAAAATCGCCGATTCGCCGGGTTACGATTTGTGCGGATTGCTAGTGGGCAGCGAAGGGACACTGGCGCTGGTCACTGAAATTACGGCGAAGCTTTCAAAAAAGCCCGAGGCGGTGAAGACTCTTCTCGCGATCTTCGAAACCGTGGACGACGCGACCGAGACGGTCACCGACTTGACGGCGCGCGCGATTACGCCGGCGGCGTGCGAAATGCTGGATGGCTGGACACTGTGCGCGGTTGAAGACTATGTGCATGCGGGATTTCCGCGGGACTGTGGTGCGGTTTTGTTGATCGAAGTCGAAGGAGTCACGGAGGCCGTGGTGGACCAGGCCGTGGGTATTGAAGAGGTTTGTAAGGCCCACAAAGCACGCGAAGTCCGCACTGCCAGGGACGATAAACAGCGCGAGCTCCTCTGGAAAGGACGCAAGACTGCGTTTGGCGCTCTTGGACGGCTTGCGCCAAGCAATTACGTGCTGGACGCCGTGATTCCGCGTTCGAAATTACCCCAGGCACTGCGGCGAGTTCTGGAGATTGGTAAGGAATGCGGATTAAATATCGGAAATATCTTTCACGCGGGTGACGGCAATCTGCATCCGCTTGTCCTGTTTGATCCACGCAATCGCGAGCAATTCGAAAAGGCGGTGAAGGCTTCGACAGATATCGTGCGCTACTGCGTGGAAATTGGCGGCGCGCTCACAGGTGAGCACGGCGTCGGCATGGAAAAGAGCGAACTGATGACGCTGATGTTTTCAGAGGCCGACTTTGCGTTGATGCGCCGCGTGCATAGTCAGTTCAATCCCACGGGCCTACTGAACCCGGGCAAAGTTTTCCCCATGGGCAAAGGTTGCGGAGAAACGCGCATTCGCACAAGCCCGATGCATAGTCCGGTGCCGGCGTGAGTTCGGCACTTATATCGTCGATCGCATCTCGTTTCGAAAATATCGTAGGGAATGCATTCGTTAAGACGGAAGCGGATGCAGTTGCCGATTATGGAGTGGATGGATTGTTGCCTTCGGCCGTAGTGTTGCCGGAAAACGCCGAGCAAGCGGCAGAAATTGTGAAGATTGCAGCGCGCGAAAAATTCGCGGTGATCCCGTGCGGGGCGCGAACTTCTCTCAGCATTGGATTGGCGCCTTCACGCTATGATGTGGCGCTCGATATGACTCGTCTTCAGGGAATCGCGCACTACGACCCGGGCGACCTGACGATTAGCGTCGACGCGGGAATGCGTTTGGCAGAACTCGCAAGAATTCTCGCCGAAAAAAACCAATTCCTGCCACTGGTTGTTCCATTTTTCGAAAACGCAACCATAGGGGGCGCAATTGCCTCCGGGCTCGATTCTCCGCTCCGCCATTTTTACGGGACCGCTCGTGACTTTTTGATCGGAGCGGAGTTTGTGGACGGGACGGGCGCGCTCGCAAAAAGCGGCGGGCGTGTCGTCAAGAATGTTACGGGCTACGATTTTCACAAGCTGCTTACCGGATCGCTGGGTTCTCTCGCGGTGATTACCCGGCTGAATTTTCGGACTTACCCAGTGCAACCATCGCGGCGGGGTTTCCTGGCTTCGTTCGCTGACGAAATTCGCGCGCTGGCGTTCATAAGGGAACTTGCCGCTTCACCGCTGACTCCCACGCTGGTGGAAGCGATTTCTCCGGAGTTTGCCAAGTTATTCTTGGAGGAAAAATCTCCTGTCGCCTCGCTGCGCCTGGACGTGCAGGCGTGGACTGTATGCGTGGGATTTGAAGGCAGCAGTGAGGTTTGCGAACGCTACGCTCGTGATCTCGGTCGCCTGGCTCGAATGGCTTCTACCCAAGACGCAATCAGCGTGCACGATTCGCAATTTTTGTCCCTGCTCGAGATTCTGCGAGAGGCGCCGGTATCCATGAGCCGGGCTGCTTCACAGTCCGTCGTGCTTCGCTTGGCCACGCTTCCGGGAAGACTGGCTGACCTATTGAGAGCATTGCGGAGCTTTGCAAGTTCGTCGTGGATCCCTTCGGTGGCCCTAATCCGGAGCGGTTCGATTGTTTATTTCGCATTGCTGCCGCGCGAAGGCGGCGAGACAGCGACAAAGCAGATCGCTTATTTTGGTAAGAGCGTCGATTCCCTACACGGCCAGTTGGAATTCAACGCCTCGGTGCTGTTTTGCCCGAGGGACTGGAAATCCTGGTTCGATTCCAAAGCGCAGGTGCCTGAATCGCTGGATCTTCAACGCCGCGTGAAAAAAGCTTTTGACCCGAACGGAACCTTTGCCAGCGGCCGCCTTGTTGGAGCCATCTGATTTCGTGAGCACAATTCGCAACATTCCGGGGCTGCAGCCAGTCTATGAAGACTACGCGCGCTGTGTGCATTGCGGACTGTGCCTGAACCATTGCCCGACGTACAGACTGTGGCATTTGGAGGCGGATTCCCCACGCGGGCGAATTCACCAGATGATTCGCGTCGAGCAGGGCGACGTTCCAGTGAATTCGAGCTTCGTCGAACATATCGACAAATGTTTGGATTGCCGCGCGTGCGAAACGGCGTGCCCGTCCGGAGTTGAGTACGGCAAGCTTGTTGAATTTGCGCGTGCTCGAATCGAACGTGACTATCAGCGGCCGTTTCTGTCGCGCCTCGCACGCGGATTTGCCTATCGCCGCCTTCTGCCGCATCCGCCACGGATTGCGTTTTTTGCGCGTTTGCTGCGAGTCTACCAGCGCTCTGGATTGCAAACTCTTGCCCGGCGATCTGGCGTTCTGCGCGCGATAGGGCTGGCTGAACGCGAAGCACTCCTTCCGCGAATTGACGATCAGTTTTTCTTTCGACGGTTGGGCAAAACTTTTCACCCCGTTGGCGAGCGTCGCGCGCGCGTCGCGTTTTTTGGAGGATGCGTCGCGCAGGTGACTTTCTCGGCGTTGAACGAAGCCACCATCCGCGTTTTGAGGTCGAATGGCTGCGAGGTAGTGGTTCCGGCAAGACAAGTCTGCTGCGGCGCGCTGGCGTCTCACGCGGGCGTTCGAGACGCCGCTCGCGACCTCGCGCGGCGCAATCTGAAGGCATTTTCAAACGACGAGTTTGATGCCATTGTGACCAACGCCGCGGGGTGCGGATCGACGTTGAAGGAATATTCGCATCTGTTCACAGAAGACGAGCCGGAATTTCAAGCGGCGAAAGAATTCGAATCTCGCGTACGGGATGTAACAGAATTCCTTGCGTCTTTGGGAATGGTGGCGCCGTTAAAGCCAAATCCGTCGCGCGTCACGTACCAGGATTCGTGCCATCTACTCCATGGACAGAAAGTTCGCGAAGCTCCGCGCACGTTGCTGCGAGAGATTCCGGAGCTTGACCTGGTGGAATTACCATACTCGGACATTTGCTGCGGCTCGGCTGGCGTTTATAACATTACTCAGACCGAAGCATCACTGGAACTGCTTGCGGAAAAGATGAAGCATGCTGCGAGCACGAATGCGACAACGATCGTCACCGCAAATCCCGGGTGCCTGTTGCAGATGCGCGCCGGAGCGCAATTGCACAAGACCGGCCAACAAGTGCTTCATGTGATGGAGCTACTAGACCGCTCGCTAGAATAAGTTTCAACGTTCGCCAATCAAGTAGCGGCACCCACGTGGTCCCATACGAGCCGAGTGCCTCGCTCCCTCCGGAACATCGCAGCGCTCGCCCGCAGAATAAGTCTTCGCTTGGCCATCCATGATCAGTGTCATTTCCCCGCTCAACACGATGTGCGCCGTTTCCTCGTTATGCACATGTTCCGAATAAAATGCGTTTGGTCCATCTTGCCAGACGTACGTATGACGGAATCCTTCTTCTTGCAAGCGTTTGGCGACGATCTTTTCGTCCATAGCCATAGTGAAACAATACGCTTCTCGTTTGCGGGAGTCATTTCCCCATCGTAAATTTTGCGTGAGGCGGCAACTTCCATACGCCGGAAACAGTCGCGCCCTCCTTGCTTCTGTTTCTGGCAACAGAAGAAAAAGAGGGCGCACTGTCTTCAGGAGAGAAGCTCGTTATAAGCGAAGTGCTCAGTTGTCCGGAGGAGGAGGAGGAGCCATGCGCATTACAAATTTTCCTCGGTGGCCCTGCTCAACTGTGTAGTCCGACGGCACGGCAAACAGTGTCGCCGCCGGTTCGGTCCGCTGAATGTTCGTCAGTGTGTATGTCGTATTGCCAAACCGCGGATCAGAATGGGTGCTCTTGACGTCCATCTGCATATCAGCCGAATACCAACGTTCCGACACGATCGTAATCGGCTTATCGTTTCCAATCTCGCCCGCCGGAATCGTTCGCGTGGTCCGTGTTCCTTCTGCATTGACTCCACCAACCGTCTGTAAACCGAGCGATTCTGTCTTGGCTTCCGCTTGTTCCGCTTCTTTAAAGGTCTTATAGAAAACGTTGCCCGATCCGCCTCCTGGTCCACCTTTCGTCCGGACACTTAGTCCAATCGGGCCATGCATCTGACGCGCAATTTTCTGCTCCGGTTCCAACACGTATGAGGTTTCGGCCACTGGATCGCTGATTTCGATGAAGGAATGCGGCTGGCCGGAGGCCGCCAGCGGGCCGATCGCCGGCAATGTCACTTCTTTGCGAAAACGGCCCAGGCTGTCTCGATACAAATTTGTTTGCGTCTTCCGATTGATGTGATTACCGTCCGCCAACGTTTGCGTTGTCTCCGAAGTCGCGACCGCGCTGAATGGCGCTCCCTTTACCACTTTTCCGCCATGGAGTCCTCCGCCAAAGCCGAGCAGTTCAATGTGATTCTCAAAGAAGGCTCCGCCCTCGCCGGCCACGCCTGGCCCAGCCTCGCCAACCGCGCCTCCTTGGACCATTACCGTCCCAGATTCGCTGCCCACAGTACCTGCCTGAATCATTACCATAGGGGGGGGTGGGCCCTCTTGCGTTTCCTGGGCTTGCGTTTCCTGGGATCGCACTACCCCCGCACTCCCAAGAAGAACAACTATGGATACCGCGTTCATCCATCCCACTTCGCGTTTCATTTTTCCGTCTCCTCTTCTCTCCCGTTCGGCCGTGCGTGTCTTCCTGCTCGAACCTTCTCCGTACCTTTCAGCGCGCCAGACGCACTGCCTGCGGCAATCCGTCATTGGCTACCAGCAGGTCCACCTGGATCCATTCGCCCGCCCGGTCTTGGTTCACCGGCAAGCCCAGAGCGCCAAGCGCCCCGCGCTGCATGCGCACCCGCACAATCGCAGCTTCTTCGGTTTCAGAGGGCAGGCTTCCCGGCAAAAGAGTAAATTCCCCGTTATCTTCATCCTTGGCGATAGTTGACAGCGCGGCGCCGGACGTCTTCTTTGGCTCGGCCGGCAGTCCGTTGTCGCTCCCCGACGGCAAAATATTTTTGTCTGGACCCGTCGGAATTTGCGTTGGCGCGCTCGGCGCAGCTGCCTTTTGCCTCGACACTTCTTGTTGATGCCGTGTTCGTTGCCACGATGCCCATCCAACGGTCGCAACCAATACCACCGCAGCCGCCAGAGCCCAGGATGCGATCATCGGCGTGCGACGCGGGACAAGAGCGTCACGTCGCTTCCGCAATTCCTGCTGCAAGAGCATTTCCACGCGCGCCGGAGCCGAATACAGCCGCGTCGATTCTCGCAACAGCCGCAAGTCGCCCTTAACTTCCCTCCAAGACTCCAGCATCGCGTTACAACGCCCGCAAACTGCCGCGTGCTTTGCAGCCGCAGCCGCTTCGTATGGATCCGCGTCGCTCCGGTCAATATCCAGGCCGCGGAGTTCGAATTCTTCGCAATTCATCATCACAACTGCCTTCCTGACAGTTCTCAAGCTCACTTTGCACCGGCGCTTGCCCGGCGTGGCGCGTCCCGCAAAAGCTCCAACTTCGCGAGCAACAATGCTCTCCCGCGATGTAAGCGCGAACGAATCGTGCCAATCGGACATCGGCACGCGCTCGCCGCTTGCTCGTAACTCATTTCTTCCAGCTCACACAAAA
>Ga0137403_10006142_pt1 | contig 13793 bp, 13 predicted proteins | sample CZOMad2_1_16fung_FD_122057 | JGI IMG/M metagenome (GOLD analysis project Ga0137403, IMG submission 122057) | Vadose zone soil fungal communities from Angelo Coast Range Reserve, California, USA - CZOMad2_1_16fungal (Hybrid Assembly) | ecosystem: Environmental > Terrestrial > Soil > Vadose zone... | reverse complement strand
CGTCGGGCGACCATTTGGGCGAAGTGTTGCGACCGCGCGACTGGGTGCATCGACTGACACCGGTGCCATCCGCGTTCATAACATAAATTTCATAGTCGGGTCCGGCGCGATTGGAGGCGAACACAATTTTTGAGTCATCCGGCGACCAGCGCGGCCATCCGTCAAAGGCGAGGTCGTTAGTGAGATTACGCGGCGATGAGCCGTCTGCGTTCATAACGAAAACTTCAGAATTCTTTGGCGCAATAATTTTTCGAAACACGATGTTCCGGCCGTCGCGCGAAAAGCTTGGATAGGTGTTAATGCCCTTGTCGTGCGTCACCTGTTTCAGGTCGGTGCCATCTGCCTTGATCGTGTAGATTTCGTAGATTTCGCCTTCAGGAGCGTGAGTTTGATCGGTGTTATCTCGCGCTGAGCAATAAATGATTCGCTGGCAATCGGGCGACCAATGCGGGTGGATATCGTCGGATTTGTCGTTGGTGACCTGACGCACATCGCCTCCAGCTGCATTCATCACGTAAATTTCGTTGTGACCAGTTCGATCGGAGACAAAGGCGATCTGTTTCCCATCTGGCGACCACTCCGGAGTGATATCATTTGCATTACCTTCGCTCAGGCGTTTTTGCTCGCGGGTCTCGACGTTCCAGGTAAAGATGCTGATTTTCCCGGGACGGCTGGAATCGAACGCGATTGTCTTTCCGTCCGGAGACCAACTGCTCTCTTCGTTGATCACTCCCATGATTTTCTTTGCCTCCGGAATCTGATTTTGGCCGCATAGTGCTGGCGACGATAGCCCGAACGCAATCAGGAGACAGAGAAGGTATCTCATCTTGGTTAGCTACCGGTTACGATCATGTGGGAGAAAGTTCGGTCGTGTCTAAACTTCGCAAAGTGTGACTCACTCGCCTTCGCTTGCAATATCTTCGTGTCAGTCTGTCCCAAATGTTTGATTCCAGCGAGCACGGACACTGCGCAAGAGGGACGGATAGACGATCAGTTTTCGAAAAGGATCGATCAGTGCCATGTAGAAGGGTGTGAAGCGGCTTATGCTGCGGACATAGACCCCGAAGTAGAATCGGTAAGCAGTCGGTGTCTCGACCAGAGCACTTAGTGCCGCGGCGTGTGCTGTCCGATTGATCAACTCGAGGAGCTGTTCGTTTTCGAAGCGGTAGACGACGCGGAAGAACCCATCTCGAGTACCGGGTGCAATCAGTGATCTCGAACGATCGACGTCCGTAAGACGGGTTGCGAAGGTTACAATTGTCGCAGGCTCGTTATCCCAACCGAAGATCCGTCCAACGAAGAACCGAATGTTGAGCAGCATCCGCACAAGGGGCGAGGGCGTGAATAGCGCCGACGAATTCGAACAACCACACGTATCAAGCGTACAGTTGTTCGCCGTCCGCAAGAACTCATCGAGCGTCACTCCCGCACGCCAACGCGGCAGATCGACGGACCATACGTCGTGAAGCGGCACCCCGGCCAGAAACGTATGAACTCGTAGCGGCAGTCGTTTGAACTCTTGAGTTGAGATCCGTGGCATCGTGCTCCTAACGAGCGATTTCACAAATGTTGTAGCCACCGGCCTGTGGCCGGTCTGCTTCGGGCGGTACTTTTCACATCAGGGAGACGGCCCACAGGGCCGTGGCTACAGCGGCTACCGTCTTTATTTACTCGCTCTACCATTATTGCATCGTGATCCCATTTTAGCGGTCAGATCCCGAGCTCCATCTTAATGAACTCTTTAGTTCCGGGCCGGCCAGTGAGACGTAACCATAGCGGTCCGTTTTCTCTGTCGAAGCGCAGGGCGATATCGAAGAACGGACAGCATAACCGCTCCTGGAACGCCCATTCCGTTAACAGTTGATACGTGTTGTTATCGGCCGGTAACTCTAGCTCGTAGCCGTCTGGCAATTCGCGCATGCTCTTTTTCAGTTTTAGTAACGCTGGTCCAACCTCCTCGAAATGGCGTTTTCGTGCTTCCGGTGACAACGCAAATGCGTTGCAGGCCAAGGCCGACACGTGCTCGGCTTGCGACGACGAAGGTTCTGATGTTGCCGAATCCGCGACTGGCGCAACGAAAGCGACTGCAGTTATGAATTGGAATATTCTTTTCATGGTTTTCGACGCTACGACTTCAAGTCAACTTTAAGTCAAAGGAAAATTCTGAGCATTTCCGTGGCGTTCGGCGCGGCTCGTTGTTAGATTCCACCGTGGCAGGGGACCTGGCGATTTCCGACGTCGCGCGCGTGTTTGGTTTGCGCACATCCGCCATTCGCTACTACGAGCAAATTGGAATTCTCCCGTCGCCAATGCGCAAGAATGGCCAACGCCGCTACAACAAGAGTGCGCTTTTTTGTCTTGCTGTGGTGCAGCGTGCTCGAGAGACGGGGTTCACCTTGGAGGAAATACGCGAGCTCTTTTTCGGGTTCCCGCCAGGGACGTCTCCACCGAAACGCTGGCACAAACTCTCGCAACGAAAAATCGCGGAACTGCGGGAGCGGATGAAGCGCCTTAAGCTGATGGAGACATTGCTCAAGCGCATGGAGAACTGTCACTGCGACGCACTGGACGAGTGTGGCGAAAAACTTCTTCGACAACGATCACGGTAAAACCCTCGCGTTTTCCTAAAGACTGCGGGCGAGCAAGCGCCCGGCTCAAGGTTTGACATTTCATGCGCTGTGAACTCGCGAAGACGAAATCTATTTAAGCGCAGCAGGAAATTAAGAAGTAAGAATTAATAAGTAAGAAAAGTTCTCGATCGTATTTGATCCCAAAGAAGAGGCGTGACATCAGCAAGATTCCGTCATTAACTGTCAGTCCTTCGCCGCACGGCGAGCATACACGGTTATGAAGCTGAAGAATTTAAGGAAAAAGATCCGACGGCTTGAAAAGCGCCTGAAAGAAGGCCCAAGGAAACTGGCGAAGCTAAAGCAAAAACTGGAGGCGGCTGAGGCGGGACGGGCGATGAAAGGCAAAGGAAAGTCTCCCGCGCGAGCAACCGCTGTGACGAAGTCAGGCTCCCCTAAGAAAGTGACGCGAAAACTGAATCTCTCGCCAGAGCGTCGCGCCCAGCTTTCGGCCGCGATGAAAGCCAGGTGGGCTGCCAAGAGAGCTGCTGAGGAGAATGCGAAACCCGACTCGAGCGATAATCAACATTCTCCGCCGGGATCAGCGCCGCCGGCGCCAGAAAACAGACCCGACGGCGCCTGAGCGGTTTTTACTGAAGCGAACAAAACGCTGATCGTCGAACGCCCACTCTGGAGCGCGCAGCTGTAACATGTGCTATGCAACCGTCGTCAGCGTCGGCGCCGGCTCGATGTAGGATCGTCCGGATCGTATTCCCACAGGCGTGAGGGATCGCCAAAGACTGCGCCGAGCGCGCGTTCCGGCCAGATCTCCAGATAGCTTAACAGCAACGCCATCAGCGGCACCAGAATGAAGTAGAGTCCGTGCGCAGCCATGATAAACATCGCTATCGCGCGCAGCACCAGCAGATACACATCCCAGCGCACTCTCTGCTTCAGCTGGTTGTCGGGCATTGCGTCATAACCCATGCGGAAGGCCTTCCAGAAATGTCCGGCTGCAAGCGAGCCAAAGGTGAGCCAGAGTGCCGGAGAGTGCGACAGCTCGCGGCGCAGCTCGTTGCCGAGCAGCAGATCGTGGAGTGGAATTAGCACGATCCAATACGGCAAGCCGACGATGCCGACGAGGAACATCCACGTGACCACGCCGCGGACGAGATTTATCACCGAGCTAGCACCCACCGATTTCGGCTGCGTCTCGCGCAGCGCCCGCGGGATCAGGGCGGCGACGATCGCAGCCAGCGCGGTCAGCCCGTCGAACCAATAGTTAAACACGGCAAGCGTAGCCGACCACCCGAAGCCGTAGATGCCGACGACCGGAATCAAATTGCGCGCGAGCACTGCCCACGCGCCGGTCCGCGACGCCAGCTCGCGCAAATGCTGAGAGAGCGGCGGAGGCGCGATCTGTCGCGGCGCGGTCGAGCTGGTCTTTTCCGGAGGCTTCGCCATCTCGACAGATTAACAGAGAGATCGATGACGTGGAATCATTCACGCCCATCATGACAAAAATTCTTGTTTGAACACTCTTGTTGATTTGGAAACTAAATATACTAATATAGTTTCTATAGTATCAATTAGTACGCGTTATTGCAGCAGAAAGGAATCATTATGAAATCGCGAATAGACCTTCACCAGGAATTACGGCAACGGATTCTCAACTTGCCAGGTGTGACGGAGCGGCAGAATGCCGGAATCCACGAAGATGCGTTCTTTGTGGGAGGGAAAATGTTCATGCACATCCATGGCCATGGTCACTGCGACATTAGGTTGTCGAAAGGCGATCAGGAACGGGTTCTCGCGGAAGGCAAAGCACGCTCACACCGATGGGCGCCGGAAGCAGGATTCGTCACGTTCATCGTGAACAATGACGAGGATGTGGGCCGCGCAATGGATCTGATCCGGATCTCACATGCTCATTTTGCCGGCAAGCAGGGTGTTCCGCGAATGGAACACGCAATAGACCCAACCGGGACCGTAGTAACGAGGAGCTGACCATGAAATTGTTTGCAATAGGAGCAACTGGCGGAACCGGACGGGAGATTGTTCAGCAAGCCCTCGCGAGAGGTCATCATGTCACCGCGTTTGTTCGCTCGCCTGAGACTGTTACGTTGAGGCACGAACGGCTTAGCGTTCTCAAGGGGAATGTAACGAATGAAAGCCAACTTTCTGAGGCAATGCAAAATCACGATGCGGTCGTTTCTGCGTTAGGACCGCGCGAGGTTTTCAAACCAAGCGCACTTCTTCAAGACAGTGCGCTTGCGGCTACTCGCGCAATGGGGCGTTCGGGAGTGAGGCGGCTCGTCGTTCTCTCAGCTGCAGCGCATTTCCCGGGTATACCCAATCGAATTGTCAGTTTTATCCTGCGAAATCATATGCGCGATTCGCTTGCCATGGAGAAAGTCGTGCAAGACAACGGTCTCGACTGGACGATCGCTCGTCCTCCGCGTCTCACGCAGGAACAATACGCAACGTATCGAAGCCGGGAAGGTGCGGCTCCCAGAAGAGGTTTTTCTCTTTCCCGCAAAGCGGTTGCGGCGTTCATGCTCGATGCGATCGAGCAAAAGAAACATTTTCAGAAAATCGTGGGCATTGCGAAATAGCCAGTAGAATCCCCATGTTTATCGCCTACATCGTTGTTACGGTTTTGGCGGCCGCCGCAAACGTGTTTTCGGCCACACTCGATTTCATTCGCTACAAGCAGATCCTCATCAATATGGCCAAAGTAGGCGTGTCGGAGTCGTGGCTAACAACACTCGGCATTCTCAAGGCCGCGGGAGCGCTTGGACTACTGGTCGGCATTCGGGTTCCACTCATCGGAATAGCAGCCGCGATCGGCCTCGTGCTGTTTTTTCTCGCAGCCGTCATCACCCACCTGCGCGCACACGATCACTCGTTCGGTCTGGCGGTTGTGTTCCTGCTGCTGGCCGTCGCCGCGCTGGTAGTGCAGGTGTCCGCATTGTGAGTACGGCCTATCTGAAAGCCCTTGCAAACAGGGCGCCTGATCCAGATGAATCTGGATTCGATGAAAATATTACCTATTGAGAAACGATGATATTGGCGCGAATCGTACCTGCGCTCAACATAAGATCGACAACGTGCTTTAGTCAGTCAGATTTGAAGGGTCATGAATCGCAATCGCATCAAACGAACGACGTGCTGGTTGATAGCGGGATTCCTGTTCGCGTCTCTGCCGCTGTGTTCTTCGGCTGCGACGCTGGATGATCTGAAGAAATTAGAAATCATTTGTTTTGTTCCGTCGTATTTGCCGGAAGGATTCCGTTTAAAGAACGCCGAGATCACTTATGACGACGCCGGTCCAGACGAAAACAAGGAACTTCGTTTCCCCCTTTACTCGCTCGAATATGGAGATAGCGGCAAGCGAACATTTTCAATTGAGTCGGCGCGCGAAGGCATTGGCGATCGAAACATCATGGAGGATGAGGAGAACGCGGAGGAAACGGAAATCAAAACGCCGCTCGGTCCCATGTATCTAATCTACCGGCCGAAAGGAAAAGACGGCCTCAAGGACGAGATCAAGGCCAATTGGATAGAGGACGCGAACATGAACTCAGAAAAAGCCAAGGGTGCGGAGAGCCATCCTGTTCTCGGCAGATTTCACGGAATTTCTGCGACCGGAATTACACTTGGGGAATTTACGAAGATTGTTCAGTCGCTGCATCCCATCCGGGAGGACACGTCCGCCACGCCGGCAGCAACACAAGCTTCCGCGCGTAAGATTCATCCGAAAGTTTTCAGCATTATTAACTGATAGATCTCGGATTCGGAAAATCCGGTGGTAACAGAAATTAATCTGGATGCGGTGGAGAAGACTGGGAACGAGTTCAATTCGGATGGCCTGAAGGAAGAAGGCGAATGGCTAAGATGACAACCGCCGGTAAGCGAGATTGGCCAGCGCGGAAGTTCGCAGACCGTGTTGAGGAAATCAGTGATAAGAACAGTGCACCTATCAACGCATGTTCGTATGCGTAAGCTTTTGTTTGTCTTCACGATCCGTTTTTGAAACTTGAAATAGTCGCCGCCTTAGCCGCGAGTTCGATCATCGCGGCATCGATCTAATTCAGCCGCGCTCCCGTTCGGTCGGCTCTGGGACGGCGAACCGGATGCCAACAGTCGGCGTACGCGAAGCTTTACAGCCGGTCATATGGCGCCGTGATCCGCCTTCATGATGGCGCTGCTCGTTTGACGAATGCCGCCAGACGCGCGCTACCAAATAAATGGACGCAGCTCTTCGGGGTGCTGTCGCAGATAGCTAAGCAGATGCCGTCTGCGTTCCGCGCCACGTGATGTCGCGTGACGACCATCTGCGATCGACGGCGGCAACAACTCGCTATCAATATCGGCGACCTGCTCGTAGATTGCGTGCCAGCGCTTTTTTACTGTCCAGGGAGAAATGAAGAGCGAAGCCGCCAGGTCCTCGCAGGTTTTTCCCATGAGGGCGCGACGCAGAAGCACTTGCTCGGACCGATTGAAGTGAAATCGGGGTGGGGTATAAACGAAGAAACCGGCAAAATAGCTGCCGGGATGGGCGAAGGCCTCTTCTTTTGTCAACCCCGCGAGCCATGGCCGTTGGGCAGATTTTGGAACGGTAGCACCATGTTTTAGAAAGTACTTGGAATAGTCGCGCCTAAGGTGGACCCCGGCGTCAAGCATCCACCGTAATGTTTCCTCTCCAATCGGCTCAGCAAGAAATTCCTTCACGTGATAGCCGCTCAGAGCGAGACGAAACGCCTCGCCCTGTTTTTCGCGCACCGCCAGGAATTGCTCTCGCGAGAGTCCGTCGTAATCCCAGCCTCCGAAACACATCATCACATTTACTCCGTCTTGAGCGTTGGCCCGAGCAATCTGCTGGCGATTCAATATGGGCAATTCGCGCGAGGAATAATACTGCGCCATATGAACACCGAGGTAGGGGGGAAGTGTCGATTGCACTTCGGAGGCGAATTCGTCAGTAACAAAGAAGGCTGCGTTGAAAGAGACAATCCGCGGACAGAGCGGCTTGGACCGGTCCTCGACGACAAGAAGCTGCATTGTTTCATTAGAGAGTAAGGCGCGCCACATCTCCGGCAAAATGCGCCAACTGGCTTCATCGTAAGGAATGCCTAACGATTTATGGAGGGCGTGGCAATCCGCGAGGTCCTTCGCGCGGCCTTTTCGTGCCATCAGATTGATCACGCGCGGCCTTTCCGATCCCAAGTCATGCCCCAGCTGTTCCAGGACGCTTACCTTTTTCACCTAAGAAATACCCATTTTTCACCTAAGAAATGCACCTACTAGTGCAAGCATCTGAAAATTTCTCTGAGGATTCAAGCAAATTTCCACTTTTAGGGGTCTAGACAGGGGCGGACACCTTGAAGACTATCCACGCAAAATCAGGAGGTGCCCTTATGAGCATGCAACGATTCTTTCACCTACTTAAACTGCCGTTTCTCTGTGCGTTCGTGCTGGCGAATATCGCCCTGCCTGTTCGCTCGAGTTCACCGCAGCCGGCCTCGCCGCCAGGCCCGACAAATACACGGCATTCGCACGAGAGAGAAAAGGCGTTTTATGAAGCTCGCGCGTCTATAAACGGCAGACCTGTCTCTGCGGATATCTACGATCGTGCATTGGACCAGTGGCGGAAAATTCCGCGCGCCTCGGTTGCGCGGGGTCCTTCTATTCCTGCGCCGCTCACCAGCCTGCATGGCGTGGTATGGACGCCGATGGGGCCGAGCCCAGTCAATCAAACATACCAATTCTCCGGAAACTCCTTCATCAGCGAGGTGAACGGGCGCGTCAGTTCCATCGCCGTCAATCCCAATAATCCCAATCTAATCTATCAGGGTTCTTCGGGGGGCGGGGTATGGCGAACGAATAACGGTGGAACTAACTGGACGCCGCTCACCGACCAGCAATCTTCTTTGGGCACGGGCGAGCCAAGCGCAATCGCTGTCGATCCGAGCAACACGAACACGATCTACGTTGGGACCAGCGGGCGCTTCGTGCTCAACATTTCCAAAGGCATTCTGAAGTCCACTGACGGTGGCGGAAGTTGGATCGTCCTCGGTTCCGGATTCCCCAGCGGTAACACCGGCAACGCGCAAACGCTCTTTTCCGGCCAAAACATCAATGTGATCATTGTCGATCCCGCTAATAGCAATGTCCTTTACCTCGGCGCCAGTAATGGTTTGTTCCGTTCGACTGATGGCGGTCGGAACTGGACGCAGGGGACCAATGGCGGTGGAGATGCGCGCTCGTTGGTTTTGGATGCAACCTCGCCCTCGGCAAACCGCAGATTGTACGCAGGAGTCAGCTGCGGTGGAGTCAACTGCAGTGGAATCAGTCGGTCCACCAATGGGGGACAAAGCTGGACACAGATTTTGAATGCTGCCACTCCGGCAGTGGCTGCGCTCTTGCCACCCAACAGCACGATCGGTCAGGTTCTGGTCGATCTGGCACCGCCCACCTCGCCACCCAATCCTGCCGGAATTCAGGTGCTCTACACGAGCATGCAAGGGGCCTGTACCGTGGGCGGTTGTGGAGTTCCCGATCCCGTCGGGTTCTTCCGCAGCACTAATCAGGGTACAACGTGGAATGCGCAAACCGCGACAGGCATGGCAACGAACACTCAGGGCGGTTACAGCTTCGCATTTAGCGTTGATCCTGCCTCCCCTGGTGATGGCTCGAACGACATTATTTATCTTGGGGCTGTAGGCATCACTAAATCAACCGACTCGGGCAACAACTTCAACACTGTCGGTCCCGGCATCCACGTTGATTATCACTCAAACTTTACCTTTTTCCGTCAGCCTTCCCCAACCCCGTCGATCGTCTTCACTGGTAACGATGGCGGCATCTGGAAATCAACGGATGGCGGAGCAACTTGGAGCGGGACCGCACAACCCGGAGCGCCCTCGACGATTAACGCAGGCGGATTGCAAACCACCTTGTTCTATAACATGGACGTTCGAAAGGACGCAACAGCCAGCGTAACCGAGGGTGCCTTGCAAGACAACGGCGTGCCGCGGACTACCGGCTCAATGGCGTGGACAGATACGAAAGGCGGGGACGGATTTTCCATCGCATTTGATACCGTAAACCCAAGCACTGCCTATCATACCAGCGGATTCTATAGCCAGGGTACCTGTCCTCCTCCCCCGGTTATCCCGTGCTCCATCATGTTTCAATCCACTACTTCCGGTTCCACCTGGATAGGCGGATGCTCAGGCTGGTTCAGCCAGACCATTCCCACGTCTGAACAGGATTGTGTCACGGCGGCGCCGGGGACTCATCCGATCAAGGTGGATCCGACAGACAGTAACTACGTTTACTACGGCGGAGTCACAGACTTGTTTCAAACGACCAATGGCATGGGCAGTTCGTTTCGGGCTATCGGAAGTGGCTTTGGCCGGCCCACTGCGCTGGACATTGCTCGGGCAAATCCAAACAACGTCGTCGTCGGGTTCACTGGACAGGTGTGGGTGAGCACAAATGCCAAGGCGCCGTCCGGAGTCACTTTCACCAACATCACGAGGGATTTGCCGACCACGACGAACCGGCCCGTAAGCCGAATCTTATTCGACCCGAACGACCCTACTGTTATCTACGCGACCCTGGTAGGATTTGGTACTCCAGCCAACCCGAGAAACGTCTTTCGCACAACAATCGGGGGAACAACGTGGAGCGACATCTCGCCACCAGTGAATGTTCCCGTCAATGCGATCGCCCTCGATAGCGCTACAAATCCGACAACGATTTACATCGGCAACGACCTTGGTGTCATGCGTTCGGTTGATGGCGCGAGCTGGACTGTCCTCGACGACATCCATCTGCCGAATGTTCCAGTCACCGATTTGGCAATCAACGAGGCTGCCGGGGTGCTGCGCGCTGCCTCGTTTGGCCGTGGTGTATTTGACTTCGCGCAAGCGAGCGGCCCTGTCATTGCGGTAAACGCGCAGAACGGGCTGCAGTTCGGCAACGCGTGCGCCGGAACTCCCCAATACCTGACGATTACAGTGTTTAACGTTGGGACGTCCGATCTTGTGATCAACAGCGTCCAACGGCTCATCGGCTCGACCGACTTTAGTGTTCTCCCGAACCCCCCGACCCCCATCACGATTAGCCCCAACTCTCACGTCGATTTTACCGTGCAGTATAACCCGGTCACCCCTGGGACGCAGCAAGCGACGATCCGCATCACCAGTAACGACCCGGGAGCACCAGTTTTCGACCTCACTGCGACCGGGACCCAGGTGACTCCTGATATTAGAGTCACCGGTTCTACGGATTTTGGCAACGTGTGCGCCGGGACTTCGGCTGAGAGGACGGTCTCAGTCTGCAACGTTGGAGCATGCAATCTTCATGTAACCGGTGCATCGCTAAGTTGTCCTGATTTCACGTTAGTTAACAATCCGTTTCCGGCCACAGTAAGTCCCGATTCTTGCCTTAACCTGGTAATCAGGTTTACGCCAACCTCTCCCGGGCCAAAGTCATGCACGTTGACCATCAATAGTGACGATCCGGACACGCCGGTAATTACTTTGACGCTAACAGCGAACACGCCGGCTGCTTCGATCGATGTACCGCTCGACGCCACGTTTCCGCCGACTGTGATTCAAAGCATCGGACCATGTCATTCAGCGAACCCGTTCCCGATCTCAAATACAGGTTCGTGCAATCTTACGATCACGAACATCACTATCGGCGGCACCAATGCGGGCGACTACTCCCTTGCCGGTTTGCCCTCATTCCCAATCATCCTCGAACCGGGGCACATCGTCGGCGAAGGAGGGTTTAGCGTTGTCTTTTCGCCCACGGCTGTCGCGCGCGAGCGCAGAGGCACTGTCTCGGTCACGTACGAAAGCGACCCGATTACTCACACCACGACGACCGTTACGCGGATGCTTTGCGGTGAGGGCGTTAAGACCGGCGCCAGGGTCCTCGTTACAGCCAGCGGAGTGCCGCTCGCCAGCGTGGACAAGATTCAGCTCCAGCGCCTCACTGTAAACAAGGACAGCGACGTGGTGCACAATGCGCCGCTTCAGACGGTAACACCGACACTACCTTGTTTACCGTTCCAGTTCCATCGCGAATACGGCACAGTTTCCAATCCGATCCAATTACTCACCGGCTCGTACCAAGTCACCGTTCAAGCCACCATCAATGGCCACAAGCGCACGCAGAGCGCTGCCTTTGGGCTTGGTACCTGCGACTTCAACCCGAATGTGGTAGTGAACTTTCCGTAGTTACTTTGGAGAGGGGGCTTCTGACGACGTTGCGAAGTCAGTAACTCAAGGGCGCAGACGGTTTGGGCCTAGGCCCCCATTATGTTCGCTTTCCCCGTGATACATTTCGTGCTGAGAACGGCCCAAGAAACCAACCGATGCGCTGGTAAAATTTCTGTGAGAGAAAGCGATTCGATCTGAAGTAACGTTCGAATTCAAGTAGAACGGACGGTTCGAATAAGCATTAGCGCAGTGACAGCGCTTCCAACCGCCAAACCTGCTCCGATCGCCATCACCGCTCGGAAGCCGGAGAGGAAAGCTTCATCGATTGCGTGGCGAATCATTTGTTGAATAGCCGGATCCTGATCCTTCGGAACGACCATGTCAGCGAGTTTGGCGCGCTCCGATTGCAACGATTGCGAAACTGACGCCGGCAACTTCATTTCCGCGAGTCGCTGGTCGAGTCGGTCACTGAAAATGTGAAGCATTACGATTCCAAGGACGGCGATAGCGAGAAGTCCAGCCGTTCTCGTGACCGCATTGTTCACGCCCGATGCAAGGCCAGCGCGATTTTGTGCGACGGAATTCATTACGGTCGTGGTAAGGGGCGCTACACTTACCGCCATGCCCAGGCCGAGAAAGAGGACGGGCGGGAAGAAATCTGTCCAATAACTGCCACCAACGCCCGCCCGCATGAAAAGTAAGTAACCGAATGCGGCGATTAACGGACCCACAGTCAGCGGAAGCTTTGCTCCATAACTTACGACAAGTCCACCTGACCAACGCGAAAGCAAAGAAATGATCAGGATGAAGGGCAAAAGGACCGCGCCTGCTGCGGTAGCCGAGTAGTGTTGGATCTGAATCAAATTGAGCGGCAGGAAAAAAAGTGTCCCGCCTAGGGCACCGTAAAGCAGGAACGTCAACAAATTCACTCCCGTAAATGTGCGGACACGAAAGAGCGTGAGCGGCAACATCGGCTGCGAAATTCGCGCTTCGACGAACAGAAAAACAATCAGGAGTACACCTGCGGCTATGAGAACGATAACGACCGATCGATCACTGAACCCGAGTCGTGACGATTCGATCAATCCGTAAACCAGCGCGCCGAGGCCTGTTGCAGCCAAAATTGCGCCGAGCCAATCGACCCGCGTGTTTTCCTTGTCTGAGGTATCTGCTACGTGGCGAAGCGCGATCAGAATGACAAGAAGGGCGATTGGAAGATTGATAAAAAACACGGCGCGCCATGAAAGGTGTTCGATCAACCATCCTCCCATGACTGGGCCGATAGCGGTAGTGATCGCGCTGAAGCCCGACCAGGTCCCGATAGCGCGGCCACGTTCGTTCTCTGAAAAGGAGTTGCTAATGATGGCCAGACTGCCGGGTATGAGGAGCGCCGCGCCAAATCCTTGAATTGCGCGAGCAGCGATCAGTTGGCGAATGTCCCCGGCAAACCCGCACGCGGCCGAGGCCGAGGCGAAAATCGCAACACCAATCACAAAAATCCGGCGCCGTCCGTAATGATCGCCGAGCGAACCGCCGACAAGCACGAACGCGGAAAGCAAAAGCGAGTAAGCTTCGATCACCCATTGTAGATCGACAGCTGTGGCGTTGAGATTCGATTGCAGCGCGGGCAACGCGACGTTCACCACGGTGCCATCGATGAACGCCATGCTGGAAGCGAGAATAGTAGCGGCAAGAACCCAGCGACCGCGCGATTTCGAACACGGTGCTGCCGCTGGGCGCGAACGGATTACGTTTTCGTCACAAGGTTCCTGGAAGATCGCCCACATATTGGCGGCGTATCATCGCCAGAAAATCGTCAATTTTTCGAACTAAAAAGCGGGAAGCCAGTCGGTCATGAGAAAGGGCCTCGGAAATAATCGTTTGTGTTCCGCCAGATGCGGACGATAGTGCGCGCTTATTGGATTACTCTGTTTAACTTCACTGCGCGGTAGATCGTCAGGTGAGCGTCGCTCATTGGTGGTTTGAA
>Ga0137403_10006141_pt1 | contig 13799 bp, 13 predicted proteins | sample CZOMad2_1_16fung_FD_122057 | JGI IMG/M metagenome (GOLD analysis project Ga0137403, IMG submission 122057) | Vadose zone soil fungal communities from Angelo Coast Range Reserve, California, USA - CZOMad2_1_16fungal (Hybrid Assembly) | ecosystem: Environmental > Terrestrial > Soil > Vadose zone... | reverse complement strand
CGCCCGCCGTAGCCGCGCTCGATGGTGCCGTCGAGATTGTCCCACTGATTGACCCAGCGCACGGGCGCGTACGGGGTCTGCTGCGCGTCGAGTTCGGCGATCGGTTCGCCGGTCGCGCCAGCGAGAGAGGCAGCGATTTCGGCCCGGCTGATGCAAGGCGACGTGGATGCGGAGCTGGCGGTGCTGGCGCCCTTGTTCGAGGAGCACGATCCGGCGCTGGTCGCGGGCGCGGTACTGGCCATCAGCCGTCAGCCATCAGCCACGGCCGACAGCCATCAGCCATCTGCCGTCAGCCAGCCTGAGGATGGATGGGTGCGGGTCTTTGTGAGCGTCGGCCGGAAAGATCGAGCGAGCGCGAAGGATCTGGTTGGTGCGCTCATCAAGGAGGCCGGTCTGCAGAAAGGTCAGATCGGAAAAATCGACGTCCGCGAAACATTCTCACTCGTCGAGGTGGCTCCGGCTGTAGCCGACCAAGCCGTGCGGCGAATGGCCGGCGTCTCGGTACGAGGAAGACGCGTGACAGCGCGTACTGATCGCACATAGAAAGCCAAACGGACCGCCCAGCGGGACGGTCCGTTTTGCTGACGGCAGATGGCCGACGGCTGATGGCTACTTCTTGTTGTTCACCGCCATCTTCAGCTGCTTCCCCGCGCGGAATGCGGGAGCGATCGACGCCTTGATCTGAATGACGCCGCCCGTCTTCGGGTTGCGACCCATCCTTGCGGCGCGCTTCCGTGCCTCGAAATTGCCGAAGCCGGTGATCTGCACCTTCGAGCCCTTCTTCAACTCTGTGGCGATGATGCCCTTGTCGTCGAAGAGCGCTTCAACGGTGCGTGAAGCATCGGCCTTCGACATCTTCGTACGCATCGCCAACGCGGAGGTGAGTTCAGCCTTGTTCACTGCGATCTCCTTGAAGGGGGGGCGCGAAAACCCGCATGAATACTGAAGAACTATGGGATATCCCCCGGAAATCCGCAAGTTTGCTGGACTTTCTCGACCCCCCCCTCCCATCCGACGATCCGTTGCTCCCTAGCCCGTTCAGCGTGTAACGTGAGGGCCCATGTTCCAGCAAGCCAACCGCCCAGGATGGATCGAGGTCATCTCGGGCGTGATGTTCAGCGGCAAGTCGGAGGAGTTGATCCGTCGCGTACGCCGCGCGGTCATCGCGCGCAAGCAGGTGCAAGTCTTTAAGTCCCATCTAGATGCGAGGTACGCCGGGCTCTTCTCGGTTTCGTCGCACGACGGCGTGACGGTCGAGGCCGAGCCGGTCGACTCGGCGGAAGAGATCGCGCGCCGCCTCCGTGACAGCACCGAAGTGGTCGCCGTGGACGAGGCACAGTTTCTCGACGACGGGATCATCGACATGGCGAACCGCCTCGCGGACCGGGGCGTCCGCGTCATTCTCGCCGGCACCGACGTCGATTTCCGCGGCATGCCGTTCGGCCCGATGCCCACCCTGATGTGCGTCGCCGAAGTGGTCGACAAGTTCCAGGCGATCTGCGTGGTCTGCGGTGGCCCGGCCACGCGAAATCAGCGGCTCGTCAACGGCAAGCCGGCGCTGTGGGACAGCCCGATCATCATGGTCGGTGGGCGGGAATCGTACGAGGCACGGTGCCGACACTGCCACAGAGTTCCCAGGCAGGATGAAGATCAGACTGCGTTGCTCTAGCCATGCTCAACGTCGGCCTCACCGGCAATATCGCTTCGGGCAAATCCACAGTCGTGGAGTTGTTCAAGAATTGGGGCGCGACGGTCATTGACGCGGATAGCCTCGCCCGCGACGCCCAAGCCCCTGGCACCGCCGTCCTGGCCGCGATCGCCCGCCGCTTTGGAACCGACGTGCTGGCCCAGGATGGGACGCTCGACCGCGCGGCCCTGCGCGGCAAGGTCATGGGTGACGACAAGGCGCTGGCGGCGCTCAACGCGATCGTTCACCCCGCCGTGCAACAGCGCCGGCTCGAGCTGCAGCGGGCAGCGGGCGAGCGCGGCGACGCCATCGTCATCAACGACATCCCATTGTTATTCGAAGTCCTCGATCCGGCGCAGTTCGATGCCGTAGTCCTGGTCGACGCTCCCATCGTGCTGCGTCGCACTCGGCTGCGCTCCCTGCGGGGGCTCTCGAACGAGGACGCCGACCGGATGATCGCCGCACAGATGCCCGCCGAGCGCAAGCGACCGCAGAGCCAGTACATCATCGAGAACGCCGGGACCTTGGCGGATCTGGAGAAGGAAGCGAAGCGCGTCTTCGCGGAGCTCCGGAAGCGGGCGGCGCGCGCCGGCGTACGCGATGAAACTCCGGGCCAAACGCTGCTGCTCGCGGCGCTGGATGCAAAGGACGCCGCGGCACCGGTGCTGCACGCCATCGAGCGCCGCTACCGCGATGCGGGGATGCGGGTCGAGCGCACGACCGTGAAAGGACTCGCGAAGGCGCTGAAGGCCGGGACGCCGCTTTCCATCGTCGCCACGGCGCAGGCCGCGGACGGCGCACGCACCGCATGGGAGGCCGCGGATCCGCCACGACCCTGCCGTCTGTACTATCTGTCGCCGGACCCCGATCCGGTCGCCGTGCGGCTCGACCTCCGGCCCTGGGGTGAGACCCGCGTCGCTCTCAGTGAAGAAGACGGCGCAGGGCTGGCGCCCCGCGCGGACCTGTTGTAGGCTCCCGTCCCATGTCGAGCATCCCGAAGGACCTCCGCTATACGAAGGACCACGAATGGGTGCGGGAGAGTGGTGACCCGCAGGTGGTCGAGGTGGGGATCACCGACTATGCGCAGGGCGAGCTGGGTGACGTGGTGTTCGTCGAGCTCCCCAAGTCCGCGGCGGCGTTCAAGCAGCGCGATGTTTTCGGGACGATCGAAGCCGTGAAGGCCGTGTCCGAGCTCTACTCGCCGGTGGCCGGTACGATCGTCGAGGCGAACAAGGCCCTCGAGCAGGACCCGGCGCTCGTAAACCGCGATCCGTACGGCAAGGGCTGGATGGTCAAGGTGAAGCTCAAGGACGCCAAAGAATTGGAGGGGCTGCTCCGCGCCGACGACTACGCGAAGCATGTTGGAGAGTGAAAGCCACATTCCACGGACACGCCTGTTTTATGCTCGAGCGGGACGGTAAGCGCGTCATTATCGACCCATTTCTCACCGGAAACCCCGCCGCCGTCATCGGACCCGACAAGTTGCCCCACCTCGATGCCATTCTGCTGACACACGGACACGGCGACCACCTGGGTGACGCGGTCGCGCTGTCGCAGAAACACGGGGCCACGATCGTGGCCACCTACGAGCTGGCGCAGTTCTGCGCCGATCGAGGCGGTACGAGTCACGCCATGCACATCGGCGGCGCGCACGAGTTCCCCTTCGGCACCGTGAAGCTCGTGCCCGCGTTTCACGGCGGGCAAGTCGAGGGTGACACAACCGGCCGGTACACGACCAGTCCGGCCGGTGTGGTCGTCACGATCGGCGGGAAGGCGGTCTACCACACCGGGGACACCGCGCTCACGCTCGAGATGCAGCTCCTGGCCGGGCGGATCGACATAATGCTGGTCCCGATCGGCGATAATTACACGATGGGTGTCGCAGATGCGGCGCGCGCCGTGGAGTTCGTGAAACCCAAAAGCGTTATTCCAATGCACTACAATACGTGGGATCTCATCAAGGCCGATCCCGCGGAATTCCGGCGCCTGGTCGGCAGCACATCGGCCGTCACGATTTTGAAGCCTGGGGAATACTTCACGCTCTCGTAAGATGGATATCGAACACGATCTGTTTCAGGACCGGCACATCGGGCCCTCGCCCGAGGACCAGGGCGCGATGCTTCAGGCGCTCGGGTACGACTCGCTCGACGCATTCATCGACGCGGTCGTGCCGGCGGACATCCGGCTGCGCCAGCCGCTGCGCACTCCCGAAGCGCGGACCGAGCAGGAGGCGCTCGAGGCGCTGCGACTGCTCGCCGCGCAGAATCAGGTGTTTCGCTCCTACCTGGGCATGGGGTACCACGACTGCATCACGCCCACCGTGATTCAGCGGAACGTGCTCGAGAATCCCGGCTGGTATACGGCCTACACGCCCTACCAGGCGGAGATCGCGCAGGGGCGGCTGGAGGCGCTGCTCAACTTCCAGACGATGGTGTCGGATCTGACCGGACTCGAGATCGCCAACGCCTCGCTGCTCGACGAAGGCACCGCCGCGGCTGAGGCGATGCACCTGACGGAGGCCGTCTCGAAGCACGAAGGCAAGCTGACGTACCTGATCGACGCCAACTGTCATCCGCAGACGATTGCAGTCGTACGCACCCGCGCCGCCGCGCGCGGCATCGACGTCGTGGTCACGGACCCCGGTGCCTTCGATTTTCATCAGGACAACGTGATCGGCGCGCTGCTCCAGTATCCCGCGACCGACGGCGCGATCCGCGATTACGGCGCGCTGTGCGAGACCGCCCACGCCGCGGGAGCCCTCGTCACGGTGGCCACCGATCTGCTCGCGCTCACGCTGCTCACGCCACCCGGCGAGTGGCGCGGTGGCGGGGCCGACGTCGCGGTCGGCAACTCGCAACGCTTCGGCGTACCGCTGGGCTACGGCGGGCCGCATGCCGCCTTCTTCGCGACGCGCGACGAGTTCAAGCGCCACCTCCCGGGCCGCATCATCGGTGTCTCGAAGGACCGCGCCGGGCGCATGGCGTTGCGCATGGCGCTGCAGACCCGCGAGCAACACATCCGGCGCGAGAAGGCGACGAGCAACGTCTGCACCGCCCAGGTACTCCTCGCCGTGGTTGCGGCGATGTACGCCGTGTATCACGGCCCGGAGGGGCTGCGCCGCATCGCCCGGCGGGTGCACGCGTACACGCGATCGCTCGCCGCGGCGCTCGAAAAGCTGGGATACAGCCTCGCCTATCCCCACTACTTCGATACGCTGGCCGTCGAAGTACCGCCGGATGTGCTGCCCCGCATCATGGACGTCGCCCGCGTGAAACAGATCAACCTGCGGACGCTGTCGCAGACGCGCATCGGCGTAGCGTTCGACGAGACGGTGACCGACGACGACCTGACCGACGTGGTGGCCGCATTTGCGGCGCCGCTCGGACGCGATCTCGGGACGCAGCGTGCCGCGCCCGCGCGAAATGGGTCCGCCATCCCTGAATCGTTCACCCGTACCACGCCGTTCTGCACACACCCGGTCTTCAACACGCATCATTCCGAGACGGAGATGTTGCGGTATTTGAAGAAGCTCGAGGACCGCGACCTCTCGTTGACGGCGGCGATGATCCCGCTCGGCTCCTGCACCATGAAGCTCAACGCGACGAGCGAGATGATTCCGATCACCTGGCGCGGCTTCAACGGCTTGCACCCCTTCGCGCCGCGGTCACAAGCGCAGGGCTATGCGACGCTGTTCCGCCAGCTCGAGGAGTGGCTCGCCGAGATCACGGGGTTCGCGCGAGTGTCGCTGCAGCCGAACGCGGGGTCACAGGGGGAGTTTGCCGGCCTGCTCGTCATTCGCGCGTACCACCGCCACCGGGGCGAGGCCGATCGCATCACTTGCCTGATCCCGCAGTCGGCGCATGGCACCAATCCGGCGAGCGCGGTGATGGCGGGAATGACCGTCGTCGTGGTGAAGACCGACGCGCAGGGCAACATCGACATCGCCGATCTCGAGGCGAAGGCCAAGGAGCACCAGGCGACGCTGGGTGCCCTGATGGTGACGTATCCGTCCACGCACGGCGTGTTCGAGGCGTCGATCAAAAAAGTCTGCCGCATCGTGCACCAGTACGGCGGCCAGGTCTACATGGACGGCGCCAACATGAATGCGCAGGTCGGTCTCTGCCGGCCCGGCGACATCGGCGCTGACGTCTGTCACTTGAACCTCCATAAGACGTTCTGCATCCCGCACGGCGGCGGCGGGCCGGGCATGGGACCCATCGGCGTCGCGGAGCATCTGACACCGCACCTCCCGACGCACCCGGTGGTGGACGTGGGGATTCCATTGGGCGAAAGCGCCGGCACCGTTTCCGCGGGGCCGTGGGGCAGCCCGTCGATTCTGCCGATCTCGTGGGCGTACATCGCCATGATGGGACGAGACGGGCTGACGTTGGCGACGAAAGTCGCGATCCTCAACGCCAACTACATCGCGCGCCGGCTGCAGGAAGGCGGACACTATGAATTGCTCTACGCCGGGCAGCACGGTCTCGTCGCGCACGAGTGCATCATCGACACCAGGGGCTTCAAGAGCTCGGCGGGCGTGGATGTCGAGGACATCGCCAAGCGGCTGATTGACTACGGCTTCCATCCGCCGACCGTCTCGTTCCCCGTGGCGGGCACCTTGATGGTCGAGCCGACGGAGAGCGAGCCAAAGGTCGAGCTGGATCGCTTTGTCGACGCGCTGATCGCGATTCGCGGCGAGATTCGCGAGATCGAGACCGGTGAAGCCGATCGCGACAACAACCTGCTGAAGCACGCGCCGCACCCGCTCGCCGATCTGCTGAGCGACACCTGGGACCGGCCCTACGCGCGCGACCGCGCCGGTTTCCCTACCGCCGCGACGCGGGACCACAAGGTGTGGCCGCCCGTCAGCCGCATCGATGCCGCGTTCGGCGATCGCAACCTGGTGTGTACGTGCCCGCCGGTGGAAGCCTACGCCACTGTCTGACGGGCGGATGGGCGGATGGGCGGATGGGCAGCCCTGGAACCTGATCGTCGATGCCGTGGGGCGGTCTGGCGAATACAACATGGCGATGGATGAAGCGCTGCTGGAAGAAGTCGCGCGCCATGGCAGCGCCTATCTCCGCTTCTATCGCTGGGATCCTCCGACGTTGTCAGTGGGACGAAATCAGCCGATCCCGTTCCACGACATGCCGGTCATTCGCCGGCCAACCGGTGGACAGGCTGTGTGGCACGAGCACGAAGTCACATACGCGGTCGTCGCACCCATTGCAGTGTTCGGTTCGCTTCGGAAGGCCTACTGCGAGATCCACACGCGCCTCGCGCGAGCATTGCGCTCGCTTGGCGTTGACGCGGTGCTCGCTCCGGTCCATCCGCCCATCCGCCCATCCGCCCATCCAGCGTCCTGCTTTGCATCCCCCGTCGGGGGTGAGATCCTCGTGAACCGCCGAAAGCTCGTCGGCTCAGCCCAGGTCCGTCGTGGGGACGCATTCTTGCAGCACGGATCGATCCTACTCGATGGTAGGCAACCGTTTCCGGCCGGAGGCGAAACGACGGTTGTGGCGGCCTTGGGAAGGTCCGTTAGCTTCGAGCAAGTCGTTGCGGCCGTCTCTGAAACCTGGGGCGAGCCGTTCCAACCAACGGCCCATCCGCCCATCAGCCCATCCGCCCATCCAGAGATTGCATCTCCAGCCCCCCGGTGAAATGTTAAGCGCCATGCTACGGCGCTCCTCTCCCCAGCTCTCTGTCTTCATCGTACTCGTCGTCGCCGTGCTCGCTTCCTGCGAGCGCCGCGGCGGGTGCACCGGCGCGAACTGCGGCACGCTCATCGACGCGCAGGTGGCCGAGCCGAGCACGCTGCTGCCGCCGTCGACCGAAGAGATCGTCGCCAACGACGTCGGCGAACAGCTGTTTCTGAAGCTCGCCGACGTAGGGATGTCCCAGAACACGCTCGGCGATGAAGACTTTCAGCCGCTGCTCGCACAAAAATGGGAATGGGACGGACCGCTGACGCTGGTGTTCCACCTCGATCCGCGCGCGCGCTGGCACGACGGACAGCCGGTCACCGCCGCGGACGTAGAGTTCACGTTCAACGCGTACACCGATTCGGCCGTGGCCTCACCGTTCCGGCCCAAGCTGCGCCGCATCGCCAGCGTCACGCAGCGGGATTCGCTCACCGCCGTGTTTCGGTTCCGGGAGCGGTATCCCGAAATGTTCTACGACGCCGTGTACCACATGCGTATCCTGCCGGCCCATCTGCTCCGGCCCGTCCCCCGCGATCAATGGCGCACGGCGCAGTTCGGCCGGCAGCCCGTGGGCGACGGCCCCTACCGGTTCGTCCGGTGGCAGACCGCGCAGTCCATCGAGCTCGTCGCCGATTCGACCTTCTTCCTCGGCAGGCCCGGGATTCGGCGACTCATTTGGCGATTCACGCCCAATCTCCTGGTCGCAGTTCAGCAGGTGATCGCCGACCAGGCGGACATCCGCGAGCAGCTGGTGACGCCGGAGAACGTGGAACGGTGCCGTGCCGCGAAACAGCTCGCGGTTTACACCTACGTCGGCAACGTCTACACCTATCTCTCGTTCAACCTGCGCTCGCAGGCGGACTCGACACTCCCCCATCCCATCTTTTCAGACCGGGACGTGCGTCGCGCGCTCGTCATGGCGGTGGATCGCGCCAGTCTCCTGAAAAGCGCGCTCGGCGACCTGGCCAAGGTCCCGCCGGGTCCAACGTCCGAACTGCTGTCGTGGATCTGGGACCCTGACCTCAGGCAGTTGCCGTACGACACTGCACAGGCCGGGCGCATCCTGAACGCAAAAGGATGGCGCGACCATGACGGCGACGGTGTCCGCGACAAGGACGGGCAGCCGCTCACGTTCCATATTCTCGTCCCCACCTCGAGTGTGCTGCGGCGGCAATACGCGCGGCTGTTGCAGGAGCAATATCGGGGGATCGGCGTCCACGTCGAAGTCGACGAGCTGGAGCCCTCGGTGGTTGGCCAACGCGTCGGGACCGGAAAGTATGACGGCGCGATTATCTCGCGGAGTAACGATCCATCGCCGAGCTCGGGGATCGCGCAGACCTGGACGCAGGCCGGGTTCGGCGGCTCGAATTCCGGCCGCTACTACAATCCCGCGTTCGAGCGTCTGGTGGACCGCGCCGCGACCGCCACCACGCGCGATCGGGCGCGCCCCCTGTGGCGGGCCGCGATCGAGACGCTGAACGCCGATGCGCCGGCGGTGTTCCTCTATGCGCTCGACAATGTGGCGGCCGTCCACAAGCGCGTCGACAACGTCCAGTTCCGCGCCGACTCCTGGGCCTCGCTGCTGCGCACCTGGCGCATTCCTCCCGACCGGTTGATCGATCGAGACCGCGTGGAGCCATAAGTGACAGCGGCGTGGCTCCTGCGGCGCCTCGTCGCGTCCGTCGCGATCATCTTCGCTGTCGTCACGTTCGTCTTCATTCTGATTCATCTCGCGCCGGGAAGGCCGTGTTCCCACTTCGGCGGAGGCGAGTACGTAGACCAGATCGAGTGCAACCGGCTCAGCGCGCAATTCGGGCTCGACAAGCCGATCCCCGAGCAGTACTGGCTCTACCTCATCGCCCTGGCGCACGGCAATCTCGGGTATTCGTTCTCGCTGCATCGCCCGGTGCGAGACGCGATCGCGGACACGATCCCGTTCACGCTGCAGCTCGCCGGCGCGGCGCTGGCGCTGGATTTTCTCCTCGGGCTGGCGCTCGGCATCTACCAGGCGGTCCGCGTGAACCGCCTTCCTGACATCGTCATCGGGAATGTCACGCTCTTCATCTATTCCCTGCCCACATTCTGGCTCGCGCTCCTCCTGTTACTCATCTTCGGCGAGAAGCTGCGGTGGTTTCCGGTGGGCGGGCCCAACAACCCCGTACTCTGTCCGCTCGTCGATTCGCTGTACTGCGTCGCGGATCGTCTCTGGCACCTCGTGCTGCCGGCCGCCACGCTCGGAATGGTCGGTGCGGCCGGAACGGCGCGCTTCCAACGGGCGGCGATGCTCGAGGTGGCCGCGCAGGATTTCGTGCGCACCGCGCGCGCCAAGGGCGTGCCGGAACGCCGTGTGGTACTGCAGCATCAGCTCCGCAACGCATTGCTCTCCTTTATTACGCGCTTCGGGCTCGCGTTTCCGTTCCTGCTCACGGGCGCCGTGCTGATCGAAACGATCTACGCCTGGCCGGGGATGGGGCGCCTGGCCTTCGATGCGATCCTCTCCCGCGACTACCCGCTCGTCACCGCGACCGCCTTGACCGCGAGCGTCGTCGTGGTCGCCGGGAATCTGCTCGCCGATATCCTCCTGGGCATCGCCGATCCGCGGCTGCGCGTGCGGGCGGACCCCGACGCCCACGTCCTGACCGCATGACGCTCGGCACGTGGCTCGCGCTGGTCGTCGCGCTCGTCGTCGCCGCCGAAGCCGTCCGCGCCCTCCGCCATCGCGGGCTGCGCAGCGAGCGCTGGCGGCGTTTTTTCCGCCAGCGGACAACGTCGTGGGGCCTCGGGATCCTGACGTTTCTGGTCATCGTCGCGCTGGCGGCGCCGCTCATCGCGCCCTTCGATCCAAACAAGCAGCTCGACATCATTCATCTGAAGAATTACCCACCGTCGTGGACATTCCTGCTGGGGACGGACTACCTGAGCCGTGATCTCTGGAGCCGCGTGGTGTACGGCGCACGCGTGTCGCTCGGCATCGGCGCCCTGGGGGCGCTGATGGCCGTTTCGCTCGGAACGCTGGTGGGGGCGGTCGCGGGTTACTACCAGCGCTGGATCGATGCCGTCCTGATGCGCGGGGTCGATGTCGGCCTCGCCCTGCCCCGGATCTTCATCCTCCTCATGGCCGTCGCGCTGTGGGACGGCCTCCCGTTCGCGGCCCTCGTCATCACCATCGGTCTGACGTCGTGGTTCGGCACGAGCCGGCTCGTCCGCGCGGAGGTGCTCTCCCTGCGGCAGCGCGATTTCGTCGTCGCGGCGCATGCGCTCGGCGCGGACACGCGGCGCGTTATCTTTCGCCACGTTCTTCCGAATGCCGCCGCCCCGATCATCGTGTCTGCGGCGTTGGGCGTCGGGAACGTGCTTCTGCTCGAGGCGTCGTTGTCCTTCCTCGGCATCGGCATCAAACCGCCGGGCGCGAGCTGGGGCAACATGATTGCGGATGGCGCGTCGAGCATCTACACGGCGCCGTGGTCGACCCTCTTTCCGGGCCTCGCTATCTCCTTGGTCGTGATGTCGCTGAATGCGGTCGCCGACGGCGTGCGGGACGCGCTCGATCCACGCGAGGAGCCGGCGTGACGACCCCCCCGATCCCCACACCCGGTGCTCCTCCCGTCCTCCTCCGCGTCCGTAATCTGAAGACCTACTTCGTCACCGAGCACGGCAAGGGAACCGCGCGGGCCGTGGACGACGTCTCGTTCGAGCTGTATCCCGGCGAGACGCTGGGGATCGTCGGCGAATCGGGGTGCGGCAAGACCGTCACGTCCCTCTCCATTCTCCGGCTCGTGCCGGAACCGCCGGGCCACGTGCTCCCCGGCAGCCTGATCGAATTCGAAGGCCGCAATCTGCTCGCCCTCCCCGCTCCCGAACTGCGGGCCGTTCGCGGCAATCAGATCGCGATGATCTTCCAGGAACCGATGACGTCGCTGAACCCCGTATTCACGGTCGGGGATCAGATTGCCGAAGCCGCCATCATCCACCAGCACCTGTCCCGGAGCGCCGCGCGGGCCCGCGCCATCGAGATGTTGCGCCTGGTCGGCATCCCCGACCCCGACGAGCGCGTCGATCACTATCCCCATCAGCTCTCGGGCGGCATGCGCCAGCGCGTCATGATCGCGATGGCGCTGGTGTGCCACCCCAAGGTCTTGATTGCGGACGAGCCGACGACCGCCCTCGACGTCACGATCCAGGCGCAGATCCTCGAGCTGCTCGATCGGTTGCAGAGCGAGCTGGGCATGGCCGTACTGCTGATCACCCATGACCTCGGCGTCGTCGCCGGTCACGCGGATCGCGTCGTCGTGATGTACGCGGGACGCGTCGTCGAGACCGCGCCGACCGACGCGTTGTTCGAGCGGCCGACGCATCCCTACACCGAAGGACTCCTCGCGGCGGTCCCGCGCATCGACGCCCCGCGCGCACGCCTGCACGCCATCCCCGGCCAGGTGCCGGCGGCGACGGCGTGGCCACCGGGCTGCCGCTTTCATCCGCGCTGTCCGTACGCGTGGGAGAAATGCGCCGCGGAGGAGCCGCCGTTGCTGGAAGTCGGCAACGAACCGGGTCACACGGCGCGCTGCTGGCTCGTGTCCGAACCTGAGCGAAGAGTGCTGAAGCGATGACGCTCGTTGACGTGCGTGATCTCGTGAAACACTACGCCGGCGAGCGGAGCTGGTTCGGGCTCGGACGGGCGCGGGCACCCGTGCGCGCGGTGGACGGCGTGTCGTTTACGATCGCCGCCGGCCGCACCCTGGGCCTGGTGGGTGAATCGGGCTCGGGGAAGACGACCGTCGGACGCACGATGCTCCGGCTCCAGGAAGCGACGTCGGGAAAGGTCTTGTTCGATGACCACGACGTCTTCGCGCTCGACGCCACGCGGTTGCGCGGGCTGCGGCGCCGGATGCAGATCGTGTTCCAGGATCCCTACGGCTCACTCAATCCGCGCATGACGGTCGAAGACACGCTGCGCGAGCCGCTGGAAATTCACGGGCTGAAGGGTGCCGTCGCGGCGCTGCTCGACGAGGTCGGACTCGACGCCGCGTTCGCCAAACGCTACCCGCACGAGCTGTCGGGTGGCCAGCGGCAGCGCGTGGGGATCGCCCGGGCGCTGTCGGTCGAGCCACAGTTCATCGTATGCGACGAACCCGTGAGCGCGCTCGACGTGTCGGTGCAGGCACAGGTCCTGAACCTGCTCGCCGATCTGCAGGGGAAGCGACGACTCACGTACCTGTTCATCGCGCACGACCTCGCGGTGGTGCGGCACATCGCCGACGACGTCGCGGTCATGTACCTCGGCAAGATCGTGGAACGCGCGCCGGCGACGGAGATCTACGCGCAACCGCGTCATCCCTACACGCGCGCGCTGCTGTCGGCGGTTCCGGAGCCGACCCCTCACGCCACCAAGCAGCGCATTCTGCTCCCCGGCGACATCCCGTCGCCCGCACATCCTCCTTCCGGCTGCCCGTTTCATCCGCGCTGCCCGCATCCGCGCAAGAACGACCGCTGCCGCACGGAGCCGCCGCCGCTGCGGCCCATCACTCCGGGCCACCTGGCGGCCTGTCACTATGCCGAGGAGCCCATGTGAGCGTGTTATTGGCGCTGGCGCAAACGCTCACCAACCTCGCGATTGTCCCCCCCGGGCCGGGACTACCGCCGGGGTGGAAGCTCACGAGGATGCAGGGCGTGGAGCCACCGATTGTCGAAATCACGCGCTCCCACACCATGCGCATCACCGCCACCGGTCAGGGTGGGATAGTCACCTACCGGCTGCGGCCTGCCATTGCGCCTGCGGCATCACAGCGGCAAGGGACGATCAGCTGGCGCTGGCGTGCCGGTACGCCACTGCGCGGCGCCGACCTGAAACGCCGCGCCGGCGACGACAGCCCGATTCGCGTCGTGGTCACGTTCCAGGACGGGCGATCCATCGCGTACGCGTGGGGGAATCGGGAGAGCCGCGGGGAGAGTTTCGCGAGCTGGGCTGGAGGCAACCGGATGGTGGTGATCCTCCAACGCGCCGAAGATGCGGACGGCTCCTGGCACGAGGAGCGCCGCGATCCGTTCACCGACTATCGGCGGCTGTGGAACAGGGCGCCGAAACCGTTTGTCTCGGTGGGTTTCAGCACAGACTCAGATGCTTTGAAGATTCGCGCGGCCGCAGAGGTAGGCGATCTGACGTGGCATGCTCCCTAGCTGAAAACCACTGCTGCGTCTGTTGCGTCTGCTGCGTCTCTCACTGACTGGATTCTGTCCGCCTGTATGCTCGGTAGGCAAATCCCAGCATTACGGCCCCAAATACGAGCAGCACCAGACCCCACCACAAATTCACATTGATCCCCAGCGATTTTGCATAAACCGCGGGATCCGATAGCACGCCGTAGATGACGAGTATCGCACCGACGATCGAGAACATACCGCCAATCGGGAAC
>Ga0137403_10006140_pt1 | contig 13800 bp, 12 predicted proteins | sample CZOMad2_1_16fung_FD_122057 | JGI IMG/M metagenome (GOLD analysis project Ga0137403, IMG submission 122057) | Vadose zone soil fungal communities from Angelo Coast Range Reserve, California, USA - CZOMad2_1_16fungal (Hybrid Assembly) | ecosystem: Environmental > Terrestrial > Soil > Vadose zone... | reverse complement strand
TCGAAACTATTGTGGCCGGTATGCACGTACGCGTTTACCTCGGCACTGATGCGCGGAGCCAGTTCCTGGGACCAACCGATCTCGTAATAATTTTGTGTGTAAGGCCGGACGTTGCCGACGCGCTGGCCGGGGGTGGCGGTGGTGTTTCCGATAAAACTGGCGAGCAGCGAATATTCGATAGGCGGCGGGGAGAAGAGCCGGTTGTAGGCGGCGTGGATGACCGATTTTGTTTTGCTGATGTGGTACGCGAGCCCGACGCGGGGACTGGCTTGCTGGTCGGCGCTAACGAGATCGAAGTGGTCATAGCGAAGGCCTGCGTCAACCGTAAGGTTTCGCAATGGAGAGAAATGATCTTGTAAATAAAAGCTGGCCTGCCCGCCTTTACCCCAGCCTTGAAAGACAGGGAAGGTATCGGGGTCGCCGCGCGGGTCGAAGAAAAAGCTTTCGCCCTCACGGAGTTGGACGAGATCGATTCCTGCCTTGAAGAAGTGACCGCGCCAGGAGTGCGAAAGGTCGCTCTTGACGCCCAGCGCGAAGCCGGAACGGGAAGCGTCCGAAAGGGGCGTGATGGGATCAGTGGTGGGCAAGACGTGGTCGGAGCTGCTGCGCGTATATAGGGAGGTATGCAGCAGGGTATCTGGTGAGAATGTGTGGGTCCATCCGAGAATAGCGGTGTATTGGCGAAGGTGGCGTTGCGCGTCGCGGCCGACCGCTTGATCGTCGGTGATATTAGGCTGCTGGAAATTGGCGCCCGATCCCATCAATAGCAACCGAATGGTGTCGTTGTTGCCGGCCCGCCAGTCGAGTTGTGTAGTGGCGCGTGAGCCTTTGCCAAAATCGAAGAGTTCCTTGGGTTCCGGAGGATCGAGGTAACGACCGGACGTGAAGCCGTCGACGAAGAAATAGTAGCCGAGCCGACCGGTTTGGCCGCCATAGTCAGCATTGAGATCGAAATTATCGACGGTAGCACCGCGGAAATTCACGTCCCCGTGGCCGCCAAGCTCGGCGCCAGAGCGTGTGGTGATATCGAGAACGCCACCGAAGCGATTGCCGAATTCGGGGGTAAATCCGCCGGTCATAAGGTCGACGGTTTCGAAAATCTGAGGGCTGACTCCGGGAGAAAATTGCGGCTGGGTATTGTCCAGGAAGGATACGCCGTTAATGAACTCGTGCAGGGAAAATTCCGTGCCGCGGACGGCGAGGAAATTGTCGTGGCTATCGCTGGCGCCGGGCATCAGATTGTTGACGAGGTCGTTGGTGCTTTCCACGATCGAGTCGGGGAGCTTTTCAAGGTCCTGGTGGGTGAACGTGTAGGAACTGCCGGTTTTTTCGGGATCGATGGTGAGATATTCGGCGCGAACTTCCACGCTTTCCTGTACCGTCTCTTTTTTCTGTAGATCGAGAGTCAGCGAGAGAGGTTGGCGGGGACGCAGAACGAATTCGTAATGCAAAGGATAGTAGTTAGCAGCTTGCACTTGCAGGGAATAGGCGCCGGCATCGAGGGCGATGAGACGAAACTTTCCGTTGACATCTGTAGTGGTCTCCTGGACCTTCGCGCCGTCCTGATGCTGCAAGGAAATGGAAGCATTGGCAATGGGAAGGCCAGCGTTGTCATGGACTGCCACATCGACGGTGGTCTGCGCAAAAATAATAGAGGGCGAAAGGACGATCAAGCCAATGAGAAGGAAGCGCAGCAAAGGCATTGGTGAAAACTCCGGGTCAGATGAGCACGTCCCTACCGGGACGAGCATTTCGGGCACGGGGAGTCTAGCATAAGTCGAAAAACTTATTGAGAACCGGTCGGAGGCTTCTCAGGATTGGTGACGGTCGAGATGACGTGCGTCGGCTGACTCGAGTCGCGCCTCGGCGGAGCGAACTTGGGAGTCTTCTTCTTGGGCTTTTTTACTTCGCGGCTTCTTCTGTCTTTGTTTCCCATGGCCATAGCATGCCACGGGTTGCGGACTTATGGCTATAGATGTCTGCGTTGCCTAAATGGGCAGAATCCCAACTAGGCGTTTCTGGCGTTGGCAGGAACGAGAACAACTAGCGTGTATGCGCCCAGGGCGATGCCGATAGGTCCGCTCACTAGAGCCAGGAACGCTGCGAGCAGGCCGACTTTTCGCGTCGACGGCCCGCCGGACATCAAGGCCAGACCGGCTAGGAGGGAAACAATTCCGGCTACGATGGTAAGAATGATCGCGAAAATCAAAAAAAGATGAAATAAATCCATCAGCGTCAACGGATTGGGAACCCGGGTAAGGAGCGCGCCCCACATCACGGTCAGCGTCGGGATGCACAGAAAGATGCCGAGCGCGACAGCAAATCGTTCCAAACCATACAGAATCCATAGCATGCCAAGAGTTCGCATGGAAGCTCCGCAGCGAGATTCCGGTGTAGTTGCTGACCGGCCGACAATGTACATCTGAGACCTGCTGGCTGCAATGAGTTCGGCGCGTTTTTGGGCGCAGACGGGAGACTTCTCCGGCGAGGGTCTGGGGGCATTTTTTGGACCCTGTTGGATGTGTCCATCTGGATACGATACTTGTAGAGATGACCTGCCCTTTGGGGCAATTGCGCAACTTTTTCCACGACCAAATACTGTCATCACTATGAAACCCACACTTGCATTGGCACTCCTGGGGACCCTCGCGTTCGGCGGAACGGCTTCCGCGCAAAAAACGTTTGAGTGGCAGCCGGCGAACGATGAATCCGTGCGGCTGGATCCGGCTAACTATCACACCGGGCGCACGTATCGGCCCGGCCCGCGGGGCGGAAACCTTCATGTGGATATCGTGGCCCAACAGCCAGTGACAATTTTCATGACTGGCGAAGCGGACTGGAACCAAGCGCTTCAGTATCCGGAAGCCATGGGAAGTCTGAGAATGCTCTGCCTGCGCGAGCACGTGGTGAAGACCACGTACCTTTGCGATCTTCCCGGGGAACCGATGACGTTGGTGGTTCGCGATGATCGCGGTAGCACCCAGTCAGCCGCGTACGCGGGGTTGGGTGAAGTATTGAAGCGTGACGGCGCCGTGCTTAATACTCCTGCTGGTAACGCCGTAGGCGTGGGCATCGGCCTGGCTGCCATCTTAAAAGCTCAAGCTGCGCCCAGTCGCCATTTCAAATCGCCTAACGATGTGCATATCCAGTATTACCGCTGGGCTTGCATCAGCAATTGCTTTCCGCCGGAATTTCAGTGGATTCAGCAGGCGAGGGAAAAATACAAGCTAACCCCGTTTCTGAAAGTGTACGGCGGGTACGCGCCAGATCGCGACGGCGAACTAGTAAGCATCAAGATCAAGGCGCCGACGCCAATGCTGGTGGCGATGGTGCCGTCATCCATAGCGAACCAGTTGCATGCGAGGCCGGAGATGCTGGAGCCTGCACTGGCGAAGAATTCCTGCCAGCAGCGCGGCGTACAGTCGCAGACATTTCAGTGCACGTTTAATGCGGCGGACGGGCCGCAGTCGCTGGTGGTAGTGCCGGAGGCCGGCGAGAAAGTGCCGCATAAGAACGCGGAGATTGAGTTCTTCGCGTCGAAATGCATCGAGCATTGTGCGCTGCCGCCGCCCGACAACACGAACGTGTCGACCGAGAAAGTCAATCCCTAACGCCGAGCATAGTGCTGGTCTACATCGTTGCGCGGTGAGGGTAGCCGTGGATGCGCATTTCGATCAAGTCGTCGATCGAGGGATTTTTGAAGCCGTGCTCGCGGAGTTCTTTGACGTAGGCGGCGTTCACTCCGTGGATGCGCATGGCGACAAGCTGGTCGGTTGATATTTCGCTGTAACCCTCGTTTTTCATCTCTTTCACAAACTCAGGACTCACACCATGGATGCGAAAGGCTACCAAATCATCGGCGGACAGGTCTTTCGCGACAAGTTCGTGCATTTGCCCGACGAAGTCTGGGCTGACACCGTGAATACGGAACGCCACCAGTTCGTCGACGTCAAGCTTTCGCCCGAGCTGCGCGTCTATTCCTTTCACGAACTCCGGGTCGGCGCCGTGAACGCGCATGGCCACGAGTTGATCGGCGGTTACGTCTTTGCTGACGTGCTCGCGAACGTCGCGGACGAATTCGGGGGAAACTCCATGGATGCGGAACGCGACGTATTGATCGACGTCAAAGTTCTTGCCTAAAAGCGATTTCATTTCGGTGACGAACTCGGGGCTTACTCCATGGATGCGCATGGCTACCAAATCGTCGAGGGAGGGCTTCGCGGGCAGTTGCGCGCTGATGGCGCGAATGAAATCGGGGCTCGCACCGTGAATGCGCAGAGCCAGGAGTTGGTCAGCAGAGACGCTGCCATAGCCGAGATCGTTCAAATCCTTGACGAATTGCGTGGTGACATCCTGAGCTGCGAAAGCCAGAAGTTGATCGATAGACAGATTCGGGTAGCCCTGGCCTTTCATGGCTTGCACAAATTCAGGGCTGGGGGTGAAGCGGAAGGCCCCGCTGCCCTTTCCGGCGCGGAAGTTGCCGTCGAAGGCGAGGGTGCCGGCTTCTCGGCGCAACTCGAAACGTGCCGGGCCATCGGTTGAGGCGAGATTAGGATCGAGACCATAGAATTCGCTGGGTTTGTGGGAATTTCCCCAGGTGTGATTGTGTTTCCAATCGGACGTGCGCATCTCGAGGTGAAAGGTGCCGCGGTCTGTCCCCTGGGATTCGAAGTGAGCTTGCCATTCACCCGCGAGGGAGTCCTGGGAACGCGCATGGACGGTGAGGGCGGCGGCAATCAGGATTGCGGCTGTGAAGAAGGCTGTCCGCTTGCGATGCATCATAAGCTTACCTCCGAGGGCGATCCGCGGGGGACACCCGTTCGCTTTTCATGTATGGAGACGATGGAACGAGGAAAATGTTCCACACAAAGTTGGCGCTGAGTATGGCCCCGGTGTTTCGGAGAACGTGGCAAGGCCCTGGTCTAGCAAGATTACGACAATCAAGCGGCTTCTGTGGCTTCGTGATGAAGGACCAGCAGTTTGTCGGCGGGAGCAGCCAGCGTGGCATATGTGCGGCCACTATTGTCGCTGAACTCGACCTCAAAGACGCCGGGGGCGAGCTTCTCGACCACAGTGCCAACCTGGCCGCGGACGAGGCCTCGGGCTGGCACATCCTCCAAGAGGGCCACTACATTTAGAGTGTTAATGTCCAAAATCGTCGCTCCTAAAGCACGTAACAGCTTGTCAGACGGGCGAAATCCTCATTGACCAGAACGATCCAGGTGCTTCGCACCATAGCGCTACCGGCCTGGCCGCTCATAGAAAAGTCTAGCACGTAGCGCTGTCCATAAGCATCGCGCTCGCCTAGGGTTACATCAGTCGAAAGCGCTGCTTCGAGGAGTGCTCTCCTAAGCAATTCTGCGTGCTCTCGTCGGATACCCAGCACGTTGGCGAAAACTCGGGCTTTATGCCGGCCGCGCGCATGAGCCGGATTCAAGCAATAGTCGCGAAGTTTCGTGATCTCGACCACCGCTTGTGCTGGATTGGGTAGTCTCATGCGTGAGCGCAGAATCATACAGCATCGTGCAAAGTTCCAGGAGCTGAGTGGCGCGTCAACGTGCGAGTTCCGATACAATGGAGGTTCCTGGCTGGGAAAAGGCGGATATGTTTGAGAATTTGACGGAAAAGCTGCAACGGACATTCAAGAATTTGCGCGGGCAGGGGAAGCTGACCGAGGAGCACCTGGACGCGGCCTTGGCGGAGATTCGCGAGGCGCTGCTGGAAGGCGACGTGAACGTGGGCGTCGCGGACGAATTGCTCGCCAACATCCGCCAAAAGGCGATTGGCAGCGAGGTGATGCTGCAGCTTTCCCCGGACCAGCAGGTGGTTAAGACCGTACGCGACGAATTGACCGCGATGCTGGGCAAGCATGCCAAGCCGCTGTTTGCGTCGCGTCCTCCCTCAGTATGGATGATTGTGGGGTTGCAGGGCTCCGGCAAGACGACCACGACCGGCAAGCTGGCGAAATGGCTGACGCAGCACGGGCACCGGCCGATTGTGGTTTCCACCGACGTGTACCGCCCCGCGGCGCGCGAACAGCTTGCGCAGGTGGCAAAAGCGATTGGCACGCAGGTGTGGCCAGGAGCCGGCACAGATAAGCCGATGGAGATTGTGCGCGGAGCGATCAAAGAGGCCAAGCTTTCGGCTAGCGATGTGATTTTGGTGGACACCGCGGGGCGATTGCATATCGACGATGAGTTGATGAACGAGCTGAGCACGCTGAAGAAAGAATTGCAGCCGGCAGAGATTCTTTTTATCGCGGACGCGATGATCGGTCAGGATGCGGTGCGGTCGGCGGGAGAGTTTCACAAGCGGCTGGGGCTGACCGGCGTGATTTTGACCAAGCTGGACGGTGACGCGCGTGGTGGCGCGGCGCTTTCGATTGCGAAAGTTTCCGGGGCGCCGGTAAAGTTTGTGGGCCTGGGCGAAAAATATGATGCGCTGGAGGGATTTTATCCGGAGCGCATCGTTTCGCGCGTCTTGGGCATGGGCGACATCATGTCGCTGATCGAGCGGGCAGAGCAGGCGGTCGACAAAAAGGCCGCGATGGAGATGGAACGGAAGCTGCGGAAGAACGAGTTCACGCTGGAGGACTTTCGGGATCAGTTGAAGCAAGTACGGAAGATGGGGCCGCTGGAGCAAGTCGTTGACATGCTGCCAAAGATCGGGCCGCTGGCAAATTTGCCCAAGGACGCAAAGGTGGACGAGGGCATGTTGAAACGCGTGGAGGCGATCATCAACTCGATGACCAACCAGGAGCGCCGCGACCACAACGTGATTGACGGTAAGCGCCGAAAGCGGATCGCCACCGGCAGCGGTACATCCGTGCAGGAAGTGAACCAAGTCATAAAGCAGTACATGCAGATGCGCCAGATGATGAAGCAATACGGCGCTATGGCCGCACGAGCGAAGATGAAGGGACTCGGAAAGCTGGCAGGATTGGGTTAAGAGAAATGGCAGGCAGTTTTGTTTTTCATTATAATGTTTATGGACATACGGAGGAGGCATGAAGCTAAAGCTGCGCGCTGTTGGCACATCCACAGGGCTTGTGCTGCCGAAGGAAATCCTCCATCGACTGAAGGTCCAAAAAGACGATTCCCTGTTTGCGATCGAGACGCCTGTGGGTTATTTACTGACGCCCTATGATCCAGATGTCGAAGAACAGGTGAAGCTCGGCCTGAAGTTCATGAAGGAGTACCGCGACACCTTTCGCGCTTTGGCCAAATGAGGGAGCCGCGGTGGATCGACCCGCGAGCTCTTTTGCTGCTGCATTCCGCTTCCTTAGCGGAGCACGGCGGCCCAGAAGGCGTGCGTGACGAGAGTCTGCTAGCATCCGCCTTAGAACGTCCTCGAAACAAATTGGGTTACGAACCAGACAGTGATATTTGTGATCTTGCCGCCGCGTACGGTTTTGGTCTCGCAAGAAATCATCCATTCCATGACGGCAACAAGCGAAGTGCCTTCCTCGCGGTCGGTCTCTTTCTTGCCCTCAACGGTTATCGTCTGATTGCCGACCATATGGAAGCCATTCAGACGATGCTAGGTCTAGCTGCTGGCCAACTCACTGAAGACTCATTCGCGGATTGGGTAAGGCAGCACGCCACGCGAAATGATTCTTCGTTGCCGCACGAATGACTCTGCGGGTTCAGTGCAGAAATAGGTCGGAGACTCTGCGCGCGAGGGATTCGGGGTCGAGGTCAGTGCGGTTGCAGAGGATGATTATGGTCAGGCGGTCAGCAGGGAAGCGCTGGATGTAAGTGTGGAAGCCGATGGTGTCGCCGTAGTGCCACATTCGCGGGTGATTCCGGTAGGGATCGAGGAACCAGCCGAAGCCGTAGGAAACTGGAGCTCCTTCAGGGCGGTCAGAGTTAGCGGGCCATTTGGGCTGGGCTCCTGCCGAGAGCTTTGCGGGAGTCAAGGCCGGTTGCATTTCTTTTTCGCCAAGCAGCGTGTGCTGCGCGAGCGCTTCATCCCACTTTGTGAGATCCGCTAGGGAAGAATAGATTCCGCCGTCGCCTAACGTGGCGGAGGTGGGACTTTGATCAGTTTCCCTCCAGACGTTGGCCTCTTTCGAATGGCCGTAGGCGCGTTGCGACACCTCGTTCTTTCCTTTTTCAAAGGCAAGCGTTTGCGACATTTTCAAAGGAGTGAAGATGCGCTGACCGAGGAATTCGCGGAAGGTGTTACCGGAAATTTTTGCGACGACCAATCCAAGGACTACATAACCGGAATTGCTGTAGCTCCATTGCGAACCCGGGGCGAACTTCCCAGCGGTTTCTTTCTCCAAAAGGTTTAGCACTTCCGCGTCTTGAATCTGACGCGCAACAGTCCAGATCGGGGCACCATTGCGCTTCTCCGCCGCGGCCATCAAGTCTTCGTAGTCGGGAAGGCCGGAAGTGTGATTCAAGAGATTGCGAATGGTGATGGCTTTTCCGTAGGCGGGGAAATCGGAGAAAACATCGGTGAGCTTGTCGTCATAGTGCAGCTTGCCATCGTGCACGAGCAGCATGATGGACATGGCGGTGAATTGCTTGGAGCAGGAGGCCAAGCGAAAATTCGTTTGCTCGTCGATTTTGGCTAGCGAGCGGAGTTCGCGCACTCCGTAACCGCGTTCGAACACGGTATGCCCATCTTTGCGGACCAGGACTGCGACGCCGGGAGACTTGTTGTCCGCAAGTGGAGAAAAGATCGCATCGATACGAGTAACCAAGGCGTCTTCGGCGACAGCATTTCGCTCGGACACCCACACGAAAAGCGCGAACAGCATAAGCGCTGAAATCAAGTAAGTTCGCAAGAAAAAGTCTCCAAGCCTGCGGAGCATACCATCAGAAAGCGGGCTTTGCGGTCTGAAGGTGGCGGAGCATCAGCCGGTTCGATATGCTAGAAGCCAGATCGCATCCAACCTCAGCGAATGTCCATGACGGAAATGCCCGACTGCATCGGCCCTTACCGCATCGTCTCAAAAGTAGGCGAAGGCGGAATGGGTGTGGTGTACAAAGCGGAAGATTCGCGCCTCGGGCGAGTTGTGGCGCTCAAGATCATTCGCGAGTGCGACGCGGACTTCTCTCGACGCCGGCGGTTTTGGCAAGAGGCGCGCGCGGCGGCGCAGGTTGCGCATCCGAACGCTTGCCGCATTTACGACGTGGCAGAAGAGCAGGACCGCTTGGTCCTGGTAATGGAGTTCATCGAAGGCGAATCACTGGCGCGACGTGTCGAGCGAGGAGCGTTGCCCGCGCGGGAAGCAGCACAGATCGTGCTGGCAATACTATCCGCGCTCGAAGCATTCCACAAAATTGGAATCGTGCACCGCGACCTGAAACCCGAGAACATTATCCTGTCCGATGGCGGAACGAAGCTGCTCGATTTCGGCATTGCCAAGCATTTGGCTCCGGCCTCCGGGGAAGAAACAGTGCGGACGCGTTCCGGCCAAACCATGCCGGGAACCTTTCTGGGAACGCCAAGGTACGCCTCTCCGGAACAATTTCGCGGGCAAGCGATTGATGCGCGCTGCGATTTGTTCTCGCTCGGTGCGATCTTTTTCGAGATGCTGACGGGCCACGCTCCGTTTCCGGGCGAATCGTTTGGCGAGATAGCGCACTCCGTCTTGCAGGGGTCGCCTCCCGCGCTCAGCGGGTCACCGGCAATTGTGGCCATGGGAAGAATCGTGCATCGCGCATTGGAGCGCGAACCGCAAGACCGTTACGCCAATGCCGAGAGCATGGCCGCGGAGTTGCGCGCCACCCTGCTCTTAGATGGCATTGAGACCAAGGCTCAGGCGCAAGCACTGCGAAGGTTGATGGTCCTGCCTTTTCGCCTGTTGCGACCAAATCCAGATACGGAATTTTTGGCTTACAGTCTTCCGGAAGCCATCACGGTTTCGCTTGCGGGACTCGACAATTTGATCGTGCGTTCCTCAGTGGTAGCGTCCCGGTATTCACCGGATTCGTTGGACTTGCAGCAAATTGCCCGCGAGGCCGAAGTGGATGTGGTGCTGACTGGCGCTTTGCTGACTGTTGGCGAGGAACTGCGCATTACAACGCAGCTGGTCGAGGTACCGAGCGGAACATTGGTGTGGTCGCATTCGTCGAAGGCCACGATTCGCCAGCTCCTGGAGCTTCACGATGATTTGGTACGCCGAGTTGTGGAGTCGATTCTGCCGTCTCTGACGGTTCGCGAGCATCAAGCATTGCAGGAAGACCGTCCGGCAAGTCCCACGGTCTATCAACTCTATCTCCAAGCCAATGAGCTAAGCCGAATATGGGAAAATCTGCCGGCCGCGATTGCGATCTACGAACGCTACGTGACCTTGGATGCTTCTTTCGCGCCGGCCTGGGCCAAACTCGGGCGCGCACGTTGGCTTTGGGACAAATACAACAAGGGCTCCGTGGAAGGACTGCGCTCCGCCGACGAAGCGTTTCAGACGGCGCTCCGCCTGAATCCGAATTTAGCTCTGGCACATAATCTTTACACAAACCTGCAAGTCGACCAGGGCCGGTCGCTCGATGCCATGAAGCGGCTCCTCGAGCGCGCTCACCAGCGGAAGAGCGATGCCGAACTGTTCGCAGGCCTTGCGCACGTCTGCCGTTATTGCGGCTTGTTGCAGGCTGCGTTGTTGGCGCATCAGGAGGCGAGGCGCCTCGATCCGCTGATCGCCACCAGCGTGAATCACACTTATTTCATGTTGGGCGATTACCAGCGCGCGCTGGAGACTTCCACCGGCGACTATGGATATGGCCGAGCTGCAGTTCTAGCGATGCTGGGGAATATTCAGGAAGCGATCTCGCAACTGCGCGAGGAAGAAAGGACCAAGCCATGGCGCCTTGGCAGACTCTACTTGGTTTCGTTGCGCGCGCTTCTCGAAGGAGATCGGCAGAAGAGCCTGGAGGCCAGCGAAGAACTGATGCAAGACACGTTCCGCGACCCTGAGGGAATGTACTATCTGGCAAGACAACTCAGCTATTTAGGACAGGAAAGCTCGGCGCTACTTATGCTCGGGCGATCCATAGACAATGGCTTTTTTTGCTATCAGGCCATGGTACAAGATCCCTGGTTTGATGGCCTTCGCGGACATTCCGAATTTATCGCGCTACTACGCAGGTCTCAGGAACTCCGCCGCGAAGCCGCGAGTGCGTTTGCGGCCGCTGGCGGCGATTCGCTGTTAGGCATTCAAGCGGAAAGCTACTAACCCAAATCCCGTCCTTGGCGTAGAAGAAACCTCCCAGATTTACCCGATGGGAAGCGTCTTTGCAGGCGTCGATCATTTCTGTTTACGACGCTGTGTGAAGAAGGCCGCTATGAATCCGAACAAAATCTTGACGCACGAAATGGAAGAGGGAATTCAAGATTGCTTGGACTGCCATCGCATATGTTTGCGGACTTTCTCGCACTTATTGACCCTCGAGACGGACGCCGAACTCGCCGAACCTGAGCAACTGAATTTGTTGCTGGATTGCGCCGATGTTTGCAGAATGTGCGCTGATTTCATGCTACGCATTTCCGAATTTCACGTGCGCGCTGCGGACCTGTGTTCTCAGATTTGCCGGAGATGCCAACAGCTCTGCGAATTCCCGGCCAGGGAAGACCCGATAGTGCTGGAGTGCGCATCCACATGTGCTCGATGCGCGAATTCGTGCAAGAGGATCCTCGCCACATCGACAAGAGCATGAAATTGCACGCGGAGAAGGTTGCGGCAGAACTCGAAGATCTACCCGGACGCTTGGGCTGATATGAGCGCCGAAAGCTGTTCTCTAAGATTTTGTATCTCAGCCTGCAACTCTTGGATTTGCTGCTGCTCGGCGTCGAGTTGAGGGTTGCCGCCCAGCCGTTCCGTGACCGGCTTGGAATAATAGTCTTCCTGATCCAAGGCAAACTGGCGCTGAAGAAGATTCAGCTCTCGCTCGTCATCATCGATAGCGTTCTGAATGCGCGCTGCCTCGGGAGGTTCGCACGCCAAGCGTAAAGCTTTTTGCAGTCTGTCAATCCTCTCCTCTAGTTCGACTTCCGTGATTCGCGCGGGTACCGGCGGCTGCGTATCCAGCAGCGGCGGAGCCCCAACATCAAATCCCGAGTTGCCCGGCTTGAAATACTGCAAATCGAGATCGTTGTCGGAAACGACCGGGGAATTGATTTGCAGGTCGCGGCGAAGCTGGTCCAACTCTTGCTGGGCGGCCTGCAAGTCCGCGTTTAACCTTTCTGCCTGAGGATCGTCGCAGCCGGTTGAGAGTGGATTGGGTACTTCGTCAGCATTCGTGGACGAGAGTTGCAGGTCAAATGTCGAAGGGTTCGGGACCGGAAACTGCACGCCGAGGTCAGCGTTGGTAATAATTTTCGGATGCTTGCCCGAATTCGTTGTGCGGAGCCGAGCGTTACGTGCAGCCTCGACAACCGACGGAGTTTGAACGGCTGTTTCTTGCGCCCGCAAGCAAACAGCAAAACTCAGGACGGCGATTGCCGTCGACAAACAGATCGCCGAAGTCGACGAAGCGAATTTGCGTGACAAAAAGAGTACTAAAGATGTGGCCTTGCGGTGACTCATACGCCTGCTCATTAACCCGAGAGAGAAACGTGACACCGGGCTTGTAGGTGAGATGATCGGCGGGACTCAAAAGTATCAATTTAAGATCTAGGAAGCAGCGCGTTGGCTACGCAATTCGTCGCCGAATGCAGCCCAGGTCCGCTTCAAGACGTCTCGGCTATAGACGAGGTGATTGAGGTCCGGTGTGAAGACCTCAAGGGTGATAGTGCCGTCATACCCGCAAGACTTAAGCGCGCGTATAGCTCCAGCCACATCAATATTCCCGGCTCCCAACGGGAGGTGCAGGTCCTGGTTTCCTCCACGGTTATCGTGCAGGTGCACATGCTTCAGGCGACGGCCATGCGCGGCGAGGATTTCAGAGGTTGTATTCATTGGGGTCATTAGGTTGGCGTGCCCGATATCGAGATGAAGGCCGAGTTCCGGAAGCGCGTCAAGCAACTCTGAAAGCTGCTGAGCGGTGTTGAATCTGTCCGGCAAGTTTTCCACCATGATCCCAACGCCTGCTTTTTTCCCGTAGCTGAGCAGTTCGCGCAGGGAGTCAAGATTTCGCTGCACGGTAAACGCCCGATCGTGCATCGGCGACATTCCCGGATGCACGTTCATATACAGCGCGCCCAAACGATGGAAGAGGTCAATGCAGCGGCGGAATTCGACGAGCGCTGCTTGCCGCAATTCTTCCACAGGGCTGGCAATGGGCAGGAAGGGCGCGGTGTGACCGACAACTTGCAGGTTGGAGTCTGCGAGTAATTTCTTTAACGTGGTTGCTTCGATTTTCTAGGAAGCCGCGTGCGGCGGCTCCAGCGTAAGGTCCAAAAAATCAAAACCCATTTTCCCGAGCCATTGAATCTGCTCCGCGAGCGGACGGCTCGGGTTGTTCATTGATCCGATTAGCATGAATTTCAATCCCTTAGTTTGAATGGCATTATTTGGCCTGTGCCAGTTCGTGCGGCCGATCGGCCAGCAGATCGGCGCGGGCCTCCTCGGATTCGGCGGCGGTAAACGCTGGATTGCGCATGCCGAATTTCTCCCAGACCCATTCCGGAAAAGCCGCGGCGCGTTGTGGATTGAGCCAAGAGAAGACGCTGAGCGCGCCGCCCAGCAAAGGAAAGTCCGGTCCCAGGCGCTCGTATAAATGTTGCCAATCGAGTCCTGGGCCGCAGGTATCCATATATTTGAAGACGTCAGGCCAGTCTGAGCGCAGTCGATGCAGGACATACAGCTTGGCCCACATCATTTCCTCGGGTGGGGCAACGAAAATCTTTACG
>Ga0137403_10006139_pt1 | contig 13800 bp, 13 predicted proteins | sample CZOMad2_1_16fung_FD_122057 | JGI IMG/M metagenome (GOLD analysis project Ga0137403, IMG submission 122057) | Vadose zone soil fungal communities from Angelo Coast Range Reserve, California, USA - CZOMad2_1_16fungal (Hybrid Assembly) | ecosystem: Environmental > Terrestrial > Soil > Vadose zone... | reverse complement strand
GTACTCGAGGAACTTGTATTCAATAAACGTGCTGAACTTGGGGGTCCAATAATAATCTGAGCCGGCAATAATCTGCCACGCGAGGTCCGCGTGATTTCGCCCCCCGCCAGTGTTGACGGTGACAGTGCCGGTATTGGGGTTTGTGAGCTGGGTGCCCGCAGATTCGGCATAATAGACGCCGACGCCGGCGCCGGCATACGGCTGGAATTTTTGGTTTCCAGGTGCGAATCTCAAGATAAAGTTCCCCATGAACGCGCCCGTATTAATCCAAGTAGTCGCGTTCCTCTGTGCCAGCACATCACCAAACGAATCCCTCAAGGTGAAGTTACCGCCGCCCCGAAAGCCATTGTAAAAGAAGTCGCCTTCAACCGTTGGACGAACTACACCCGTGCCGAAAACGTAACCGAGTTTAATGCCGCCGAAAAAGCCGACGTCATTTTTCGGGGAGACAGTGAGAGTGTCTCCGAAGCCAAGTAGATTCGGATTATCTTGCGTAAAAGTTCGGGTTCCACCGCGGTCCTGATAGACATTAGCCCCCATGTCGATCGCGCCGTAAAAACCGACTCCGTAATTCGGCGGCGGCGGCGGCGGCGCGGCTTGTTTGTAATCAGGCGGTCCGGCCAAAAGCGAGCTGCCGAGAAGAGCACCAGTTGCGATAATGACGAAGGTGAGCTGTTTCATAAAAGTGGATTTAAGGGCTTCGAGCGCTCTTGCCTATGGGACCTTAGTCTTACCTCTTTTGGAAGAGGGTCGTGCATATATTATCCGTATAGGGAGGAACGAGGAATGCCCAACTCCCTACCCTGTAACAGCCTTATGAATTAGCTGGAGCAGAACTTCGTCCTCGAACGGTTTTGAGAGGAAAGCGAAGGCTCCTGCGTCGAGCGCATTCTGGCGGACTAATGGATCGTCGCGCCCGGTAATGAAAATAATTCGCGTCTTCGGTGAATCGCGCCGGAGGCAGGCCTGCACTTCCAGGCCATTCATGTCTGGCATCCAGACGTCGAGAACGGCCACGCGACACTCCCGTTGTTCGAGCTTTGAAAGAAAGTCGGCCGGGTGGTTAAATTTCTCCACGGTAAAACCAGCCGAATTCAGCAGCCGGCCAAGGGCCTTCAGCATAGAAGCGTCATCGTCGAGCAGCCAGATACCATCGCGGCCGGAGGCGCTCAAAGGTGAGCCCTTCGCATCGAACTTTTCGAAAGTTCTAGGAAATCTTGCATCAGTCATAACTAATCCCTCCCTGGAAGCGATTATTAGTGTGCCATCTTGGTCGATGGAACACCATGAGACCTTAGTCCCATGCCAAAACGAGGGCCACTGAGGGCGGGGGATGCTTCCACGCTTTCAATTCGTGAGATGAGGCGCGAGCGGATGTTTAAACTTCACAGCACCCTGCTCGCTTTTTCCGTTATTTCTTTCGGCTCAGCGTGTCCGCCGAGAACAGAACTAAATCGCCTTTGATTTGTCCTCTTTATTTCAGGGAGGCAAACGGTGAAACACGCCCCGCCATCCTCACAATTTTCTCCCGAAAGCGTCCCGCCGTGCGCTTCGATAATGCTGCGCGCAATCGCCAACCCCATTCCAGTCCCTTCGGCTTTTGTCGAAAAGAATGGCTCGAAAAGTTGCTCGACTAATCCCCCGGGAAAGCCAGGACCAGAATCCCGCACGCTGATACAAATCTCTCCGTTTTCGTTACGGTCGGCACGGATCCTAAGGCGCCGTGCGTCAGAGCGGATCACCGACATTGCTTCAAAGCCGTTCATCGTGAGATTGAGAAGCACCTGTAATAACTGCACACGATCCGCCATCACTCGGCAGCCGTCCGAATCAATTTCAGTTACTACTGTCACGTCCCTTTCCATAGCTTCGGCGTGGATAATCCGGAGGAGATCCTGAATTGTGTCATTGATCTCGATCAAGGAGCGGCGCTCCTTGCCTTTGCGGACCATATTGCGAATACTCTGAACAATCTCCCCGGCCCGGCGGCCGTCAGCCGCGATGTCGGCGAGCAAATCGTTTAACTCCCCGATTTCGACTTTGCCGGTCGCGATTAAGCGTTGGCCGGCGCTGGCGTTCGCTACCATTGCCCCAATTGGATTGTTGACTTCGTGGGCGAGCGAGGCCGCCAGTTCGCCCATCACCGCAACGCGCCCCACCCGCGCCAGTTCCATGTTTTGGCGCTGGTGCTCGAACTCCGCCTGCTTGCGCGTGGTAATGTCGATCACAGACGCCAGAACAAAGAAACCTTCGCTGGTGTGGATCGGATTGAGCCCCACTTCGACGGGAAATTCGCTGCCGTCTTTTCGACGGCCAAAAAGATCGCGCCCGGCTCCCATGGCGCGGCTGCTAGGTTCGGAATGGAAACCCTTGCGATAGTTGGGATGCCGATCGCGAAAACGTTCTGGAATCAATGTTTCGATATTGCAGCCGATCAACTCGCTGTGAGAATAGCCGAAGACGGTTGCGGCCGGCGCGTTGGCGAAGCTGATCACGCCAGCTGAGTCGACCATGATCATCGCGTTCGGCGCGGCGTCGAGCACGAGCCGGAATTTCTCTTCTGCGAGCTTCCGCTCGGTGATGTCAATGCATGAGCCGATGTAGCCGAGAAACGCGCCATCGTCGGCAAAATGGGGTATTCCACTATCCAGAACCCAGCGATATTCACCGTCATTTCGTCGCAAGCGATACTCCATTGTAAACGGTTGGCGCGCATCGAAGGAATTTTTGTAAATGTCGAGGCAGTGCGCGAAGTCGTCCGCATGAACGCCTTCTGTCCATCCATTTCCAAGTTCCTGCTTCAGTTTTCGGCCGGTAAAGTCAAGCCAGCCCTTGTTGAAGAAAATGCAGAGTTTGTCCGGGCCGGCCATCCAGATGAGCACGGGCGCGGCGTCGGCGACCGTACGAAAACGCGCTTCACTCTCACGCAGCTCTTCCTCCGCTATTTTGCGCTTGGTGATGTCGCGCGACACCCCCCGCGCGAAGGCCGGTTTGCCGCGTTCGTCTGACTCGACGCTGCCATAACCCGCGACCCAACACGTGCTTCCGTCCGGCCGTGTGATGCGATATTCGCTCTCATATTCGCCGCCAGCGTGCTCGAACATTTGCTGCACAAGTTGCTTAATGCGTTCGCGATCCTCGGGGTGCACGATCTGGAGCAATCGGGCAAAGCTCATCGGCTCCGAGTCCGTAAAGCCGAACAACTTTCTCCATTTCTCGGTTACAGAAAGTTTGTCATCCCGGATGTTCCAAAGCCACAGACCGAAGTTCGCCGCGTTGGCCGCGAGGTTAATGCGCGCTTCGCTCTCCCGCAGGGCAGCCTCGCTAGCTTGGAACCGCTGGGCAAGTTGTACCGCGCGGAACAGATCGGTGCTCAATTCATAGCCCATTGCCGCGATGATGCCGAGGTAGGGAAAGCTGATGAAGAATGGCCACGCGATCACTCCCCAAATCACCAGGGCCGACTGCCCGAGTGCCAGGGTGATAAACGCAATTGAACTTCCGCCCACAATGAGGGCGCGCCGTCGCTCGCCCCGCCGCCAGACAGTGATCGTGGCATCCACGAAAAAGACGAGGAGCAGCAGCACGCTTAGTTGGCCAATCAAGGTCCAGGGATTCGGCACCCCGACCGGTGCCGAGACCGCCTCTCCTCCCCACCACGAGAGGTGTCGCAGACTCGTGATTTCCCGGAAGTTAAGATTCGGTGTGAAGAGAAAATTGAGGATGAGCACGACCGTCCGCAGGCCGCAGATACTCCACGCCAGCCATGGTCGCCCGGCGCGGAGATAAAGCCGCACAAACCACACGATCGATACGAGCAAAACCCAGAGCGGCACGTGCGCCCATCGCAACACCGCGCCGTATTGTGCGGTCGTCTCCGCGCGCATCGACATCAACTCAAACCCTGCGATTGCACCGGCCGCCAGAGCACTGCACGAAAACAGCAAATGCACCCATCCCTTGCGCTGCTTCCACCAGACCAGCAGATACATCCCCGCCAGCGTGAAACAGAACGCCGCGTCCATCGACCAAACCAGTGTGGCCCAGCTCATCGGCACAGATGATTTCGCTTGCGATAGAGCGCGAACAATGACCTTTTCGAAGGTTGCGAAGCAGCCTCCGCGGGAACTATTGACAAGGCCTGTATAAGCAGCGAGTTGGACCGAACAAGAGGAGAAGGAAATTGACTGCGAATCCGGGGCGAGGGGATAATCGCGTTCACCTCGACTGAACGAATAGGCACGAACCCAGCATACCACTCCTTCTTCTGTGCCGCTAACCCTGGCCCATCAATGATTCAACGGGAACACCGAGCCATTCCGCGGCAGCTGCGTACTCCTTGAACATGCGAACTTTCAGGGGCGAGTGATCCGTGAGTAGCGCATGCAGCCTTATGTATCGAGAGACCTCCGCATTAGGCACGAGAAAAGCTGATTTGATGATTGTCCGACCTCGTCGCGATAGCCGCCGATAAAGCGCGACGTGAAAGACGTAGTTGAAACTAAGATCGACCGAATCGAGCCGTGAGATGTCGGTAAAACGATTGAACGATTTTCCGAATCTATTCTCCTGTTCAGTGATAAAGGCTATGATCTTATCGACTTTCCTCTGATCGAGGATTCCGCATGGTCGCCAGACAAGAAGCTGAGCACCATCGACGAATTGAACATCGGGCGGGAGGCTCATGACGCATGTAGCCGCTACGCGGCGCCTACAGGAGAAGATGCATATTCGACTCGCTCCCGGCTATTGGACCTTGGTCCCATCCTAAAACGAAAGCCGCGCCGGGCGCGAATGCTTCCCCACTCTCAATTCGTAAGATGAGGGCGAGCGGATGTTTAAATTCTACAGCATTCTGGGCGCTTCTTCCGTTATTTCTTTCAGCGCGGCAGGTCCTCCGTAAACAGGACAAACCGTCTTGGATTTGTCCTCTTTTGCTTCAGGGAGGCGAACGGTAAAACACGCGCCGCCGTCGTCACAATTTTCTCCCGAGAGAGTTCCGCCGTGCGCCTCGATGATACTGCGGGCAATCGCCAGTCCCATTCCGGTTCCTTCCGCTTTTGTCGAAAAAAATGGTTCGAAAAATTGTTCGACGATTCCGCCGGGAAAGCCCGGCCCAGAATCGCACACCCGAACCAGAACTTCCCCCTCTCCATTTCGATCGGTGCGAATGACGAGGCGTCGCGCATCAGGGCGGATAACCGACATGGCTTCGAAGGCGTTGAGCGTCAGATTGAGCAGCACTTGCAGCAGCTGCACTCGGTGTGCCATTACACTCCCGGCTTTGGAATCGATCTCCGTAGTCAGGGCGACCTTCCGCGTCAACGCATCCGCTTTTACTATCCGAAGTAGATCTCGGATGAGTTCATCAATCCGGACGAGTGAATAGGTCGTTTTCTCTTTGCGTACCATATTGCGTACACCCTCGATTACTTCTCGTGCGCGGTGCCCGTCCGCCACGATGTCGGCGAGCAAATCCTTCAACTCTTCGGGTTCCAGTTTGCCAGCCGCGATTAAGCGTTGCGCGGCGCTGGCGTTCGTTACAATTGCCCCAACCGGATTGTTGACTTCGTGTGCGAGCGACGCCGCCAGTTCGCCCATTAACGCGACACGTCCCACTCGTGCCAGTTCCATGTTTTGGCGCTCGTGATCCAGCTCTGCCTGCTTGCGCTCGGCGATATCAATACATGAGCCGATGTAACCGAGAAACGCGCCATCATCGGAGAATCGTGGCGTTCCGATATCCAGGACCCAGCGATGCTCACCATCATTTCGGCGTAAGCGGTACTCCATCGTGAACGGTTGCCGCGCGTCGAAGGAACTGCCGTAAATCTCGAGACAATGTTCTAAATCATCCGTGTGAACCCCCTTTGCCCAGCCATTGCCCCGTTCCTGTTCCATTGTCCGCCCCGTAAAATCGAGCCAACCTTTGTTGAAGAAATTGCAGAGCTTGTCCGTGCCAGACATCCAGATCATGACGGGCGCGGCATCCGCCACCGTGCGAAAGCGCATCTCGCTTTCAAGCAACGCCTCTTCCGACAACTTGCGTTCCGTGACATCAGAAGAAACGCCGTGGACCTGGCACGGTTTGCCATCTGCGCCCAGCTCGACACGACCGCGCGAATGCAGCCAGCGTATCGCTCCGTCGGGCAAAACAACCCGGTATTCAGTTTCGTAATCGGCGCCCACTGGCAGGGCCTTTGCCGCGACTGCTCGGACTGCTTCGCGATCCTCCGAATGGATTCGACTGCGGAATCGCTCCGCATTCGGTTTATCTTGCGGGGCGAAGCCGAAAAGCGATCGGCCTTTCTCATTCATCCAGACTTGATCGTTCGCCACGTCCCACCTCCACATACCCAGGCCGCCGGCCTGCGCCGCCAGATCCAGGCGCCGCTCCTTCTCGCCCAATTCGCGCGCCAGCTGAGCCGCGCGTAAAAAGTCACGGCTTAATTCGTAACCCATCGCCAACACTATTCCGAGGAAAGGAAGACTCACCAGGAAAGGCATGCGCAGTGTGCCTCTTGTCACCAGCGCCGACTGAGCCGCGGCAAAGATCATAAAAAACGATAAGCTCACGCCCACGGTCAACGCTCGCCTGCGCGATTCCGGTGAGCCCTTGCGCCAGAGCCGGAAGGAGGCATCCATCACGTAGGCGATTTGGAAAAGGGCGGCCAATTGCCCGAGGCGCACCCACGGATTGGTCGTCCATTCTCCGATTATCGAGACCTGTTCTCCTAGAAACCTAATTTTCTGCAGGCTGTGGATGGTTGCCACATGCAGGTTCTGGCCGGTAGTAAAGTTCGCTACCACCGCGCAAAGCCGCAGACCAAGCGCGAGCGCGAGAAGCCATCGCCGCCCGGTCTTAAAATAAAAATGAACAAATCCCAAACTTGCCCAGACCCCGACGCCATAAAAAAAGTGAGCCCAGCGAAAGGTTGCTCCGAATACCTCCGGTGACTCGGTATGCATCGACACCATTTCGAGCGCCACAAGCCCGATCACGCTGAAAACTGCGAGAGAAAAACAGAGGTTTGCCCACGACTGCCGATCTCTGCTCCAAACCAGCAAATGAACCAACATCATCATAAGGCAAATGCCCAGGGCAGTTGACCAGATGACGGTGATCCAACTCATGGGAACGCTATCGGCCGGGATTAACGCGGCATTCGATGAACAACATTATGCCAGCTACGAACCTGAGTCTAAATCTTACTCTCTTTTCTACCGAGCAGCTATTTTTCTAAGTCAGCGTTTCAACCGGAACTCCGAGCCATTTCGCAGCTGCTGCGCGATTCGTGAACAGGGCCACGTCGAGCGGCGAATAATCGGTCAGCATAGCGTGCAATTTGGCGTAATGAGTGGTGGCAGGACTGGTGACATAGAAGGCGGATTTGACGGGCGGTCTGGGCGCAGACGCGAGCCGCCGGTGCAGCGCGATGTGAAAGACGAACTTGAAATTCAGGTCTACCGCATCAAGCGCGGATAAGTCCGCGAAACGGTTGAATGGTTTGCTGGCTCTCGCTTCTGCGGTGTCGATAAACACGACAATTTCGTTTACGAGAGACTCGTCCAAAATGCCGCGCGGCTTCCAGAGAATGAGAGACAACTCTTTTCGGAACAGGACGTGAGCAGGAAGTTTCAAATCACCTCCTCATTCTTTGAGCTGTAGATGGGTAGCTAAAGTTACCTCTCCAACTCGATATTCGCCGGCCACCAGGCTCGTTACCGGTGAATGATTGTGTTCGTCGAGCTGGTCAGGATTCAGTCATTTATCGGAAACGGCCTCCATAAAAACCACCGTAAAGGCCGGGTCCCCAAGCACCCCCCCAGCGATCCATGGCGTCCTGATTCATTTGCGCGGCCATGAGGTTTTCGTTGGACAATTGCTTGGCCAGCCGGAGTTGCTGATAGGTTTGGTATTCCGCCGGTGTCCCCACGTACGCTTGGTTGGGAGCAGCAGCCGGCTGCACATAAAAGGTCTTGCCCTTCCATGTGATCAACGAGAGCTGACCTTTCGGCAGGGTGTTGAGCAGCTCCTGCTTCTTCGGCGTATCCGCGGGAACGAGCTTGAAGCCGGCCGCGGTTAGTAAGTCTGTCGTCTGGGTTCCATTAGTGGCACAGCCTATGGCGAGCGTCAGCAGCGCGATCGCGCCGATGATTCTGAAGAGGTTGAACGGTTGTTTCATAATTTTCCTTTCGTCTGTCCTTCCCGTGTTTCGCTTTGTGGTTCGCGAGGAAGAACACAATCGTGGTATTCGACCGTGATTTGCGCTATGGGACTTTGGTCTTATTGAGGGACGACCTCCGTGTCGTCCCATAAATCCAACGTCTAATGCCCGATGCCCAATTGCAGAAAGGTTTCGCGAGCGATGCTTTGGGGGACGCGGTTAGCGTCCCAAATGCCGGTCCGGCTCGGACCTCAATGAGCGGTGTAACCGCCATCGATCACAAAAGTCTGACCGACAGCGAATGATGCGAAGTCGGAGCAAAGAAACAGGACCATGCCGGCCATCTCTTCCGGTTGCGCGACGCGGCCAATCGGCGAGTTAGCCAAAAAAGCGCTGCGAATATTCGGGTCATCGAACCAGGGTTTTGTCATCGCCGTTTCCACCAATCCCGGAGCGAGCGCATTGATCCGAATCCCTCGACTTGCGTATTCTATCCCAGCCGCTTTCGACAATCCAATCACGCCATGCTTCGCCGCCACGTATGCGCTGATGCCCGGGTCCGCAATCATACCGGCAATCGATGCGTTGTTGACGATCGCGCCACCGCCGGCGCCAAGCATGTATTCAATTTCATACTTCATCGAGAGAAACGCGCCCTTCAAATCGACGGCGACAACTTGATCGAACGCCGCTTCTTCAACGTCCGCGAGCAAACCTCCTGTGGGCAGAACACCGGCGTTGTTGAACGCGCAGTGCAGTCCACCGTAGGTTTTGACCGCGGCCGCTACAAGATTTTTCACGTCGCTCGCGTCGCGCACATCAGTCTGCACAAAAAGAGCCTCGCCTCCCTCTTGCTTGATCGTCTCCACCGTTTCCACCCCGGCCGGATCGACATCGCCGATGACCACTCTTGCGCCCTGCCGCGCGAAGAGAAGCGAAGTAGCACGGCCAATCCCGCGGCTGCCGCCAGTAACGAGCGCAACCTTACCCGCAAAATTGAATGGATTCTCGCTCACGCCTTGGTGGAAGATTTGATTAGGTTCAGAACTTGAAAGTTGCGCTCAGCATGAACAGGTCGCCAAATCCGGAAGAGGTTAAGTTTCATGTTCGGTTTCCTTGGTTAGTTGATTAAGACACTGGCGAAGGTCGCGGCCTTTCGCTCTTGCTCACGATCGGCCTGACTACTGGGATCCATAGTCTCTTTTGTTTCCTCACTCGTTAGGGAATCCTTGTGCTAAGTCTTGCCAGGTCGCATCGCCGCACGCATCTCGGCCGCCCCAGCACCCCATTTCGTAACGCAGACCATAGCTTTGCGTAGCGGCACATCGACCGGATGCACCCGTTCGGGCGACAGGATATAAATGGCGCCAGCCATCGGCGTTGGGCTGGACGAGACGAATACGGTGAACTGCCCGTCCGTGTGTTTCTCGATGATGAACGCAGGCACCAGCGCTTCCTCGATTTCGACCAGCGCCGGTTGGAATAACGTTTCCTCTTTGTTCCCAACAAACTGCCGGGTCATGCCGCGGATAAGCGCGAATCCAGGAATGCGATCAAGGATGTTTTCCACGATCCAATGGCCGATACGCTGGCCCAGCCGAGTACGCGTGAGCAATCCAACAACAAAACAAATCAACAGCAAGAGCAGTATCGCGCTGATTTTCTCATGCACGATTTTCTGCGGCAGCAGTTTCGCTATCGGCAGCAACATTTTCAACGCGCCGTTGATCGCCTTGAACAGCATCAACAAGCTCACCCAAAGCGGGAGCACTACTAACAGGCCACCAACCAATGTTACTTTCAGAAATCTAGCTATTGTTTTCATAGACTCTTTAAGGAACCGCGTTTTTCATCGGTTGTTTCTCACCGCTGCCTGGCTGCGGCGTTGTTTGCTTCCTTCTTAACTCTCCGTGCCTGTATTTAAAAGGATGTTTCCCTCTGACGTAACAAACAGCCATGAGCTAGGGCCGCGCGTGCCGACGAAGTAAAGCGGCCCGACGATATGAATCGGATCCGCGGGTTCATCCCAATGAAGGTACTTAGACGCGAGCTCGATGAAGAGCTTGTTGTTATTTGCCAGGTCTTCCTTGGTCGGCAGCGATGACGAGATAATCACTCGCTTCGTCGCGCGATAGCTTTCTGTCATGGTTCGAATCGGCCTGAGCGAAGCGGTCAGGTGCAGGACTCGGGGCCGCATAAGCACTCGGAGCGGCCAGGACAAGCACAAGGAGGGCGTATCGAAAGTGTGTGCTCAACTGTTGAATGACGTTCCGATTTTGATGATTTCTTTTCATGGTTAAGACTTTGTTTCCCCCAGTTGTTACAAAAGCATTGGACCGCATCAATAGCACAATTTCAATTTCGTATTACGTCGCGATAGCTCGCGGCTGCCTCGGTATCGATACGCCCTGGGATCGTTAGGAAAAAAACGCTAAAGGCGCGCCGCTCCAACGCCTAATGTCAGGCCTTGGTCCAATGTCGGCAATCGATCGTGATGGACGGCTGCTCCCGCAGATCGCGTCAGCTCACAATACCGGACCGAGCATCGCGATGGCATTATTCCAAAGTCGGCGCGTGATTGGCCACTGAGCGACCATCTCGGCGGTGACCTCGTGCGATTGGGCCAGATATGCCTCCTGACTGCGGCGCATTTCGGCGGTGAGGGCGGAATCGCAGAACAGGATGTTGTTTTCGTAGTTCAAGTCAAAACTGCGTCTATCCATGTTGGCGGACCCGATCAGGGTGATCTCGCCATCCAGCGTGAGAGACTTGGTGTGAAGGAGCCCGCCTTCGAATTCAAAAATGCGAACCCCGGCCGCCAGCAAGTCAGCGTAATAACTGCGACTGGCCGCCTGCACGATGAAGGAGTCGTTGCGCGCCGGAAAGATGATGGTCGTCTCGACACCACGATAAGCGCTTGCGCAGAGCGCGATCTGCATCGCTTCGTCGGGCACGTAATAAGGCGTTGTGATGAAGAGCTCATGACGGGCCGCATACATCAGCGTCTCGAACACCTCGGGCATGGCGGAATTGCGCACCGTCGGTCCCGTGCCGATCACCTGCGCGGCAAAGCCCGGTTCGCCGGGAGGCAGCGGGCGCTGCAGGAGTTCGCGAATGTCTTCGTCCACGTGCGCCATCCAGTCGCTGGCAAATAGATATTGGTTCTGCCGGGCGATCGGGCCTTCGAAACGCATCAACGCATCGACCCATGGCGCATACTTTGCCTTGATGAGAAACTCCGGATCCGCGCAGTTCTGGCTCCCGCAATAGGTGATCCAATCGTCGATAACTACAATCTTCCGATGGTTGCGAAGGTCGATGCGACCTAGCAACGGCCGCAGCAGCAGATTGCCGATCGGCAGGGCGGTGGCGACATGCACGCGAGCATCGTGCATCCCTTTCCAATGCTCGGAGTCGATCATGATCCGGGAACCGAGGCCGTCTGCCATGACCCGGCAGGTGACTTTGCGCGCCGCAGCCCGCTTCAGCGCTCCGACTACCTTGAGGCCGTTGTTATCCGGCAGCCAAATATAAAAGATCAGGTGCACGTGATCCTTCGCGGCATCGATGTCCGAGACCAGCGACTCAATGCTGGCATTGGAATCCGGCAGCAATCGTCCGTGGTTACCACCCACGGGCTCGAAACCATTCACCGAATGCCCCACCCGGAACAGGTGGCTGTAACGTTCCGGAATTTCCGCCTGCAGAGCTGGCGCATCCGCTCCAGGTGCGTCGGCGACACTCGGCATACCGGCCAGCATTTCACGCATGCGGCGCACGCGACGACGCCCAATATTCGTCTCACCGAGGAGAAGATAAGAGACCATACCCACGACGGGTAAAGCGATGATCATCACGATCCAGGCAATCCGCGAAGCAGGCTCCCGGTGCGGCCGCAAGATCACCCGCACGATTACCGCGACGTGGACCAGGAAGAGCAGCAGCGCTACCAGCGTGGAGAAGAACGAGTATTCAGTCATGCCTAGCCGGGTGCTCTATCAGAGTCCCGCCCCGTTGACATTAGTCCACTCCTTGTTAAGACGCCTTTCATCTTCGCGACCACCGTCTGCGCGCTATGTTCGGCAGGACCCGTGCAATCCCTGCAGACCCTGGCGTCGCGCCGAATTCAAGAGCTTTACCCCAGCGGCCGGGAAGGTACCAGCAGGTCACCAACCAATGTTACCTTTAAAAATCGGCCTACTGTCTTCATAGAAGGTTAATCTAGAACTTCAGGGTCGCGCTAAGTTGGAAGAGGTCGCCCTGCGGGCGTTTGCGATTTTCGAACTCGTGGACCCAGCGTGCGTTGAAGTCGAGATGACTCTTCCCTACTTTTGTTGAGTAAGTAAGGATCGGACCGACGCCGAAGGCACAACCCACGAAGCCATTGAGGCGATCGGCCGCTGTGCCTCCGTCGTCGGTCAGTTGTTGGATCTTCGCTTTGTCCATCCGTGGTCACCGGCGGTGTTCTTTCATGCGTTGCGCGTGAGGTGCTAACTCGTATTAGGCGAAGTTTGTCTTATAAGGCGAATATTTTTCGCATAATTACGCCTACATTGACGTCCATAAAAGAAAAGGCGCACCGCTGATTAAAACGATGCGCCTCTTTTAGAAAGAAGAAGCTTTGGTTTGGGGGGAACTAGGGCCCGTCCGGCTACTCGGCCGTGCGCCTTCGCACCTAGATGATCATCAACTCACCGGGACCGCTCCAATCGCGACCCGCTTTGTCCGCTCGACCAAAGGATCCCGGCTGCCATCAGCCGGTTCGTGCACGAAAACGTCGCTCGGTCGGGGTAGTTATTTTAGAAGGCTGCAAAAGTCAGACATGCGGTCGAACCTCGCCATAACCCTTGCCGCAAGAGCGCATCCTGTGCCCACGATTAACATGAGCAACATCGAAGCTTTCCTAACGATTGAAAAACGGAGTGTGCCTCGGGATTGAGGCGCCAAAGCGAATCCAGCGGAGTTCTAGGGCGCAGAAGCAACAGCAGCCTAAGAACACACATGCTCGCGCCAAACGCGAAGAATACCGCGAGAAGCTTGTCCCATTTCACCGTGTGCCGGGGCCTTTCCAGAACGTTATGATCAAGCCACCCGCGATGATAAGTGCGCCGCCGATCAAGATTGGTGAATTCGGCAACGCCCGGAAAGCGATGAAGGCAATAATTTACCAGACTAGAAAGAGAGTGGCAATGTAAAGGCCGACGACTCGGGCGAACTCAACTGGCGCTAGATTGATGGCAAATCCGTAGCCAAATAGCAGCGCGGCACCCCCCAGCATGAGCCAATCCGCGCTACACCAGCGTGATCGTAAATGGCCTTCCTAACGACTGCATCGCCGCTCACTTCCAAGGTGGTCGCGATCAAAAGAAAAGCCCAAACCGGTATGTGCCGTAAAGTGTTCATGGCGCTTGCGCTAAGCATCTCGGTCTCGCGGAAAGAACGTTGTAATCGGCGTTGGAATTAAACGGCGGGTCGAGATAAACGAGATCGACGTTGGCATCGGGGAACTCTTTCGTACTCCGCAGCCAGCCAAGGTTATCGCCGAAATAGAGCCGGTTCGCCATTTACTCGATTCTGCGTAACGAATCGCAATCGGTCAACGAGCAGCGTCAGAATGCTGTGTTGCGAGCTA
>Ga0137403_10003421_pt1 | contig 13801 bp, 11 predicted proteins | sample CZOMad2_1_16fung_FD_122057 | JGI IMG/M metagenome (GOLD analysis project Ga0137403, IMG submission 122057) | Vadose zone soil fungal communities from Angelo Coast Range Reserve, California, USA - CZOMad2_1_16fungal (Hybrid Assembly) | ecosystem: Environmental > Terrestrial > Soil > Vadose zone... | reverse complement strand
TGAACCACGCTTACCCGGCGTCTCTTCAAAAGATTATCGTGGAACTTGTATCTTCCGATCGTGCCGCGGCGCTTAACTTCGAATCGCGAAGCGACGGGCAGACATTACGTCGGCCGCTTGGCAGCGGGGCGATTGCAGCGGCGATATTTCCTTCCGACGACGCGGCCGAGGTGTCGGCCGCTCGTATGCTGCGCTGGAAACGGATTCTCGATGTGGCCTGTATTGTCCTGAGTTCGCCGTTTTGGCTGCCGGTCATGACGTTGGTGATGGGATTGGTTCGGTTCACTTCACGGGGCCCTATCTTTTATCGTCAGGAACGCGTGGGATATCGACGGAGTCCCTTTATGCTCTTCAAGTTTCGGACCATGTACGTAAACGCCGAGACTCGGAGGCACGAGGAATACTTTGCAGATTTAATGCGGTCGGAATGCCCGATGACCAAGCTCGATGCCGTGGGTGATACTCGCCTCATTCCTGGGGGGCGTTTCCTGCGAGCGAGTGGCTTGGATGAATTGCCGCAAATTTTCAATGTTCTTCGTGGGGAAATGAGTTTAGTCGGCCCCCGGCCGTGCTTGCCCAGGGAATTCGAGCGCTACCAGCCATCGGAGCGGCGGCGAGTAAACGCGTTGCCTGGCCTCACCGGCTACTGGCAAGTCAACGGCAAGAATAACACGACCTTCAAAGAAATGATCGCCATGGATCTATTTTACATTCGGAACATGTCGGTCTGGCTTGATCTGACCATCATGTTCAGGACGATTCCTACGCTGATAAAGGAGGTGCTCAATCGCCCGCGAACCTCTCGGGATCGACCTCCCCCAAACCCCGCCCATTATCCGCGCCGTTTCGACGGAGGGGCGAACGGAATAGCGAACAAAATATGACAAAGCCAGTCTCGGTGGGCGTAGTCGGCTGCGGCTACTGGGGCCCACTCCTAATCCGCAACTTCAGTAATGTCCCCAACTGCAATCTCGTGGCGGTGTGCGATGTCAGCGAAGCGCGTCTGAAGCACATTAGGAAACTTTACCCGGAGGTCACCGCGGTGACAGACTGGGAGCGCTTTCTTACGGACTTCGAGTTAGACGCAATCGTAATTGCTACACCGGTAAAGTTTCATCACCCGCTGGCGCAAAAGAGCCTTCTCGCGGGAAAGCATACATTCATCGAGAAGCCGATGGCGGCGTCCTCAGCCGAGTGCGAGAGTTTAATAGAGATTGCCGAGTCTAAAGGTCTGGTCTTGATGGTGGATCACACCTTTCTCTATTCATCGGCGGTTCGTAAAATCGCCGAACTCGTTCGAGCCGGTGACATTGGTGACATTCGTTACATCAATTCACGGCGCCTTAATTTGGGTCTGTTTCAGAAAGACATCAATGTGACTTGGGACCTTGCCCCGCACGACATTTCCATCATCCTGCATATTCTTGGGGAGCTCCCGATCGCAGTGAATTGCCAGGGCAACGGACACGTCACTCCCGCGGTCGAAGACGTGACCAACATGTCCCTGACATTTCGGCAGGGGCGCTTTGCTACTATTCAGAGCAGCTGGCTTGAACCGAGAAAGGTGCGCGAGATGACCATCGTCGGCAGCCGGCGAATGATTGTCTATGATGATTTGCAGACGCACGAGAAAATCAAAGTTTACGATGTTCGGGTGGAACGACCTCCCCACTACGACACGTTTGCGGAATTTCAGTACTCATATCATTACGGGGACAGTTACATTCCTCACCTTAATCAAGAGGAACCGCTGAAGGAGGTTTGCCGGCATTTTATTGATTGCATCAAGACTAGCACGCAGCCGGCGAGCGGTGGTCAGGAAGGATTGGAACTCGTCCGGATCCTCGAAGCGGCATCCGCCTCACTTAAGGCGAAGGGCGCGGCTGTGATTCTGTCGCAATCTGCTAACGGCAGTTGTGAACCGGCGGAGGCTCTGAGAGTGGTCCCGCCGCTGGAAGCCGCGGGTAGCTGAGTCGCAAACCGTTGCACCACCGAACAGCCGTTGGTTCCGGAGCCATGTTTCTGGGTGGGGTAACGGAGGAGAAGGCGCAACTGTCGCGCCGGAACCACAGTTATAATAGAGGTGTCCCAAAATACGACCGCGGTGGGGAACGTTGCCACGATCCTGGGCCTGCGAGAACCAATGCATATTAGAGTACCATTTCTCGACCTTAACGCTCACCACACGGCTCTCCGGTCTGAGCTTGACCGCGCGATCCGCGAGGTGATTGACAGCGGCGCCTTTGCCGGCGGACCGTTCGTCGAAAAGTTCGAGGCGGATTTTGCGTCTTATTGTGGATGCCGGTACGCTATCGGCGTCGGCAGTGGGACAGAAGCGCTTTGGCTCTCTCTTTTGGCGTGCGGCGTTGGGGCGGGCGACGAAGTAATCACCGTTTCCAATACATTTATGGCCACTGCCGAGGCCATTACTTACAGTGGAGCTCGGCCGGTGTTTGTCGATGTTAACGAGGCCACCTACACGATGGACCCGGCCGGGCTTGAAGAGGCGCTTAGCCCTCGCACCAAGGCCATCATTCCAGTGCATTTATTCGGCCAGCCGGCCGACATGGATCCAATTCTTGAGTTCGCGCAGAACCATAATCTCTTCGTCATCGAGGACGCAGCCCAAGCCCACGGAAGCAAGTACGAGGGCAGAACTGCCGGCACACTTGGTGACGTCGGATGTTTTAGTTTTTACCCGAGCAAGAACCTTGGCGCGTTTGGCGAAGCGGGCGCGATTGTGACCGACAACCCAGAACTGCAAGAAAAGCTGCGCGTTCTTCGAGATCACGGGCAGGTTCGCAAGTACCACCATAGGATGGTGGGTTGGAACTGCCGGATGGATGGCATCCAGGCTGCCGTCCTCAGGGTCAAACTTCGACACTTGGAAAGCGGAAATTCGCGGCGGCGTGCCCACGCGCTGCAATATAACCAAGCACTCGAGGAGATTGAGGAAATCGTAACGCCGTCCGAGGCCCTTTATTCCCGGCACGTTTATCACGTTTATGCGATCCGGGTCGAGGAAAGGGATGAGATTATTTCGTTTCTCAACGAAAGGGGAATTCAATGCGGGGTGCATTATCCAGTCCCGATCCATCTACAAACGGCTTACCAGGCTCTGGGCTATAAAACGGGAAGTCTCCCGGTTTCGGAACGCATCGCTTCGGAATTGATCTCACTTCCGATGTTTCCGGAATTAACTGAGGCGCAAATCGCAGCCGTGACGCTGGGCCTCCGCGGGGCGACCACCGCTGGCGTAATGGCCTGAGAATTGTGAATCGGCTTGGAGAGTTAGGAGAGATCGCTCCCTTCGGCACGTCCAACAAAGTGAAAAGCCACATCGAGTTCATCGAGACTAAAGATTTAGGCGAATTTGGGACGAACAACCAACATTTTGCCTCAAGCATTGACTTAAGAATACTCGATCCGCTCCACGATGCCGATTGGGACCGACTGGTCGTTTCGCATCCTGACTGCAATTTCTTTCACAGCGCCGTTTGGGCGAAAGTGCTTGTTCAGACCTATGGTCATAAACCTTTCTATCTCGCTTTCTTTCGGCAAAGCCAACCGGTGGCCCTTGTGCCGATGATGGAGATCAAGAGTCCCTTCACCGGCCGGAGGGGCATTTGTCTTCCGTTTAGCGATTTCTGCGGTCCGCTTATTTTTGCCGAAGGTGAGTCCGGGAAGGTTTTAAGCAGGATGTCGGAACTGGCCCGCGAACGAAACTGGAGATATTTTGAAATCCGGGGAGGACGCGGAATGCTACCGGCGTCAGTAGCGTCCTCCAGGCGATTCTACGGCCACAAAGTTCGCTTGTCTGAGGACAGCGAGGAGTTGTTAATTCGATTCGCGAGTCCGGTGCGCCGCGCAATTCGGAAAGCCCAGAAAAGCGGCTTGAATGTTCAGGTGGCCACAACGCGCGAGGCGGTTCTGCAATTCTACCGTCTTCACGTCAGAACACGGCGGCGACATGGCATCCCCCCCCAGCCCTTGTCCTTTTTTCTTAATATATATAGAGAAGCCATCAAAGGCGGTCATGGCTTTGTAGTTCTTGCCGGAAGTAGCGCAAAGTTCATTGCCGCTGCGGTTTTCCTCCAGTTCGGCAAAAATGCCGTCTACAAGTTCGGTGCCTCTAACACGTCCTACCAGGAATTTCGTGGGAACAACTTGGTGATGTGGGAAGCGATTCGATTTTTGATGCAGCGTGGTTGTCAGTTGCTGCACTTCGGCAGAACCGACATCGAGAACGAGGGATTACGACGATTTAAGATGGGATGGGGCACCGAGGAAGAGCTGATCGAATATTTTAAGTTTGATATCGAGGAGAAGGCATGGGACAGTAGTGGGCGCGACGGGTCGGGATTCCACAACAAGATTTTTCGGAGGTTGCCTTTAGTGCTCAATCGGTTTGCTGGTTCCGTGATCTATCCCCACCTGGATTAGAAGAGTAACCTCCTGACATGACACAACCCTTGCCAGAGACCCTGGTCGCTCACCGGATCCCCCGTCCCAGAGAGCCGAGGCCCGAGTTGCAACATTCCAGCTTGAACATTAGCGACATTTTGTCTGCCCTGTTCAAGCACAAGCGGAACATCTTGGTTTGCGTGGCGGCAGGTCTAGTTGCGGGGATGGCTGTTTATTTGTTTTATCCGCCTGTTTACCAATCGGAAGCCAAGCTGTTGGTGCGGTACGTTCTGGAAAGGAGTGGCATCGATCCAATCGAAAGTGCGCGCGGTTCGGCCGGTCTGGGTCAGGCGGCCTCTGAAAACATTCTCGGCTCGGAGGTGGAAATTCTAACTAGCTGGGATCTGGCAGTCCAGGCGGCTGAGGCCATCGGACCCAACCGTCTGCTCCCGCATGCTTCAGGCACGCCGAGCAAAGAAGCGGCGGCTACGGTAATCACCAAGGGACTTGTGGTGACTGTTCGCAAGGGAAGCAACATCATTTTTGTAACTTACAAGAGCCGCGACTCAAGTCTCGCTACCATAGTTCTTAAGGAACTGGTAAACCGGTATTTCAATAAACATCTCGAAGTTCACCGTTCCATTGGCGCGTTTGATTTCGTAACCCAGCAAACCGATCAGGTCCGATCGCGGCTGAATCAGACGGAGGATTCCTTGCGGTCGTTGAGGAGCAAGGTAGGGATTGCTTCTCCGCTCGTCGAAAGCATCGCGGCCTTGAGTGCTGAAGGGGCTAAAACAGAGGACCAGTTGAACATCACAGAATCTGAGCTAGCGGAACAAAAGGCGAAGGTCCTCCAGTTGGGAGGGACAGTTCCCGAGGACGTGAGCGCGCCGCCGACCGAGCGCGCTCCGGGTGGAGAGGACGCGCCCGCTACTGTAATGGTCCCTAGATCTCTCGCGGCAACGGCTGGGAAGTTAGACAAGGAAGGCCCGTCCGCTGCGGAAATCCCCAGCGAAGTAAAGCAGCAGTATCAAGTCCTTATCTCGAGATTGCCGCAGCTTCGTCAGGCGAAGCTGGAATTGCTGGCGAAGTACATGCCGAAGAGCAAGTTGGTGAAAGCGAACCAGGCGGAGATTGACGACGTTACCAGACAGTGTCGAAAGCTCGAAAAGGAGTTTCCGAATCTTCCTTCCACAGCTGGCCCGCTTGCGTCTGGTAGCGGACAATCTGACCTCGCTTCTGAAACGGCGCGTCTCGCGGGAATACAAGCAAGACGGGAAGCGTTGGCCGCAGGTCTTCACGATAGTCAGGAGCGGATGAAGAAGCTTTCTCAGATTTCACCACAAATAGCGGATCTTGAGCGACAGAAGGAACTTGAAGAAACCAATTACAAATATTTTGCGGCTAGCCTTGACAAAGCACGCATCGATGAAGCACTTGATCCATCAAAGATTCCTAACATCAGCGCGGTCCAACAGCCGTCATCGCCAATCAAGGTCACGACTGCGCGAGACAAACTTGCCCTGGGCCTTGCTGGAGGCGGGTTGGCCCTGGGCATTGTTCTCTCTTTGCTCAACGAGCTCGTCTTGAATCGGACGATCAAGCGACCCTTTGAGCTTGAAAAGTTCGTGGGCATCGCGCCGATGCTGTCGATACCAGACGCGAGGCTACGTTCCGGGCCGAGCCAAAATAGGAACGGCTCAGCATTGGTTGTGAAGGATTCCAAGCGCGCAAACCTTGCTCCGTGGGACGCCGACCACTTCGTCCGTGCCTATTGCGAGGCGATACGCGACCGGATTGGTCTCTATTTCGAGCTCCATCAGCTAACACACAAACCAAAGCTGGTTGGCGTAACCGGTCTATCCGAAGCGACGGGAACTTCCACGCTGGCGGCCGGTCTTGCGGCCGCTTTATCTGAAACAGGAGACGGCAAAGTTTTACTGGTTGATGTCAATCTTGGGCCGGAGCATGTCCATCCCTTCTATCGAGGCAAGCCTGCCCATTCTTTAAAAACAGCTTTGCAATCGGCTGACGGTCTCGCTTCCGTCGCAGACAATCTCTATTTGGCCACGGTCGCGCCTCCTAATGCCGGACCTGCGCAGCTAGGTCTGAAGAAATTTTTCGATCTCATGCCCAACCTAAAAGCAAGCGATTTCGATTATATCATTTTCGACATGCCTCCCCTGAGTGAGACGAGCCCTACGGTGGGAATGGCTCCATTTATGGATAAGGTCTTGCTTATTGTCGAAGCGGAAAAGGACAAACGCGATGCGGTCAAGCGAGGCTATCGGGCCCTCGTGACCGGCCGAGACAACGTCTCAGTCGTCTTTAATAAAGCTCGCTCCTACGTCCCGAAATGGCTTGAGCGCAAAGTTTAGACCCTTAGCGCCTTGAGTACGGGGTTGGTAGGGAACCAGGCAATCTAACCTCTTCCGGCAGGTCTACTCTAGAGGCAATGTTACCTTCTGGCGGCTCAATAACCTTGCACCCAGTCGGCCTTTTCTGGGCCTGACTTAGGCTATGCTTCGGAACAGACTATATTATAGAGTAAAGCCGTTTATCCCGCAGTCGTTTCGGACGGCAATCCGACGGCAATTTGCTTGTCGGTTGCGGGATCGGGTCGGGAGTGTTTGGCCGATTGCGCCAGGCTCCGAACGTCGGCCGGAGGGTTGGCTCGGCTGGCCCGAAGGCAAGAAGTTCGCTCTTGTTCTGACACACGACGTCGAAAGCGCACTGGGCTTGAGCAAATGCCGGGAGTTGATGCAACTCGAGATGGAGGCGGGGTTTCGTTCCTCGTTTAACTTTGTTCCGGAGGGCGATTATCGGGTTCCGCCGGAACTAAGAGAAGAACTAGCACAAAATGGATTCGAGATTGGGATTCACGATCTTAGACATGATGGCCGGCTGTTCGCGTCGCGGCGCAAGTTCAAACAGAGCGCCGCTCGGATCAATGACTATCTTCGTGAATGGAAAGCTGCCGGTTTTAGGTCGGGCTTTATGCTGCGCGAGCTCGATTGGTTGCATGACCTCGATATTCAATATGACGCATCGACGTTCGACACCGATCCGTTCGAGCCTCAGCCGGAAGGGCATCATACCATCTTTCCTTTCTGGGTACCGGGTCCCAATGTGGCATCGAGCATCCAGCATGCAGCATCCAGCGCTTCCCGCGCCGGCTATGTCGAGCTTCCTTACACGCTTCCGCAGGATTCAACTCTCTTTCTTCTACTCGGCGAACAAACTCACGACGTGTGGTTGAACAAACTGGACTGGATCGCGAAACACGGTGGTATGGCTTTGCTCGATGCGCACCCTGACTACATGGATTTTGGATCAGCTCCTCACAGCAACAAAACTAGATATAGCAGCAGTATCTATAAGACTTTCCTTGCTGAGGTTAGGTCCCGTTATGGCAACGCGTATTGGAACGCCTTGCCGCGAAACGTTGCAGCATACGTAAAGCAGAAGCAGTTTGCGACGAATGCGAATGGCGGGAGTCGCCTAGAACGGGCGATGGCTGTGAACGGGTCCAACGATGCTCACGCGATTCGGTCACGCGCTGGATCGGATAAACTCACGCCGCCGACCAAGCCATTGCGATTAGCGGCGCGCGTTGTGATGTTGGTCGAAAACTATTTCCCGCAAGATACCCGTGTCAGAAACGAGGCGCTGCTACTTAGGTCCGCCGGTTGTGATGTAACGGTCGTTTGCTACCGAAAACCGGGCCAATCCCGTCAGGAGAAGGTCGATGGCGTTAACGTGCATCGCATCTCGCGTTTTGAGCTCTTTCGGAAAACACCATCTGGGGAAAGGAGCCGCCTCTCACTCTTTTGGCTGCGGTTTCGCTCTCTTGTCGGATATCTGGTCGAATACTTCTATTTCACAATTGCGTGCTTCATCCACTGCGCGCGCATTTTCGTGAGATCGGGTTTCGATGTTATTCACGCGCACAACCCCCCTGACACACTTTTCCTCGTCGCCTTACCCTTCAAGTTGCTCGGCAAAAGGTTCGTTTTCGATCATCACGATTTATGCCCGGAATTATATCAATCTCGCTATTCGGCCGAGCCTGGAATATACACCGCTCTTTTGCGAGCGTTTGAGTGGTGCAGTCTCAAACTAGCCGACGTGACGATTGCGACCAATGAGAGCTACAAACAGATCGAGATTGGCCGCGGGGGGCTGCAGCCAGATCGTATTTTCATCGTGCGGAACGGGCCAAGTGACGAACGAATGGAGTCGAAGTCTCCTTCCGAACGCCTGCGTCGGTTGAATAAGACGATCCTCTGTTATGTTGGTAGTCTCAATCCGCAGGATGGCGTTGACTATTTGCTTCGAGCGCTGAACCGGCTGCAAAACGATTTACAGAGGCATGACTTTTATTGCGTCATCATCGGAGACGGTGACTCGTTGCCCGATTTGCGGTGTTTAGCCGGCCAGCTTCGTCTCAATGGGTGTATAGAATTCACAGGATTCATTCCCGATCGAGAGCTGTTGGAGAACCTCGCCGCCGCCGATATCTGTGTTGACCCCGATCCTTCGAGTCCGCTTAATAACGTGTCCACTTGGATCAAAGTCATGGAGTACATGGCGCACCGTAAGCCGATAGTTAGCTTCGACCTTAAAGAGACCAGATTTTCCGCGCAGGACGCCGCCATCTTTGTTCCTCCAAACGATGAACTGGCATTTGCACGCGCAATTATGCTGCTGATGGACGATCCGGACCTCAGACGGAAACTAGGCGCGCGCGGTCGCGAACGGGTCCAAAATGACCTTCAATGGTCCGTTACCGGTCGGAATTTATTGGCGGCTTATCAGGCGTTGTGCACCGACCCGAGCCGCGACAAGCGAGTCGGTTCCCGCGCTTCGGGATTTCGAGCTAAGGATTAGTCGAATATGGACGTCACGATCTTGGGAATGGGGTATGTCGGCTGTGTCACCGCTGCCTGTCTAGCCGACCGTGGCCATAACGTGACCGGGGTGGATCTGGATGAGAGCAAAGTCAGTCTTCTTAACGCCGGCAAATCTCCCATCATCGAGCCGGGGCTCTCCGAAATCATTGAACGCGTCGTCACGGCCGGACGATTACGCGCGCTGACGAACGCTCACACGCTCGGCGACATCGCATTGGTTTGCGTAGGAACGCCGAGCAACGAAAATGGCAGCCTTGGACTGGCTCAAGTCTGCCGCGTCATTGCTTCGATCGGCGAATTGCTACGTGTTTGCAACCCATTCCCGGTGATTGCGATTCGGAGCACGGTGCTCCCTGGAACTATTGAAGGCACCGTGTTGCCATTGCTCGAAGAGACTTCCGGAAAGAAGGTCTGCCGCGATTTCGGGCTTTGTATGAATCCGGAGTTCATGCGCGAAACAACCGCTGTTCACGATTTCCAAAATCCTCCATTCACGATTGTTGGGGCGTTGGACGATCAATCGGCAGACAAAGTCAGTATGCTCTATTCGGACCTACCGGCGCCGGTCCAGCGCACCACTATTCGTGTTGCCGAAATGATCAAATATTCTTGCAACGCATTTCATGCCGTAAAAATCTCGTTTGCGAACGAAATCGGTAATTTGTGCAAAGCCTTAGGCATTGATAGCCACAAGGTAATGGAAATCTTCTGCAAAGATTACAAACTGAATCTCTCGCCTTATTACTTAAAACCGGGTTTCGCCTTCGGCGGATCGTGTCTGCCAAAAGATCTACGAGCAATTCTTTACCAAGCCAAACAAGTTGACGTGGAGCTTCCTATGCTAAACGCCACGCTGGAGACGAATCGGCGGCAGTTGGAACTGGCGTTCAACCTCGTCCGCCGAACGGAAAAACGACGAGTAGGAGTACTCGGGTTAAGCTTTAAAGCCGGCACAGATGATCTCCGGGAAAGTCCGATTGTGCTTCTAATTGAGACGCTGATCGGGAAAGGCTACAAACTATCAGTTTACGATGAAGAAGTAGCCTTGGCGAAATTAGTTGGAGCCAATCGCCGATACATAGAGCAGACCATTCCCCACATTTCCTCGCTCATGCTTAATTCACCCCAGGAAGTAATGGAGAGCAGCGAAGTGGTACTTATCAGCAAAAAGACGCCTCCGATTCGGGAGGCTCTTACAAAGTTCGCAGATGGACGAACCGTCATTGACTTGGTGCGAGCTTTCGACCGATCCGCTGAGAGGCCAAAGCAGTACGAAGGGATTTGCTGGTGACCGAAGCGCCTTCGAAGGAAATCGATCGTTCCTTCGCTAGGCTGGAATCATTGGTGGAGAAAATGCGATGCAGGAGGCTAACGGCGTTGGCTTGAAGCGCCTGCTAGGGCAAGTTCATTGTAGGCTGAGGACGATTTGGCGTTGAGAAAACCGGACTCAGACCAGCGACTGCATATGAAACGCTGCTGGCAGTAAGATAACCGGCCCTTTGTTACTTTGGTGTCAGGGCCTGATTTTGTGACCAGCATCCTACCGAGCAATTGAATAAGGTCATCGCAACGGAGGCGGAGCTGCGGCAAGCCGGGATTGTTGACGTAACGTTTGGTAAAAGCGTTACGGTCGTCCAGCCGGTCAACCTTTATGGCTGCGAAATAGGTGACAATAGCTTCATCGGACCGTTCGTGGAAATACAAAAGGGAGTTGTCATCGGTAAACGCTGCCGGATTCAGTCCCATGCGTTTATCTGCGAGCTCGTAACGATTGGGGACGACTGCTTCGTTTCCCATGGAGTGATGTTTATTAACGACCTCTTCGATTCAGGAGGTCCTGCCAGAAAACGCGAAGACTGGCGCCATACGTCCATCGGCAATCGGGTAAGTGTTGGAACCAACGCCACCATCCTCCCAGTCGCTATCTGTGACCGAGCAGTCGTCGGCGCTGGCGCCGTCGTAACCAAAGATATCACTGAGCCTGGAATCTATGTGGGCAATCCTGCTCGCCTCCTGCGGCGCCTGTAGGCTGGCGCGGTCCTCTGTCCTAACCTTGTAACGCTTTAACCGTTTAACGATTTAACGGAACCTGATCATGGGCATCCACCTCCCTCCAATCGTAGCATCGTTCCTCACGATCGCTTTCATCGTCTTCCTTTTCCGGCGAGACATTCGGGAAAGGCCCAATGTTAGCGGCGCGCTCTGGCTTCCACTTATTTGGCTGATGATCGGTTGCTCAAGAGGTCTTTCCCAATGGCTCGACATCTTCGGCCTGCCCGTGGCTGGCGCGTCATCAGTGGAAGAGGGAAGTCCGCTGGACGCTTGCTTTTACTTTGTCCTGATTGCGGCGGGCTTTTATGTCCTTAATCAGAGGCAAGTCCGTCTTTCGGAAATCATTCGGAACAACGGTTGGCTCATCGCTTTTTTGCTCTACTGTTTCATTTCCATCGCCTGGTCTGATTTTCCCTTCGTGGCTTTCAAGCGGTGGATCAAAATTCTTGGTCATCCGATCATGGCGCTTATCATCCTTACGGAACCGGATTTCGAAGAAGCTCTAACCCGGTTGATGAAGCGATGCGCCTATGTGGTCGTCCCGGTTTCCATTCTCTTCATCAAATACTATCCTCAATTGGGACGGGATTACGACCCGTGGAGTGGCATGCCAACGGTCAACGGCATCGCGATAGGCAAGAACGTGTTGGGTGCAGATTGTCTGATCCTGGGTTTCTTTTTCTTTTGGCATTTGCTGCAAACCTGGCAAACGGAGCGGAACACTTGGAGACGAAACGAGCTTCGGCTGATCGCCGGGTTCTTGATCGGTATCTGGTGGCTTTTTTCGCAGGCGCACAGTGCCGCATCTTTCATATCTCTGCTTATAGCGGCACTGATGGTCGTGTTTGTCGGGATCCGTTCTAATAAAAATTTTATTGGGACGTACATGTTAGTAGCATTAGTTCTCCTTGCCGCAGCAGAACTGACATTTGGGATTTCAGGAGGTTTGTCCGAGGCTCTGGGTAGGGGCTCCGGCCTGACAGGGAGAACAGTGCTCTGGACACATCTCCTGGAACTTCATACCAATCCGATTCTCGGGACGGGGTTTGAAAGCTTCTGGTTGGGAGAAAGGCTAACGCGGCTGGAAGGAATTTTCATGTATATTCCAAACGAGGCCCACAATGGCTATTTGGAAACCTATTTAAACCTGGGGTTAATTGGGCTCTTCCTTCTGATTGCGCTGATCATTGCGACATTCTGGAAAATACGCCTCGAGCTTTTTCGAAATTTTGAATGGGCCCGGTTTCGGCTGGGCTTTCTTGCCGCAATCGTCCTTTGCAACTGGACCGAGGCGGCTTTCACAACGGTTAGCGCGACCTGGTTCATATTTTACATCATTGCTATGGACTATCCGAAGGTTTTATACGAATCGGTGGTAGAATCTGGCGCCGTCCTGGAAGAGGACGCCGAACTGGCTTATCCCCAGTGAGAAGATTCAACGAGGATCGTATCCCGAGCGATTCGACGCTGGGAAGAAGCGGGGAAACATCAATCCAATGGAATTCGCGCGCGGGAAAGGGCTCCTGAACTTTCCGCCCTGGCATAAGTGCTGCTGATAAAAGCTGTTAACCATGAAGTATTTCCATAAAACTGGCCCAGCTTCAGCAGGAATCGCGTTTGGGTCCAGTCCCCATTGCGCTGCGCTCGCGGTGGGCATGTTTTTCACTTTTCTTGGCCAGGCCGAAGCGACAATCCCGAAAATCATTAACGCGGCCAGCCCTTCTTTTGTTGATGTTACCACGGCCATAGCCGCTGCCGTGGACGGCGACACCGTAATCGTTCCGGCTGGAACTGCTTCCTGGACTAGCACCCTGACTATCACCAAGGGGATTTCACTAATAGGACAGACTACAACTAATCCGGTTGCTAAGACCGCGAACGATCAGACGATTATTCTGGATAATGAAGCCCGGCCAGTTGGAGGCGGAAGTAACCCTGTAATTAAATTACAACCTGGTGACGGAAAAACATGCCGCGTGAGTGGGCTTACCTTCCGGCCTGGCACCAACACCAACAACAACTTTAATGGAATGATAGTTCTGAACGGAACCTATGGTTCGCAAGTTAGGTTAGATACCTGTCATTTTGCTAACGGTTTGCATCAAACAGCCGCCATTAATGAAGTGTCAGGTTACGGAGTTGTAGATCATAATGTATTCGATTGTCTTACCGTTCAAGCGTTAGTGTTTAGAAATGGAACATGGGTATCCCAAGCCAGAGAAGTAAACCAGGGTCAGGGTGATGGATCGTTCGCTGATCCTCCGTTTTTCGGCAGCTCGGCGTGACCACCGGCACCCGGCTGAGCTCGTCCTTCACGACGCCCGTCATCGCCATCGCGACAGCACCCCCATAACTCGGTATTGCAGTTGTCTTCCGGGCACGACCCCCGTACCCCGCTGCCCGCGCGGACGGGCCTGACGCGAAAAACCGCG
>Ga0137403_10006138_pt1 | contig 13802 bp, 10 predicted proteins | sample CZOMad2_1_16fung_FD_122057 | JGI IMG/M metagenome (GOLD analysis project Ga0137403, IMG submission 122057) | Vadose zone soil fungal communities from Angelo Coast Range Reserve, California, USA - CZOMad2_1_16fungal (Hybrid Assembly) | ecosystem: Environmental > Terrestrial > Soil > Vadose zone... | reverse complement strand
CCGGAGCTCGAGCCGCACGGATTGCGATCGAGCGCGTAAGGATTGTTACACTGCCCACCCCGCCCTGACCAGCCGCTAGTCGATTCAAAGGAGCGGAAGTTCGCCCATTCGGAAAGATTCGTCTTGCCGAGAATAACGGCGCCGCCGCCGCGCAGATTCGCGGCTACGGTGGAGTCTTTTGGAGCCGGTGTGCCGAAGAGCGCGAAAGAGCCGGCGGTCGTTTGCATTTTGTCGTGCGTATCAATGTTGTCTTTGATCAGCACAGGAATCCCGTGCAGTGGGCCGAGTACGTTGCCCTGCTTGCGCAAATCATCCGCTTGCTGCGCGATCGCGAGCGCATCGGGGTTTAGCTCAATGATGGAATTCACTCCGCCATCCGTTCCGTTCTGATCGAGCGCAGCGATGCGCTCGAGATAAAACTTGGTCAGCTGCACGGAGGTGAGTTTTCCTGCCCGCATCTGCGCCTGTAATTCCGCGATAGTGGCTTCGTTAAACTGCGTCGGAACGTTGTTCTGTGCTAGCAGTGGTAGCGTTAAACTGATGCTGATTAGTGTGAGTAGAATTGTTTTCATTGTAGGTGCCTCCCGGCAAAAATGCCGTTTATCAAATCGGGAAAGTGAAGACAATGGAAAAAACGCGCTGAGAACGATCTCCAGAAAATTGTCGGGTTTTATATTACGGCGGAACAGTGTTTAGCGAGCCGACTTTGATTAAGCTGCTTTCGGTTATGAAGCACCATTCAAGCGCGCGTGCGCATAACCTCTCTGCTTTCGCCAACAGCCCCATACACCAATATCCAAGGCACAAGTCCGACTCGCCCTCGCCATCACTTCTCAAAGGAGGCGGCGACGAAAAAGCCGCACAGTATGTAAGCTTGGCGCTTGCGTCTATTTTAAGCTTGCTATCGGGGCCGGGTAGGAGCAAACCGGAGGCCTATGAAAACTAACGCAGTAGTATTGATCGTATCTGCCGGCGTTGGGGCGGCTCTCGTCGGAGTGGGCGCATGCAGTTCGATGATGGGGAATAAAGCCAAAAAGGTAGTGATCGAAGACGGGCGGATTTTTATTCCGGGCACATCAGTTTCGCAGACGGATCAGGACTCGGTGATGGCCATCCTGGGCCAATATAAGAGATCGCTTTACAAAATTCAGACTTACAAGGACGGCAATCCTGTCGGCAAACCGCACGGCGCTCTTGCGGACAAAATCATTGGAGAAGCGACCGTGGCGCAAGTTGCGAGCGATGCCAAACAAAACGCTCTTTCCGGATGGGGAATCCAAATCGGTAGTTCTAGTTCATCGCATCCGACTACGACTACTCAACCTGGGCCGACACCTCGGCCAAGTGGTAGTCCATCTCACCCTACGAAAGTACCGGCTGATGAGGCGGCATCGCGCGAACTAGTCTCCAAGGTCGCTCCCATTCTGCGCAAATACAGCCAGTAAAGGTGCGCGGACCGAACACGCCAATGTTATGCGCTTCCAGCGCGCATACTTGATAGGTTTTGCCCTACACTTCTTTTTGTTAGTTACCGTCGCCTCTCGCGACTTTTTCGCGGTGCTAGCAGATGGGTCTAGTTATCTGCCTGCGGCATTAGAGCCGCGTTGGCGCGTGCTGGAAGACGCAACCTTTACGGTTCTTGGCCAGAAGCTGCCGCCTAATAATCCGATGCGCGAGACCATTGCCTGTTATTTGCATGCCGCGGGAATCGACGCTGGCTATGGCTACTTCGCTCCCAACGTCCCCTATAGTTACAAACTGGTATTCCAACTAACCTATCCCAATGGCACGACCGAATATGAGCTTCCCAGCGTAGCGACAACTGAGACTGGCCGGCGTCTTCCGACGCTGCTCGACTTTATTGCGGCCAACCGATACGAGCCCTTACGACAATTGATTCTAAAAATGCTGGCCTACTCCGTTTGGCAACATCACCGAGACGCGCTACGGATTCGCGCTGTCTTTGGGGCCGTGATTACACCGTCCATGGCGGGCTACCAACGCGGCGACGAGCCGACCTACGCCGTCGTCTGCGCCTACGATTTTGGATTTACCAAGACTGAGCGATCACCGCCTTGAAGCCATTTTCGCTACGGTGGCGGCAGGTGAACGAGTGGTTCTTCGGCGGCACAACGGACAACTGGCTGGCCGCGCTTCGCATTGGACTGGGATTACAACTGGTCCTTTACTGTATTACCTCGCGTGCAGACTGGCTTCAGATTTTCACGCTCCACCCTGGGAGCTTCGTTACCCGAGACTTAACGGAAGCTCTGGTCACTCTCGGTGCCGCGCTGGTCCCACGCATGAGCTGGATTATATCAGCCGGCGAATTTATTGGATTGTCCGAAGCAACTGTCTTGTGGGTTGTTTGGAGCGGGCTCCTGGCTGCGGGCCTTTGTCTGGTCGCCGGGATATTTTGTCGAAGCGCAGCCATCGCCGCCTGGTTCCTTCACCTTTCTGCAATTAAGAGCAGCGCTCTACTCTCTTATGGCGTCGATAACTTTACTTCCATCGGGTTGTTCTACCTGATGCTTTCGCCGTTACCGGATCAACTGGCCCTGGATTCGCGCTGGCTAAAGCGGCCGCCGAAGAACTCCCAGCTACAAAGCTTCTGGCAACGCGTTCTGCAGCTGCACCTGTGCGTCATTTACTTTTTCAGCGGGCTGACCAAGCTTCTCGGCAGTGGATGGTGGAATGGGGAAAGTCTCTGGCGCGCCTTAACTCGCCCTCCGTTCGATATGGTTTCGAGCGAGGTGCTGATCCACGGCAAATATCTTTTTATACCGCTTGGTTTGGGAATATGCCTGTTGGAGACCAGCTATCCCATTTTTATCTGGCCGCGCCGCACCCGGCTAATCTGGCTCGTCGGCATCATCGCCATGCATGGCGCGATTGCTGTGTTGATGGGTCTTTATCTTTTCGGCTTAATCATGGCCGTTCTTAATGTTGCCGCCTTCGGCATCGATCTCTTCCGTCTCCATGGTAAGAAGGTAATTTGATTACTCTCGACGATTGAAGCGATGTGAAGTTAAGTTTGCCGCCAGGTGAGATGATTAGTCATGGCTCTTGAGGACAAAACCAAGCTCGAGCTGGAAATAGCTCACGTCCTCTTTATCGACACGGTCGGGTATTCCAAACTGCGCATCCATGAGCAGCGCGAACTCTTTGATGAATTAAATCGAGTAGTTCGCGACACCGCTCAGTTTCGTGCTGCCGAAGCCAGCGGCAAGTTGACCCGCCTGCCGACCGGCGACGGAATGGCCCTCGTCTTTACTACCAGCGTGGAGACGCCGGTGGAGTGCGCACTGGCAATCGCGCGTGCGCTCAAGCAACATCCCCGGCTCGCCATTCGCATGGGAATTCATAGCGGACCCGTCAGCCGGGTGGTGGATGTCAACGACCAGGTCAATGTCACCGGCGCAGGCATTAACGTCGCACAGCGGGTGATGGATTGCGGTGAGGCCGATCACATTCTCCTTTCTCAACGAGCGGCTGACGATCTGGCTGAGTTCGGCACCTGGCAGAGCTACCTTCACCAAATCGGACCATGCGAGGTAAAGCATGGCGCCAGGATCGAGCTCGTTAACCTCTATAACGATGAGGTCGGTAATCCGCAACTTCCGGCGCAATGTAAACAAGCGCTATCGGGTAAGAAGGCCAGCATCAGATCAAATAAGTTATTCGCGGCGGTCGCGGTTGCTCTTCTTTTTGGCGGAGCCGTTGCCTTCCTTTATTGGAACCGGACTCATCAAGCTTGGTTACAAGCCGGCCGCGTTCTGTTGGAAAAAAGCGTCGCCGTCCTGCCTTTTGAAAATCTTAGTGACGAGAAACAAAACGTGCATTTCACCGAGGGCGTGCATGACGAGATCCTGACCAATCTGGCCAAGGTCGCCGATTTGAAAGTGATTAGCCGCACTTCCGTAATGCAATACGCCAGCGACGCGAAACGGAATCTGCGCGAGATCGCCGCGACTCTTGGCGTGGCCCATATCGTGGAAGGCACAGTGCAACGTGAAGGCCAGCGCGTCCGCATCAACGCCCAGCTGATTGACGCTAGCACCGATACCCACATTTGGTCGAAGACGTTCGATCGCGATTTGGCGGATGTTTTCGCCATGCAAAGCGAGGTCGCGGAACAAATCGTCGGAGAACTCAGGGCCAAACTATCACCTCAAGAGAAAGCGGCCATCGAAGAACGGCCTACCGCCGACGAGGTTGCCTACGAGCTGTACGTGCAAGCCAAGAATCTCAGCGCCATGACCGTGTTTAGTGCGCGGGAGAAAGAAAGCCTGGCCCTGGTAGTTGATCTCCTGCAACAAGCTATCGCGCGTGATCCCGGTTTCTTCCTCGCCTACTACGAATTGGCTCTTACCCACGATAAAGCCTACATTCTCGGAGTAGATCACACGCCTGCCCGATTGGCGTTGGCGGAGCATGCGGTCGAGACCGCCCGCCGTTTGCGACCGAACTCGGGAGAGGCGCATCTGGCCAATGCTTACCATCTCTACTGTGCCTACCTCGATTATGATCGTGCGCGCGCCGAGCTCGTTCTTGCACGCCAGCTATTGCCAAATGAGTCCTTTGTTTTCGAACTGGGTGGCTACATCGACCGCCGGCAAAGTCGCTGGGAAGATTCGGCCAGGAATTTCGAGCGGGGCCTCGAACTCGATCCACGCAATGTCAACATCCTTCAGCAGCTTTCCATCAATTACCATTTCCTTCGTCGTTATGCCGACCGAAAAGCAGTGCTTGATCGTGTTTTGGCGATAGTTCCCGGCGACGTCGGTACGCGCGCCCAACGCAGCTTGATCGAACTGGATTGGCACGCCGATCCTAAACCTTTGCACGAAACGATTGCTACGGTTCTCGCTCAGGAACCGGCTTCCATCCCGGAGCTCGCTGACCGGTGGCTTTATCTCGCTCTTTCGGAACGTGACTTTGCTTCAGCTGAACTCGCTCTCAAGGCGATGGGAACAAGCCAATGCATTTTTGAGGACATCGAACTTCCACCAGAGTGGTGTCAGGGTCTCGTCGCCCGCGCGAAAGGCGATTCCGATGCCGCTCATGCTGCTTTCCAACAGGCTCGCCCGGCGATGGAGAAGATAGTTCGGGATCAACCCGATTATGCCGCCGGCCTCTCGGTGCTGGGACTTCTTGATGCCGGGTTGGGTCGCAACGAAGACGCAATTCGCGAAGGGACTCGCGCAGTCGAGCTTCTCCCGATTAGCAAAGATTCAATCAATGGCACTTCGCTGCTTGAGAATCTGGCAGTCATCTATGCCTGGACCGGCGAGACCGACCGCGCCATGGAAACGCTCTCATACCTCGCCGGAATTCCCGCCACCCTGAGCTACGGTCACCTTAGTTTGCACCCGGAATGGGATCCTTTGCGAAATGATCCGCGGTTCGCAAAGATTATTGCCTCGCTCGCGCCGAAGAACTAATCGCGACTAGCGCGATTAGTTCTGTTACGAGTTATCGGTTATTAGTTATCAGTTATCAGTATCCTCTGACGACTGCTTCTCACGGTCGCAGGAGCGACCCATCAATGTCACTCAGTTTCGTGCAACCGCACAACAGCATAGCTTCGTCCAGCTCACGCCGGAGAATTTCCAAAACGTTGGTCGCGCCTTGCTCGCCGCCAACGCACAGGCCCCATAAAATTGGTCTGCCGATCAGTATTGCCCGGGCGCCAAGCGCAATCGCTTTGAGCACATCGCTGCCGCGACGAATCCCGCCATCGACATAAACCTCGCAAAGATCACGCACGGCATCGGCCACAGCTGGCAAAACTTCGCAAGTCGCAGGCGCAGTATCGAGTTGTCGCCCGCCATGATTCGAAACTACCACCGCTTTCGCGCCATGCTCCGCCGCACGGCGCGCATCGTCGCCGCGGCAGACACCTTTGACTACAATTGGCAATCGCGTGCATCCGCCCAACCAATCAAGATCTTCAAACTTGAGGTCGCTCTTGAAGTTTTCTCGGACATAAGCGGCCAGACCAGAGCCTGTCACCTTTGGAAAATTGCCTTTGCCCAACGGCGCCAGATTTTCCACGGCCAGATCTTCCGGCAGTCGAAAGCTGTTGCGCACATCGCGTTCGCGTGTCCCCAGACCGGGTGTGTCAACCGTCACGACGATTGCTTCTGCTCCGGCCGCTTCCGCTCGTCGCACCAGCTCCTCGGTGATGACGCGGTCCTTGTAGATGTAGAGCTGAAACCAACGCGGACTCGCCGCCTGCGGAAGAACCGACTCCATTGCGGTGTTCGAGAACGAACTGAGAATGAACAAGGTCCTCGCCGCCGTGGCCACGTTTGCCGTCGCGATCTCGCCCGCCGGGCACGCGAGTTTCTGAAACGCCGTTGGCGCAACCCCAATTGGCAGTGAGATCGGTTGACCCAAAACCGTGGTGCCAAGATCGCGCCTTCCAACTCCGGCAAGGACGTGATAGTAAAGCTTCAGCCGTTCCCAGCCCGCGCTGTTCTCGCGCAGCGTAATTTCATCCAATGCTCCACCCTCATAATAGTCCAAAACCCCCTTTGGCAGTTTAGCGCGAGCCGCACGGTGATAGTCGTGAACACTGAGCAATGATGGTGAATCCACGAGTTACGTTAACCCATTTCCTGGCGGACGCCTGAGCTTCGACCGCTGGCTCGCTACATTTTGTATTCTCCCGAAACCTGAACCGGGCGCGCCCTTCCGTGAAATCTAAAACTTAAAGCTTAAAATTTTTTTGTTTATGGAGTAAGACCCAATTGAATGAAGAATTTCTTGGCCGAACTGAAGCGGCGCAACGTTCACAAGGGTGCGATCGTCTATGCGGTAATCGCGTGGCTGCTAATTCAGGTAGCATTCATTCCAGTGTTTGAAGTACCGAGTTGGGCGATCAAAACCTTGATTGTGTTACTTGTCCTCGGGTTTGTCGCGGTGGTATCTATTTCGTGGGCCTTCGAAGCAACACCCGAAGGGATGAAACGTACCAAGGAGCTCTCGCCGAATGAGGTCCTCCCCACCTGGAGTCGTAAGAAATTTGCCATCTTCATCATCACCACGGCGCTGCTCGCCGCGGGTCTGCTGGTGTTCGACCTTCTACAAAGGAAACCACCGACGCTCCCGCCGGCTACGACAACGGACCATTAATCGCGAATCCCGACTAATTATCCGTTATCAGGTGTCCGTGGTCCGGCGCCGCTGTGCTTCTACCTCGCGGCGCTTTTCGCCTGTGCCACATATTGCCGCACCTGGGCGGGGTCGGCGCCTTTCACCGTGCCAACGAGTTCTCCTTTGCGGCCATAAATCTCCACCCGCGGAATAGTGCTAACATGATATTGTGTCGCCACCGGCGATGCCCAGTTGACGATGTCGATCTTGCGCACCGCGATCTCCGGATCGCTTTTAGCCAATTGCTGAATTGTCGGTTCCACTGCCTTGCACGGCCCGCACCAGTCCGCATAGAAGTCCACAATGGTCACGTTCCCAAGCGCGAGATGTTTGCTGATATCGATTTGTTGGCCATGCGAGATCACTTCGATCCTCTGACCGCGATCGGCCACGAATTCAGCCTGCTCGACAAAGATCGCTGGAAAGGTGCGCGTGCCACTCGGCTGCACTACCACGAACCCGCCGTTTTCGAATGCCGCGACCTTCCCCTCCTGCGTCCCGTTAGTTCGCGTCATCAGCTTGGACGGGGATTCCCCCGGATCGAACTGGATGCGCTTGACGCTGTTCGCTGGGTAACTGGCGTTTTTCCCATCATCAGTTCGGACTTCAAAAGCATGATTCCGATATTTTGTAACCGTCGCTTTAACTTCCTGACCGGAGCTGAGCTGAATCGTATCTGCGCGGCAAACGAGTGTGGCGGCAAAAATAAGACTGCCAATCGCGCTCAAGAAATCTCTACGTCGATTCACGCCGCCACAGTGCCATTACTCAAAGCGCGCGCAACGGCCGGCAACGATGTCACGCTTCTCGATTCGCTCCTTGCTCTTTGCTTTGCCCCTGTATCGCGCTTTGCGCTCGACGAATCGGTAGCCGAGTTGAGATTGACAGGGAGCGCAGCTCGTAGGCAACTGACGCCACATGTCCACTGAAGACACATCGAATCTGCAACTCGAGATTGGGCACGTATTGTTTATCGACATCGTGGGCTACTCGAAGCTCTTGATCGACGATCAGCGCGAGTCGCAGCACCAGCTGAATCAAATCGTCCGCAAAACCGAACCATTCCGTGCTGCTGAAGCGGCCGAGAAGCTCGTTCGGCTCCCGACTGGCGATGGAATGGCGCTGGTGTTCTTCACCAGCCCGGAAGCTCCGGTGCAGTGCGCCTTGGAAATCAGCGAAGCGTTGCGGGGAAATTCTCGATTGAGACTGCGTATGGGAATTAACACCGGACCAGTGAGTGGAGTGACGGATGTTAATGACAAGTCGAATGTCGCGGGCGCAGGAATTAACGTGGCACAGCGGGTTATGGATTGCGGCGACGCCGGTCACATCCTTCTCTCGAAACGCGCCGCGGAAGATCTGGCGCAATATCGCCGCTGGGAGGGACAGTTACATGAACTGGGCGAATTCGAAGTCAAACACGCCGTCAGAATTCCGATTGTTAATCTTTACAACGACAGAGTTGGGAACGCGCAAATTCCCGAAAAATTAAAACAGTCTTCTCGGAAACGCGCACTCAACCGCCTGACAAAACGAACCCTTGCCGTTAGTCTGCCGCTCGTTTTTATCGCGCTGGCTCTGCTTTTCCTGCGTCGCACGCCCCCACCACCGGCAGGTATCTCTGTCACGACGATTCCGGAGAAAAGCATCGCTGTACTTCCCTTTGAAAATCTAAGCGCAAACCAGGAGAACGGCTTCTTCACCGATGGCGTCCAAGGCGAGATCCTGACCGACCTGGCCAAGGTGGCCGACCTCAAGGTCATCAGTCAGACGAGCGTGATGCAGTATAAAAATACGGCGAAGCGTAACTTGCGCGAGATCGCCGGCGCGCTCGGTGTTGCCCACATTCTCGAAGGCAGCGTCCAACGCGCAGCCAACCGCGTGCGCGTCAATGCTCAGCTGATCGATGCGCGTCACGATGCCCATACGTGGGCCGAGACTTATGACCGCGAGCTCGCGGATGTCTTTGCCATTCAGAGCGAAATCGCCCAAAAAATCGCGGACCAGCTTCAGGCAAAGCTTTCGCCGCAGGAAAAAGCCGTCATGCACGAGAAACCGACCAGCGATATGGCGGCCTATGATCTTTACCTTCGCGCCACGGAAATCTGGCGAGGGCTTTCTACTTCTTCGGGAAGCGGCGGCACCGAAAAAGTTAAAGAGGCCATTCGCCTCCTCGATCAGGCTGTCAGCCGCGATCCAACTTTTGTTCCCGCACTTTGTGCGCTGGTGCGTGCCCATTTGTATTTGCATTGGCAGGTAGCCGATCCCATTGCCGGTCATCTCGAATTGGGGAAAAAAGCGCTCGACGCTGCTGCCCGTCTGCAACCGGATTCCGGGGACCTGCATTGGACACGCGGCCTCTACTATTATTATGGGAGCCGCGACTATGCCTCGGCGTTAGCCGAATACGCCCTGGCCAAACGCAGTTTGCCCAACGACGCAAACATTCCGTTCTCCATTGCCATGGTTGAGAGGCGACAGGATAACTGGGAGGAATCGACCCGCCTCATTGAAGAGGCACTCCAACTCGATCCGCGCAATATCCAGTTCATTTCGGAGCTGGCCGGCTCCAATTACTATGTCCTTCGCCGTTACGCAGAAGCGGTGAAAGTGATCGACGATGCGCTCGTCTGGAAGCCGGACGATTTCGGTCTCGCTTTTCTGGCTGCCTTCATCGAAACGGCATGGAAAGCCGATCTCCGGCGATGGAAGGAAGTTGTTTCCGGTCATTTGGCCAGGAACGCCGATCCGAACGATCTGATCAACGCCCGGTTCGGACTGGCATTGAAAGAGCGTGATTATCACGCCGCCGAACAAATACTCGCTGCCCCGGGAGGCAACGAGTTCGACGACGATGGTTTCTTCACTCCGAAGGAATGGAATCAGGCAATCGTCGCCCGTGGTCTTGGCGATAGCGCCAGGGCGAGTGCTGCGTTCGAAGCCGCACGGGCGCGACTTGCCGCTGTGGTCCGCGAACGACCGAACGATGCCAAAGCGCTCATGGGCCTCGGCCAGCTTGATGCCACAATAGGACACAAGGAAGACGCGATAAACGAAGGGCAGCACGCAACCGAACTCCTTCCTGTCGAAAGGGACGCCCTGAATGGCACCCAGTTACTGGTTAAACTCACCGGCATTTACGCGCAGGTCGGCGAGACGAATCGCGCCCTGGATTTATTGGAAAAAGTCATCCACAAACCCGACGGATCAAACTACGGCTCACTTAAGCTCGACCAGGTCTGGGACCCGCTCCGGGGCAACCCGCGCTTCGAAAAAATCGTCGCCTCCCTCGCGCCGACAAATTAATCGCCTACTTTTCGCGTTAGTTGTTTGTTCTCCGCCCTCGCCTCTCTGGGGTCAGCGACTGATAACTGCTTCGGCTTTTCCTTCCGCACAATCGCGAAGGATTTCTTCGGCTGCAGGTGTCAATTGATCGAGGATTTGTTGCGAATCAGCGTCCATTCGGATCCAGATGTAATCCGAACTATTACCTGCTTTTTCACGGGGCAGAATATTCGGCATCACCGCTTCCTTGCGAATGACGGCGCGACCCTCAACGACAGTCTTGTAACCACGCCACATGACTTTCCTGTCCTTGACCATGAATGTGGATTCGGTCGCTCCGCTTACAATCTCAGGATCGAGGACACCGTTTGCCTGAAAGATGATGTAGATGTTGTTGAAATGTCCGACGGACATTTTTCCATCAATCCGGTATTGCCCCCTGCCGAACTGGGAAAGATCATAGAAACCATCCGGTAACATCAGCGGACTCGTGCAGTCAGATCGGTTCCACTGAATGGCAGAGCGCTTCTTGGTCTGCCCGCTGCAAATGGCGAACGCCGTAGTTACACTCAGGAATACTGAAATTAAACGAAGCAAGATGATGCGTATTGGAGCAACCTCAATGCCGACTGATCCAATCGACGTTCTTGTTCGAGGCGGATTGGCGTTCTGCGGATTATGCATTTCGCAGATTATTGATCTGGACAACGGGAATGTTTACGAAACTAGCGGCCAGTTAAGGCACGATGAGCAGGCCGTTCGATAAACTTAAAGCTCAGGTAGGAAAGTCCGATCACTAACAGGTGAGCAGCGAGAAGCCAGAGCGCCCCCGTCCAAAACGGGAGCCTGGCCTTGAAGCTAGCCGGGATATCCTGGCAAAGCCACAGTACAAATCCATGCAGCATATAGATCGAAAACGAAATCTCGCCCAGCAACACCATTGGCCGCCATTCCAACACACGAGTAAAAGGACCTCGGGCAAGGCTCAGGCAAAGAATCAAGCCGGCCGCTAACGGGACGAAGTAGAAGTCATAAGTACTGTAGGTAAAGACGACGAAGATGGCGCAGAAAATTACGGCTGCGACCGCGTCATATATTGGTTCCATTTTTCGCGACCGATAAAGCACATTCAATTGAAACAAACTCACTCCAATCGCCACCTCGATCAGACAGCGGCCGAGTCCCCATTTTTCTCTGAGCCGATCGAGCGTTCCATTTCCAAAGTGAGCGGAGTACCATAACAACAATCCCAGGTAGCCTGCGATAAATAGGAGATGCGCCGTCCCGCGTTTCACCGGCCAGACCGCCCAGAGGTAGAGCGGCAGGACGAGGTATGCCCCCCACTCGCAGCTCAATGACCAGGAAGGGAAATCCAGAGGCGGAGCAAAGTAATGGCCCCAGCCGTGGACAAGTAACAGGTTGGCGACGATCGCGTCTCGCCTGAGATAACTCGCCCCGTACTTGCTCCCGAGATAGACAATCGCGATCAGCACTGTGACCACGTTGAGCGGCCAAATGCGGGCGACTCGTTGCCAGACGAAATGTCCGTAGCCGCGCAGGTTCAGCTTGCTGCAGGCGTCGCCATAGCGGTAAGCCAGAATAAAGCCGCTGAGGATAAAGAAGAAATCAACCCAGAGGTAACCGCGGTTCCCAAAACGAAATTGGAAGATATACAGATCAAATAACGGCACTCCGATGACGCCATAGCGGAGGTGAAAGAATGCAACCAGCAACGCCGCCACTCCGCGCATGGCAGTGAGGCTCCCGAACACCATTTTCCGCGGTGACGGTGCAGCGGGGAAAGGTAAACTTGTTTTTGCGTCTTTTGTGATGAGATCTTTCTGAGGTCGCTCCCCGATTCACCAATTGCGTAGCGAAGCTTTACGCGATCAGCTTTTCAGCGTCTGAATTACGTGTTCGGCGTCTCCATTTGTTGTCGCGATAACCAAATGTTGTCGCTCGACGGTCTCAATGTAAACACGCGTCGCGGCGGGAAGTTCGTGCCAGATGCGCCAGGCGACCAGCCCGCCGATGAGCGCGAACGGCATGAGGAAAATCGGCCACCATTGCCAGCTGTAATGCGTCACGAGATAGCCGACGCCGACTGATTGCACGCCGCTCCCGAGATAGACGAATCCATCCACAATCCCCGACGCGGTAGCCGTCGCTTTGCGTCCGCCGAAATCGGCAGCTGCTGTCCCGGACATTAAAGAATGCACACCGGTAACCGCCGCCACGATCAGCAGCGCGGCGACCCCCACGACAAACGGAAACGAAAAAAGATTCATCGCCATCACTGCGGTCATCATGAGCATGAACGCACAGAAAATCACCGCGGGTGGTCCGCGACGTGATTGGAAAAATTTATCGGAGATCAAACCACCCGCGAATCCGCCGACGATCCCGAAGATGCAGAGCAAAAGTCCCCAGTTTTCCAGGATGACTTCGGCGCCCGGTTGTTTCACGTCGTGCCCAAAGATGGTGTACCATTGCATGATCCCGTTGCGCAGGACGCCGGCGGTCAGCTCGACGAAAGCGAACATTACGATCAGCGGATTGAGGAAAACCATCTTGAGCAGGTCGAACGCGCTGTATTCCTCGTGCATGTGACCGGAGGAAGCGTCGTGCGTATCGAGATGTGGAAAACCGGCGTGCTCCGGCGTATCGCGAATGAGCCAGATGTCGAGCAACGCCCACACCGCCAGGATCGCTGCCGGAACAAAGAACACCGCCCAGGTCGCGTCCATCGTCAGGCCGGGCGGGACAAAAATCGCGCGCAGCAAACGTTCCACTGCACTCGTGGGCATTGGGGCATTGAGTTTTGTAATGTCGATGATCGCCTGGCCCCAATCGAACGCGAAATAAACGCCGAACGAAATCAGCGTTCCGAAAATTGCGCCGAAGACACCGCGTTCGCGCACATGAAACCAGTGTGCCTTGACCTTGATGATCGAGACCGCGCCGTAGCTTTGGAAATACATGTTGAGCGCGTAGGTCACCGAAAAAATCGGGAGCAGCCGTACGTGAATGCGATTTGTCAGGACCAGCCAGGTGATGACACCGAGCGCGACATTCGCCGCCGCCGCCCCGAGCGCGGCGATGAGGATTCCCTTTTTCCCGCCAATTTTGTCGACCAGCGGACCGTTGATCAAAAACGAGAAAGCGTAGGTGATGGTCCCGGCTGCGAAGATAAGGCCGAAATCTTCATTCGACATGAGCGAGCCGAGCGCGTTCTTCGCGACCGTGAGATTGTAGCGTCCCATGTAAAGGAACGCGTAAGTCATCCCGAGCGGGAACCAGTTAATGAACCGCCGGCTTAAAAACCACGGCCCATGCTTGAGTGGGTTATTATAAAA
>Ga0137403_10006137_pt1 | contig 13805 bp, 16 predicted proteins | sample CZOMad2_1_16fung_FD_122057 | JGI IMG/M metagenome (GOLD analysis project Ga0137403, IMG submission 122057) | Vadose zone soil fungal communities from Angelo Coast Range Reserve, California, USA - CZOMad2_1_16fungal (Hybrid Assembly) | ecosystem: Environmental > Terrestrial > Soil > Vadose zone... | reverse complement strand
TCACTCGGAAGTAATCCTTAGCGTTGAACGACCATTCTTGAACAAAAGGCGCTAACCAATGAAGAAGCTATCTGCCGCTAGGGTGCACCGAATGGGGAGAACGGCGCGAACGTGGCACTTCGAAACTGACAGGGTCCAAGTGAGTACCGATCGAGCCTTTGTGCTCCGATTCAGCTTGAAGTCGAAGGGTGGTGGCGTCACCGAGGTGCGGACCGAAGTTGGTGCGGATGACTTTGCGTCGTTGGTTCAAGCCATGATTGAGGCTGACCGTGGCCGGGCAATGCGGGAGATGTCAGAGGCGACCTGTTTATGGAATTCCAAAAGCATTAGCCGCGCCGGCTCTTTATTTGAGCATCCAATTGCGCAACAGAGATAGCTCGATCGGGATTTGCATCGAGCTCAGCATCACGACTCAACGCTTCGGCAACGCCCTCATCTTCGTCGGATAAAACGCCGGGAAGAGAGTCGAGAAGATTCGCCGCCAGAGTTGCTCGTTCTTTCTCAGGCAAGGTGAGCGCGAGTCTCTCTATGTCAACTATTGTAGCCATGTCCGAAGAATACCTCTCAGCTGCCCGCCTGAACAACGGCTTTCTGCGTATAGCGGGACGACTCTGTGAGTGATGAGATCGAGCACAACAACGTCTTCAACGATTAAGTTGGTCAGTTCTGAAGTTGGAAATCGTATTGAAAGATGCGAATGTCAATATTTCAAGCCTGACCCTACCCCTTCGCTTGATTTACGGGCGGCCCTCCGTGGCCGCCCCTCATACCAAAGGATCCGTCGAATTCGCATGCAGGGGCGGCCAAAGAGGGCCGCTCGTACATGGGCCCTTTTGATTCTTTCACAGCTTCTACGCGGCCCAGGACGCCCCAACCGCGAAACTATCGAGAGGACACCGCTACGAAGATGTGAAGCAATTCGAAATTCGCGCCATTCGCGCATGTGGATTCAACAAGTTACGCTGTCGATTTCCTATTATTTCACAGCTTCTAAGCGGCCCGGACCATGCCGACCTCGCCCTCCTATCGATAGGTCACCGCCACGCGGTGGATCCCACTTCTGACGAAGCGGGTATGAGTGTCCGACGAGTGCCTGGAGCAAGAGCGTGTCTCTCATTCCGAGCGAAGCACCGCGTTGACACTCCCTCTGCCAAATGGCAACCTTGACCAGGCGTTTCGGGAGCAGGAATCGAGAGCGAGCTTTGACAAGAATGAATATCAATGAACTCAGTGTAGGACTCATCGGAGGCACCGGTGAAGAGGGCCGCGGACTGGCGCTCAGATGGGCAATCGCCGGCGCGCGAGTGTCAATCGGATCGCGCACGCTCGATCGCGCAAAGACTGTTGCTGACGACCTCAATCAACTCCTCGGTTCTCGCGCGGGGCAGCCCATTGGCTACGGCGAGAACCGGGATGTGATCGCCGGATCCGAACTCGCGCTGCTGACAGTGCCGTTCGCGCACGCGGCTTCAACGCTTGAAGCTCACCGGCAGGATTTTCGCGACGGCTCGATCCTGATCGACATAACCGTGCCGGTCTCGTTCGAGCAGGGGCGAGTCCGTTATGTTGAACTGCCGGAAGGTTCGGCGAGCGAGCATCTCAAGGCGCTGCTTCCCGAGAGCATCGCGCTCGTCGCCGCTTTCAAGACTGAGCCGGCTCACCTGCTCGCCGAGATCGATGAGGCGCTTGATTGCGATTCGTTTGTGGCCAGCGACTCGAAAGAAGCGAAGACGCGAGTAATGGAAGCGATAGCGTTCATCAAGGGCTTGCGAGCCGTCGATGCGGGAACCCTTTACAGCGCGCGGACCCTCGAGCGAATGACGGTGCTCGCGATCGGCATCAACCGCCGAAACAAGATCAAGGCCGCACGATACCGAGTTGTGGGTCTGTAGGTTGTGCCGGACGGTTCGGAGTTCAGGGTTCCGAGTTCAGCGTCCAGAGATACACGTTGGAAGGTTTTCTGCGATAACCGTGAACTCTGAACCCGGAACCCTGAACTCTGAACCGCGAACTCTGAACCCTGAACCCGTAAATATGAAAGTCACAGCACTCGCCGGCGGCGTAGGCGCTTCGAAATTTCTGGTCGGGCTCGCCGCTGTGATGCCGCCCGAAGATATCTCCATCATCGCCAACACCGGCGACGACATCGAGCTGTTCGGGCTTCGCATCTGCCCCGATATTGACACGGTCACCTACACGCTCGGCGGAGTCATCAACGAAGAGACGGGTTGGGGACTGAAAGGCGACACGTTTGAATGCCTTCGCTGGCTTGCGCGCTATGGCGAAGCGGCGTGGTTCAATCTGGGTGACCGTGACCTGGCCACTCACATCTTCCGAACGAACCAATTGCGAGGTGGCTGCTCGCTCAGCGAAGTGACGGACCGCATCCGTCGCTCGCTTGGGGTACGTTCGACGATTGTTCCGATGACCGACGCTTACACTCCTACACGCGTGGTAACCGATGAAGGCGAGATGCACTTCCAGGAGTATTTCGTCCGTCGAAGGTGCGAGCCGCGAGTGGGTGAGATTCGCTTTGACAACATCGAGTCAGCCGTCCCGGCGCCGGGCGTGGTGAGCGCGATACTCGAGGCTGACGCAGTGATCATTTGCCCGAGCAATCCGTTCATCAGCATCGGACCGATCCTGGCGGTGCCCGGCGTGCGCGACGCTCTTCGTGAAACGCGTGCGACGGTCCTGGCTGTTACCCCGATCATCGGGGGAAGAGCCCTGAAAGGCCCGGCGGCTGATATGCTCCGTGATCTGGGGCATGAAGTTTCGGCGAGCGCCGTCGCGGCTATGTATCGAGACTTCCTCGACGTATTCATTCTCGACTATGCCGATACTAAATTGAAATCTGAGATTACAGCTTCGGGAATACGAGTGCTGGTGACCGATACTGTAATGAACACAAACGAGAAGAAGCTCGCGTTCGCCCAGATAGTGATTGAGGCAGCTTCTGAAGCCCGTAATTGCTGAGTGAGCTAATATGGCAACATCCGACATCATTGCAACTACCGAGCTGACTTGCGTTGGACGAACTGGTGAGCGGCTCAATTGTCTTGTTGAGGTCGGGAAACCCTACCAGGCCAAAAGCGGTGAATGGGTCTGTGCGCTGTCGCTTGGAGAGTTATATCCGAGACTGCCTGACATAAGGGGGGAAGACTCATTGCAATCTCTCTACCTAGCGCTCTCGCTGGCACGACAACTGTTGACTTATTTCGTAGAAGATGGCGGGAAAATCTTGATAGCTGGAACCGACAGCGAGTTCCCCCTTGACGCATGGTTTTCTCGCGTCGGAACTACGTCCGCAGTGCCTTAACCGAGCTCATTCTCAACGAATATGAGGGCGCTTCTTATCCCACTCAAAGATCCAACATACGCGAAAACTCGTCTCGCGGAGTTGCTGTCGGAAGATGAGCGGCGGCAGCTTGCGTGGGCGATGTTCGAAGATGTCAGCCGAGCGATCGCAAATGCTCGCAAACCTGATAGAGTCGTGATGGTCTCAAGCTTCACACCTGCCATCGAGCGGGCACGCGAACTGGGTTGGGATGTGTTGATCGAGGAGTCGCAGACCTCGGAAAGCGCGTCGGTTGACTGGGCCTCGCGCATGTTGAGCGAGCGCGGCTTCGACGCAGTGATGAGGCTGCCGGCCGACCTGCCGCTTGTGCGAACCGAGGACATCGATGAGCTTCTGTCGATCGAGCTCGATTCACCGGGTGCGCTTCTTGTTCCTTCACGTGAAGGCACAGGCACGAACGCGGTCATCCGCACCCCGCCGGCTTTGTTTCCCTCGCGTTTTGGTCCGAACTCGCTCGCGCTGCACAAGCAAGAAGCGGCGCGCGTTGGTGTTGAATGCGTGATCGTCAACAACGCTCGCATCGCGCTGGACATCGACGAACCCGCGGATGTGAAATTGTTGCTCGAAGAAGGGGGCGACACGCACGCATTCGCCGCGCTTAGTGAGATGAACGCTTTTGAACGGCTGCGGAATATGAGGCGTTAGGTTTGCGGCCTTGCGCTTCTGCTGAGGAGCATTTCGCGCAAACCCGCAAAGAAAAGCGCAAAGACGCAAAGTAGAGATTGTGAGAGACAGAATCGAACTGATCGGAGTACCTGGAATCCCGGAGGCAGCCGAAGGCGATGATGTCGCAGCGCTGATCGCCCGGGCTCTGCGCAATGCCAGGATCGAAGCCGTAGACGGCGATGTCTTAGTCGTCGCGCAGAAGATCGTTTCAAAAGCCGAAGGCCGAATCGTCAAGCTTGATTCGGTCGAGCCCTCGGCTCGCGCGCAGGAGTGGGCCTCTGCCTATGACAAAGACGCGCGAGTGGTCGAAGTGGTGATGCGCGAATCGAAGCGAATCGTTCGCATGGAGCGCGGGGTGTTGATCTCGGAGACCGAACACGGCTTTGTGTGCGCGAACGCCGGCGTGGACACGTCGAATGTTGCTGAAGGCACAGTGACTCTGTTGCCGAAAGACCCGGACGCATCGGCTCGACAGATTCGGTCGGAACTGGAGGCGGCATTCGGCGTTCGAATTGCCGTGATCGTGTCAGACACGTTCGGCCGGCCCTGGCGCGAAGGTTTGGTAAACGTGGCGCTCGGGGTTTCGGGCATCGCGCCGCTGATCGACTATCGCGGTCAGAAGGACTCACACGGGAATGCTCTGAAAGTTACGGTGATCGCGATCGCCGACGAGCTTGCATCGGCGGCTGAGCTGGTGATGAAGAAGAGTGCGGGAGTTCCGGTCGCGATCGTCCGTGGCTTTGACTACGAATCGCGCGATGCGTCAGGCCTCGAGTTGATCCGGGTTCCCGAGCTTGATTTGTTTCGATGAAGCCGGGCGTGTGATAGAATCGGCGCATCCGCGGTAGGTCAGTAACAAGATGAAACGAGTAATGTGGATTGAATACAAAGCAGACGGGATAGTAGGTCCCGCGCGGATTGACTGGGTGCAAGTAAAGGATAGCGGTAAGAAACTGGTTTATCGTCATCAGTCATTCCGCTCGCTCAGGTCGCGGATTTAAGGCCAACTACTATGATATGGACTCGCGGGAAGAGTATTGGATCACCGGTTGCAGAAAGGATGGGCGGAATGCACTTTATAGCACCGAGGTCGAAATTGACGAAGACGCCATGGAGGAGTACTGGATCCGGATTCGCAATGAGCCCAAGAAAAAGGACACTAAGCGATTTCGCGCTCCTGGGAAGTACTGAAGGAAAGCGACTGCGAGGTCCCTTGCCGCGGACATAGGCGAAAGGGAATTCCGCTGACTTCAATCTCGCAGGTAATCGAATCCACTCCGGGAGGTGATTCATGTTTACACGACGAACCTTTTTGAGATCAGTCGGCAGTGCGACGGCGATCGCCAGCCTCGCTTCACTCCGCGAAGGCGGCATCGAACGCATACTTGCAGGCTCGCGATCCGCTGGCGACGCTTCTCCTGACAAAATCGCTGCCGATGAAGATTTCTGGCGCGAGATCCAGCAGGCTTTCACCGTCGATCGCTCGTTGATCAACCTCAACAACGGCGGAGTGAGCCCGTCGCCACGCGTGGTGCAGGACGCAATGCGCCGTTATCTCGAGTTCTCGAATTCGGCGCCGACCATCACCATGTGGCAAGTGCTCGAGCCTGAAGTCGAAGGCGTGCGGCGAAGGCTCGCCGCTGCGTTCGGCTGCGATTCTGAAGAAATGGCGATAACCCGAAACGCCAGCGAGTCGCTCGAGATCTGCATCTTCGGTCTGGACCTCAAGCCCGGCGATGAAGTGCTCACCACCAATCAGGACTATCCGCGAATGCTCACTTCCTGGCGGCAACGCGAGCGGCGCGACGGCATCAAGATAAAGACGATCTCGTTCCCGGTTCCGCCTCCGTCGATGGACGATCTATACGATCGATTCGAGCGCGCAATCACTCCTAAGACCAAAGTCATCCTCGTGTGTCACATCACCAACCTCACCGGGCAGATTTTCCCGATCAAACGAATCTGCCAGATGGGACGCGAGCGCGGCATCGAAGTCATCGTCGACGGCGCGCACGCGTTTGCGCACTTCCCGTTCAAGCACGCCGATCTCGATTGCGACTACTACGGGACGAGCTTGCACAAATGGCTGCTTGCGCCCCACGGCACCGGCTTTTTGTATGTCAGGAAATCGAAGATCGGGAAGCTGTGGCCATTGATGGCCGCCGACAAGAAACAGGACAGTGACATTCGCAAGTTCGAAGAGATCGGCACGCACCCGGCCGCTAATCACAACGCGATCTCGGAGGCGCTCACTTTTCACGAAGGCATCGGCAGCGAGCGCAAAGCAGCGCGGCTCCGCTTTTTGAAAGACCGCTGGGCGAGGCGGCTCGAGGCGATCAAGGGCGTGCGAATCCTGACTCCTTACGATCCTCAACAGTCGTGTGGCCTGGCGAATTTCAGCGTCGAAGGAATCGATCACGGCAAGCTCGGCGCTCATCTATGGGAGCGTTATCGGATCATCTGCACGCCCATTGCTCACGAGGAGTTCAAGGGGATCAGAATAACGCCGAACGTCTATACTACTCTGGCCGATATCGACACGTTCTGTGACGCGGTCGAGAGAGCGATTCGGTCGGGGCTGGCGGCGTGAGTCTCGGTTCGCCTGAAAAGAGGTTCGTAGTTCGGCCTTCAGGCGGAAGTTGGTATGTTTGTCTCTCTCGGGAACGCTACGAACTTCCGCCTGAAGGCCGAACTACGAACTCTTCGTCATGACGACACCTGAGAAAAGAGTCCTCACCCGCGTCGATGAACTCGCGGACGAGATGGTCGAGTGGCTGCGTGGGCTCGTCCGAATTCCTACGATCAACCCGCCAGGCGAGAACTACAAAGACTGTGCGTATTTCGTCGCCGACAAGTTAAAAGAGTTTGGCTACGAGGCGAGCTTTATCGAAGCCACCGGCCGCCCCGAATGCACACCCGAACGTCCGCGAGTCAACGTCATCGGTCATCTGAACGGCTCGCGCTTTCATCCCACACTTCACTTCAATGGCCACATCGACGTGGTGCCGCCCGGCGACGGCTGGACGGTCGATCCGTTGGCGGCTGAGATCCGAGATGGACGAATCTACGGCCGTGGCGTGACTGACCAAAAGGCCGGGATCGCCGCGTCGTTGTTTGCAGTCGAAGCGATTCGCCGCGCTGGATTCAAGCTCGCGGGATCAATTGAACAGAGCGCGACCGTCGATGAAGAGAGCGGCGGGTTTGCGGGCGTCGCGTATCTGGCTGAGCATGGGTATGTCAGGCCGGATCTTGTCGATTACGTGATCATCACCGAGCCGCTCGATTACGATCGGATATGCCTGGGTCATCGTGGCGTGTATTGGTTTGAAGTCCTTATGCACGGACGAATCGCTCACGGCAGCATGCCGTTTCTGGGTGTGAGCGCGATCGATCGAATGGCGAAGCTAATCGAGCGAATCGAACGTCAGCTTAAGCCTAAACTGGCCGAGCGCCGCACTCGAATGCCGGTCGAGCCGGAAGGCGCTCGCAGCGCTACGATAAATGTGAATTCGATCCTGGGCGGCCAGGATCCTGATTCGCCTCAAACTCCCTGCGTAGCTGATCTGTGTCGAGCGGTGTTCGACCGGCGCTTTTTGATAGAAGAGAAGCTCGAAGATGTTCGGGAAGAGTTCATCGATCTGATCGAGTCGTTGCGCGCCGAAGACGCCGAGCTTCGGTATGAATTGAAGGACTTGCTCATCGTTCATCCGACGATGACCGCGCCTGAGTCGCTGCTCGTGAAAACGATGCGTGCCGTGGTAAACGAGACTATTGGCCGCGAGCCGCCACTCATTGCGAGCCCGGGCACCTACGATCAAAAGCACTTCGCGCGTATCGCGGGTATCGAGCAGTGCATCGCATACGGGCCGGGAATTCTAAACATGGCGCATCAGCCTGATGAGTATTGCGAGATTGAGCATCTGGTGTCGGCTTGCAAGGCGATGGCGGTTGGCGCTATGCGGCTAGTGGGCGTAGACGGAATGGACCACGGATGACGCTGATTCAACGGATTCTCGCGGATCTGATCCCCGTTGATCCGTTTCATCCGTATCATCCGTGTCTATTGCGGAGGTGATAAACGTGACCACATCAAACAACAGCGCCGGCTCGCTGCCGTTAACCCGCCGTGACTTGCTGCGCGGAGCCGTGGCCGCCGCATCGTTGAGCGCACTGGCCGATGCTGCTTTTTCGCTCGGCTCATCAGAAAGAAACGCGAGCTCGATTACAGACGTCGCGGGTATCAAGGTCGGGCACTTCACCGATTCGCGAAGGCCGACTGGATGTACGGTGATCCTAACCGAAGAAGGCGCGGTCGCGGGCGTCGATGTTCGAGGCGCCGCGCCGGGGACTCGCGACACCGATCTGCTCAATCCAATCAATACAGTTCAAACTGTTCACGCAATTATGCTCGCGGGCGGCAGCGCTTTCGGTCTCGATACCGCGACCGGTGCGATGCGTTACCTTGAAGAGCACGGCATTGGCTTCGACATGCGAGTGGCTCGCGTGCCGATTGTGCCGGCGGCGATTCTCTTCGACCTCGGAGTCGGCGACGCGAAGATCCGGCCCGACGCCGAAGCCGGATACAAAGCGTGCAAAGCTGCGACCACGACACCGCCCGCCGAAGGAAACGTCGGCGCCGGCGCGGGGGCTACAATCGGCAAGCTGTTCGGGATGTCTCGAGCGATGAAGAGCGGGATCGGAACGTCGGCGATCAAACTCGACGGAGTAACTGTCGGGGCGATAGTGGCGGTGAATGCAATAGGCGACGTTTTCGATCCGACAACTGGAAAGCTGATCGCCGGCGCGCGAACCAAAGATGGCAAGTCGCTTGTGAATTCGATGGCTGCCATCCTTCGAGGCGAGCCGTTACCGCCCGCGCTTGCCGGTGCGGCGACGACGATCGGAGTTGTCGCCACTGATGTCGCGCTGACGAAGGCTCAGGCCTCAAAGGTCGCGCAGATGGCTCACGACGGGTTGGCTCGGACGATAAATCCTGTGCACACGGCTTATGATGGCGATACTATTTTCGCGCTCGCGACGGGCAAGTCTTCGAAGCCGGCGAATGTGACGTTGATCGGAGCGTTGGCTGCCGAAGCGATGGCTCAGGCAGTCGTGCGAGCAGTGCGCGCAGCCCGCGGGATACCTGGACTACCAGGCGCAACAGAATTGTAATGCTTGAGGTTTTGCGGCTTTGCGCTTCTGCGCGAGACTGTTTCACGCAAAGACTCAAGGTCCGCCAGGACGCAAAGAACGCCAACCCCGATGACCTTCCTCCTCATTCTCATCGCCTACGCAACTCTGATGATCGTGCTCGGCGCGGTCGTCTCTCGACGCGTCCGAGCTTCAAGCGATTTCTTTGTTGCCGGGCGCGGACTCGGCGCGGGTTTAATATTCTCAACCTTGCTTGCCGCAAACATCGGCGCGGGGTCGACCGTCGGAGCGGCGGGGCTAGGTTATCGCGATGGGATATCGGCGTGGTGGTGGGTCGGCTCGGCGGGAATCGGCTCGGTGATACTCGCGCTCACGGTCGGGCCAAAGATCTGGAGCGTCGCTAAAGAACACAATCTCTACACCGTCGGCGACTATCTCGAGTTTCGTTACGACCGAAGTGTTCGCGGTGTGATGGCCTTGCTGCTATGGTTTGGTTCGCTGTCGATTCTCGCGGGGCAGTTGATCGCAGTGGCGTGGATACTGAACGTCGTCGCGGGCGTGAGCAAGCCGGTCGGGTGCTCGATCGCAGCGGTCGTGATCACGACTTACTTCACGCTGGGAGGCTTGCATGCATCGGCTCGCGTCAACGTGTTGCAGTTGTCGGTTAAGATTGCCGGCTTCGTCGTCTCTTTGATCTACTTGCTCGGCGCCGGCAACGGGCTCGCAGGTTTGAAGGAGAGTGTGACGTCGACGGTTGGGGCCGAGCACGTCGAGTCTTACTTCGGACTCACCGGTCAGGGATGGCCCGCAGCGATCAGCTACCTCGCTATCCTTTCGCCGTCGTTCGTCATCTCGCCAGGCTTGCTGCAGAAGCTCTTTGGCGCCCGCGACAAAAGAGCCGTGCGCATCGGGGTTGGCGCAAACGCGGCGGCCCTGCTGGCATACGCGATCGTGCCCGTGCTGATCGGCATAATCGCGCGAGCGAGATTTCCGGGGCTTACGAATCACGAGCTGGCGCTTCCGACATTGCTGACTCAAGCGCTGCCGCTGTGGCTGGGCGCGTTGTTATTGGGCGCAATCTTTTCGGCTGAGCTGAGCGCGGCCGACGCGGCGTTGTTCATGTTGAGCACGTCGTTGAGCAAAGATCTGTACAAAGCCTTCATGAATCCGGAGGCGACAGATGAACGGCTTCTGCGAGTCGCTAAAGCTTCGGCGATCGCGTGCGGCGTCGCCGGCGCGATGCTGGGGAGTTTTCTTCCTACGGTGATCTCGGCGTTGAAGATCTTCTACACGCTTCTTGCGGCGGCGCTGACCTTGCCTCTGATAGCGGGGTTGTACACTCGGAAAGTGAACGCGCGTTCGGCGATTCTATCGATGCTGGTTTCTGTTGTTGTGACATTCGCGCTTGAACTGATCTCTGAAGGTCAAGGAGTTCGAGGCGTGCCGTCTTTGATTGTCGGCATCGTCGTCGGCACGATAGTGATGTTGAGCGTTAATTCTATTGAGAAGCGCATGAGCGGTTGAGGCGCCGGGACAATCATGGATTACGACAAACTCTTTCGACTGGACGGCCGCGTAGGAGTCGTTATCGGCGCGGGATCGGGCATCGGCCAATCCGCGGCCAGGGGCCTGGCGGCTCACGGCGCGCTTGTTGTTTGCGCCGATGTCCAACAAGAAGCCGCCGAGCAGACTGTGCGTGAGATCGGCGGCGGAGCAACGGCAAAGCCCGTTGATATCACGCAAACCGATAGCGTCGCCGAGTTGTTTCGCACTGTCACCGATGAGTATCAGCGACTCGATATAGTCGTCACTACGCCGGGCGCTAATGTGCGCAAGCAAATCGCAGACTATCAAGACGCGGACTTCGACCGTGTCATCGAGCTGAACTTGAAAGGGACGTTTCGAGTGTTGCGCGAAGCAGGACGAATCATGTCGCGGAGCGGCGCCGGCAGCATCATCGCTTTCTCGTCGATTCGCTCACAGGTCGTCGAGCCGGGGCAGGGCGTGTACGCGGCTACGAAGGCGGGCATCGTACAAATGGTTCGTGCGCTTGCGGCGGAACTCGGGTCAAAAGGCGTACGCGTGAACGCGATTGCTCCTGGAGTCGTCGAAACACCGCTGACACAACCCATCAAGAATCACCCCGAATGGTACGCGGCTTATGCGGCGAAAAGTGTATTCGGCCGCTGGGCGAGCGCGGATGAGATGGTCGGTCCAATTATTTATTTGGCCTCCGACGCGTCGAGTTACGTCACCGGATCGGTGTTGTTTGTGGACGGCGGCTGGACGGCGGTGGATGGACGATTCGATCCGCCGCTCTAAGTGGTTTCCGGTTTCTAGTTTGTTGGTTTCTGGTCTCCAATCTCGAATGTTCAGGGCAACAAGAAACAACAAAGCGGAAACCAGAAACCAGAAACCACAAACCACGAACCTAACCGATCCGCCCATCGACGATGTTGATAATCCGGTGTGCCAACGCGGAATTCTCAGGATTGTGACTCACCATAAACACCGTCTGCCCCTGCGCGTTCATCTCCAGGAACACTTCCATTACTTCGCGTCCAGTTTTTGTGTCGAGCGATCCGGTCGGTTCATCAGCAAGAATCAACGGCGGCTCGTTGACTATCGCCCGAGCGATTGCCAGGCGGCCTTGCTCGCCGCCTGAAAGTTGATTTGGGAGCCTCGACCGTTTATCCGCGAGCCCAACTTTTTCTAACACGCTCATCGCGCGGTCTCGTTTCTCCCTCGCCCTCAAGTTCTTCGTTGCAAGAGGAAGCATCGCGTTCTCGAGCGTGTTCAGATAAGGCATCAGGTGATGCTGCTGAAAGACGAAACCGAGATACTCACGGCGAAAATCCGCCCGGCGTTCATCCGCGAGGCCGTACACGTCTATGTCGTCGACCAGTACGCGGCCTTCGGTGGGATGATTCATCGCGCCGACTATAGTGAGCAGCGTGCTCTTTCCCGAACCGGATGGACCCATCAAACAAACGAATTCGCCTTCTGCGATCTCAACGTTGATGTCCGAGAGCACGCGGACAATCGGCGAGTGGCCGTTGGCTTCGTAGACCTTGGTGATTTTTTCGATTGCTACGAATGGCATTGGGGGTTTGCGCAAAGACGCAAAGAACGCAAAGACGCAAAGAACGGAAAAGTTACACAGATCGCACCGCTTCCGAGGGGTCGAGCCGCGACGCGCGAACTATCGGGTAGAAGCTGCTGATAGTGCCGATGACCAACCCGGCGGCGATCGCGACCACGGCGAGCACGGGCTGGAACTCAAACACAACCCTGGTCTCCGCGAAATAGGGAAGCGTGAGCCAGCTTGCGAGCAGACCTGCAGCCCAACCCAACAAGCCGCCCAGCAGGCTGATCACCGCGACTTCGATCATCAGCCCTTTGATGATGTGCGACCGGCGAAAACCGATCGCTCGAAGCACGCCGATCTCTTTGGTGCGCTCGATGACCGAGCCCATCATCGTGGTAAAGATCATCAACGCGCCGATCGCAAGCACGACCGCAGAGACGACGGCCGAAAACCGAGTCAGCCGGTCGACCGTTTCCGACCGCGCGCGAACCGATTGCTGAATCGCCGAGACTTTCGCGTGCGGAATCCGTTCGCTGATCTGCGAGACGATGTCGCCGATCGGGCAGTCCTTGCACAGCGCGCTCACTTCGATCAGGCTCAACTGGCCGGGCTTGTTCAACAGCGACTGAACGTGAGCCAGCGATCCGAAAATCATTCCATCCTCAGGCCCCCCGGTCTGTGAGATCACTCCCGCCACTTGATGATCCTGGCCGGCGAGCTTCACTCGGTCGCGAACTATCTTGAATTGAAACTGATCTTCGCCGCTCTGGTGCGAGCCTCGGTGTGAAATGTGTTGTTGCGCGGCGCCCGAAGCCGGCTCGATTAGCGTAAGTGCGCGCGCGACTTCGTAACCGACAAGCAGCTCCTTTTCTGCTTCGGGTTTGCGCCCGGCGATGTGCCACCAGCGCTTCAGCGTCAACTCGCTGTCGAAGTCGACGCCCGCGAGAAGGACCTCGCGGCCATCGACCCCCACTGCTCCGAGCAGTTTCGGCGAGACGTTGCTGATACGATTGCGATACGGAATGTCGAGCACATTTGCCGCATCTTCATCCTTGAGTTGTTTTACGTCGAATGAAACGAGACTGAGAGCCCGCCGTAGTCGAGCGAGAGGCTGTTTGACTGAGGCACGACGACAATGTTGGCGCCGAATCGATCGAGTTGCGAGCCGATTTCTTCTTTGATCGAACTGCTTAAGCTAAGCAGCGCGACCGCAGTGCCGATCCCGATTGCGATGCCGATGGTTAGAAAGATGGCTTTGCCTTTACGGCGCTTGAGATTTGCGAATGCGATGGTGCTTATGCGCATAGGCCTTTAGAAGTATCCCCCGCGACTCTCGAGCTCACTCGCCTTGATCACGAGCTGATTCCCCTCGATCGTTCGTGGGAGCCCTACCGGATTGCACCCGCCGTGCACTTCGTTGATCTGCGACGAATGAAAGTGCAGCCCGCAGTTGTTGCAGATCATATCATCGCCTTCCTGGTGATAACCCTTCTTCGCGTGATAGCAGGTATCGCAAGCGTCGAGCGCCGCCCGATACACGCC
>Ga0137403_10006136_pt1 | contig 13806 bp, 10 predicted proteins | sample CZOMad2_1_16fung_FD_122057 | JGI IMG/M metagenome (GOLD analysis project Ga0137403, IMG submission 122057) | Vadose zone soil fungal communities from Angelo Coast Range Reserve, California, USA - CZOMad2_1_16fungal (Hybrid Assembly) | ecosystem: Environmental > Terrestrial > Soil > Vadose zone... | reverse complement strand
GGACGGAACAGTTCCAGGAAATCAAGACCCGATTGAACCGGGAACTCAGCCGACTGCCGGATGGAACGGTTTTCAGCTTCTCACCACCGGCGATCCCAGGCGTCGGCACTTCTGGCGGATTTCAGTTTGTTCTCGAGGACCGCGCGGGTAAGGACGTGCAGTTTCTCGCCAACAATCTCAACAAGTTTCTGGCCGCAGCCCGCAAGCGCCCCGAGATTGGCATGATAAGCACGACCGCTATACCGAGCGTGCCGCAGCAGTTCGTGAATGTGGACCGCGAAAAAGTTCTGAAACAGGGCGTCGCAATTAGCGACGTTTACCAGACAATTCAGGCATTCATGGGAGGGCTGTTCCTCAATTACTTCAACGATTTTGGTCGCACATGGCAGGTCTACGTGGAGGCGGAGGCGCCTTACCGCGCAAATACCGGCAACCTTGGCCAGTTTTACGTCCGCAACAACCAGGGTCAGGTAGTGCCACTCTCTGCATTGGCAAGTTTCGAAAACCGTTCCGGTCCCGAGTTCACCATGCGCTACAACGAGTATCGCTCGGCACAAATCAACGGCAGCGCGGCGCCCGGATACAGCTCGGAGCAGGCGACGGCCGCTCTGGAACAGGTTTTCAAAGAAACGATGCCAAGCGAAATGGGCTTCGACTACATGGGCATGTCATACCAGGAGCAAAAGGCGCGGGAGGGAATGCCGCCTAGCGTCATCTTCGGATTTTCCCTGCTCTTCGTTTTTCTGATTCTGGCGGCGCTTTATGAAAGTTGGAGCCTGCCGTTCAGCGTGCTCCTGAGCACGCCAGTCGCGGTGTTTGGCGCCTTCGGAGTGCTATGGCTCCGCCGCTGGCTGCTGGGATTGTTCCTCCCTCCTTACATGGTCCAAATCGAAAACGATGTCTATGCCCAAATCGGTTTGGTGATGTTGATCGGTCTTGCGGCCAAGAACGCGATTTTGATCGTCGAGTTTGCCAAGGAGCAGTACGAACACGGCCAGCCGCTGGTGGATGCGGCGCTTGAAGGAGCACGGCTTCGCTTCAGGCCGATCATGATGACCTCGTTTGCGTTCATCTTGGGATGCATTCCACTGTGGACAGCGTCCGGTGCTGGGGCGGTCGCGCGCCAGGTGATGGGCACCACGGTGATCGGCGGCATGCTAGCGGCGACCCTTGTCGGCGTCTTCCTCATTCCCGCGATCTTCTACGTTGTCGAACGAATTTCCGGTGCTGAGCGGCGACGAGCCGTGCAACTCGCGGCCTCCGAAGTACCGGTTGAAGGTGACTAATAACAATGAAGAAACTATTACCACTTGTCTTGCTTTCGACGGGGCTGCTCTCCGGATGCCTGATGGGCCCGAAATACAGGCGGCCCGCTGCAAACGTTCCACCGAGCTATCGCGCAGCGTCGCCCGAGCAGACCACGGCTTCATCGCTCGGCAATGAGCAATGGTGGCAGGTGTATCAGGATCCAGTGCTCGCGGAACTGATCCATAAAGCACTCGCGCAAAATTACGACGTACGCATTGCCGCCGCGCGGATACTTGAAGCGCAGGCACAACTCGGTATCATCCGTTCCAATCAGTTTCCGTCCGCCAGCGTTGGGGCGGATGTTTTCAGCCAGCAAAACGCAAAGATTTCAAACCAGTTCCCGGCTTACCAGGTCAATGCGGGTGAACTGAATCTAGGGGTGATCTGGAACCTCGACTTCTGGGGAAAATATCGCCGACAGACGGAGGCGGCACGCGCCGAAGTACTCGCCACCGAGTGGGGGCAACGCGCCGTTCTTTCTTCTCTGGTCGCCAATGTAGCGACGGCGTACTTCCAACTTCGCGCCCTCGACAGCCAACTCGAAATCTCGAACCGAACCCTTGCGTCGAGGCAACAGTCCCTGGTGCTGACTCAGCTGCTTGAGACTCATGGCTCTGCTTCAGGTCTCGATGTGAGTCAATCGGAGCAACTTGTCTACACGGCTTCGGAAACAATTCCTGATCTTGAGCGCCAAATTCAGCAGCAAGAAAATCTGCTGAGCATTTTGCTCGGAGAAAATCCGGGCCCGATTGCGCGTGGACGCGCACTGACGGAACAGCCCCTCCCCCAAAACGTTCCGGCCGGCCTTCCATCAGACCTACTGGAGCGCCGGCCGGACGTCCGTCAGGCTGAAGAGACTATGGTCGCCGCCAACGCACAGATCGGCGTCGCCAAAGCCTCCTTCTTTCCTAGCTTATCCCTCACCGGGTTGGGAGGGCTGGAGAGTAACGCCTTACACCGATTCATCAGCGAACCTTCCGAGACATGGTTCGGAGCTCTCAGCGTGAGTCAGCCCCTCTTCCAAGGCGGGGCACTTCGCTCGGGACTCAGGCTCGCCCGCGCGAACTGGCAGGAAGCGGTGCTGTCTTACCAACAAACTGTTCAGAGCGCACTCGGACAGGTTTCCGATGCGCTCATTGCTTCTCAAAAAAATCGCGAGTTTCGCGAACAACAGGATCTCCTGACACAAGCGGCGCAACGATCCGACCAGTTCTCGCAGGTGCTTTACAAGCATGGCGGCGCGAGTTATCTCCAGGTTCTGACCAACGAAACGAATTACTTCTCTGCAGAACTGAACCTCGTGCAGGCCCAGCTCAGCGAACGATTGGCGCTGGTTCACCTTTACCAGGCTCTTGGCGGAGGGTGGCAGCAATAGTCGTGGTCGCAGGAAAAACTTTGGGAAGGAATAGGGGAAGAAAGGCAGCTTGATAATGAAAACGAAGTTGTTCTTTTCGATACTCGTGTTGATTACTATCGCGCCAATTGCGCTTGCATCTGGCGACCAAGGCGCAACGAATGTTTACGTCAGCAAAGATCAATCGCTCGTTATTCCCGCCGCGAACTTAGCAGGGGCAAGAACGCCGACAGGCCCTGACATTGCACCAGGCGACCCGAAGCAAGCGTTACAGGACTATGACTCTACGTTGATGGCAATTACGGAGAAGTTCACTGGCGCAATTGCTGCCATTGCCGACTCTATCAAACGTGGCGAAATAACCACGGGTCAAGGGCGAGAACTGAGTGCTGAGCAATATCAGATCGTCCAAATGCAATTTGAACTGGTCAGTCTGTGGCGTCAAATGGAGGAAAAGGACTCGGCAAAAACTCCAAGCGTCGACCTCAGACAACAAAACGAAGCCGTCGTCGTAGCCTTGCCCTTTCCATCGCTGCAACTCAACCCTTCCGTCGCTGAGTACCTTGCCTTGACGCCCTCGCAGGTCGACACAATCCACCAACTAATGGCGCGGGGACAACAGAGTGCTGAGCCTTTGATGACGCAGCTTCGAGCTACACAAGAGAGGCTAATCGCCAGCGAGCACATGAGCGAGAGCGAGATGAAGAGTCTGGCAGACACGGAAGCAAGCGCGTTGGGGAAACTGATCGTCGCCAATGCTCGCATGCAATCCAAAATCTATAAGGTCCTCAGCCCCGACCAGCAAAAAAAGCTCAGCGATCTCGAACGAAGCCAGAGCGCAGTTACACCGGACACTAAATAAGGAGCGATCAGAGTGAAGCATGGATTGGAGACAACGCGCGCCCATGCTGATACGGCTGCAGAGGCGATTGTGCCGCGCAGCATCCCGGTCACAGGCAAACCGACTGCAGTGCAAACGAATAGACAATCCTTGGCGGTTTCGGTGCTGGATCTGGTGCCCACGAGAGCGAGTGAGCCGGTGGGCGATGCCATTGCGAGGTCGGTGGAATTGGCACAACGGGTTGAGCAGTTGGGATACAAGCGCTACTGGCTAGCAGAACATCACTCGATTCAGGGACTGGCTTGCTCAGCCACACCGGTGCTGATCGGACATATCGCTTCGGCGACGAAAACGATTCGAGTCGGCAGCGGTGGGGTCATGCTGCCAAACCATTCACCGCTAGTGGTCGCGGAGCAGTTTGGAACGCTCGAAGCGATGTATCCGGGCCGAATCGACCTAGGCCTGGGACGAGCTCCGGGAGGCGAGTTTCAAACCATGCGAGCGTTGCGACGCGGTTTAGCTCAAGACGGCGATGATTTCCCGGCGCTCCTTGAAGAGTTGCGCACATACTTGGGGCCGGAAAGATCGGGTCAGGTCGTCAAAGCAATACCCGGACAAAACAGCAATGTGCCGATCACGTTGCTCGGATCGAGCGACTTCAGTGCTCAATTGGCAGCGGCGTTAGGCCTGCCATTCGCGTTCGCGGCACATTTTGCACCTGACGCTTTGTATGCGGCAGCGCAGTTTTATCGCGAACGTTTCCAGCCGAGCGAAGTATTACAAACGCCGTATCTGCTCATTGCCGCACAGGTGATTGCAGCGGAGACAGATGCGGCGGCCCGACGATTGTTTACTACTCCACAACAGCGTTTTCTACGACTCATTCGGGGCGAGCCGGTGGAATTGTTGCCTCCCGTTGATTCAATGGAGCCCCTATGGCATGACGGGGAGAGATCGACTGTGGAAAGCCGATTGAGGGCGGCGATCGTGGGATCGGACACAACCGTGCAGGCTGGCCTAGAGAGACTCGTCAGTGATACGCATGCTAATGAGGTGATCATTGTGACGGACACGTATGAACACAGCGACCGGATTGACTCATACGAACGCGTGGCTCGCATTGCTAAGAACATCAAGCGGGCACCAGATACCGCGGCGTAGCTTTCACTTATGGCGCCGCCACTGGCTTCCAGAACGGTAGAAAATTACGAGTCTCAAGAAAGAGATCTTAAAAAGGAGAGCTTTTACGCATGCGGGTAATGTTTTTTTGATCACTAGGCGAGCCGGACGTCATGGACGTAAGGGATGTGTCAATCCCCGAGCCGCAAGATGGTGAACTATTGATCCGGGTCCATCCGACTCGAGACTTCGCATTTCCATTCGTCACCGGTATGGATGGCGCCGGTGTCGTAAACGAAGCTGTTCGGACAACTACTCAAGAGAAAAAGCGAAAGGAGATTCAAATGAACAGTTCAAGCAACCTGCTCGTGTTGGGTGCAACAGGACAAGTAGGAAAACTTGTTGCAAAAAACCTAAAAAGGAGAAAAGCAAACTTTTCGGTAGGGTCGCGAAGGGAAGCGAATCTGGAAGAGCTTGCAGATCAATTCGGAGCGTCGCGCTTCATCGATCTCGATGATCCAAGAACTTTCGATGAAGCATTGAAAAACGTCACAGGCATTTTTCTGATAACTGGTTATACGGTTGACATGCTTGTGCAAAGCAAATCACTTATCGATGCGGCAAAGCGTAATGGTGTCAATCATATCGTGCACCTCGGCGCATTCACGACAGACCAGGGCTCCTACGCTACGGTTTTCGCTTGGCATCAGATGATTGAAGCATATCTTCGCAGCAGCGGCGTTGCCTGGACGAATTTACATCCCAATATGTTTATGCAGAATTTACTAACCTATACCTCGATCAGAGGTGGTCAGTACAGGCCATACACTTCCAAAGCTCTTGGGTTTACTGCTTTGGAAGATCTAGCAGAAGCGGCAGCCGTAATTCTCATGGAAGGGCCGGAAAAACACAGTGGAAAGGACTATTTCTTTTCGGCGGATGCACTTACTCCGCAGCAAGTGGCTGAAAGTCTAACTGCGGCTACCGGCCGTAAGTTCACGGCAGCAGTCCTCGATGCCGAAACTTTCCTGAACGAAACGACCCAGCCGGGTTCAATGTTCGAACCAGCGTATTCAAAGGGAGGATTCGAATTCTTCCGCTACGTCGAGGACGGAAGAATGGCTTACGTTGGAACCGTAAGAGACGATACAAAGAGAATTCTAGGTCGCGAGCCATTGTTGCTGACGGAATGGGCAAAAATACACGCCAATGAGTTATTGGAGATTGCGGGTAGCTGATGGTCGGTGCGCCGGTAGTTGGAGCAAAAAAGCCATGGGCATGAACAAAGGATTGGCCATATCAGTTCTCGATTTGGTGGGGATGCGCAGGGGCGAGAGCGCGGGCGCTGCAATTGCGCGATCGGTGGACCTGGCCCGCTACGCGGAGGCCCTGGGATACCTACGCTTCTGGCTGGCGGAACACCATTCGATCGAAGGGTTGGCATGTTCGGCAACGCCGGTGCTGGTCGGGTACGTGGCCGGAGCAACCACGAGCATTCGCGTGGGTAGCGGCGGAGTCATGTTGCCAAACCACGCGCCGCTGGTTGTTGCCGAGCAGTTCGGAACGCTCGAGGCAATGTATCCAGGACGTGTTGACTTGGGGTTAGGGCGAGCGCCCGGCGGTGATTTTGCGACGATGCGAGCTTTACGCCGCAGCTTGAATCAACCGGGTGAAGATTTTCGCGTGCTACTGCGGGAACTGCGCACTTACCTTCGTCCAGCGTTGCCGGGACAACCTGTCAAGGCTATCCCGGGACAAGGCAGCAATGTGCCGATCACGCTGCTTGGGTCCAGTGATTACAGCGCGCAACTGGCGGCACTCGAAGGTTTACCCTTTGCTTTTGCGGCGCACTTCGCTCCGGAATATCTGCAAAGGGCTGCGCGGCTCTATCGCGACAACTTCCTACCCAGCGATGCGCTGCCTCTACCCCATCTGATGGTTGCCGTGCCGGTGGTCGCGGCGGAAACCGACAAAGCCGCGCGACGACTGTTTACAACCCAACAACAGCGGGTGCTGTCCGCCGTTAGAAACGAACGTCTGCAACTATTGCCGCCGGTCGACTCGATGGAGCCGCTATGGAACGAGATGGAGCGGGCGGAAGTGACGAACAGATTGCGAGCGGCCGTGGTCGGATCGAGGGAAACTGTAAGAGAAGCATTAGAAAAGCTCGTAGCAGAGACCGGAGCAGATGAAATCATCGTGGTAACGGACACGTACGAGCACGAAGATCGACTACGTTCCTACGAGCACCTAGCAGAGGTGGCAAAGGATGTAGCACTCGCTGCGTAGGCGAGCGCAACGTTGACCAAGTCTGATGCGATTTCAAGACTGCGCAACCAATATGTGACTCCCTGATTTCAGACCAGGGAGTCATTCCTGCGCGGAAGAACTTCGTTCGGCTTGTACTTGTGAATCCCCAGAGTGGCTGCCATTTGGCTGCCATTTGTTGGCGAATTGGTACAAAAACAGCCAATTGGCAGCCAATATTTCCGGCGGAACCGCACGATTTATCAACTAGTTAGAGTTTGTTGCCACAACTGCAAAACCTTTATGCGTCGGTTCGATTCCGACCCGCGCCTCCAATCTTCCAATTGATCTGTCGCATCATTCCCTGTAGTACTTCAGCGTCTTCCGGAGAGATTTGCAGCCGTCTCAATAGGCGGCGGATTTTTTGTGTGCTCAGCACTTCCGACCCGGGCTTAACGTATCCACTCTCGGCCAAAACTTCGAACATCAACCGCGTGAGCCGTTCCATCTGGCCTGAATTCACGCCTGCAAGCTTCTCGCTCGAATTGGCAATTTTTCCTTCGCGGGACAATTCATACAAACACACTGCCACTGCCTGGCCGAGATTCATAGAGATGTTGCCGGTAGTGGGAATGCGCAGCAGCCACTGGCAGTGGCTGAGGTCGTCAGTGGAGAGGCCGGTCTTTTCGGATCCGAAGAGCAATGCGACATCACCGGACTTGAGCCGCTTGCGAATTAGCATCGCAGCGGCGACAGGCGTCTTGAGCGGCTGTTGCAGTTCGCGATGGCGGACGGCCGTGGTCCCAACCACCAGCGAGCAATCTGCTACCGCATCCGCGAGGTTCGCATATTCAATCGCATTCGCCAGCACGTCAGCCGCACCAACCGCGGAGCGCGCCTCGCGAAAGGCGACCGCATAAGGATTCACCAGGCGCAGGCTGGAGAACCCAAAGTTGCTCATGGCGCGAGCGGCAGCACCGATGTTCAACGGGTTGCGCGGGCGAACCAGGACGACATGGAGGCGCGGGGGTTTTGGCATCTCTGCTGACGATGCTAAACCAAGCACAAAAATTTTAAAGGTTGAAGCCGCTCACTGCACGGATGGAAGCAGGCGGATCAATGCGCCTTCGAGGCGCTCAAAGTCAGGAGGCTTTCCAAGGTATTCGTCGGCACCCAAGTCGATCACATTTTGCACGTCGGCAGGGTCGACGCTACCGCTCAGCACGATCACCGGGATGAGGCTAGTTTTGGTGGAGGACTTGAGCCGCTTCAGAACTTCCAAACCGGAACCGCCGGGCATATTGATGTCGAGAATGACGGCCGCCGGCGCAAGCCGCAGCGCCGCCATGAACGCATGCATGGCGTCATAGGAGACCACCACTGAGTAATTCGCCTTCGAGAGGCGACTGGACAGCAATTGTGCGAGCACGCGGTCATCATCCGCCACCAGGATGGTCGGCTTGGCCAGCTTGGGCCCTGGCTGCGGGGAATACGTACCTAGATTCGACATGGTCTCCTGAGGGCCATATGGGCCACTCGATATTGGGCGCTAATGGTCGAATCGTATCCCGGCTACTTTCAGAAACGAGCAAAGAAACTGCGAACACTTCACCGACCTTCCCGATCGGGAACTGTAGATGGGCAGTTCCATAATGGGACAACTAAACAACTACTGAACCGTCACCGAGATGGTGGCCTTAGTGGTGGCATTCGCATTGTTGGTGCTGACCACGCTGAGGCGGTGCACCCCGCTGGTCAATGCGATCGGCGTATTCAACTGGTCGGAGCTCACCGTGTATTTTGCGACGCCGTCGACGTAAAGCTGCATGCGTATGATCGGAAACGAATCCTTGCCCTGGGCGGTGACTTGCACTGGGGAGCTTACGGTTGCATTAGGAGCGGGAGCGCAGATGGTGACCGACGGAGTCGGCGCCGAGCTTACGTCGCATATCGGTGGCGCCGCAATCGAGACGGAGATCGTATTGCTGAAGTACACGCCCGAAGTGTCACGTGCTTTCGCGACTACGCGGTGTGTCCCCGACGCGAGGTCCAGCGTCGTATCCAGCTGATTGGTGTACGTCTGGCCCTTGCTAGCGCCATCGACGTACAACTGCATCAGGTTGACGAACCCCTGATTCACTTTGCTCTGTGCGGCGATCCTCACTGGAGATGGAGTTGGCGCTGTTCCAGGCGCGCAAAACGTGACTGAATGGTCGGGAGCACTCGAGACATCACACAAGCTCTGATAATTCTGGTCAGGATAGAGAAACATGGGAGCGTCCATGCTGAAGCCAGCTGCGACCATGTCGGTTTCGGTGCTGGCGAGCCAGCCATCGCCGGATGCAGTGACCGTCCGCGGGCCGGCGATTGTGTCAAGCGAATAAGCTCCGGTTCCATCCGCACTTGCACTTGCATCAGCGGTGGCAACAGTCGCGCCCGCGATGGCGGCACAATCGCTGGGCGTACCAATCCTTCCGCGACGAACCCGCCCCTTAAGGTTTCCGTTGACGGAGAGTGAGGGAGTCGCCGCAAGGTTCCAGTCAAATTGGTTGGCGGCATCAGTAAGATAGACCCCAAGGTACGGCGAGTAGGTCTGCACCTGAACACGGCCAATCGATGGCTGGAAGGTCATGATGCGCAAGTAGCCATTACCACCATTGGCCCAGCCCTGATAGTCCACCAGCATCTGGTTCACCAAGTTTCCGTTCACACCAATGTCGGAGCGCTGACCAACACCCAGGATGTGTCCGCTGAGGACGGTGGTGATGTTGGGATATTGACCGACAAACTGCCGCCACATGGTCATTCCGTCGGCGCCGTTGGTCTTGGTCGAGGCGGTGTTGTCGGCGGTATCGCATGGGTCGACCGTGGTGTTGTCACGGTACATGTAGCTGTGCGTCACCAGGATCACGGGCTTGTCCGCATTCGCTCTCAAGATGCCGTCGGCCCAATCTAGTGCGGACTGCCGAGGAATGTACTCCAACGCAAGAACGAGGTAGCTTCTGCCGCCCAGTCGCACCGTAGCATAAAAATTCTCATTGCTACCGTCCGGATAATTACCGCCGTACCAGGAGTAGCCAGCGTAGCGCGATGGACCAAACCATTGGTTGAAGTTAGTGACCTGGCGAGCGCCGGGAAGAACGTTATCGTAATCATGATTGCCGATGGCAAGCACGTAAGGCACAACGCCGTCGAGAAGGCGAACGGCGGCATCGGCGTTCTGCCACTGAGCGATCTCCATGGGCCCATCCACAATGTCGCCAACGCCGATCACCAGCTGAATGTTCAGAGCGTCGCGGTTATCAGCGATCCACCTGGTCTGAGCATTGAATATCTGGGGATACGACGCCGAGTAATACTGCGTATCGGGAAGGACCACGATAGTGAAGTCCTCCGGTGCCGCCGGTGTTTGTTTTTTTGCGAGCGCGACCGTTACTAGAAAAAAAATGCAGATTGAAAGGGAGGCTGCAAAACGGAACTTACGATTGATGATTGACAGCACGGAGGGCCCCGCTAACCAGAGGATCTACTTACCTTGTAAGTAGAAGCCAACAAATCAGCGGAAGTTGCTAGGCTAGTTAAAGTTACCAGCTAATGCGATGTGGGTATCGAGGCGGACTTGGCCCGCGAACGCTTGATATTGGCTTCGGAGGGTGCCTCCTCGACGCGATTGCGCCCGAGGTCCTTGGCGGAGTACAGAGCGCGGTCGGCGGCTTTGGTGACTTCGTGCGGATCGTGGGTGTCGGGCTGGGCGGCCGCCACACCGATGCTGACCGTCACGCTGGTCTCGACGGCCTTTTTACGGCGCCGCGAGACCTTGCAGGTTATGCGCCTTTCCGCACGCTTGCGGGTACTTCGGGCGGGCCCACGGGCGACAAAGAGGTCGTCTTGGATGGTCCGCCGTAGCTTCTCCGCATGGAACAGAGCATCGTCGAGGCTTACGCCGGGATAGAGCACCGCGAACTCCTCTCCTCCACACCGGTAAGCCTTGCCGTCCCCGGTGACTCGGGCAAGGTGGCCGGCTACATTTCGCAGCACCTGGTCGCCGGTGTCATGGCCGAAGGTATCGTTGAAGTTCTTGAAGTGGTCCACGTCCACCATGGCAATGGAATAGGTTTCGCCCAATCCCGCCAATGCTTCGTTGAAGGCACGGCGACCCGGGAGTCCGGTCAGTTCGTCGTGGTAGGCGATCCAGTGCGAGCGCTCGATGATGGCAACGCCGATCGCTACCGTCGCCAGGCCGACGTAAATCTCCGCCGCGGCGGGTCGGCGCAACAACAGCACGATTGCTGCCCATATGACGCCCGCGCCCACCGCTTCCGGCCGGATCAAAAATTTCATGACCATAGCGGTCATGCAGATCACAACGATGGTAGCCAGAACACCGATCTCACCAAACGCAGTTTCGAACTGCTGCGTGGATGCGCTCTGTATCCACTCCGGCACCCAATGGGTGACCGCGATGAAGCTGGTCCACTGCACTGCCAGGAAGATGCCCCACCACAAGACCGCGTCCCAATCGAAAAAGGTATCTTCGGCCAGCAGGACTATGGCGCCAAGATCGAGCACGATCAAACCCATCGCGCAGTTCAATGCTCCGGCAGTTCCCGGTCCAAACAAGAGCCACAGAAGCAATGCCGACAACGAAACGGTGACTAGGAATGCGCGCAGTGAATGCAGCCTTACCGCCAGCATGGTTGCGGCAAACAGGACGCCCACGCACAGCCATCGCGCACCCGTTGGGTACGCCCGGCCCGGAAGAAAGAGGGCAAGTGCAAGCACAGCGCATAGCATCAGCAGGCCGTTCGGGAAAAAGAGCTGCCGGAGGACGGGATAAATGCGGTTTCGCACTGGCAAGCAGCATATTGCATGGCCGGGAGTGGCGCGAGTAACCGAAGGGATGCGTACTGACGTTATGCGGAAAAGCATTTACTATCAATGGTTCGAACGGGAGCTGGAACGCCACTCTCGGAATCCCTCCAGTAGCAAAAAGGACGAGCATGCGCCGGATCGCGCCCCTGGTGTTTCTGTGGTTTTCCTGCATCGCGCTGGTTGCGCAAACATCAACCAAGCCTTCCATCCGCGTGGACGTCGATGCCACCGACCCCGGACGTAACTTCTTTCACTCCAAATTGACGATGCCGGTTTCGCCAGGGCCATTGACGCTGGCGTACCCGGAATGGATCCCCGGCAATCACCGCCCCTCGGGGCCGATCGTGAACATGACCGGACTTCATATCGAAGGCGGCGGCCACGCCATCGAGTGGCGGCGCGACCTGAAAGAGATGTACGCCATCCATTTGCAGGTTCCTGCGGGCCTGAGTGAGATCACGGTTTCTCTCGACCAGATCACCAACACCGGCGTTGCGGGCGGTTCGGGAGCGTCGGCTTCCGAGAATGTTCTCGACGTGAATTGGAACCAGCTGGTTCTGTACCCAGCCAGTGCGAATTCAGACGATGTGCAGATGAAGGCCTCGATCCATCTACCCGACGGCTGGAAGTTCGGGACTGCACTGAGTGTGGCCGCGCAAAACGGAAGCTCTGTTGAATTCGAGCCGGTCTCGCTGACTACGTTGGTGGATTCTCCGCTCATCGCGGGCTCGCACTACAAGTTGATCGAGCTGACCGGCGCGGGTGAGTCTCCGAAACACGTGATCGATCTGGTGGGTGAGAGTGACAACGCCATCAACATGTCGGCGAACGATATCGCTGCATATAAGAAACTCGTCGCTGAGACCGGAGCGCTCTTCGGCGCACGACACTATCGCCAATATCACATCCTGCTTACGCTGAGTGACGATGTCGGCGGACGCGGTCTAGAGCATCATGAGTCGAGCGACAATGGCCCGGGTGAAAAAGCGCTCACTGATCCAAGCACACATTTGGTCAACGCCGGCCTGATCCCGCACGAGTTCACCCACTCGTGGAATGGGAAGTATCGCCGGCCCGCAGGGCTCACCACGCGCAATTATCAGGAACCAATGACCGGCGACTTGCTGTGGGTCTACGAAGGCCTCACCGAATACCTGGGCAATGTTCTGACCGCGCGCACCGGCTTGTGGACGTCTAAGCAATATCAGGAAAGTTTGGCGGCCACCGCGGCAGCACTCGACTACCGCGCCGGACGCAGTTGGCGCTCGCTGGGCGATACTGCCGTCTCCGTCCAGCTTCTGCGGCTTGCGCCGAGCGGGTGGCAGAACTGGCGTCGCAGTCTTGATTATTATCCCGAGGGCGAGCTGATCTGGCTGGAAGTGGATACTCGCATCCGCCAGCTTACCAACAATCAGCGCTCACTCGACGATTTCTGCAAAAAATTCCATGGCGGACAAAGCGGCCCGCCTCAGGTAGTTCCCTACAACTTCAATGATCTGGTCCGCACTTTGAACGAAGTCGCTCCTTACGATTGGGCGGCGCTGCTCAATGAGCGCGTGAACTCGATCCAGCCGCATGCGCCCATGGGTGGGATCGAACAAGGCGGCTGGCGGCTGGTCTACAACGACACGCCCAACGATCTCATCAAGGCGACCGAAGGCGTGGCAAAGATGGCGAACTTCACCTACTCGCTCGGATTCTGGGTCAACCAGGAGGGTGGGAATTTCGGCGACGTGATCGTCGGCAGTCCCGCCTTCAAGGCCGGCATCGGGCCAGGAATGAAGCTGATCGCGGTGAATGGTCGCAAGTGGTCAAGCGCAGGATTGAATGCAGCGCTGGTCGCTGCGCGCAACAGCAAGCAACCGATCGAGCTGACGGTCGAGAACGCACACCGTTTCAAGATGTACTCCATTGATTATCACGATGGACCACGTCACCCGCATCTGGAGCGGGTTGCGGACAAGCCTGACCTGCTGGGCGAGATCCTCAAATCCCGCACTCCAAGCTCTGGGACGACTCGGTCGTTCTAAGGTATTTGGGACAGAGTTTCTGCGTTGCGGGCTGC
>Ga0137403_10006135_pt1 | contig 13807 bp, 10 predicted proteins | sample CZOMad2_1_16fung_FD_122057 | JGI IMG/M metagenome (GOLD analysis project Ga0137403, IMG submission 122057) | Vadose zone soil fungal communities from Angelo Coast Range Reserve, California, USA - CZOMad2_1_16fungal (Hybrid Assembly) | ecosystem: Environmental > Terrestrial > Soil > Vadose zone... | reverse complement strand
CCGCGCGGGGGCGCCTGCGGGCGGACGCGCCGCAGGCGACGCCGTCCCTGGTTCTCGCGCGCAAACCGGAGCACGAGTATTACGTCGACCACGGTCACGGCATGTTCTACATCGTGACCAACGACAAGGGGCGTAATTTCCGCCTGGTGACCACGCCGGTCGACGATCCGTCGCCGTCGCGCTGGACGCAAGTCATCGCACAGCGCGACGATGTGATGCTCGACGGCGTGGAAGTATTTGCGCGCCACCTTGTTGCACACGAGCGCGCGGGCGGTTTCCCGCGGCTGCGCGTGATCCGCCTGGCGGACAAAACCGAGCACGTGATCGAGATGCCCGAGCCCGTGTATTCGGTGGGCGGCGGCGCGAACATGGAGTTCGACACCGACGTGTTCCGTTTCCATTACGATTCCTACATCACGCCCGATTCCGAATATGACTACCACCTCGACGGCCGGGACAGAACCTTGCTCAAGCAGCGCGAGGTGAAACGCTACGATCCTTCGAAATACCGTTCGGAATTGCACTATGCCGTGGCCAGCGATGGCGCGCGCATCCCGATCTCGCTGGTCTACCGGATCGACCGCCGGCGCGAGGGCCCGCAGCCGTTGTTGCTATACGGTTATGGCGCCTACGGTTATTCGCTCGATGTCGATTTCAGTTCCACCCGGCTATCCTTGCTGGACCGGGGCGTGATCTTCGCGTGCGCGCACGTTCGCGGCGGCGGAGAGATGGGCAAGCGCTGGCATGACGAGGGCCGCATGCTGCACAAGAAAAACACCTTTACCGATTTCATCGCCTGCGCGGAGCATCTGGTCCGGGAGCACTACACCGAGCCGTCCCGGCTCGTGGCCGAGGGCGGCAGCGCCGGCGGATTGCTGATGGGCGCAGTGACGAATCTGCGGCCCGACCTGTTCCGCGCGATTGTCGCGGAAGTGCCGTTCGTGGACGTCATCAACACCATGCTCGATGCGAGCCTACCGCTGACCACCGGCGAATACGAAGAGTGGGGCAATCCGAACGAGAAGCCGTATTACGACTACATGTCGTCCTATTCGCCTTACGACAAGTTGGCCAAGACAAACTATCCGGCCATCCTGGTGGAGACTTCGCTGAACGACAGCCAGGTCATGTACTGGGAGCCGGCGAAGTACGTGGCGCGGCAGCGCGCGTGCTCGCCCCAGACGCTGGCGCTGTTCAAGATCAACATGGCGGCCGGGCACGGCGGCGCCTCCGGCCGTTACGACTACCTGCGCGAAATCGCCTTCGACTACGCGTGGGTCCTCGGCCGCCTCGGGAGGGCCGCGTGAAGATCGCCCGTCTGGAGCACCTGCACGCCGACGCCGGCAAGGGCGCGCTCGACTTCCTCAAGCTCACGACCGACGACGGCGTCGTCGGCTGGAGCGAGTACAACGAGACGTTCGGCGGCATCGGCGTCACCGCGGCCATCGACGGGCTGGCGCCTCTCGTGATCGGGAAAGATCCCCGCGCGCGCGAGGCCATCGTCACCACGCTCTACGCCGTGCGCCGGCAGGCGCCGGGCGGGGTGATCCAGCAGGCCATCGCCGCGATCGAGAACGCGCTGCTCGACGTCCAGGCGCGCGCCCTCGGCATCCCCGTGTACGAGCTGCTGGGCGGGCCGCAGCGCCAGCGACTGCGGCTGTACTGGTCGCACTGCGGGTACTTCCGCCTCGTCGCCGCGCAGCAGATGCAGGTACCGCCGCTGCGAGACCTGCACGACGTGGTGACCCAGGGCAAAGAGGTCGTCGCGAAGGGGTTCACGGCGCTGAAGACCAACATCTTCCTGTTCGATCGCGGGGCGCCGCACGCTCACATGCCGGGCTTCGCCCGGGCGGATTCCGAGGTGCCATCGCTGAACGCCGAGCGGCGGATCATCGGCGCGCTGCGTGACCAGCTGGCCGCGTTTCGCGAGGGCGCCGGCCGCGACGTCGACATCCTCGTGGACCTCAACTTCAACTTCCGCACCGAGGGCTTCGTGAAGGTCGCGCGGGCCATGGAGCCGTTCGACCTCTTCTGGGTGGAGATCGACTCCTTCGATCCGGCCGCGCTGCACTACATCCGCTCGCGCATCGACATTCCCGTCGCGTCCCTGGAGAGCCAGTACACGCGGCGCGGCTATCGCGAGTTCTTCGAGCGGCAGGCGGTGGACGTCGCCATCGTGGATGCGCCGTGGAACGGCGTCGCGGAGTCGCTGAAGATCGCGGCCATGGCCGACACCTACGAGGTCAACATCGCGCCGCACAACTTCTACGGCCATCTGGCCACCATGATGAACGCGCACTTCTGCGCGGTGGCGCCGAATTTCCGGATCATGGAGATCGACGTGGACGCCGTCCCGTGGATCGACGAGCTCTACACGGTGGCCCCGACCATCCAGGACGGCCACCTGATCCTGCCGACGGGCCCCGGCTGGGGCACCGAGGTCAACGAGGCGGGCGTACGCAAGCATCCCCCGAGGAGACCCGCATGAAGATCGAACGAGTCGAGCACCTGCACGCCGACGCCGGCGACCGCAACTTCGACTTCCTCAAGATCACCACCGACGATGGGCTCGTCGGCTGGAGCGAGTACAACGAGACGTTCGGCGGCCTCGGCGTCTCCGCCGTGATCGACGGACTGATCCCGCACATCATCGGCAAGGACCCGCGGGCCTGGGAGGCCATCTCCACCCTGCTCTACGCCGTGCGGCGCCAGGCCGCGGGCGGCGTCGTGCAGCAGGCGATCGCGGCCATCGAGAACGCGCTGCTGGACGTCAAGGCGCGCGCGCTCGAGGTGCCGGTCTACGAGCTGTTCGGCGGGCCCGTGCGCGAGCGCGTGCGCGTCTACTGGTCGCACTGCGGCACCTACCGGCTCGCGCGCTGGCAGGCGATGAAGATTCCGCAGCTCAAGACGCTGCAAGACGTCGTGAACCTCGGCAAGGAGGTGCGCGAGAAGGGCTGGACCGCGCTCAAGACGAACCCGATGATCCTGAACGTCGACGAGCCGTACCAGCACGCGCCGGGCTTCGCGCGCCGCAGCCGCGACTACCCCGAGCTGAACGCCGACCGCCACGTCCTCACGAACGTCCGCGATCAGCTCGCCGCCTTCCGCGAGGGCGCGGGCAAGGACATCGACATCCTGGTGGACCTGAACTTCAACTTCAAGACCGAGGGCTTCATCAAGATGGCGCGCGCCATGGAGCCGTTCGACCTCTTCTGGGTCGAGATCGACACGCGCGACCCGAAGGCGCTGCACTACATCCGCTCGCGCGTCAACATTCCCGTCGCCTCGTGCGAGTGCCTCTTCGGCCGTCGCGACTACCGGCCGTACTTCGAGCACCAGTCCGTCGACGTCGCCATCGTCGACACGCCGTGGAACGGCGTCGGCGAGTCGGTGAAGGTCGCCAACATGGCCGACACCTACGAGGTCAACGTGGCGCCGCACAACTTCTACGGGTGGCTGTCGACGTGCATGAACGCCCACTTCTGCGCGGTCGTGCCCAATCTGCGGATCATGGAGATCGATCCCGACGTCGTGCCGTGGTACGACGAGCTGGTGACGACGGTCCCGAAGATCGAGAACGGCCACCTGATGCTGCCCACGGGCCCGGGCTGGGGCACTGAGGTCAACGAGGCGGCGGTGAAAGCGCACCCTCCGAAGCGGCGCTGATGAGCCTGTCCGAGACGGGCATCATCCGACACCGGACGCTGGACACCAACGGGATCCGCATGTCCGTCGCCGAGGCGGGCGACGGACCGCTGGTGGTGCTGTGCCATGGGTTCCCGGAGTCCTGGTACTCGTGGCGTCACCAGCTCGTCGCGCTCGCGGAGGCCGGCTATCACGCCGTCGCGCCGGACCAGCGCGGGTACGGTGCGACGGACAGGCCGGCCGCGATCGAGGCGTACACGCTGCTGCATCTCGTCGGCGATCTCGTGGGATTGCTCGACGCGCTCGGCGCACCGACGGCGGTCGTCGCGGGTCACGACTGGGGCGCGCCCGTCGCCTGGCACGCGGCGCTGCTCCGGCCCGATCGCTTCCGAGCCGTGATCGGCCTCAGCGTTCCGTTCCGCCCGCGTGGCGCCGCCCGTCCGACGACGACGATGCCCCGCACCGACGACGCGATCTTCTACCAGCTCTACTTCCAGCCGCCGGGCGTCGCCGAAGCGGAGCTGGAGCGCGATCCGCGCGACACCATCCGGCGCGTCGCGTACTGGTTATCGGGCGACGGCCAGGGCGCCGCGCACGTACCGGGCTCGGGCAACATCGCGATGGTCCCGCGCCACGGCGGCTTCCTCACCGGCCGCGAGGCGCCCGCCAGGCTTCCCGCGTGGCTCACCGAGGCGGATGTCGACTTCTACGCCGGCGAGTTCGCGCGCGCCGGCTTCCGCGGCGGATTGAACTGGTACCGCAACATCGATCGCAACTGGGAGCTGCTGGCGCCGTGGATGGGCGCGAAGGTCACCGTGCCCGCGCTCTTCGTGGCGGGCGACCGTGACCCCGTGCTGGCGTTCCGGGGGATGGACCAGCTGCTCGCCGCGCTCAAGCACTTCGTCCCGGAGCTTCGAGGGACGATCATCCTGCCGGGCTGCGGCCACTGGACACAGCAGGAACGGCCGGGCGAGGTCAACGCCGCCATGCTCCGATTTCTCGAGGGGGTGCGCTGATGGGCGTCGTCGGATTCGAGATCGCGCTGCGCCGGCCGCTCGCCGGAGGCCAACCGTTCGGCGACGTGGGCCCGTACGAGGAGCTGAAGGGCCGGCTGCGTTACGCGATCGATCCGGGTCACGTGGCTAACCGCGGCGTGACCGACGTCGCGCTGGCGCCGAGGAACGCCGCCGGCCTCGTCGAGTTTTCCTCCGACCTCTCGCTGCTCGTGCCCGTCGACCGTGCGCAGGCCTCCGGCCGCGCGCTGATCGACGTGGTCAACCGCGGCAACACGGTCAGCGTCCCGAACTTCAATCACGCGACGCGGCCGGCCTTCGTGGCCGGCTCCGATCCGAACCCACCGATCGACGTCGGCGATGGATTCCTCATGCGGCGCGGCTACGTCGTGGCGTCGTGCGGCTGGCAGTTCGATCTGCCCGACGTGCCGGGCCTCATCCGGCTCTACGGCGCGGAGGCGCGCGAGCACGGCCAGCCGCTGCGCGGCCGCGTGTACGTGCAGCTGCAGGCACCGGAGGACGTCGCCGACTTCCTGCTCTCGGACCGCGCCCACCAGGCGTACGCCGCCGCCGATCTCGACGAGCGGGACGCCGTGCTGACCGTGCGCGACATGCCCGACGCCGAGCCCGAGGTGATCCCGCGCGCGAAGTGGAAGTTCGCGCGCGTCGACAACGGCCGCGTGACGCCGGATCCGCGCCACGTGTGGCTGGAGGGTGGCTTCGCCAAGGGCCGGCTCTACCACGTCGCCTACACCGCCACCGGCGCGCAGGTGGTCGGCCTCGGGATCGTCGCGCTGCGCGACTGCGCCGCGTGGCTCAAGGGCGGCGACGCGCCGGTGCGCGTGCGCCGGGCCTACGCGTACGGCCGCTCGCAGACGGGCCGCCTGCTGCGCACGCTGATCCACGACGGCCTCAACGACGACGAGCGCGACGACGAGGCGTTCGACGGCGTGATCGCCAACGTGGCCGGCGCCATGCGCGGCGAGTTCAACCAGCGCTTCGGCCAGAACAGCAAGGACCGGCCGTGGACGATGTGCCACCTCGAGCCGTTCCAGGTCGAGCCGCGCGGCCGGCTCAAGGTCATGTACACGAACACGTCGGCGGAATACCACCGCGGCGACGCGTCGCTGGTCCACACCGATCCCGACGGCGGGCGTGACGTCGAGCACGGCCCGAGCGTGCGCGTCTACCACTTCGCGGGCACCGAGCACGGGACCGGCGTGTGGCCGCCGACGGACACGCAGCCCGCCCCCGCCGATCCGCACGGCTGGGTGGATCGCTCGCAGAGCCTGCGCGGCGTCGTGAACTACGGCCGCCTGCTGCGCGCGTGCCTGATCAACCTCGACCGCTGGGTGACCGACGGCGTCGCGCCGCCGCCGAGCCGCCATCCGCGCGTCGGCGACGACACCGCGGTGGCGCCCGAGACGCTCGCCAAGGCGTTCGACGCCATTCCCGGCGCGCGCTACCCGCGCCGCCACGCCCGCCCGCTGCGCCAGGACTACGGCGCCGACGCCGAGATGCGGCGGATCACGGTGGCGCCGCCCAAATCGGGCGCGCCGTACGGCACGCGCGTGTCGGCCGTGAACACCGACGGCAACGAGGTCGGCGGCATCGTCCTGCCCGAGCTGGCCGTCCCGCTCGCGACCCACACGGGTTGGAACCTGCGCCACGCCGACATCGGCGGCGCCGAGCAACTGCTCGTCTTCGCCGGCGCCACGCTGCCGTTCGCGAAGACGCGGCACGACCGCGCGGAATCCGGCGATCCGCGCCCGGCCATCGCCGAGCGCTATGGGTCGCGGGAGAACTATCTCAAGCGCGTCCGCGCGGTGGCGCGCACCCTCGTGGAGGACGGCTACCTGCTCGAAGAGGACGTCGAGACGTCCCTGACGTTCGCGGCGCGGATGTGGGAGGCCTGGGCGTGAGCAAGGGCATATCAGGAGTCGGATTATCGAGGGGTGCCACGGCTTCGCCGGGGCGCCCCGAGTGTTTGGGGGGTATGGGGGGTATGGGGGGTATGGGGGGCCATCTCGGGGCCCCCCATGTAACTAGAGCAGCGGCGCCAGGGCGGCGCCCGTGTCCTTGCCCGCGACGACCGGCACGATCTCGAAGCCGATCAGATCGGACCACTGCGCGACCCAGCGCTGGAGCAGCGTGACGTCGTCGCACTCCATCAGCTGAAAGCAGCGTCCCATGTCGGCCTGGACCCAGCTGCCGACGAAACTCAGCCCGTCGGGCATCTGGCGGCCCTTGTCGCGGAAGCGGCGGTAGATCGCCTTGCCGTCCTGGTTGCGGAACGTCTCGATGACCATGAAGAGCATGGCGCTTACCGGTCCACGATGGCGACGGCCCGCGTCCAGCCGGCGGAGGCGCCGCGAATCTTCACCGGGAAGCAGGCGATCGTGAAGCCGTGGCCGGGCAGCGCTTCCAGATTGTGCAGCTTCTCGAGGTGGCAGTAGCCGATCTCGCGCCCGGCCTTGTGCCCTTCCCAGATGAGCGAGGCGTCGCCCGTCTTCTCGAACTTCTCCTTCGTGTGAACGAACGGCGCGTCCCACGACCAGGCGTCGGTGCCCGTCACGCGCACGCCGCGCTCGAGCAGGTACAGCGTCGCCTCGCGGCCCATGCCCGCGCCCGCCGCCACGTAGTCGGGCTTGCCGTACGCGGAGCCCGCGCGCGTGTTGACGACGACGATCTCGAGCGGACGCAGCGTGTGGCCGATGCGCTTGAGCTCCGTCTCCACGTCCTGCGCCGTCGCCACGTAGCCGTCGGGCCGGGCACGGAAGTCGAGCTTCACACCGGGCTGAAAGCACCACTCGAGCGGGACCTCGTCGATCGTGATGGCGCGCTCGCCGCGGTTCATCGTCGACGCGAAGTGGTAGGGCGCGTCGAGGTGCGTGCCGTTGTGGGTCATGAGCCGGATCCACTCGATGGCCCAGCCCTCGGCGTCCGGCAGCTGGTCTTCCTTCAGCCCCGGGAAGAACGTGGTGACGTCCTTCGCGGTATCGCGGTGCCGGAGGTATTCGATCTTCGGGCCGTAGCCCGGCGGATCGGAGACCACGTCGTTCTCGATCGGCATCGACAGGTCGACGATCGTTCTGGCCATGCCGGGAGTTTATGCGATTCTTGGGCGATGGTCAGGCTCTACCTCGTCCGTCACGGCAAGGCCGCGGCGTCCTTCTCCGAGGCGCCCAACCCCGGCCTCGACGCGACCGGCGCCGCGCAGGCCGAGGCGATGGCCGAGCGGCTCGCGCCGCTGGGCCCGCTGCCCATCGTCACCAGCCCGCTGAAGCGCGCGCGCGAGACGGCCGCGCCGCTCGAGAAGCGCTGGCGCTTCACCGCGCGGATCGAGCCGGCGGTGGGCGAGATCCCGTCGCCGATGGAGGATCCGGCCGCGCGCGGCGAGTGGCTGCGGGGCGTGATGGCGAGCGTGTGGTCGGCTCAGCCCGACGACCTGAAGCTGTGGCGCCAGGACGTCGCCGACGCGCTGCTCGTGCTCCAGCGTCCGACCGTCGTCGTCACCCACTTCGTCGCCATCAACGTGGCCGTCGGCATCGCCGAGGGCGACGACCGCGTGGTCGGCTTCGCGCCCGACAACTGCTCGGTCACCGTGCTCGACGTGCAGGACGGCGCCTTGCGGCTCGTCCGCCGTGGCGTCGAGCGGGCGACCCAGGTGCTCTGAGACCCGAGAGTCGGAGTAGAGATGACGATTGCTCGTAACCCCCTCCACAGATCCGGACGTGCGGCATGACCGCATCCGGCTCCTGCCTTGGGTGACAACGCCGAAGCGGACGAGGGGATAGGGATGGCAGATACGTGCGGGTGGAAGCCACCGGTCGATGTATCGCCTCATCCGTTTCCACGACAGATGATGCGTCTGGCTGCGGCGCTTGAGGGCCCGCCACCAGAGCCAGCCGATGGCCGTGCGGAAAGCGCCAATGCTGCTCCCGTTCATGGGAACCCCGTAGTACCGCACGTGGCCCCCAACGACCGAGCGCAGATAAGCTCCCACCGCCGGGATGGACTCGTGCAGACGCCGCCGAAGGTCGACCTTCACGGCCTTCAGCTTCGCCTGCCACCTCGTGCGCACCGTCTGCCGCAGCACCGTGAACTTCCCCTTCCGCGTCTTCCCGCAACTGTGCGTGAAGCCGAGAAAGTCGAAGCTCTCGGGTCGCCCGTCGCCCCGGCCCCGTCGGCTGACCGCCGCGAAGCGGCCGAACTCGATGAGGCGCGTCTTGTCGGGATGCAGCGTCAGCCGGAACCGCGCCAACCGCTCGCGCAGCTCGGTGAGGAACTGCTCGGCCTCCTCCCGATGCTCGAATCCCACGACGAAGTCATCGGCGAAGCGCACGACCACGACGTCTCCGCGCGCCTGCTTCTTTCTCCACCGCTGGACCCAGAGATCGAACACGTAGTGCAGGTAAAGATTGGCCAGCAGCGGACTGATGCTCCCGCCCTGTACCGTCCCCACCTCGCTCCGTGTCCGCGTGCCCTCCTCCAACACGCCGGCGTTCAGCCATTTCTGGATGAGTCGCACGACGCGCCGGTCCGCCACGCGGTGCTCGACGAACTTCACCAGCCACCCATGGTCGAGGGTGTCGAAAAACCCACGGATGTCCGCATCGAGCACCCAGTTCACCCTCTTCGTCGTGATCCCGACCGTCAGCGCATCCAACGCCTGATGCGGACTGCGCCCCGGCCGGAACCCGTACGAGAACCCGAGAAAGTCGACCTCGTAGATCGCATTCAGGACCGCGACGACCGCGCGCTGGACCAGCTTGTCCTCGAGCGCGGGAACGCCGAGCGGCCGGAGCCGCCCGTCGGCCTTCGGGATGAACGCTCTCCGGACCGGCTTCGCCCGGTACGCCCCTCGCGTGAGCCGTCCCGCGAGATCCTGAAGATTCGCTTCCAGGCTCTCGCCGTAGTGCCCCCACGTCTCGCCGTCGATCCCCGCCGCCGCGTCTCGCTTCAGCGCGTGGTACGCGGTGCGCAAATGCTCGACGTCGTACACGTGGTGCAGGAGCGCCGTGAACCGCTGCTTCCTGTCCCGTTCGGCTGCCTGACGCACTCGGTCGAGCGCACTGAGCGCGCCTCCCCGGCCCGGTGTCCGGAGCGCGTCGCGCTCGCCCGAGTTCCCCTTGGCCCGCCCCCTTCCCTCCACCGCCTCCGCGGCCGGCTCCTCGGCCTTGTTCGGCGGCTTCCCCGGTACTACGGGGCGGTCCGACTGCCCGCGCTCGTCCATCATCGGCGTGTGTCCTTGGACTTCCCGATGCGGTCTGCGGCCCCCTCGGCCACAGACGAACGCGGGCTCTCCCGGTTCCCGTCCGCGGTGCTTGGATACGTGCGCAGGGTCTTTGACCGCGCAGGGTCCGTCAGCGCCTCGCGATATCGGCACTGCCGGCGTGGCCTTCCGCTTGTCTCCACAGCGTCGGCACCCCGAAGTGGTTCATTGATTTCGCGGCTCAATACCCGGCCCGTACCTCCCCCTGTCAACGCTTCGCGGTCGCCCTTACGGACGCTCACGCATGACTCGGGGCCGGCGTGGCTCGCTACGCCTTCGCCGCATGACTCTTTCATTCACTGCACCGCGCCGGTGTGACCGGCGCACGGAGACCACGATGACCCTGCTGGAGTCGCTCTCCATCGATCTGCGGCGCCTGCACGACGTGCTCGACAAGAGCCTCGACGGCCTCACCACGGATCAGCTGCACACGGTGCCCGCCGGCCACCCGAAGGCCAACACGATCGCGTGGAACCTCTGGCATTACGCGCGTACCGAGGACAACGTCGTGCGCTTCGTGCTGCAAGACCGGCGGCCGACGGTGTGGGTCGAGGGCGGCTATCCGGATCGGCTCGGCCTGCATCCTGCCGCGCAGGGCACCGGCATGTCGACCGAAGAGGCGCACGCGCTGCGCATCAAGGACGTGCCGCTCTTCGCGGGCTACATGAAGAAGGTGTGGGCGAGCACCGAGGAGTACGTGCAGACGCTGTCGCCCGCGGCGCTCGACCGCAAGGTGGCCCTCAAGTTCGTCGGCGAGATGCCGGTGGCGCGCGTGTTCGCCATGGTCGGCATCACCCACGGCTTCACGCACTTCGGCGAGATCGAGCTGGCGCGCACGCTGGTTTCCTGAGACCGGCCTACTTCACCATATCCCGCAGCTCCGGCACCACCCAGAGCGGCGGCCGCCCCGCGTGCACGCGCAGGATGTTGTCGAACGCGTTGCGGAACCCTTTCGGCCAGTTCTCCCAGGTGGGCCCCGCCGTGTGCGGCGTGATCGTGCAGGCGTCGACGTTCAGCAGCGGGTTGTCCTTGGACGGCGGCTCGTCGACCATGACGTCGAGGCCGGCGCCCGCGATGCGCTTGGTGATGAGCGCCTTGTGCAGCGCGCGCTCGTCCACCACGGGCCCGCGGCAGGTGTTCACGAGGATGGCCGTCGGCTTCATCAGCTCGAACTGCCGCTCCGACATCATGTTCTGCGTGACCGACGTGAGCGGCGTGTGCAGCGTCACCACGTCGGCGGTGGCCAGCAGCTCGTCGAGGAGCACGTAGCGAACGCCCAGCGCGTCCTCCTCGTGCTCGGGCAGGCGGATGATGTCGTAGTAGACGATCTTGCACTCGAAGCCGCGCAGCCGCCGCGCCACCTTCTTGCCGATGTTGCCCAGGCCCACGATGCCGACCGTCTTGCCCTCCAGCTCGTAGAGCCGCGTCTCCGCGAAGTCGCCCACGCGCCACTTGCCCGCGGTCACGTTGTTGTGCTGCCAGTGCAGCTTCTTCAGCGTGGCCAGGATCAGCATCATCGCGTGCTCGGCCACGGCCACGGAGTTGGCGCCGCCGTTGTTGGCCACCGGTACCCCCGCCTTGCGCGCGGCCGCGAGATCCACGGTGTTGTAGCCGGCGCTGATGAGCTGCACCAGCTTCATGTTGGGAGCGGCCGCATAGAATTCCGGCCCCAGCGGATTGCGCGCGAACCCCATGAAGTAGTCGGCGCCCTTCACGGCGCCGAAGAACTCGGGGCCTTCCCCGGCGGCGACGGTGAGGTCGAACCCGGCGGGCTTCATCTCCATCAGCACGTCGAGCAGCGGCTTGGGGAACTTCGGGGCAAAGACGATGCGGGGCATGCTAGCTCCTCTCCGAGCCGACCACGCTCACGAACGAGACGCATTCGCCGGGCGCGCCGCCGAGGTTGTGGGTGAGCGCGAGCTTGCGCCCGCGCGCGACGCTGGCGATCTGCCGCTGGCCCGCTTCACCGCGCAGCTGCAGCCAGCACTCGAACAGCATGCGCAGCCCCGAGGCGCCGATCGGGTGGCCGAACGACTTGAGCCCGCCGTCGGGATTGACGGCCAGCTCGCCCTCGAGATCGAAGGTGCCGGCGAGGACTTCCTTCCACCCGGTGCCGCGCGCCGCGAAGCCGAGGTCCTCCATGAGGACCAGCTCCGTGGGCGTGAAGCAGTCGTGCACCTCGGCCATGGCCAGCTCCTGGCGCGGCTCCTTGATGCCTGCCTGCGCGTAGGCGTCGGCGGCGGAGGCGACGACCTCGTTGAACGTCGTGTAGTCGTAGTCGGGATCGATCGGCCCTGCCGCCGGCCCCGCCACGAACGACAGCGCCTTCACGTAGAGCGGCTTGTCGGTGTAGCGATGCGCGTCCTCGGCGCGGACGATGATGGCCGCCGCCGAGCCGTCGCTCACGCCCGAGCAGTCGAAGATCCCGAGCGCGCCCGCCACCAGCGGCGAGCACGCGATCGTGTCCTTGGGCACTTCCTTGCGGAACTGCGCGCGCGGGTTGAGGGCGCCGTTCTTGTGGTTCTTCCACGCGATGCGCGTCATGACTTCCTTCAGCTGCTCGTCGCTCACGCCGTACTTCTTGGCGTAGGCGGGCGCCAGCAGGCTGAACATCGCGGGCGCCGTCATGCCGGCCGCGGTGCCGTCGCCGACCGAGCGCGTGCTCGGCAGCCCGGAGAAGCCGGAATCCTTCAGCTTCTCGACGCCGATGGCCATGGCGATGTCGTACGCGCCCGCGGCCACCGCGTAGCACGCGTTGCGGAACGCCTCCGAGCCGGTCGCGCAGAAGTTCTCGAGCCGGCTCACCGGCTTGTAGTCGATCTTGAGCGGGCGCGAGAGGGTGAGGCCGCTCTGGCCCGAGAAGAGCGTGCCCAGCCAGTAGGCGTCGATGTCCTTGAGGTCGATGCCCGCCGAGGCCGTGGCATCCTTCGTCGCGTCGACCAGGAGGTCGCTGACGCTCTTGTCCCAGCGCTCGCCGAACGACGTGCAGCCCATGCCCACGATCGCCACGCGGTCGCGAATCCCGTTGCTGGCCATATGCCCTCCCGCACGTTGACGGTCGCTGCCGATCGAGTGAGGAGACCCTACCACGGCTTCTCGGCGCCGTTGACTGGTCGAGCGCGGGATCTCCGCTGGGCGATAACCGGCCGCGAGGGCGCGGGCTGGTCAATCGCTGACCAGGGCCGGGCTCGGATGGAATCCTATCTTAATGAAATCGTGGACATTCCATACGGCACGGTCGTTGCCCGTGTATATGCGACATGGTCGCGCAAACTCAGGCGCCTCGACGACGCCCGCGAGCAGCCCTGCTCGCGGGATTGGCGGCCCTGGCGCTCGCACTTCCCTGCGAAGCGAGGCACAGGGCGAACGCGCCCGCGCCGGCCCCGCAATCGGTCGTGGCGAGCTACCAGACGCGGATCCATCCCATCCTGGTCACCAAGTGCGCGGCGTGCCACACCGGGACGCCCGAGCGTCCGCTGTACTACTTCATTCCGGTCCTGAATCTCTGGAGCCAGCCGTTCATCGAAGACCACATCCGCCAGGGGCGGGTGCAGTTCGATTTCTCGAACGGGTTCCCCGCCGGCCGCGTCGGCGCAGCCCACGAGTTCATCGCCCGGCTCCGGAACTCGGTTCAGGACCGGAGCATGCCGCCGCTCGAGTACGCGCTCGTGCACTGGACGCATCGCCTGACCGAGGACGAGCGAAAGGCCATCCTGAGCTGGGCCGAGGCCGGCATCGCGGCGCTGAACACGGTGCGCAGCTCGCGCGAGATGGCCTCGGTGGACGCTCCGGAGATTCCGGCGCAGATCGCGGCGACGATCGCACAGGCGTGCCCCCTGGCGGATCGCCAGGACGCCAGGGCACGAGACGCCTG
>Ga0137403_10006134_pt1 | contig 13809 bp, 12 predicted proteins | sample CZOMad2_1_16fung_FD_122057 | JGI IMG/M metagenome (GOLD analysis project Ga0137403, IMG submission 122057) | Vadose zone soil fungal communities from Angelo Coast Range Reserve, California, USA - CZOMad2_1_16fungal (Hybrid Assembly) | ecosystem: Environmental > Terrestrial > Soil > Vadose zone... | reverse complement strand
GTCACGCGCGAAGGAATTCTCCGCCTCGATCAAAAACAACTCGATCTCTGGTGGAACGCCCTCGACCTCGGCGACATCTCGATCTGGCGCTTCTGGGAACAAACGCCCGACCGCGCCATGCCGTCGAGCGCGCAATCTCTTCAGAAAAAACAAGTCATACTCAAACAATCTCGTTAACACTCAGCTTCTGCAATCCGTCTTCCGAACTGAATGCAGATTTTTCTGCAGGAGGCTCAAATGAAACTCATCAACCGCACCACACAACGTTTTCTGCTCGCAACAATTCTCTCGCTGTCGCTTCTCTCCGCCGTCGCTCTCGCCGGCCCCCCGCTCATTTGCCATCCCTTCGAAATCGACGGTGCAAATTCCCTACCCTGGATCAGCCACGATTGGAATCTCAGCGGCAGCGAAAATTACGACACGTCCAAACTTGCATCCGACACCATCGCCATCCTCGACTCCAGCAACGTCACTTTGGTCCACATGGAAACCCTTCGTCGCGCCACGCTCTACTCGCGCAAAGATCCTCTCGCCGCCAAACAGCTCATCACTCGCCTCGTCTCCCGCGCCGAAGCGACGAAATCCGCCACGCCATCCACGCCACCGAGTGCCCTCGCCGTCTTTGACGCCGGCTATCTGGCAGAAACGTACAAGCAATGGCTCGGCGCCGAGAACAACCCTGCGCAGCGATTCGACGGTTACGCGCTCGTGCAACTTGCCCTGCAACGCCGCGGAAACGATCCCCAAATGGAATTTGCCGCCGCTCTAATTTCCGTTGGCAATGCATCGATCAACGGTCAGGAACACGCGGAAAAGGCCATTGCCGGCGCAAAGAACGATTCCCTTCTCGCACGCAATCTCTCCGCCCACTTCCTCGGTGCGCAAAGTGAAACGCTTTCGGCAATGATCACGCGCACCAAGCTGGCCGCCAAAACGGACAAGGAGTAGTCCCATGAAGCGCCACTTGCTCGTAGCGCTCGCCTCTCTCTGTTGTTTCCTTTCCGCCGGTCGCTCGCAAGAGCCGCCGGCGGACTCCAGCCTCTCCGTTCACGAATGGGGCACGTTCACCTCGATCGCCGGCGCCAAAGGTGAAGCCGTTGTCTGGTCGCCGCAAGCCGAACGCGACGATCTGCCCAGCTTCGTCGAACACCTCCGCAACAATCAGTTCAAGGGCGGCCTGCAGGGCACCATCCGCATGGAAACCCCTGTCCTCTATTTCTACGCAACCCACCCAACAACCGTCTCCGTTCGAGTGTCATTCGCAAAGGGATTGCTCACGGAATGGTATCCACACGCCTCCGCGCCGTTGACGCCGCGGCAAGTATCCGACCCGATCCTGGATCTGAACGCAACGAACGGCCAACTCCTCTGGAAATCCATCCTCGTGGATCCATCTGGCACGGACAACTTCCCGAAAGAAAGCGCCGCAAGCCGTTACTACGCCGCGCGCGAAACTTCTGCCTCTCCTGTAACGGTGAACTCGCCCACCGGTCCGCAGCGGGAAAAATTCCTCTTCTACCGCGGAGTCTCTTCGTTCGACGTGCCCGTCACCGCGCTTCCTCAAAACAATCGAAGAATTCTCGTTTCGAATCGCACTCAATCCGCGATCCCGCAAGCAATTCTCTTCGAGCGCCGAGGCACTCGCGTCGGTTACCGCATCCTCGGTTCTGTTCAGCACTCCTCCGTCGTCGATGCGCCCGACCTCGACGCAGACCTCGCGTCTCTCGCTCTTGATCTCGAACAAATTCTCACCGCGAATGGTCTCTACCCCGACGAAGCCCACGCCATGCTGCAAACCTGGAACGATTCCTGGTTCGAAGAAGGCACTCGCCTCCTCTACATCGTCCCACGGCCGTTCGTAGACAAAGTCCTTCCGCTCACCATCGCTCCCGCGCCTGCAAACACCACTCGCGTCTTCGTCGGCCGCCTCGAAATCGTCACGCCCACGACCGAAAACGCCGTCGAAACAGCATTCTCTTCCGGCGACCGCCCAACCCTCGCTAAATACGGCCGCTTCCTCGCCCCCATTCTGCAAGTCATGATCGCTCGATCTCACGACCATGCTCGCACCCGGCAACTCAACGCCTATCTCAATTCTGTCTACACCGAACTCTATGCTCTTCTAAAAAATGGCCCTCAAAACTTGACCGCATCCCGCCCCGCCCCTACAATAATAAGTTCACAGTGATTCATTTTTTCGATTCGATGAATTGTACTCACGGCCCGGCGGCCACCTGCCGGGCTGCGCTGTTTTTATAGCGCTAATTTTCCCAGCGGTTGGCCAAAGAGGAGCGCATGATCGACGGTCCAATTCAAGAAGGCCTTACATTCGACGATGTTCTTCTCGTCCCGGGCAAATCTTCCATCCTGCCCAACGAAGTCACCACGCGCACGAACTTCACGCGGAAACTTCAGCTCGCCATTCCCCTCGCCTCCGCGGCCATGGACACTGTCACGGAATCCCGCCTCGCCATTGCCATCGCGCGTGAGGGCGGCATCGGCATCATTCACCGCAACATGGCCATCGACCGTCAGGGCGAGGAAGTGGACAGAGTAAAGCGCTCCGAATCCGGCATGATTGTCGACCCCGTCACCATTTCGCCCGACATCACTCTTCGCCAAGCCCTCGAAATCATGTCCAAGTACCGCATCTCTGGCCTGCCCGTTACGCGCGGTTCCCGCCTCGCTGGAATTCTCACCAATCGCGACCTTCGCTTCGAGAAAAATCACTCGCAACTCGTCAACGCCGTGATGACGAAAGAAAATCTCGTCACCGTTCCCGTGGGCACCACGCTCGAAGAAGCCGAAAAAATTCTGCAGAAGCACCGCATCGAAAAACTCCTTGTCGTCGATCAGGACTTCAACCTCAAAGGGCTCATCACCGTAAAAGACATCCAGAAAAAACTCGAATATCCCGACGCCGCCAAGGACGACCACGGCCGCCTTTTCGCCGGAGCCGCGGTCGGCGCCACTGGCGATTTCCTCGAACGCGCCGTCGAAATGTCCAAAGCTAAAGCCGACGTCCTCGCCGTCGACACTGCGCACGGCCACACCGCAAAAGTCATGGAAGCCATCAAAGCGATTCGCCATCGCCTTCCCGAAATGCAAATCATCGCGGGCAACGTCGCTACTTACGAGGGCGCAAAAGATCTCATTGCGCTCGGCGTTGACGGGCTCAAAGTCGGCATCGGCCCTGGTTCGATCTGCACCACGCGCGTCGTCACTGGCGCCGGCGTTCCGCAACTCACCGCCATCATCGAAGCCTCGCGCGCCGCAAAGGGCACCGGCGTTCCGATCATCGCCGATGGTGGCATCAAATATTCCGGTGACATCACCAAAGCCATCGCTGCCGGCGCAAGCTGCGTGATGATCGGCAGCCTCTTCGCCGGCACCGAAGAATCTCCCGGCGAAACAATTCTCTATCAAGGCCGCACCTTCAAGTCCTATCGCGGAATGGGTTCGATCGGCGCGATGAACGCAGGCTCGGACCGGTACTCAGTCGTGCAAGACGCGAGCGACAGTGGAAAATCCGTCCCCGAAGGCGTCGAAGGCCGCGTCGCCTACAAAGGTCCGCTCGGTGCACTCAGCGACCAGCTCGTCGGTGGCCTCAAGAGTGGCATGGGCTACGTCGGCGCTTCGTCGCTCAAAGACCTCGCGGAACGCGCGCAGTTCGTTCGCATCACCGCTGCCGGACTTCGCGAATCACACGTTCACGACGTCGTCATCACTCGCGAGGCCCCGAACTATCGCATGGAGTAGGCGGCAGTTGTAGCGGCCGCTTTTTACCCTGAGCGCAGTCGAAGGGTCTGAAGCGGGGCTTTTTTACTCCACACTAACACCCGGAGGAGTTACCTCTCTTGTCCGAACAACCCTGGCGCAATCCTCGCCCCGCCCCGGAACTCGATGAGATCCGTCAGCGCGTCCCATTGACTCCTTCCTGGCTTCGCTCCTGGTGGCCGGCCCTGCTTTGGGCTGCGGTCATTTTCACGCTCTCCACTGACACTTTTTCCGCGGCACACACCGGCTCCATTATCGAGCCGGCTCTCCGCTGGCTTTTCCGTTCGCTTTCCCGCCATCAAATTCACGAACTCCATTATTTCATCCGCAAGACCGCTCACTTCACCGAGTACTTCGTTTTCTATCTGTTCCTCTTCCGCGGAGCCCGTGGCGATCGCACCGGCTGGCGCTGGACGTGGGCCCTCCTCGCTTTTTCCATCGCTGCCGGATACTCCGCGCTGGATGAAATCCACCAGGCCTTTGTCGTCAGCCGCACGGCCTCTCCGTGGGACTCCTTCCTCGATTCCATCGGAGCCTCCGTTGCATTCGTCCTCGTCTTTCTCTTTTACAATCTTCGCAAGCGAGGAGATTCCCGTGAAATTTCCTGATTTCAATCTCACCGGGCAAGTTTCGCTGGTCACCGGCGCTGCCCGCGGATTGGGCCGCGCCATTGCTTTAGCCCTCGCGCATTCCGGCTCCGATGTCGCGCTCGGTCTGCGTGATGTCGACTCAGCCGGAACCCTGGTAAAAGAAATCGAAAGCATGGGCCGCAAAGCGCTGCCCCTGCAGATGGACGTAACTCATCTCGATCAGATTTTTCGCGCTGTGGATCAAGCCGCCGCCCACTTCGGACGGCTGGACATTCTCGTCAACAACGCAGGCATCGCACCGGAAAATCTTGCGGAAAATTATACGGAAGCCGACTTCGACGCTACGGTCGCCGTCAATCTCAAGGGCACATTCTTCGCCAGCCAGGCGGCAGGCCGCGTCATGATCCGCCAGAAGCGCGGCCGCATCATCAATCTTGGCTCACAAGCTGGATCCATCGCGTTGCCCGGCGAGCCCATCTATTGCATGACAAAAGCCGCCATTTCCCATCTCACAAAATGTCTGGCCGTCGAGTGGGGCAAGTACAACATCACCGTGAATACCGTCGCGCCCACGTTCATCGCCACTCCTGGAACCGAGGCCGCTCTAGCCGATCCGGTATTTCGCGCCGACGTAGTGGAACGCATCGCGGCGCTCCATCGCATCGGCGAACCTGTGGACGTGACCGGAGCCGTTATTTTTCTCGCCTCTCCCGCGGCTTCTCTAATCACCGGCCACACGCTTCTCGTCGACGGCGGCTGGACCGCGCGGTAGCTTCCCGCAACCTTCGCCGCCAGATGGTCGCCATCTTTGCGGAACCGGAATTGCTTTATCACTGTTAGCTATTATTCGTGACGACACAGTAGTACGCCGGATCTTCATTTACGACCGCAATTCTGCGGTACCCTGAGCACCGATACCTAAAATTTGTATTGCCAAGCCCGTCACTATTCCGCACCGGCTTGGCACCCGGGAGAAATCGTTCGCCATGAAGCTTGCCATAAAAAAATTCCTCTTCGCGTCCTCAATGATCACTGCCCTTCTCCTGGCCGCGTGCAGCGGCCTGCCTAACTCGGGCAGCGGCAACCCCGGCGGCGGGGGCGGAGGAGGAGGTACCGGTCCATTCACAATCGGCGGTACGGTGACCGGCATGACCGGCACAGGGATGGTGCTGCAGAATAATGGCGCCGATAGCCTCACCGTCAACGGCAACGGCGCTTTCACTTTCAAGACCGCCGTCGCTAAAGGCGGAACTTTTAGCGTCGCAGTTTCGACTCCACCCTCAACTCCGACGCAAACCTGCACCGTTTCCGGGGGGAGCGGCACTGCATCCGCCAACGTAACCAGCGTCCAAATTACTTGTAGCACGGGCACCGTAGCCATCGGCGTCAACGTCGCCGGTCTTTCCGGTACTGGCCTGGTTCTGCAAAATGGCACTGATTTCCTCACCATCACTGGCACCACGACAACCACACAGTTCAAGAACGCCATTGCCTTCGGTCAGACTTATAACGTTACGGTCTCTCAGCAGCCAATCAGCCCGGCGCAGACCTGCACCGTGACCAATGGCAGCGGAACCGCTACCCAAGGCGTCACGATCAACGTCCAGGTCACCTGCTCTCTTGGAACTATTTCCATTGGCGGCTCGGTTTCCGGCTACTCCAGCGGTACCGGATTTATTTTGCAAAACAATGGCGCCGACAATCTGACCATCTTGAAGAACGGCACCTTTACTTTCCCCACGCTCGTTCCCGTTAACGGAGCTTACGCAGTCACGGTTTTTTCGCAGCCCTCTGGCCCCAACCAGACCTGCACCGTTACGAACGGCACAGGCACGGCTGCCGCCAATGTCACCAACATCTCGATAGTGTGTCCCGCCGTATTCCATCCTATCGACGTCAATGTCGTGGGTGTCCTTGGATCCTCAGGCAGCATGCTGTTGCAGGACAACGGCGGCGACAATCTGTCAACGCCTAAGAATGGCGCCTACACTTTTGCCACCTCCATCGCGCACGGCAGCGCCTATGACGTCAATGTCTTCGTCGCTCCGGGCACACAGCCCTTCGGTTGCATTGTCTGGGGTTTCAGCGGCACCGCCCTGACTACGCCTGTCAACCCAATCCCTCTTGTCGATTGTGGACACGACGATTGGACTTGGATGGCCGGTACCAATCTGAGCGATCAATTTGGCAAGGCCAAGGTGGTCGCGTGTCCGCCTGCGCTCAACAGGACTCCCGGAGGGAGCAATTATTCCTCGACTTGGACCGATAGCAGCGGCAACCTCTGGCTCTTCACTGGTATCGGCTTCACCAGTACCGAGCCGCCAATCTCAAACCGGCCCGGCTACTTCGGCGAATTGTGGGAGTACACCGGAACTCAAAATTACTTTGGCGGCTGCGCTAACTCCTGGAACCTGATCTCGTCCACTGGATCTCCTACGCCGCGCTGGGGCGCGGTTACCTGGACCGACCCTGCAACGGGGAACCTCATGCTCTTCGGCGGCCAGGACAGCGCATTGCACTTCCTGAATGATTTGTGGTCGTTCAACATCGCCACTCTAACTTGGACTCCGCTTCCTGCTGGTGGTGCCGACCAGCCGGGCGTCTATGGCACTCAGGGAACGCCGTCGGCCACGAACGTTCCGGGCGGACGTTGGGGAGCCAGCTACAGACTCGACGCGACCGGCGCTCTCTGGCTGTTCGGAGGTTTTGGCTGTGACTCGACAGGTTCCACCTGTTCTAATCTCTTGCTCAACGACCTCTGGAAGTACAGCGGCGGTCAGTGGACCTGGGTGAGTGGCGCCAAAACCGGTAATCAGAGCGGCAGCTACGGCAGCCAAGGTACTCCCTCTGCCACAAACGTGCCTCCTGGCCGTCAAGCATCCGTCGCATGGATCGACAACTCTGGCAATTTCTGGATGTTCGGCGGATTTACCAACGGAACCAATGGTTTCAACGACCTCTGGAAATTTGATCCTGTCGCCAAGCAATGGGCCTGGATCAGCGGAGCGGTCGGCGCAGCAAGTACTCCTGGCAACTACGGTACCCAGGGTGTTGCCGCCGCTTCCAACGTTCCCGGTGCACGCTGGCTCTCCGCAGCTTGGAGCGACACTCATGGGAATCTTTACGTCTTCGGCGGACAAGGGTTCGACGCTACAGGCACTGGGTCGCTCGGTGACCTCTGGGAGTTCACGCTTAGTACCACCACCGACGCCGGCAATCCGGCCAAGATTGCCTTGAACCAATGGATTTGGCTCAGAGGCCCGAGCGCTGTCAGCCAGCCGGGCATCTACGGCCTTGCTCCCAGCCCCGCCGTCTGGCCCCACGTTACAAACAACCCGGGGACTCGCTGGGGCGCCAGCTATTGGACAACTTCCGCGTCGCAAACTTCCGAACAACAGTTCTGGATGTTTGGCGGCGAAGGTCTCGACGCAACGGGATCGACCGGCCAAGGCTTTCAATTGCTGAACGATCTCTGGCGGTATGTGCCGTATCAATGATGTAACGCTTGTCTTGCGGCGCTAACGTCAGCCCATAGTTTGCCTGTTTCCCGCCGCCGCTGCGCGACCTTACCCGTCCCGCAGCGGCGACCTGCATTTAGCCTGCAATTCTCCTGCGCCGCGCCCAATATTCGCCGCGTTCTGATCGTCGCACTTGCTATAGTACAAGCTCTCCGCCGATGAACTGCCCCATCGAAACAGAATCCCTCTCCAAGCGCTTCGGCCGCGTAAAGGCCCTCGATGAATTGAGCCTCCGCGTCGCTGCAGGCGGTGTCCACGCGCTTGTCGGCCCGAACGGCGCCGGCAAAACCACTCTGATCAAGATTCTCGTGAATATTTTTCGCGCAACCGCCGGCACTGCCACCGTTCTCGGCGCGGACTCGACTTCCATCTCCGGCAAAGCCTTCGCGCGCATCGGCTACGTCTCAGAAAATCAGCAGCTCCCGCTCTGGATGCGCGTCGGCTCCTTTCTAAAATATCTTCGTCCGTTTTATCCCACCTGGGACGTCGGCCTCGAATCCCGCTTCGTCCAGCAATTCGAACTTCCCCTCGACCGCAAACTCAGACATCTCTCTCGCGGCATGCGCATGAAAGCCGCCCTCGCCAGCGCACTCGCATTCCGCCCCGAACTCATCATTCTCGATGAGCCTTTCAGCGGCCTCGACCCTGTCGTTCGCGAAGAACTTGTGCAAGCTCTCGTTGACGCCACCGCTTACTCCACCACGTTCGTCTCCTCTCACGATCTCGCCGAAATCGAATCCTTCGCCACTCACCTCACCTACCTTGATTCCGGACGCCTCCGCCTTTCCGAAGATGTCCCCTCCATTCGTTCCCGCTTTCGCGAAGTTGAAGTCACTCTCGATTCGCCGGTGGCGATTCCGCCAGACTTGCCTTCGAACTGGCTCCAGTTCTCCACCGCCGGCGCCACTCTCAAATTCATCGATTCCGCGTTCCAGCCGGACACCCTTCAATCCGAAATCCTTCATCGTTTCGGCACGATCCAGCACGCTGCTTTCAATCCCATGACCATTCGCAACATTTTCCTCGCTGTCGCGAAGTCTGCGCGCAAACCTTCATGACCGAGCCCCGTCCATGAGACTCATCTTCCACATCTTCAAAAAAGATTTCCGCCATCACTGGCCCGCGCTGCTCGTCTCGTTCGCTATCCTCGCCGTTTTCGTCTGGGACCAGCCTCGCCACTGGACCGCTCACCCGCCAGACCTCCGTTTTTTCTCCAGTTTGCTCCGCTATTTGCCGCTCTTCTTAAGTCTCGCTTGGGTCTTTCTCCTCATTCGTATCGTGCAAGGTGAATCGCTCGTCGGTGATCGTCAATTTTGGCTCACGCGGCCATACAAGTGGCACACGCTCCTCGCCGCGAAATTGCTCGCCGCGCTCCTTCTCGTTCACTTGCCGCTTTTCCTCGCGCAACTTTTGCTCCTCAAGCTCGCCTTTTATCCCGTCCTCGATTCCGTTTCCGGCCTTCTCCAAATCCAGCTCATGTTATTCGGATTCCTCACTCTCCCTGCCTTTGTCGTTGGCAGCCTCACTCGCACCATCGGTCAGGCGTCGCTCGTCATTCTCGGACTCTTTCTGGTCCTGTTCGGAATTGCCTCCCTGATGTTCGTCGTCCCGTCGCTTGAGTTCTCTCCGGATGATTTCGGCGACGTCATGGCGATCATCACGCTGGTTGGCGCCGTTTCTGTCGTCTTAATCCAGTTCGCCTTCCGGAAAACGCGTATCAGTTGGTGCATCATCGCCGCTTGTCTGGCCTCGTACCCTGTGTTGCTTCTCGTGGCAGGAAACACAACTCAGCAAACTCGCAGCATGCCGCTGCCGACTGCCGCTCATCCTCTGCCAGCCAAACTTACCTTCGATTCGACCGTCTCTTTTCAACATCAGCCCGGCGAACAGCTCGAGTCCTACGGTCTCGACACCCGAGTCGAGCTGCCTTTTCTCCTGGGAGAAATTTCTGCGGACTCGGTCGTGCGAATCTACGGCATCAAATTGGATATGGACCTGCCGTCCGGCGAACATTGGACCTCGTACTGGCATTCAAGTTTCGAAACGCTCATACCGGGGCGCACCCACGTATGGCCGTCCGTCACCATCAAGCGCGCTATCTTCGACCAGATTCGCAATTCGTCCGTGCAGGCTCGCTTGTCCCTCGCATTCAACGTCTATCGCGTTGGCCCCAGTTCATCCATTTTTGTCATGGGAGATTCCCTGCGCTTGCCGGGCGACACGCGCTGCACGCGCGACCCATTTTCGTCGCGAATGCGCTGCTTTTCCGCATTAAAATCCCCCGACGCCTTCGTTCTATTGGCGGATTTGCCAAACAAGAACTGTAACGCCCGGGCCGACCGCGATTCCGATCCATGGGCCGCAGCGCCTGCGTTTTATGCAAGTTTGTCCGAATCGTCCACTCCGGAATTCGACCTCACTCCGATTCAGGAAACGTCCGTTTACCTTACACGCATGCACGCCTATGAAGATCTCGCCGCGGATGTGCCGCTTTGTTCCGGCGCCAGCCTTGTCCTCGCGAGAACCAAATTTCAATACACCGTCCGCACTGAAATTGACCTCGGCAACATTCGCGTCAGCAATTACGTTCCCTCGTATCCGCGCCAAATCATTCCGAAAATTCCCCGCCTCCCTTCCCGCAATCCGTCCGACAAATTCTCTTTCAATTTTCTGGCGCCGGCTTTAATCGTTAAAGCTCCCAGGCCTTAGCGCTCGTAACGGTTTGCTCGCACAACTCGCTCACTTTCTCCCACGCAAAACCCGCCTGCGCTAATCTCAAACTTGTATCTGGACTTTCGATGAAAAAGCCCTCTTTCCAAATCCATCATTTTGCGCCGCCGTTCCTGCTTCTTGCCCTGGCGCTCCTCCTTCCACCACTCGTCCTTCCAAATCGTGCCGCCGCGCAACAGCCGCCTTCCGCGCCATCCGATCCCGCTCTCAAAGCTGCCCTCTGCCCCATCGTTTATCCCAGCGACGAAACGCCCGGCAACAAAGGCGTTCGCTACACTTTTTTCGGCAACGCCTTCTTCATCAATTCGCAGGGCTATCTCGTCACCGTCGCGCACGTCCTGCAAACTTTCCGCGACCTCGGCCAGCCCTACATCCTCGTTGACCGCCCCAACTCACCGCCGCAACTCCTCAAAGCCGACATCATTGCCACAGACTGGACCCACGACGTCGCCATCCTCCGCGCTACTCCGAATCCCTTCGACGGAAAATTTCGCGTCGCCTTCCTTCCGCTCGCTGCAAAACGTTCCTCCATCGGCGATTCCGTCATCGCCAGCGCGCTTCATCCCTCCAACATTCGCTCCGCCTCCACCTACAAACTGCCTGTGCAGGACTGGTCTTCCGCCCAAGTCCTCGGCTTTGTGCAAACCCGTGAAGAAAAAGATCTCCCCGAAACCGACCTCTTTGTTTTCAGTCACGAAGTGCAAAAAGGCCAGAGCGGTTCACCCGTCATCCTCGCAACTACGCACGAAATTGTCGGCCTCGTCGACGGCCGCTGGCTCCGTCCCAGCTCTTTCTCCTTGCCCTCCTCAAACGCCGCTCGCCCCGTTCCCTACGGAGGCCCACTCGGCGCCGCCGTCCCCATCGATTATCTCCTCGCACTTCTGCAAAAGAATTCCATCTCCTGGTCAACCGCCCCCACCGCAAATCTCCCTCCCCCAACTCCACAATCTGAAACGCCTAAATAGGATCCAGGATTCGCGGCCCTGGTCCTTGCCTGCCCAACGTGTCCTGCGGATTCCGCAACGGACAAATCCCGAGCGACAGGCATCCGCAACCGATGCATCCGTCCAATTGGTCCCGCAACCGCGTCAGCCTCTCAATCCGCTCGTTTAGGTCCGCTCTCCATCCCGCCGAAAGTTTTTTCCAATCCTCCGCAGTCGGCGTCCGCTCTCCGGGTAGCGACTTCAACGCCCTTCGAATCGCCAGCAGCGGTATCCCCGTTTTCTGCGCCACTTTGATCAAAGCAACCCGCCGCAGCACGTCCCTGGCATACCGCCGCTGGTTCCCCGCGTTTCGCCAACTCTTGATAAGTCCTTTCGTTTCATAGAAATGCAGCGCGGAGACCGCCACGCCGCTTCGCCGCGCCACCTCCCCTACCGTCAGTTCCCGCTTCGGCCCCGTCCGCACATCTTTCGTTCTCATTTTTCCCTTGACCTCAACTTAACTTGAGGTTGTACCTTGGTATCAGAAACTTTGCAACCGAGAAAATTGCACATGCAACATAAACTCAAAATCGCTTTGATCTACGGCAGCACGCGACCCGGCCGCCTCTGCGATAAAGTCGCGTCCTGGGCTGCGGCTCAAATCTTCGCAACGCATGCATTCGCGCTGGACGTCATCGATCCCGCTTCGCCGGAAGCGCTAAGCACGGAAAAACCCAGCGAGTCGCTAAACCTCGCTTGGCTGCGCCAGCACATCGGCGCGGCCGACGCCTTCATCGTCGTCACGCCGGAATACAACCATGGTTATCCGGCCGCGCTGAAATCGCTGATCGATTCCGTCGGCGCCGAATGGCACGCCAAACCCGTCGCGTTCGTTTCCTACGGCGGAATTTCCGGAGGCATTCGCGCCACTGAACAGCTTCGCCAGGTCTTTGCGGAAATTCACGCCGTTACGATTCGTGATTCCGTGACACTTGCGATGGCATGGGAGCAGTTTGACGCCGACGGAGCGTTTAAAAGCCCAGATCGCGCCAACCGTCAAATGCAAACCGTTTTGAAGCGCCTCGCGTGGTGGGCGAATGCTCTCCGCGAAGCGCGCAACGCAGTTCCCTACACCGCTGCGGCATAACGCGACGCGGTGACACAAGCGATGCAAGGCCAGACTCATCACTACAAACTCGAAAGGAAAATTCCATGATTCTCGTAACAGGCGCGACCGGCACCGTCGGTCGTGAAGTTGTAACGCAACTTTTAGCCGCCGGACAAAAAGTCCGCGCCATGACGCGCAATCCAGCGAAAGCGAAACTGGACGCTCGCGTCGATGTCGCCCGGGGAAATTTTGAAGATGTCGCCTCTCTCGACGAAGCCGTTCGCGGCGTTGACCGTATTTTTTCTCTCACCCTCGGTCCACAAACCGGCCTTCACGAAAAGAATCTCGCGCAAGCGGCGAAAGCCGCCGGCGTCCGCCACATCGTGAAACTCTCCGCAATGGGCGGCGACGGCGAAACTAAAAACGACATCCGCAAGTGGCACGATGAAGGCGAGCAAGCCATTCGCGAAGCAGGTATTCCGCTCACCGTCCTCCACCCCGGCGCCTTCATGTCAAACGCCCTTCACTGGCGCGAAACGATCCGCGCTACCGGTAAAGTTTTCTCAAACTATGGCGATGGAAAACTTCCGCCCGTTCATCCGCGCGATATTGCCGCCGTAGCCGTTCGCGCGCTCACTTCCGAAGGCCACGAAGGAAAGTCCTACACCATCACCGGCCCCGAAGCACTCACCGTCGCCGACCAAGTGAAGATTCTTGCCAACGCGATCGGCAAACCGATTGAATACGTGCCCGTCCCCGACGAAGCTATCCGAGCAGGAATGGAGAAAGCAGGCCTCCCCTCTCCGCTCATAAACGCTCTTCTCCCGTTCGGCGAATTCATCCGCAGCGGCAAAGCTGCAAAAGTGTTTCACACCGTCGAGGAAGTCACGCGCAGACAGCCCTTCACCTTCAGCGATTGGGCACGCGAGAACGCCGCCGCTTTTCGCTAGTCGAGCCATTCTTCTCGGAGCGTAGTTTGGAAGCTGGTTTCGCTTTCCGGACTGCGCTCTTTGGTCTCGCCGTCTTCGCGTTTCCTTCCACGCGTCGTTTGTACGCCACGCGCAGCGCCCCTTCCAGAACATCCTTACTGGCATTCGCCAAAACGCAATGCGTCGCGCCGTTTCGCCCCCAGCCGCCGGCCACTGGAATGAAAACATCCGGCA
>Ga0137403_10006133_pt1 | contig 13809 bp, 13 predicted proteins | sample CZOMad2_1_16fung_FD_122057 | JGI IMG/M metagenome (GOLD analysis project Ga0137403, IMG submission 122057) | Vadose zone soil fungal communities from Angelo Coast Range Reserve, California, USA - CZOMad2_1_16fungal (Hybrid Assembly) | ecosystem: Environmental > Terrestrial > Soil > Vadose zone... | reverse complement strand
CGCGAAGTCCGCGCGTCCCGTTTTGGCGGCGTCTGGCGCCTGCAATCGAAGCGCGCGGATGAGGATTCATGGACTTATCACGATCGTCCGCTGTCCGCTGATTTGCTGGTGTTAAAAGAAATCATCGAGAAAAAGTATCGCCGCCGGCGAGCAACGGTAGAGGAACTTTTATCGCTGCGAGAAATGGTTCGGGAAATTCAATGACTGATTCCTTCGCCTATGATACACAGCCGTTTCTCGCATTACGAAAATGATTTGTTTACGAGGATCCGGGGAGCGCACGCGCCTCGCGTGCTGGTTGCGGCGCCTCGCCGCGAAGAACTTGCGTAAGAAATTAACACGTTTCCGTAGCGTCGTCTGGCAGACCGCGCGCTTTGAAAAGTTCGCGCTGGCGAGGCGCCAGCGCCAGCACGCGAGGGCGCGTGCGCTCCCCGGAAAGCTGGCCACGCGTTACCTAATTCGATATTGCGTTGCACCAGATAACTTTTAAGAGCTCCGAACGGATGACCAACTGGAACACCGAAGAATTGATTGCCGCAGACAAACAGTTTGTTTGGCACCCCTTCACTAACATGCCGGAATGGTGCGCGCCGGAGCATGAACCAATCGTGATTGTCGAGGGGCGCGGCGCGCTTTTGCGCGACAGCCGTGGTCGCGAATACATCGACGGGAACTCGTCGATCTGGACAAATATTCACGGGCACAATCATCCGCGGATCAATCGGGCAATTCGCGAGCAGTTGGAACGGATCGCACATTCGTCGTTTCTGGGGACAACGAATCCGGTGGCAATCGAACTGGCGCGGGAAATAGTTGAATTATTTCCGTGCAAGACTTTATCGCGCGTTTTTTATTCAGATGACGGTTCGACTGGAATTGAAGCGGCTCTGCGCATTGCCGCACAATTTTTTCAGATGCGGGGCGAGAAACGAAATTTGTTTGTCACGTTTCGTAGCGGTTACCACGGCGATACTGCGGGCGCGGCGGCCTTGGGGGCGGCGAAGATGTTTTCGGTCGATCACGAAGGTTGGAGATTTCCGGTTCGCCGCGTTGGTTCAATCGAAGAATTGCAAAAACTTTCTGGCGCACAGGCAGTCGGTATCGCGGCGGTGGTGGTCGAGCCGATGATTCAGGGCGCTGCGGGGATGCGAATTTGGCCGCAGGGAACTTCCGCGGCGGTGCGCGATTGGTGCAATCAGAATGGCGCGCTCATGATTGCCGATGAAGTGATGACGGGATTCGGACGGACCGGGAAAATGTTTGCGAGCGAGCATGAGAACGCGTTGCCTGATATTATGGTGCTCGGGAAAGGATTGAGCGGTGGCTATCTTCCGCTGGCGATTACGCTTACGACCGAAGAAATCTTCTCGCAATTCGACGGTTCGGTGGCGGATGGCCGGGCGCTCGCCTACGGGCACAGCTACACCGGCAATGCACTTGGTTGTGCGGCGGCCCGGGCCGGTCTCGCAATTTTTCGAGAGGAGAATGTTCTGCCGATTTTGCAACCGAAGATCCGGCAACTCGGCTCCCAACTGCAGCGATTGCGCGAATTGCCTGGCGTAACTGAAGTACGACAGTGTGGGTTCGTCGCCGGAATCGAAATGGCTGACGCGGAAACTGCGGGCGAGGTTTGCCTTCGAGCGCGCGATTACGGATTGTTAACGAGAAATATACGGGAAACGATCGCTTTGCTGCCGCCGCTCTGCACCACGGAACAACAATTGCAACGCACGGTCGCAGCTTTGTCGAGCGCGATCGAAAAGATTGAAATGGAGGGACGCGCTCTGTCGCGTCCTGGACGACACGGAGGTCGTCCCTCCATGAGCAGGCTATGAAAAAGATCCGGCTCGATCAGGCTCTCGTCGAGCGCGCACTTTATCCAAGCCGCGACCAGGCGCAGCGTGCGATCATGGCTGGCCAGGTCCGAATCGGCGAGCAAGTCGCGCAAAAGCCGTCGATCTTAGTCGATCCCAGCGTGATGATTGCGACCGCGGCCGCGCCTCGTTTCGTCGGCCGCGGTGGATTAAAATTGGAAGGCGCACTGGATTTCTTCGAAATCGATGTGCGCGATCAAATTGCGGTGGATATCGGTGCGTCGACCGGAGGATTCACCGATTGTTTGCTCCAGCGCGGTGCGCGCAAAGTTTATGCGATCGATGTCGGTCACGGCCAACTTGCCTGGAAAATTCGCAACGATCCGCGCGTAACTGTTTTCGAAAAAACAAATGCACGCGCGATTTCGCCATCGCTCATCAGTGAAGCAGCGAACATTTGTGTCATCGACGTTTCATTCATCTCTCTGACTTTGATCTTGCCGAATGCGTTTCAGTTGGTAACTCCGAGCGGAATGGTGCTGGCATTGATTAAACCGCAGTTTGAGCTGGTGCGGAGCGACGTTGGTCGCGGCGGCATCGTGCGCGATGCGTCGCTGCACGAGAAGGCGCAGGGCAAAGTCGTGTCGTTTGTCGAAGCTTCCGGGCATGAGGTGATCGGCCTTGCGCCGTCAGTGGTCGCTGGCGCGGATGGCAATCGAGAATTTTTTATATGCGCACGAAAACGATTGGTTTAATCGCCCACACGGAAAAGGCGGGCGTCGCAAAACTTGCGCGCGATGTCATTAGAGAATTCAAAGAGCGATCGCTGAAAGTGATCGTTGAAAACCAGACGGCCAAAATTGCAAAGCAGAAAGCCAGCGGCTCGATTGCGCGGATCGCGCAACGCTCGGATCTGATCGTCGTCCTGGGCGGAGACGGAACAATTCTGAACGTGGTGGCGATGGCCAGTAAAAACCTGAAGCCGATTTTCGGCATCAATGTTGGCTCGCTCGGATTTTTGACCACTGTGAATTCTTCGGCTTATCGCGAAGTCGTCGATGCAATCGCCACCGGCCGCATTTCCTACAGCAAACGAGCACTGTTATCCGTCGAGTTGCGGACAAATAGACGCGTGCTTTTAAGTGTCCATGCCTTGAACGATGCGGTCATTAGCCGGGGCGATCTGCCGCGCTTGATCAGGCTGAACGCGAAAGTGAATGGAGAAGCGCTGACGGAATTCAACGCCGACGGACTAATTATCGCGACGCCGACCGGTTCGACCGCATATTCGCTTTCCGCCGGTGGCCCAATCCTGTCCCCGGAATCCGGCGTTTTCGTCATCACACCAATCTGCCCGCATGTGCTGACAAATCGTTCGGTCATTGTCAGTGATTCGTCGGTGATCGAGATTTCGCCCGGGAGCACGGAGTTTCCGACTTTCTTGAGCGTTGATGGGCGCGAGCCGGTGCGACTGCCAGCAAAAGCACAAATCGCGATCCGCCGGGCCAGAGTAATGCTTCAACTGGGGTTCCTGCCCGACGTCTCCTTTTTTAGTGTGCTCCGTCACAAGTTGAAGTGGACCGGCAGTAACGTCTGATCGACAGGTTCGGACACTATTTTTTCGCTAAACGCACGTTTTCTGCTCGCGATAAGACGCGGACTTTGTCAGCGTGGTTCCTAGAATGAGATTTCATGTAGCGCGCGAAGGCGCGGTGCTTGGAGAATTCGAAGAGCAAATTTTTCGCAACAAAGTCTTTTCCGGGGAGATCCGGCCGAACGACTTGTATTGGACGGCCGGCTTCACCGATTGGCGGCCGGTTAGTGAATTTCGGGTGGCGCGAAAGACCGAACCGATTGTGCCGGATGCCGGTTCGGCCGTGCCCCCGGCAATTCAAAAACAGGGTCTGCGTTCGGCGCTTGCGCTTGCGCTAATCTGCATATGCGCACTCGTATTGCTCATTGGCGTGGCGATGGTCGCCGGAAAATCTAAACGCGAGCGCGTGCCACAACGTGCGGGGGTTGAGGCGAAGACGGCGATCGCGCGCGGTCAGCTTCGAGCCGGAATGACGGCGGATCAGTGTATGAGGATGCTGGGCCAGCCCGCGCGAATCAAGCGAATCAGCGGTTCGAAGAACGAGCAATGGACGTATAAGGGTCCAGAGGGACCTGTGATTCTTCATTTTGAAAGCGGCCTCTTGCAATCATTTTGATTGAGATTGAGCGGCCGATTTTTTCGCTGGCTCGCCGGCGCAAGATGCACCATCTTCTCGACTTTTAACCAACATGTCACTCCCAAGCCCGCGCAATGTTCTTCCGCTGGAAGGCCAAATCGATCTCAACGTTTCCGCCAAGGTAGCGGACTCGCTCGCTCAGCTGATCAAAGACAAGCCGGCGCGCTTGGTGGTGGACCTTTCGGGGGTGAATTATATCGATAGCTCTGGGCTGGCGGTTCTGATCAACGGAATGCGAGACATGGAGGATTTCGGCGGAATATTTATCCTTGCTGGGGTGCGCGCCGAGGTGCGGCCGATCCTTGAGTCCGCGCGCCTGGAGAATTTTTTCCTTATTTTCCCGAGCGTAGATGAAGCGCTAGCTGCACCTTAAACTAACCGCGGTGAATTCCGTAGTCAGGCGCATGAGAGCGCCGGCCGTCTCTCTGGGCTTGTTCGCAACCACCCTTGACTTCACTTTGGCGGCTTCGCCGAAGCAATTCGCGATACAAGAGCGAATCGACTTTTATAAAGATATTCTCAACGGATTTGAAGTAATGCCGGCCAATCCGCTGGTGGGTGGAAACAGGAAAGGAGGCCGCAAGGCCGACGCCAAGGCCGAATAGCTGTTACCGAGGTCTAAGTTCCCACTGCTTGCCGGGGGTCAACCACACTCCTGATGGGTGGAGAAAAATCAGACTCGAATCCCACATTGCAGTGAACACATGGGTTCGCCCTGGTTCGACGTTCACTATTGTCGAAGTCGGCTGGGGCAAGCCCTCGTAGGACGCGGTGTACACGGTTAGAATGTGGCGCCCTGCAGGGAGCCAACCGTCATACTGCTGATTCTTTGCGATGGTCGCCACAGGCCTGCCATCGACCTGCAGATTGAAAGCCAGATTCCATCCGAACTGCGGCACTCTTTTCACAACTACGCGACCAGGTGGATGACTCGCTTGCCCCGCATTGCTGGTTGAAATTGCACAGACAAAAGCAAGGATCAGAAGAGCCTTGCTGCCGAAGCTGCGTCTTGATCTCATGGCAGACATTAAGCATAAGATTCGTTTTTCGCCAGCCCCGGAGATGCAAACAGACGCGTAATTCAATGGTTACCGGAAAACGGCTGTCGTTATCCCGAAGGATACCATGCGTTCTCTCGCCAGAAGGCTTGCAGGGTGGCGTTGCTGCCGCGAAAAATGTTGCGTTCAGCTTTTCGGACGTTGGCCACCGATTTGGGAAACATGATCCGCGGTCGCAAATCGCATTTACCATCGCCACAGTATTGCCACATATGCCAAGTGTTCCAGGGCGCTGTGTTCCGCGGTTCCGCATGGTAGTTAGCTATCCACAGCCAGCAATTTGCCAGTGTTTGGCGGTGCGCTGAGGCGGCGCTTGGTCCGTAGAGCATCTGCCGCAACCGATATTCACTGCAGTACAGACCCGGATACTTGCCTGTACGCTCTTTGATCCGCTCAACGAACGCGACCGCCTGGGCCACGCTCATTGTGCCTCCTGGATAATGACCGTTCTTTTCGAAATCCAGAACGAGCAACACACCCGGCCGCCGTTTCTCCGGATCGTCTGGCCGGATTGGCGGCCGCGCCGCCGCGACAGCACTCAGGAAATGATCGGCCTGTCCGGTGGGGTTAGTTGCGTCGCCGAAGTGGTAAGCTCCCCATAATAAGCCCGCTTCGAGTGCAGCTCGCTGCCGTTCATAGTATCTCGCGTCGCGCTCTCGACGTGGGTAGGTCGCTTCGTGAATGACGCCGACGATGCCTTCACTCGCCATCCCGACAAAATCCGGGCGCATCAAGTCGTAATGCGACATATTGACAACGCTGTTCGCCGCAAATGCGCCGGCCGGCAGAAGGAGAAAGACAAGCAGAATGCGTACGGCCGAAGATTTCACCGGCGGAAGAATAACCCGTCGGATCAGTCGAGCAACGGAATCGATGCTTCAGTCGGTGATTTTGATGATTTTCACTTTAATTCCGATGCTGACATTCGCGGCGGGGAACCTCGCTTCGCAATTTGAAGCTTCGCGAACGAGTTGTCCCACTTTGCCAGTTCCAAAGTTCCAGCTCAGGCCAAGTTTGGAACTATGGAACGTCTCAAACGGGACAAATCAGCTGCAAAGCTAAACATGGCGTCAACGGTTGCATTCACTCGTCGCAGGGATTGAGCCCGCAAGGTGCCTCGCGCGCGCGGGGAACGGCTTCGTTTCACTGATTCTTTCCGGGCACGATGATCGTTGCGACAACATTCAGCTGCTTCCTCATACATTGCATGCCGACGTTATCACTACGGTTTTTCGCACGCGTTTTCTTTATCGGTAGCATTGCGCTCATCGTTGCTGCACAATCCGTTCCGCTCCACCCGGCTTGCCGGATTGTCCAGCGCATAGACGAACCGGTTCAGCGTGCTGGGCACTTGGGCGAAACCCTCGAATGGATCCTTGCTGATAAACCTGCCGAGCACCGGATTGTAGTAGCGGCCCCCCAAATAGTAGAGCGAGGTGCCGGGATCAAGTGCCTCGCCCGTATAACCGAACTTGTTTTTCGTCCCGACCTGTGGACCAGGTACGCTCATGTTTCGCTGTCCCCAACTGTCGTATAGGTACCTTTGCGCGAGGTGTCCTGTGCTGTCGGTCAAGCCGGCGACGGTCGATTGCGCGTCGTAGTGGTAGTAAAACGTGAAATTCGGCGCCATAGCGGAAATAAGCCCACGGCCACGAGTGTAGAAGATTGAGCCGTCGGGACCCTGTTCCTGGAGAACGGTGGGGAAGCCGGTGGTGATGTCGTTTAGGTAAAAGTATGTGCCGTTGCCAACCTGCTGGCTTATGCGGCGGCCGTCGCCATCGTAGGTGAACGAATTAGCGACCAGCCCGCCAGTGACGCTCACCATCCGATTGGCGGAGTCATAGCCGTAGGTCACTCGTCCTGCTCCGGCGCCGCTACTTAGGAGATTTCCGTTATCATCGTAGGTGAACGGTGTCGTGCCGGCCGAAAGCAGGCGGTCGCCGGCATCGTAGGTATACGTGACGGAAATGGACGGCGCTTTCATCGTCAAGCGATTGCCCGCGGCGTCATAGGTATAAGACGTGGCTTTGGAGGCGACGGTGGTGCGGGTCACGCGGTACAGTGGATCGTAACTTAAGGCCGTAACCTTGCCGCTACCGTCGGTTATGCGCGTTCGGTTTCCCACGTTGTCGAGCACATACGTGAAACTGCTGATTGGCCTCGACGTCGGCGTGGTACTGCCGGCAAAAAAGTTTGTTGTCTGCCTGATTCGGCCGGCGTCATCGTAGCTGTATCCCACGCTTCCGCCGTTTGGATACGAAATGGAAAGGAGATTATCTGCCGCGTCGTAGGAATACGAAGTCGTCCGCATGCCGTCCGAAACGGCTGACATTCGATTGTTTGCATCGTACGTGTAGCTGATGGTTTCGCCTCCATAGGCGATCGCCGTCCGATTATCGTTGCAATCGTACGAGTACGACACGGTCGCTCCTGTCGGAGGGAATGACGCAGTTGGAAACGATATGGCCGTAGGCCGGTTCAAGGCGTCATAGGTGTAATTGGTAGCGCCGGTGGAGTCGGTCATGGAGGTGCGGTTGCTGTTCGCGTCGTATGCGTAGGCAACCGGGCTTGCCAGTTGTGCCATTGCCCCCTGCACATAGGAAACGGCGGTAATCCTGCTCAAGCTGTCGTAGGTGAGGGACCTAACATTCCCGGCCGCTTCGGTGTGAGTCAGCATTCTGCCGCCTGCGTCATAACTCCACGCCTCGGTCTTACCCAGCGGGTCCGTTGCACTCACAAGCCGGTTTCCAGAGTTATATGTGTACGACGTGGTTTTTCCATTCGCATTGGTGAACGTAAGCTTGTCGCCGCGGGCGTCGTACGTGAAATAGATCACTCCGCCGGCCGCGTCCAGCACCCTGGTCAGATTGCCATGCGCATCGTAAGCATAATGCGTGGTGTTTCCATTCGCATCCGTCAGCAAGAGAAGATCGTTCTTGCTGTCGAAGCTGAAGGTGGTGAGGTGCGTCAGCGGATCCGTAATGCTGGTCCGATTGCCGCGAGAATCGTATGTGAACGAGGTAGTCAGCCCCAGCGGGTTGGTCAACCCGGTAACATTGTTGTTGGCGTCATATGCGACGGTAGTTTGCGCGCCTATGGCATTCACCGTCTTCGTCAACCGGCTAGAGGAGTCGTAATAGAAGCCGGTGATGTTGGCGAGAGCGTCGGTAAATGTGGTGATGTGGTTGACGTCGTCATAGGAGTAGGTGCTAACGCAGCTGCTTCCATGGCGGGTAGACACAACGCGCCCCTGGGAGTCGAAGGTCTGATCAATGGCGACGTTGGCCCGAGCGTCGATCGCCTGCGTCAACTGGTTTGACGAATTATATATGTAATGGCTTGCCGAACCGGCGAAGTCAGTAAAATCCGTCAGATTCACGTTTGCGGCGTCGTACGCGTAGGCCAGCGTGCGACCGAGCGCCGCATCGGTGAGCGCCGTCAGGTGGTTGGAGGCGTCGTAGGTGAAAGTGAACGTACTGGCGCCAACGTCTGTGAACTGGAGCAAATTGCCGTTCGCATTATAAGAGAGCGTCTGCGCGTTGCCGTTCTTATCGGTAATGGCCAGCAAACGAACAAGCACCGGGTTCAGTGGAATGGGCCCGAACGAAAAAACAGTTTGATCAGGCCTCGTCAGCGTATAGGTATTCGTACCGGTCGTCGCAAGTACATCGTAAACACCGGATGCAGCGATATAAGTACCTGCGGTTGTGCCCGGCTGAAAGACGTGCTCCTGGCCGTCGGCCTCTTTGATCGTCACCGCTCCTGAGTTGCCCACGCTCAGCACGATGTTGTACGAGTGCGTCCATCCGAGACCAAGCGGCCCGCTGTAGGGATCAAGGCTGTTGTAAGAACGCAGGAAATGAAAACGCAACCCGCTGCCGGGGACGACCAGGTCCGAAAAGGAAACATCGCTGTTGCCGGTCGCCGTATTCACTGTCTCGGTAGTAACGCTGTTTACGGTAACGGAGTTGCCGGCGACAGGATTGGCGGACGTCCCTGTCGTTCCCAGCCCAGCTGCCGCTGGTGACGTCAGGCCGGCAAGTAGGACAAAAAGCACGAGTGAATGAGCGAACACGACCAGACGTGGCGTTGCTGGAATTATGGTTATGAGCTGACTGAGGCGATGCATGGGAATTTCCTTCTATTCTCCCGGTCCGTTACCTCGTGGAACTGCAAACCTGACAAAGGGAGAGGGAGTTACCGGGAGGAAACGGCTCTGTACCCGATTCAGATTTTGTTTTGACACAAGTTCTCGCCTAAATTGCGACAGGTTGTCGAGCAAAAACGCATGTTTTGGATGACAAGAAGTCTGCAGTAGGATTGCTTTACGAGAACTTTTCCCGCGCAAACGCGCGCGAGGAATGCTCTTTGATCGGCAAAGGCCGTTGTTGCGCGAAGAGAACAACGTGCTTTCAGTCTTTGGGAAAATCGAATAGACCAACACCTGTGCGAAGCAGATGAAATTACTCGCAGTTCACCCGAGTTGTTTGATGTATTCGAAGATTTATCTTCGTCTTGAGCCGCTGGGTCTTGAGCTTGTCGCCGCAGCTGCCCGAGAGGCGGGCCACTCGGTCCGTTTGATTGATTTGCAATGCGAATCGCACCGGAACTTTTTCCACCTGATTCGATGCTGGCGGCCGGACGTTATCGCATTCTCCGGCAATTATCTCGCCAATGTTCCAGAAATTATTGATCTTGCCCGCGCCACGCGCGCCTTATTGCCCACTGCCTTTATCTCTGTCGGAGGGCACAGCGTCTCGTTCATTCCGGAGGAGATTTTGCGGCACACGGCGGGCGCTGTGGATTGCGTGCTGATTGGCGAAGGCGAAACCGCGATCACCAGCCTGCTGGATGCTCTCGCCAAAGATCGGGCGAACCTGAGGGAGGTGCCTGGCTGCGTAACACTCGATCATCGCGGGCCGCCGCCAACCTTCGTGAAATCGCTGGATGATCTCTTGCCTGCGCGCGATATCGTTCGGCATCGCCGAAAATATTTCATAGGCCAGCTCGATCCGGCTGCTTCCATCGAATTCAGCCGGGGCTGTCCATGGGACTGTGTCTTCTGCAGTGCGTGGACGTTCTACGGTCGCAACTACCGCGTGAAGACACCGGAGCGCGCGGTCGAGGAACTGGCACGAGTCCGCGAGCCGGGAATTTTTATCGTGGACGACGTAGCCTTCATTCAAGCCGAGCACGGTATGCAGCTTGGCGAAGCGATTGCCCGCCGCGGAATCAGGAAACGTTACTATCTCGAAACGCGCGGCGATGTGCTCTTGCGCAATAAGAAGGTCTTCGAACTTTGGAAGCGACTCGGCCTGAATACCATTTTTCTTGGTCTTGAAGCAATCGACGAGGAGGGACTGAAGCGTTACCGAAAGCGCGTCACACTCTCCAAAAATTTTGAAGCACTCAAGTATGCCCGCTCGCTCGACGTAAATGTTGCAGTCAACATCATCGCCGATCCCTCGTGGGACCGCGAACGCTTCAAGGTCGTGCGCGACTGGTGCCTGGAAGTTCCCGAGGTCGTTAATATCAGCATTAATACGCCGTATCCCGGCACGGAAACCTGGCATACCGAATCGCGTCGTCTTACGACCCGCGACTACCGGCTGTTCGACATCCAGCACGCGGTGTTGCCGACCAAGTTGCCGCTACCGGAATTTTACAAGGAACTTGTGGAATGCCAGCGCGTGCTCGCCCGTAAAAATCTGGGCTGGGCGGCGCTGCGCCAGTGCGCGGGAATTGTCATCCGGAAATTGCTTTGCGGACAAACCAATTTCATCCGGATGCTGTGGAAGTTCAACAGCGTGTATCGTCCTGAGCTCCAGCTCGCCGATCACCGTCGGCGGGTAAAATACGAAATCAGTCTGCCGCCGCCTTCGGTTGCCACTGCGCAGCACAGGAAGCTTTACATTCACGAAAATCGAGGACACAACGGCCGGCAGATTGATCATCGGACCGAGGAATTCGTTAACGCAACTCGCATGGGCACGGCAAGCTGAGCGGAAACGCACAGCCGACAGCGGTTCGAAACGGTTTGCGCAGCCTCGGGCGCGCGCGTGGAAAGGACGGGCAGCTCACAATGTTTTTCAGTGAGTCCACGTCCCGTTAGGCTCGGGTGTGAACGGACGGATGGCAATGGGCGATTGGTTATGCGCGCAGCTTTTACGCACGCGATCAAACAGCTTTTCGGCTTGCTCTCGCCAGGACTCGTCGCTAAAACGTTGCGACGAAATAATTGGAGAGGCGGTTTGAGCATGAAGACACAAATCCCAAACATCGATGTAGTTCGATCCGCTTGGCGCCGAGTCAAAAAGGACATAAAGGACGCCATAATTCGTGACCTGAAGCCAGTAAAAGACGTCAAAGGTGGCGGCGGTGTTGAGGGCAAATCCAAATCCACCAAAGGCAGCACTGGCACCACGGGCAGCCACTAAAAAGGATAAAGAGTTGCATGCCGCTAGCGTTGTTCGGCGGTTCGTTACGCGCTCAGCGTTAATGATTGTTGGCGACCCTTGCCGACGGAAATGACGAAACCCGATTATTTCGCGTTGGCCGACGCGGTGAGTTTTTGGAAGCGCGGATCGTTCCGGAGCGGATCGAACATTGGATCGAGCCGCTTTCCCCGTCCCTTCCGCGCGCGCGCGAGGACCCGACGAGCTATAGCGTTGCCGGACAGGTGACCTAAATGCCGATGACACTCTCTACCGAGCCGTTTTGTTTGAGCACGCGAATCTTAGCGCGGCCGAATTTCGCGCGCGCTTTCACAGCTTCCGTCAGGTGCCGGAGTATCCGGCAGGCTCGCTTGCCGTTCCCGTAATTCCGCTTCCAATTTCGCTCGATACATTCAAGAAGAATCCAGACTACGCGAACTTGATAGTTTGCTCTTGCCGCAGGTGTCGAGGACAAAGGTGCAATCGTTGCGCAATTCTGCCGCAAAAACGCGATAACCTGCGCACTACTGTACCATATGCCTGAAATTGACCCTTTGGCAGAATTATGCAGTTTTGGTGTCCGAAATTGTCTGAATTCCCCCTCGCGCGCGTTAGTTGTGACGGAACGTTGATTGAAGAGCTTTATCTACGGAATAGATGTGCCCACCTGGGCTTGAGTAACAGTGACGTCGTCCTGAGTGATACTTCTGTCAACATTCACGTCATTCCGGAAGTTGGTTGCGCCGGTGGTCGCACCAACCTTGGCGGTTACCAGATTAACATCCTTATTGTCCACGGTCTTATTGCCATCGACATCGCCCAGAAGTATCCCCACAGGAACCTTGGCGCTGGCCAGTGTTCGGCCGTATTTGTCAGTCACATTAGCCAGTGTAACGACAATCTTCTGACCGTTCGCGACGCCGGTTAGGTTCACCGTCATCGTGTTGTTTTTTATGATTGGAGTGCCGGAGACCGACCCAAGCCCGCTGGTCACGCTAACGTTGCCGGGAGTGTTAAGTTTGTTTGTGAACCTCAAGACCAGAGTGTAATTGCCCTGGGCTCCCCCGGAGCGGCATTCCACGCCAAGTTTGCCGGTCAACGGCAATTCGAAATGGAAGGTTTTAATTTCGACCTCGGTCCGGCACGGTCCGTGCTTAACTCCACAGCATTAACCATAAATTCCATAGTCCGACAAGAATCGTCGCCCGTGCCGCTGTTGCAACGGCGGTGCTGCTCTATAGCGGACTTTTTCTACATCCCGCCGCCGCCGCTACCGGCCTAGCGTTGTCGTGGCAGGCCAGCCCTTCGAGCCCAAATATCGATGGCTATCGAGTCTATTATGGAACAAGCTCCGGAAACTACGGCCAGCACGCCGATTTCCTGGGAACAGGAACGAGTGTAACCGTCGTAGCACCTCCTGCTGGCAGTACGTATTACTATACGGTAGTGGCGTACAAAGGAAGTCTTGAAAGTTCTGACTCGAACGAGGTGCTGAAATCCACGCCGGCCGCTTCGCCCACTCCTACTCCGACACCGACGCCGACGCCTACTCCGACGCCGACGCCTACTCCGACGCCTACGCCTACCGCGACACCTACCGCGACGCCAACGCCAACAGCTACGCCAACCCCCACTCCAACACCGACCCCGAGTCCAACGGCGACACCAACGCCAACGCCAACCGTAACACCTACTCCAACGCCAACGCCAACACCCACACCCACGCCGACACCGACGCCGACACCAACACCTACTCCGACACCGACACCGACGCCTACTCCGACACCGACGCCATGGCCATGCACGCAGTGTTCGTTGCAATTGGACGGAGTGGCGGCGCGAATGGAAGTACCGGCGAGTTCAACTTTGAATCTGACGGGCTCATTGACGGTGGAAGCCTGGGTGAAAGCCAATACTACCACTGGCACCCAGTCGATCGTTTCCAAGAACAACAAGACAACTGGCGGCTATCGGCTGTCTTTGGTCAATGGTCAGGTTGAATGGGACTTCTTTGGGTCGTCGGGTCAAGTCGTCGCTACACTGACCGGTTCGACCACTTTGACGACAAATACGTGGTACCACGTCGCCGGAGTGTGGGACGGGAACCAGATGCGGATCTATCTGAACGGCAATCAGAACGGCTTGAAAAAATCGACCGTCGCGCCGGCCTCGGCGCTGGAACCGCTAGAAGTGGGAGCGTCACTCAACTTCAGTCCCGTAAACTTCTTCAACGGACTGATCGATGAAGCCCGCGTATCAAACGTCACCCTCT
>Ga0137403_10006131_pt1 | contig 13810 bp, 11 predicted proteins | sample CZOMad2_1_16fung_FD_122057 | JGI IMG/M metagenome (GOLD analysis project Ga0137403, IMG submission 122057) | Vadose zone soil fungal communities from Angelo Coast Range Reserve, California, USA - CZOMad2_1_16fungal (Hybrid Assembly) | ecosystem: Environmental > Terrestrial > Soil > Vadose zone... | reverse complement strand
ATAGTTAAACGCACTAACGAGCGGAAAAGTTGCCTGGCAAATGAAAATATTTAGGAAATATTTTCGGGCTGATTCTCTCTAATGATGAATGGTTCTGTTCCGTTTAGGCTGGTCTTGCACGATCTTGCTTCTTGCTTGGAAAGGAGGAATTGCGGTCACCCCGCTGTGAACCGTGCTCGTGCACACTTTTTTTCCCGAAAGCGTGCCTCCGATAAAGCGCTAACGTAATCCAGGCGTGATGCCTAGAAACGGCGACCGATGAATTCTATTTCGAGGCGTAGTATGTTTCATGTTGGGAGACGACACTGGTTTCCACCGAATCTGGAGGAGATCAGGAACTTGGTTTGCTCAAGGGCGCGCGGCGATGCATTGAGATGCTTTGTAAGCAATCGTCGTGGCATGGAGTTCAAAGGTAGTATGCGTGGAATCCCCGACTTCAACATGCTTGGCGAATGCTTTGACCGCCGCCCACTCGTCTGGACCGAATTCCCAGTCGCGCACAGCTTCACTGAGCGCCACCACGGCATAACTCCCAGGTGGCACACCGGCAAAGTCGAAGTCCCCATTTCGATCCGTGCTCGTTGATTTGACAACGTAACGGGAATCTTCACCTTGCGAGATGAGTTTGACGTCTGCTACCGAAACAGGGGCCGCCAAAGTGCTCACCACCTTGCCCCGGACTTCTCCCGGCGCGCGCTCCAAAGTCACCACGAGCGCCTCTTTCGGAGTACCCCCAAGGGTCATCCCCTGAGCCAGCACATCCTGTTGGCCAAAACGCGCAGACTTCACGTAGAGTGCATCTTCCGTGAATAGGAAGAGCTTGTAGTGGCCTGGCTGCAAAGCGGGGTGAGGCAGTTGGCCCCCGCTTGTAATGGGCCACCCGGACTCGGCGATGTCATCCATTGGCTCCCCATCCCGCTGCAGCCGTAGACGCAACGAGTACGCAGTGCTCGTTCGAAAACCGAGAGGAAGTTGGATGCTTATTTGCAACGCAACAGGCTCCTGGAGGGTTAGTACCATCCCGTCGAGGTCCTTGTCTGCCACCGTGAACCGCAGTCGAGCGGTCAGGTCCGTCGGGTAGATGCCTGTAGCGGTATCTAATTCGTACGAACCAGGCGCCAAGCGAGTAACGGTAAGGGTACTTGAACCGTGATCGTAATCTTCCTCCCAATCGGTCAGAAGCTGCCCGTACTCACCACGAAGTCCGTTGATCGGCTCGAAGTTGCGCTTGAAGCTTTCCGGGAAGATTAATTTAGCGCGCGCGTGGTATGTCACTCGTGGGTTCAGCTTGAAGTCCACCCGAACCTGCTGCCCGGCGCCCACGCAGACTGGAGTCGCAGACGAGAGAAAAGCCACGCTGGGGTAGTAGACCGGCAAATAGCCTTTTTTGACGGTCGCAACGTCACGTTTGCCTAGAAAGTCGAAAAAAGCCTCAATGAAATAGCTTCCCGGTTTCAACGCGCCGATTCGAAACTCTCCGTCCTTGTCGGTCAGCACTTCTGAGGGCCCACCCCGACGTTGATAGCGCCGGAGACTGCGCCTTCCTAAACCGTATCTTTCGCCGATGGCAGCCACGGAGATGCCCGGCATGGGTCGGGCTTCCTCATCGACAACGCGTCCAGTAATGGTTCCTTCAGGCCAGAGCCGCAGGTGCACCGTGCGAACACTGCCCGCAGCTAGGTCAAATTCCCTAGAGCCACTGCCGTCAAGGACGATGGAGTCAGGCAGGAAGCCGGGTGCCTCACCTTGGACGGTATAGCGCCCCGCCAGGCGGCCAGTGAAGACAAATTTACCGTCTGAATCCGCGTCAGTCGGGAGACAACGCGGAATGACCTTTTCATCTTTTGGAGCGCTGCAGAGGTAGACCTTAGCGCTGCGGACCGGATCCCCGGTCGCCACATTGGAGACGATGCCTTCCACGCTACCATTACCTTCAACCTTGGACGTTTGCGCGAACGCGGCAAGGGAAATGATGCAGACCAGAGAAAGACCCAGCATGCACACGAGCCTACGCTGAAATGAAAGACCTCGCATGGTTTGGAGTTTCATACGCCCAGTATGTTACTTCCCGTCGCCTGGGAGAGCAAAGCGAGTGCCAGGATTCTGTCCGTGTGGTCGGGAAGTGAATAGGTTAATTCCGGACTCCCCGTCTGAGAAGTTGGGAGGCAATGGGCCAAGTCACTGAGAAAGATGACGTAATTGCCGGAGAAGGAAATGTGGCAAGCGGGCTGAAAATCTCGCGTTCCAGATACGTTCCAGTTGGGCACAATTTTGCCGTTTTCTACGTTTTGAGCGTCTCGAAAAATCAATAAGTTCCGTGTTTTCAATACCGCTGAATATTCCGACTCCCCCCGCCTCCATACTTTACCTATTCTATATAGTTATTATAAGTTATTACAGAGACCTTGATGACCGCACGCGCCGTCTGTACGACTTCTTGATGCAGCCGATGCAGTTGTAACGAAGCCAATTGGACTGTCTCGGCCATTCAGGGGACGTGTAACGCGTGTTCGTTGCGAACTTAAGATGAGAAGAAGGGGCGGCAGGGAGCGATGTCGCTGCCCAATTTGAGTGGTCGGTTCGTTAGAAGGAAAACCGATCCGCAAATCAATGAACCTCACAAATTGGGAAGTTGCGCAATCGCTGATTCGGGATTGGGAGGTCGATGGATCGATCGAGAGGGACACGACAACCGTCGAAGGCGCGACTGACCTTTTCATCCAGGATTGCGAGTCTCGGTTCTTAAGCGACGCCTCGATGGGCAGGTACAAGCTTCGGTTCAAAGAGCTCAAAGAACATTACGGCACCTGGCACCTCAAAGCCCTGACCACGGCCGAGTTGGATAAATATAGAGGGACCTGGAAGCTCTCCCCGATTTCGGCCTGGAAAAAGCTCGAAAGAATGCGGACCTTCTTCAGGTTTTGTGTCGACCGCGATCTCCTGAGGAAGAACCCAGCCTTGTCGCTCAAGCCGCCGAAAGCGACCTTTCTCGCCGACCCTTCCCTTCAGCGATGAAGAGTACAAAAAGATTATCGAAGCGACGAAGCGGTATCCGGAGAGAGGTATTTACGGCGAGAAGAACGAAGTCCGGATGCGTGCATTTGTGGGGCTTCTGCCATACTCGGGTCTGGCACTCTGACTGCGGCTGCTGCACGCGCTAGCCGAAGACCTACGGGCGCGTAGCAAACTCGATCTCTCCGAGACCTTCATCGACGCCAGCTTCAGCTCGGCGAAAAAAGGGGCCCTACTGTCGGCCCGACTCGCCGCGGAAAAGGCAGCAAAATCATGGCGATCGCAGACCGCCATGGTCTTCCTGTCGCCTGCAGCATCGCCAGCGCTTCGCCGCATGAAACCAAGCTCGTCGAAGCCGCCGTCAAGCAGCGCTTCACTCGAGCCAAGCCGCAACGGATGGTCGGCAATCGAGCCTACGACAGTGATCCATTGGATCAGCGCTTGCAAGAAAGACACGGAATTCACCTGATCTCACCGCACCATACCACCCGCTGTCGCAAGGCAACCCAAGCGAGCAATTTCCTCTCTGATTCACAAACGCTACATAATCACGTATAAAATCCCGATATTCGGATGCCAGCCACCTCACGTTTGCACAACCCCTGTCTAATGCAAAGATTGATTTGGATATATTAAAACTTGACATTGGCTGGTTTCTTGCACTATTTAGCCCCTATAAGCGGCATTCGTGATTCCAGGAAAAGGGGCGGAGAAACCTTTCGGGTGCGAATGTCGCTAGTCTCGGGAGTGGATCTGCCTGGATCGGGGCTCAGGGGCTGGCCGGTAGTATCAGATGACATCTTGTTTGAACCTCCGGTAGAGAAATGGAGGCGTAATGCGTCATATGCGCAGCAGTATCTCCTTTTTTGCGCTGTCGGTGGTCGCGGCTCTTTTCATTGCGCTAGTGCAGGCCCCGCCAACGGCGAGCGCCCAGGCCACAATCTCCACGGGAAGCGTGCAGGGAGCGATTGTGGACCCGAAAGGCGCGGTCGTGGTGTCTGCCAAGGTTACGATCGCGAATAAAGACACGGGACGGAAGGTGGAGCCGGAGGTGACGTCAGCGGGAAATTACAATTCCGGTCCACTGCCGCCGGGCCGGTATTTGGTCCGCGTCGCAGCGCAAGGATTCAAAACTGTCGAGCAAACTGTTGACGTGGCCGTTGGCATCATCACATCCGCAAACATTACACTCGAAGTAGGCTCAGAAAAAACCGTTATCATTGTGGAAAGCTCGGCGATTTCCGTGAACACGGAACAGGCGACTGTACAGGGAATACTGTCGGCCGAGCAAATTGAGAATCTGCCGGTCAACGGGAGAAACTTTCTCGATCTCGCACAGCTCGAGCCGGGCGTTCAGATTCAGGACGGCGCCAATTTCGACCCCACCAAGAATGGCTTCTCGTCGGTTTCATTCGCGGGGCACTTCGGGAGAACCGCCCGCATTGAGGTGGACGGGATCGATATCAGCGACGAGACCGTCGGGACGACCACACAAAATATTCCGCAGATCGCCATCGGTGAGTTTCAGGTGGGCCAGTCAAATCTGGATCTATCGACAGAATTGACATCCACGGGCACGATCAACGTCGTGACTCGCTCGGGTGCAAATGACATCCACGGCGAAGGATTCTTCTACTGGAGGGGCGACAGCGTCGCGGCCAAGCAAAGCTTGATTCCCGTGCCTTTCGATCGTAAGCAATTTGGAGCGCGCCTGGGCGGGCCAATTCTGAAGGATAGGCTGTTCTTCTTCGGAGGTTTGGAGCGGACCCATCAGGACTTACAGGCAGCGCAGGTTTTCCCGGCTCCCTTCAATACGTTTAACGGCAATTATAACGCGCCGTTCCGGGACCTGCAGCCGATTGGAAAGTTGGACTGGCAGGCGAAGCCCAATGTGAAATTGTTCTACCGCTTTTCTTTTGAGCAAAACAGCGTCGTGCGCGGCTTCATACCAAATACGTTTACCCCCTTCAAGAACGTGGACCATACGCCGGTGCACGCGGCGGGAATCGACTTCAACACCGGGCGGTTTTCGCACAACATCCGGTTCGGCTACACCAAATTCAAAAATGGAATCGTCGACGCCGTGCTAGGTACAGGCATCACGGATCCCGCTCCAGGGATTGCCATTGCCATCGGAGGCGACATCACCTGTTTGGGCGCGGGAGTGGATGCGTTCTGCTCCGGACCTAATTTCCTGGCGCCGCAAAAGACTTTTCAGAGCAACAAGCAAACCAAATACGACGGCAGCATTAGTTTTGGCCGGCACACCTTGCGGTACGGCGCTGGCGTGAATCGAATTCAGGGAGCGGTCTTTGCGGCGTTCGTCGGGACCGCGCCCATCGTTACTTCTCTGACGCCCGTCGCGGGACAATCGGACCCACTGACGTACCCAGCTGACGCCATATTGATCGGAAACGGTCAAGGATTCTTTACGGAGAAACAGGGATTTGGCTTTCCGGCAGGCGGATCGTCTGACACGCGATTTACGGCCTATTTCGGTGATCAATGGAAACTGCGGACCAATCTGACAGCTAGTATCGGCTTGCGGTACGTGCGCGACACCGGGCGGACAGACAATGACCTTGCTCCGATTCCCTGTTCAGCATCCATTCTCAGTTGCACAGGCAATCTGCTGGATCAGTTCGGTCCTGGGCTAGGTGGTCGCATAGGGCAACCGAACAAGAACTTTGGACCGCAAATCGGACTGGCGTGGGACCCGTGGAAGAACGGAAAAACCGCGATTCGAGCGGGGTTTGGGATTTATTACGAGAACGCAATTTGGAACAACATTCTCTTTGACCGGCCACCGCGACTGCAGAAAGGCATTTTCTTTGCCATACAGGAAGTCTGCAGTCAGGGTGGCATCGCCATGCCGGATGGTTCGCTCCAAACAACGATAAACGGCAAGAACATCGCAACGCAGGTTTGCGGCCAGTCCATCGGAAGCGTTGTAGCCGATGCAAATGCCATCGAAGCGACACTGCAACAGGCGACCCTGGCTGCAGGAGCCCAGAGCAACTCCGGCTTCATCGGCAATATTCTCGCGGATTCGTTCAACAACACGGGAACCGAGCTTCTGGCCCCGAGCTACCGTACTCCGTATTCCATGCAATTTAACATTGGTGTGCAGAGAGAGCTTCACCCAGGCACGGTGTTGACGGTGGATTATATTCGTAATGTTGGCCTGCACAGCCTGCTGGGTTATGACACGAACCACGTGGGCGATGCACGGTACGTCAACACGAATGCCGCGCTGAATGCTATCTCGGCAACTAACAGTGCATTTGGATGCGGGACTGGCACCGACGCCGCTTCGATCAACTGCGCGATTAATGCAAAGGCGACAATCTTTGACTATGCCGGCAATGGTTTGGATTCCGGCTACGGCTTTCTGGGCAGCCTCGGGGCTCCCGCGACCGGCCGGACGCCGGATACGGGGGCCGCTTTCCCCGGGATCAACCCGAACGTTGGCGCGAACCAGATGCTCTTTCCCATTGGGCGATCCGTCTACAATGGATTGCAAATGAAACTCACGTCTCAAAAGGCTGACCCGGTCCCCGGCATGAAAAGCGTGAACTTCGTCGTTTCCTATGCGCTTTCGCGCCTGTCGGCGATGGCGCGTGACGGCGATTTCATCAATAATGCGTTCAGCTTCCGGAATACACGTCTCATTGGACCGAATGGACTGGACCGCAGGCACCAGCTTTCGGGCGGTGCAACGATGAACTTTAAGTACGGCGCGACCGTCAGCTTCATCACACATTGGTACAGCCCTCTGCCGTCAAACCTGTTCCTGCCTTCACCGGCCAATGGGATGCCCGGAGCCATCTTCACTTCCGACTTGGAAGGCGACGGATCGCTGGCCGGCAACACCAGCGGCCAGTCCGGCGACCTGCTGCCCGGAACAGGAATCGGCTCTTTCGGCCGAGACATCAGCGTTAGTGGACTGGCGAATCTGATCAACCAGTGGAATTCGAGCGGCGCCGGCAAGCTGACTCCCGCTGGGCAGGCGCTGGTAGACGCGGGACTCTTCACCCAAGCGCAACTGGTTGCCCTCGGCGCGGTCACTCCAACGATTGCAGCTCCGCCAGCTGGTGAGGAAGGCCTCGGCAACATGTTTACGTTTGACTTGAAGCTAGGGTGGAAGATCAAACTTAAGTGGGAACGCCTGACCATCGAGCCGCAGGTCAGCATCTATAATCTCTTCAACCGGCAGAATTTCGACTCGCCGAGCCAGCCGCTGAGCGGAATATTGAACGGAGTACCTGGCACATTGAACGGTACGGCGCGCGGGGACCGCTCGAACTTGGTTGGCCTAGGTTCTGGCGTGTTTGCGCTGGGCGCTCCTCGTTCGCTGGAGTTCGGCTTCAAAGTTGTCTTCTAGGCGCCTGTTTTGGACTCTTTCCGCGAGGGCGCTGCGAGGCGCCCTTTACTTTTGCCAGCCAAAGGAAAGACTGCAACCACCGACGGCCACGTCCAAACGGCTTTACCGGACGCGCGCAGAGCTCCACCGCCTCCGAAACCAATCCACAATTAGCGGAACTGGAGGTCGAGCCTGTAGATTTCTTGCGTGCTCCTGTCACGCATGAGAATTGGCGAGTCATCTGCATCCAGGCTTATCCAGCCTGCCCAGCCTGGCGGCGTCATGTCCCTAAACCTGAGAATGCGCTCCACCTTGTAACTCGGATATTCGTATTCGATCGAGTTCCACTTGTTGATTTTCAGTTCCGCGATCGCCGCCAATTAAGTTTCTCACGTAGATGAATTTGCCACCGCTTTCTCGAAGTGCCCGATTGCAGTCCGCAGGTCCAATTCCGTGTCTTTGTTCGCGAAATACAGGCCCTGCAGGTATTCCAGATGCGCTTCCGGATCCGCCGGAATGCGGTTTGCCAGAGCATCCTGCTGCTCGGGAGGGAGTCTCGCCTTAATCTCATCTGCCACGGTGCGTGCGATTTCACTTTGCAGCGTCTGGACGTCGCGAATTCCCCGGTCGTATTCGCTCGCCCAGAGCTGACGCTCGGGAAACGCTTGCGCCAGGTGCACGGTCACTAGCACCCGGTCTCCGCTTCGCGTGACAGTGCCGTCGACGATTGCATCCACGCTTAATTCTCGGGCGATCTCCTGCAAAGACTTCTTGCTGCCTTTGAACTGCATGATCGAGCGGCGGGAAATAATACGCGGGCCTCCAATTTGTCCGAGCGCCCTAATCAGCGCTTCGGTCATGCCGTCGCTGAAATATTCCTGTTCTGGTGCGTTCGACAGATTCTCGAACGGCAGCACCGCGAGCGCTTGAATGCGCAGAGGCCGTACAAAGAGCCGATCACGCCAGCCGTGCACGTTCAGCGAAATCAGCGCGACAGGTAGGCCAATGATGAGTATCGCCGCGAGCACGAGAAACCGAATGGCTACTGCTCGACTCCAAACGGTAGGTTTTTCCTTCCGAGCAGTCTGACTCGCGCCGTTTACCGCCTCAATAAACCGATATCCCTTCCGCGGCAGCGTCTCCACGTACCTTGGGTTCTCGGCCGAGTCGCTCAGCACCTCGCGAATCTTGTTAATGGCAGTGTTTAGGTTGTGATCGACATCGACAAAGGTGTCCGGCCACAGGCGCTTCTGCAACTCTTCCCGCGTCACTACTTCGCCGGGGCGCTCTAGCAGGATGACGAGAACCTGAAATGGCTGGCCGGTGAGTTTCAGTTTCACACCGGCCTTACGCAATTCTCCCGTTTGAAGGTCAACTTCGAAGGTCGCGAACCTGACTAATCTCGGGGAAGCCACGGCTTCTGGCACTAGCTTGTGCCTCAAGTGCCGTCAGTCTAGCACCCTTTCCCGGTCAAACAAGCAGCCAGTCGGTTGAGCTTCGCCAGCCCAGAACGTGTTTTCGCCAGAGTAGAGGACCCCAGCCCTACGATCAGGGTTCGGGTTAACAATTACGCGCAAGCCTCGCCCTCCATAATAGCGAAGGCCGAACGTGAAGCCGGCCGAATCCTCGGCGAGGCTGGGTTGCGGATAGTCTGGTTAGATTGCCCCATGGAGCATTTCGGCGGCATCCGCGTTCGGCAAAATCCCTGTCTAGAACCGCTCGAAGCTACCGACGTCGTGCTGCGAGTGCTTTCGGAGCCCACCCAGGACAAGTTTCAAGATAAGGTCTTTGGTTTTGCAGTCGTTCCGATTCTCGCCAGTGTCTACTACGACTACGCGTTGCGCACCGCCAAGAAGGACAATGCTGAGTTCGAGGTTCCCATTATTCTGGGTTGCGTCATCGCCCATGAAGTAGGGCATCTGCTCCTTGGTTTGAACAGCCACTCGGGCTCAGGAGTTATGCAACCGCGATGGGAACGCAAACAGGTGAGGCAGGCAATGACGGGCGTACTGCTGTTCACACACGAACAGTCGAAGCTTATTCAAGCAGAAGCGCAAACGCGGATGAGGTTACAGACGGTTAGGCCTAAGGAGCAGCGCATGGAAAGGGTCGATCAACAGGTCAGAGCTGTGGCGTATTCCGCAGAATGATTGGTCGTCGTCAGGTGTGGCAAACAGGTTTCGGCTTTCACCGATGCTTCAGCAAATCCTACGGCTCTGGTCGGCAACATATGTTATGTGGAGTTCGCCTGCGAATGAAAAATTTCGCGTTCCAGATACGTTCCAGTTGAGGACAATTTTGCCGTTTTCTGCGTTTTGAGCGTCTCGAAAAATCAATAAGTTCCGTGTTTTCAATAGCGCTGAATATTCCGACTCCCCCGCCTCCATAGTGTACCTATATTTTATAGTAGTTATCAGTTATCATAGCTCTGGGTAACCCCGATTATCGCTCGCTAACGAGCCACTCTCATTCCTAGCTGGCGAAAAATCGCGATATCACTCATTGATGGGTTGTGAAGCGCAACCAGTAATGATTCCCTTCGGCTTCTTTCTCCCGAACTCCTTGGTTGGTTGGCACCACCAAAGTCTAGCAGCCCGTCACATTTATGGAGTCATTACACTAACAACCGAGTCGTGAGCCTGAATTCTTGTGTGACTTCCATCTACGCGGGCCCTCTTGCTTTGTAGTTGTAGGCATATATCACTGCCAGCAGCGGTGGAGCGAGAATGAATCCCCAGAACGGAATTGCAAAACCCAGTATGACTGGTGCCACTATCGAGGCCCATATAGGAACTTTGGCAACCCGACGCATGATGTAGGGCTGGAGCAACAGGCCGTCCACGACTACGATTACTGCGTACAGGATCAGCACGTAGAGGGGATGTTCCCAGTCTTGCCAGCGGAGCAATGTCACCAGCACCGGGCCGACCAGACTAAGTACTGGTCCGAGGTGCGGCACGATTTGCAGGGCGGCAGCAAGCGCTGCCCACAGCGGAGCCCATGGCACTTTGAGGATCCAAAGACCTAGCAGCCACAGTAATGCGACCGCGATCGAATCCTGCACCTGTGCGACCGCCCAGTTCTTCAGGGCAAAGCCGGTGACACGAATGCGCTCTCGGGGTTCCATGCGTGGCCGCAGTCTTGTTTTCCGTTCTCGGTAAACATTATCCTGCCGGTTCCGTCCACAGCCACATAGGGCGCGAACAGTTGTTGGCCGAGGCGGAAGCCCAGGTCGATCCAACCGTATTCTTGCAGCGCGAGCAGTCCCGAATCCCCAATCGGACGGCGCAAGTGACGATCCAAGACGATCCACCTGCTGAAGCCATGTTCGGTCTGGTGCTCTTGATAGTTGGCCAGCCGGGCTTTCGTCTGCTCGATGGAAAAATCAGGACCACAGGAGTGAAGCGCATCACGATCGGGTCGCCAACCATGCGAACGCCGTCTCAACGTCGCCCGACTCAAATGGACGTAGGATGAGTCGACGAGTCTCAATTGAGGTTCGCAGCGGCTCGTTGTACGCCTTATTGATGTGGCCTCTCCACTGCGCCCCAGATCTTAGGCGGCTCTCCTGGTAGCGGCCCCGGCTCTTCATCATCCTGTTCCTTGATTATTCTTGGCGCAGGTAGAAACACGGTTTCCCGATTCTTTACTCTGCCCTTCCCCCTCAGCTTTTGTACGAATGGGTTCCAGCACTCGGGGCAGATATCGTATTCTTTGCCGGCAATTTCCTTCTGCAGACAATCTTTTGCTTCGCCGCAGAGATCGCAAATAATCATGGATTTCGTTCCTTCAAACTCGCTGCCGATATTCTTGACTTTTCGCATAGCGTACACGGAAAACTGGAATGTCGTCCACAAACGGGGTTGTGGGACGTCATAGCAAGGTTATGGGCGAATCGTCGCCAATACGGAAATAATACGGGTTGCTTCCGGATGGCCCGCGCGGAATCGGCCCTCAGGGGCCTTGCATTAGAAATAGAGTGGGACCAACGCCGGTACGCATCGTAGTCAGCGGCAAAGACCAAAGCACCTCGGATTACTCTAGTATTCAACTCCGCTGGGCGACGTGTCCACTTTCACAGACGCGAACCACAATACATGGCAATTAGGCTATGACCTGAACGGCAATCGAAATTTGGTAATCGATCCGCTCAATGGGACTCGGCGTTACCTGTATGACGCGATGGGCAGGGTAACCAAATTCACTGATCCCGATCAGAACGCCACGCAGTACAGTTACGACGATTTGGGCCGCCTCAAAACCAAAACCGATGCCCTGCAAAACGCTACCGCCTACAGCTATGACGACAACGGAAACAAAACGTCGGAAACTGACGGAAATCATCACACCACAACCTATCAGTACGACGCGCTGAACCGAGTGAGTGCGATTCTCTATCCCGACAATACATCCAAGAGCTTCACCTACGATTTCCGCGGCAACAAGCTGACGGAAGTGGACCAACTGGGCCGCACTACAAAGTATGTTTATGACTTGGCTGGCCAGTTGACCAGCGTCACCACTGCATACGGCACGCCCGATGCTGGAACGGCGACCTACACCTACGACGCGGACGGTAGAAAGAAAACGGTCACCGACGAACTCAACCACACGACCACATATAATTACGACGATGCCGGCCGCCAGACAAGCGTCCAAGATGCACTCACGAACACAACGAGCTACGGCTACGACTCCGACAACCGCCAAACCAGCGTCACCGACGCCAATACCCACACAACGAACTACGCTTACGACGCTCGCGGCCGCTTAGTCACGACGACGTATCCGATCATCCCGCCCGCCACGCACGCTACGAGCTCCTTGGCTACTTACGACGGTGTGGGACGGCTATTGGCGGCGACCGACCAAGCTGGCAACCCAACGACCAGGGGCTACGATCTCGTTGGCCGCCTTACATCGGTGACGGATGCTCTGCACAACATCACGCGCTACGGCTATGATCCCGCCGCTAACCTCACGAGCATGCAGGACGCCGCAGGACGGACGACGGCGTACCAATATGACGTCGTGAATCGCAGGAGCACACGCAAGCTCCCCCTCCAACAGTTGGAGGCCTACACCTACGACGCCGTCGGGAATCTGGCAACAAAAACAGACTTCAAGTTGAAGAAAACTACATATAACTATGACTCCCTCAACCGGCTGTTATCGAAGGTTCCGGACTCTTCGCTGAACCAGCCGACGGTCTCCTTCACTTACACTGCAACTGGCCAGCGAGCCTCAATGGGCGATGCGAGTGGCGCGACCGCATACTCCTACGACAACCGCGACAGGTTGCTCAGTAACGCCACGCCAGAGGGTACGCTTAGCTACACATACGATGCCCACGGCAACGTGCTGACGATTGTTTCTTCGAATGCCAACGGTGCCTCCGCGACTTATGCCTATGACGCGCTGAACCGCCTTTCCGGCGCGACCGATAATCGCATCGTCGCTCAAGGTGCGGCCTCGGGAAAAACGTCCTACAGCTACGATCCTGTCGGAAATATCCTGGGCTACACGTACCCGAACACCGTCCATATGGCGTCGGCGTTCGACCCGCTGAATCGTCTTACACAAACTAGTTCGTCGAACAGCGGCAACATGCTGGCGAGCTACACTTATTCACTAAACCATGTCGGCATGCGACTTTCTGCGGCTGAGCAGAGCGCACGCACTGCGACCTACGGTTACGACAATGACTACCGGCTCACTTCGGAGGCAATCGCCGGCGACCCTGGCGGAGGGAACGGAACGGTGAATTACACTTACGACGTGATCGGAAACCGCTCTCAGCAAACCTCAACGCTCAGCGGGATCACGGGCGGCTCATTCAGCTACGACGCCAACGACAGGTTGACGACGGACGCGTACGACAACAACGGTAACACCATCGCGTCCGGCGGATCGACCTATGCTTACGACTTCGAGAATCGGCTGCTCGCAAGCGGTGGCTTAGGCCTCACGTACGACGGCGAAGGCAATCGCGTTGGCGAAACGGTCGCTGGCGCGACCACGCAGTATCTCGTGGACACCCTGAACCCGACCGGCTTACCGCAGGTCGTGGATGAAATTCAGAACGGTGCCGTGACTCGGACGTATACTTACGGCTTGCAGCGCATCAGTGAGAACCAAATCATCAGCGGCGCGTGGACGCCCAGCTTCTACGGCTACGACAGCCACGGCAGCGTGCGCTTCCTGACCAACACGGCTGGCGCGGTGACGGACACCTATCAATACGACGCCTTCGGTAACCAGATCGCCTCCACAGGCGCAACCCCGAACAGCTACTTCTATAGCGGCGAGCGCTTCGATTCCGGCCTAGGCTTCTACGACCTTCGGGCTAGGTACTACCGCCAGTCCACCGGCCGTTTCTGGACAAGAGATCCCATCGAAGGCAAGCTCTGTTGCGGCCTCAGCTGGAACCCGTAT